>Ga0306926_10002440_pt1 | contig 18942 bp, 13 predicted proteins | sample flu12Cox44000178_FD_203759 | JGI IMG/M metagenome (GOLD analysis project Ga0306926, IMG submission 203759) | Lab enrichment of tropical soil microbial communities from Luquillo Experimental Forest, Puerto Rico - flux8day.12C.oxic.44.000.178 (v2)... | ecosystem: Environmental > Terrestrial >... | reverse complement strand
ACCCACAAGCTCGGCGTGCTCGGCATCACCCGCCAGACCGCGGCAGGCGATGTCCTGACCGAGCGCGTCGATCCGCTGACGGCGCTTTGGCTCGGGGTCAAGGAAACCTGGTTCGTGATCGACCGGACGCTGGCCTATATCGGCGGCGTGTTCACCGGGCGTGAGGCGGCCGATCAGGTCGGTGGGCCGCTGCGGATCGCGCAGATTTCCGGACAGGTCGCCACCATCGGGATGGCGGCCCTGATCCACCTGTCCGCGGTGCTGTCGATCTCAATCGGGCTTCTTAACCTTTTCCCCGTACCACTGCTCGATGGTGGTTACCTTTTGTTCTATCTGGTCGAAGCCGTCCGCGGTCGTCCCCTCTCAGAACGCGCTCAGGAGCTGGGGTTTCGAATCGGGCTCGGTTTGGTGCTGATGTTGATGGTGTTTGCGACCTACAACGACATCCTGCACCTTGCTGCATCGTGACAAGGCTTTTTTGTGGCGTTGCCCATCGGCAACGTCTTGGAATGAAAATGGAATTGAGCTGCGTTGCGAGGTTTGCCACCCCCGCGGAATTGGCTACAAGCGGGCAGCAGTTGGGAATCTGCCGGGCCGTGGGGGTACGGTCGGGCACTGGAATGACGAGGGCGCGTCGCGCATGAAGTTTGGAATGCGAGTCCGGGGGGTTTTGATCGCCGCCCTGATCTTGTTCGCTGTGCCGGTGGCCGCCTCACTGGCGGCCATGCTCGTGTCTTCTTCCGCTGCCGCCCAGACCGTCAACACGATCGAGGTCGTCGGCAACCGCCGCGTCGAGGTCGAGACCATCCGTTCCTATTTCAAGCCTGGACCAAACGGGACGCTCGATACCGCACGCATCGATGACGGTCTGAAGACGCTGATCGAGACCGGCCTGTTCCAGGACGTCAGGATCAGCCGGGGTTCGGGCGGCCATTTGATCGTGACCGTCGTCGAAAACCCTGTGATCGGCCGCGTCGCCTTCGAGGGCAACAAGAAGGTCAAGGACGATCAGCTTTCAGCCGAGGTGCAGTCCAAACCGCGCGGCACCCTGTCGCGGCCGATGGTGCAGTCGGACGCCCTGCGCATCGCCGAAATCTATCGGCGCTCGGGACGCTATGACGTTCATGTCATCCCCGAAATCATCGAACAGCCGAACAACCGCGTCGATCTGATCTTCAGGATCGAGGAGGGGCAGAAAACCGGCGTCAAATCTATCGACTTCGTCGGCAACAATTTCTACTCCGCTTATCGTCTGAGGGATGTCATCAAAACGCATGAATCCAACCTCTTCAGCTTCCTCGGCGGCGCCGATGTCTACGATCCCGACCGCGTCGAAGCAGACCGCGACCTGATTCGCCGCTTCTATCTGAAACACGGCTTTGCCGACGTGCAGGTCGTGGCCGCGCTGACCGAATATGACCCCGAACGCAAGGGGTTTCTGGTCACCTTCAAGATCGAGGAAGGACAGCAATATCGTGTCGGCTCGGTCGACTTCCAGTCGAGCATTCCGAGCCTCGATGGCAACGTGCTGCGTGCCAATTCGCGCGTCAACGTCGGCGCTCTCTACAACGTGGAGTTAGTCGAAAAATCCGTCGAGGAAATGCAGATCGAGGCCTCGCGGCGGGGATTCGCCTTCGCGATCGTGCGGCCGCGCGGCGACCGCAACTTCGAAGCCCACACCGTGTCGGTGGTGTTCACCATTGACGAAGGGCCGCGAACCTATATCGAGCGCATCAATATCCGCGGCAATACCCGCACCCGTGACTATGTGATACGGCGCGAGTTCGATGTTTCGGAAGGCGACGCCTATAACCGGGCGCTGGTGGACCGGGCCGAGCGGCGCCTGAAGAATCTCGATTATTTCAAGACCGTCAAGATCAACGCCGAACCTGGATCCTCAAGCGATCGCGTGATCCTCGTGGTCGACCTCGAGGAGAAATCGACCGGCGATTTCTCGGTGTCGGGCGGCTATTCGACCACCGACGGCGCTCTCGGCGAGGTCAGCATTGCCGAACGCAACCTTTTGGGCAGGGGATTGTTTGCCAAGGCCGCGGTAACCTATGGCCAGTATGCGCGCGGCCTCTCGCTGTCTTTCGTCGAACCGTATCTGCTCGACTATCGCATCGCGATGGGCATAGATGGCTACTACCGCCAGCAGCTGGCCAACAGCTTTATCGCCTACGGCACCAAGACGATCGGCTTCAGTCCGCGTATCGGCCTACAGTTGCGCGAAGATCTCTCATTGCAGCTGCGCTACTCGCTCTACCGGCAAGAAATCACTCTGCCCTCATTTCTCGATAACTGTAACAACGTCCGGTTCCTGGCCGATGGCGTCACTCCGAATCCGGCGTTCAACCCGTCGCCGGCTTTTTCGAATGCGACCGGGATTCCGCTGACCAATCCGCCCTTTGGGTGCTATGCCGACGGCGAGGCGTCCTTGCCTGTGCGCAAGGAGCTTGCCAACGGCGCGGCGATCACGTCGGCGCTGGGCTATTCGCTGGTCTACAACACGCTCGACAACAACAAGAACCCGACTGACGGTCTGTTGATTGACTTTCGGCAGGACTTCGCCGGCGTCGGCGGCGACGTCAGCTACCTGAAGAGCCAGGTCGACGGCAAATTTTACACGCCATTGATTTTCGACATCGTCGGGCTCATTCACGTACAGGGCGGCATGATCAACCAGGTCGGAAGCCATGAGCTTCGCATGCTTGACCAGTTCCAGATGGGCCCGAACCTGGTTCGCGGCTTCGCCCCCAACGGTATTGGCCCGCGCGACCTCAACCCGTTTTCGACGCAGGACGCACTCGGCGGCACGAGGTATTGGGGCACGTCATTTGAGTTGCAGATGCCATTCTGGTTCCTGCCGAAGGAAGCGGGCCTGAAGGGCGCCGTGTATGCCGACGCCGGTGGACTGAGTGAATACAAGGGACCGACGACCTGGCTTCAAACTAATGAAATAACGACACCCGGCAATTCAGGATGTCTCCCGTCGACAGTCAGACCGATCGCGACGGCTGGAACCTGTACGGGATTGGTTTACGACACCGGTAATGCAATTCGCAGCTCCGTGGGTGTCGGTTTGATCTGGGCCTCGCCGTTCGGTCCGCTCCGCTTCGACTACGCGGTGCCCTTGACCAAGGGTGCGTATGACCGCGTGCAGCAGTTCAAGTTCGGCGGCGGCACGAGTTTCTAGCCATATCGGTTGCCATTTCGTCCGAGGTAACGGACAAGATAGAATGGCCGTCGGTGCCTGTTGAGAGGACCGAAGGTCGGGTTTCAAACGAGGGTCTAGTGTCCCGAATCCGAAGTTCGCGGCATTTCGCGGCGAGTTCTTTTGCGAACTTCGGATTCGAAAGGACACGAGTGGTCCGATTCTAACATTCGCATCCCACCTGGGGAGCCACGTTTGCGAATGTTAGAATCAAAGGACCACTAGCAAATTATTGATACTAGTGGAGCTTTGGATTTGACTTTCGCGGTCAAGCAATCGTGGCGGGTGGGGAGCGAACGTCAAATCCGCTCCACTAGAAACCATGATTCTAGCGTGGTTTTGGTTCGGAAGTTCTCTTGACGGGTTCGCGGCAAAATGAGGAGAACTTCCGAACCACCACACTAGCCCGGCGGGCGTAATGGCGCAGCCCACTTTTTTTGAGAAGCCACCACTGTCGACGCTGGCCGAGATTGCCGGTTTGGCGGGTGCGCAATTGGTCGACCCCTCCAAGGCCGGCCTGAAGATCAGGGGGCTTGCTTCGCTGGACGAAGCCGGCCCGATGCATCTGTCGTTCTTCGAAAACTTGAGATATGCGGACCAACTCGCCGCGACCATGGCAGGCGCGTGCATCGTCAGCCCGCGGTTTGCCTCACGCGTGCCCACGCATGTTGCGGTCCTGCAAGCGGCTCAACCATTCCGCGCCTTCGTGCAGGTCGCTCGCGAGCTGCACCATGACGCGCTCCGGCCGCAATCATGGTTTGGCTGTGAAGGCATCGCCTCCTCTGCCATCATCGATCCCGGCGCGCATCTGGAGGATGGGGTGATCGTCGAGCCACTGGCTGTCATCGGCGCCGACGTCGAGATAGGTGCCGGCACGATCATCGGGGCGGGAGCGGTGATCGGCGCCCACGTCAGGATCGGCAGGGATTGCAATGTCGGGGCGCGCTCAACCATCCAGTGTGCGCTGATCGGCGACAACGTGCTGATTCACCCCGGCTGCAGCATCGGGCAGGACGGCTACGGCTTCGTGTTTTTCGGCCCGGAAGGTCATCTCAAGGTGCCCCAGACCGGGCGGGTGCTGATCCAGAAGGACGTGGAAATAGGTGCGGGGACCACCATCGACCGCGGCAGCCTGCGCGACACCGTTATCGGCGAGGGGACCAAAATCGACAATCAGGTTCAGATCGGCCACAATGTGACCATCGGTCGGCGTTGCCTGCTCGCGGCTCAGATTGGGCTCGCGGGCAGCTTGACGATCGGTGACAATGTGGCGTTGGGAGCGAAGGTCGGCATCAACAACCATCTCAAAATCGGCGACGGAGCTCAGGTTACGGCCATGAGCGCCGTGAAGGACGATATTCCCGCCAATGGTCGCTGGGGAGGGCATTTCGCAAAGCCGACCAAGCAGTGGTTCAGGGAGATCGTGGCGGTGGAGCGTTTGGTGCGCGACGGTGCCCCCGATTCGAAGGGCGAAGGGCAGGAGTGATGGAGGAGGCACCGGTCAAGTTCGCACTCGTGGACATCAACGAAATCCTGAAGACGCTGCCGCATCGCTATCCGATGCTGTTGATCGACAAGGTCATCAATATCCGCGCCGACTACAGCGGCATCGGGATCAAAAGCGTCACCATCAACGAGCCGCAACTGGCTGGCCATTTTCCCGAACGGCCGGTTTATCCGGGCGTGATGATGATTGAAGCCATGGCACAGACGGCGGGCGTGATCGGAATCAAGTCGGTCGAGGGGACCGAGAAGCCGCGGGCGGTTTACTTTCTGACCATCGACAAATGCAAGTTCCGCAAGCCCGTGATGCCGGGCGATACCATCGAGTATCACATGACCAGTATCGGTCGCCGCAACACGATGTGGTGGTTTCATGGCGATGCCAAAGTGAACGGCAGGACTGTCGCCGAAGCCAATGTCGGGGCGATGCTGACCGACTGAGGCAGCCTTCGCCAAATATGCGCTGGTCCCTCGCAGTCCTCGCGATCGGGCAATTTTCTCGATCAACCGCAATCGCCGGTAACCATCTGTCGCTGGACAGCCCCCCAATCGCGGGCTAACCACGGGAAAATCAGATACATCCGCAATTTGGCGATGCTACGGGCCCCGAACCATTCGATGAGCATGATCGATCCGACCGCGCGGGTTGAGGACGGCGCCGTGATTGGTGAGGGCGCGCGGATCGGTCCTTACTGCATCGTCGGACCTCACGTCGTTATCGGTGAAAACTGCCAGCTGATCTCCCATGTCCACGTCATGGGGCACACCTTGATCGGCGCCAATTGCGTGATTTCGCCGTTTGCTGCGCTGGGTGGGGCGCCGCAGGATCTCGGCTATCGCGGCGAGCCGACCCGGCTTGAAATCGGCGCTAGCTGCACGATCCGCGAGGGTGTGACCATGAACATCGGGACCGCCAAAGGTGGTGGCGTCACCCGCGTCGGCGAACGCGGATATTTTATGAACAATGCCCATGTCGGCCACGATTGTGTCGTCGGCGACGACGTAATCTTCGCGACCTCCGCAACGCTCGGCGGCCATTGCGAGATCGGCGACTTCGTCTACATCGGCGGTCTCTCCGCGGTGCATCAGTTCACCAGGATCGGCCCTCAGGTGATGGTTGGCGGTGTTTGTGGTGTGCGTGGCGACGTTATCCCGTTCGGCCTGGTCAACGGCCAATATGCGGCGCTTGAAGGCCTCAACATCATCGGCATGAAGCGACGCAAGTTTACCCGCGAACGGATGGCGACGATCCGCGCGTTCTATCAAGAGCTGTTTCACGGACCCGGCATCTTCGCGACAAGGCTCGCAAGCGTGCAGGAAATGGCGGGCAAAGATCCCGCCATTGCGGAAATTCTGGCTTTCATCGGCGATGGCAAGCGCCGGCCGCTTTGCCTGCCGGCCAACGAGCGCAGCCGGCAATGAAGCGATCACAAACTACTGGATTTGACGGACGCAGGAAGGAATGACCGCGGGATGGTTGCGAGCGCGATACCTGCCCTACAATCGCTGCCAATCTCCTCGCCGGTCGGCCTGATCGCAGCCGGTGGCGTCTTGCCGTTCGCGGTCGCCAGCTCGCTGAAGCAACGTGGCATCAGTCCGGTCCTGTTCGCACTTTCCGGCATCTGCGACGCACAGAAGGTCGAGCAATTCCACCATCACTGGATTTCCGTCGGCCAACTTGGCAGGGCGATCAAATTGTTCCGCGCCGAAGGCTGCAGCGACCTTGTATTCATCGGCGCGCTGGTGCGTCCGGCGCTTTCCGAAATTCGCCTCGACTGGGGTACGCTGCGCGTCTTGGGGCAGGTGTGGGCGGCGTTCCGCGGCGGCGATGATCACCTGCTGTCAGGGATCGGTCGCATTCTGGAGCGAGAAGGTTTTCGAATCATGGGGATCAGGGATGTCGCGCCCGATCTGCTGATGCCACCCGGCTGTCTCACCAGGATTGGACCGGACACGCAGGCCACGGCCGATATCGACAAGGGCCGGCAAGTGCTGCGCGCGCTGAGCCCGTTCGATGTCGGTCAAGCCGTGGCTGTAATCGAGGGTCACGTCGTTGGCGTGGAGGACATTGAAGGCACCGACGGGCTCTTGGCGCGCATTTCAAGGCTGCGCGAACAGGGACGTATCAGGGCGGCCGCAAGCCGCGGCGTGCTGGTAAAGGCACCCAAGAGCGGGCAGGATTTGCGCTTCGACCTTCCCACCATAGGTCCGCGTACCGTTGAGGGTGCGGTCAAGGCGAAGCTTGCAGGAATTGCCGTAATGGCCGGCAACACGCTTGTGGTCGAGCCGCAGGTCATGATCGGGGCCGCTGATGCCGCGGGTCTGTTCGTTACGGGACTGTCCGCGTGAGCCCATCGCGTTCATCCGCCCATTTGCGGCGGAAGATCATTTTTTTGATCGCGACCGAAGAGTCGGGTGACCGGCTGGGTGCCGGCTTGATGAAGGTGCTGCGCCAGCGTCTGGGTGATGCCGTCCTGTTCGAAGGAGTAGGCGGCCTGGCCATGGCGAGCGAAGGACTGACATCGTTGTTTCCGATAGAGGAGTTGTCGATCGTCGGATTTGCGGCAGTCGTGAGGCGATTGCCAAGGATCATGCGGCTGATCCGGCAAACCGTCGACGCGGTGATGCAAACCTCACCCGATGCTCTTGTGATCATCGACAGTCCCGATTTCACTCATCGGGTAGCCCGTCGTGTACGTTCCCGCGATCAATCGATTCCGATCATCGACTATGTCTCGCCGACCGTGTGGGCGTGGCGGCCGGGTAGAGCGCGCGCAATGGTTTCCTATATCGATCATGTCATGGCGCTATTGCCGTTCGAGCCCGAGGCCTACCGTCGGCTGCGCGGACCGCCCTGCACCTATATCGGTCATCCCCTGATCGACCAGCTCGCTTCGCTAAGGCCGAACGCCGAGGAACGAGCGCGGCGGGAAGCTGAAAATCCCTTGCTTCTCGTGCTGCCCGGCAGCCGCCGCAGCGAGGTGAGGCACCACATGGCTATCTTCGGCGAAACGCTCGCCCTGTTGAGCGCGGAAGGAATAGCGTTCGAACCCGTCCTTCCGACCACGCCGCAACTGGAGGAGATCATCCGGGAGAATGTGAAAGGTTGGCAGGTGCAGCCGCGGATCGCCGTCACAGAGGCGGAAAAGCGAACCGCATTTCGAAGCGCGCGGGCAGCCCTTGCCAAGTCCGGTACCGTGACGCTCGAGCTTGCCCTTGCCGGCGTGCCCATGGTTGCAGCCTATCGGGTTGGTGCGGTCGAAGCTTTCATCCTGCGTCGCGCCGTCAAGGTACAATCGGTGATCCTGGCAAACCTGGTACTCGGCAAGGAGGTCGTACCTGAGTTCTTGCAGGAAAATTGCACCGCCGAAGCGCTCGCGAAGTCATTGGGCGAGGTGCTGACTGACACGCCGCTGCGCCAGCGCCAGATCGAAGCCTTCGCAACGCTGGACTCGGTCATGTCCACCGGCGGCGCACAGCCGAACCTGCGCGCAGCCGAGATTGTGCTCGCGGCGATGCGCAAGGGCAGGCGGGCGAGTTAGCCTTGGCGAATTGAACTTTGCTCAGCTGCGCTGGTTGATCGGCACGTAGTCGCGGCGGGTGACGCCGGTATAGAGCTGGCGCGGCCGGCCGATTTTCTGCTGCGGATCCTCGATCATCTCGCTCCACTGGCTGATCCAGCCGACGGTGCGGGCAACCGCAAACAGCACCGTGAACATCGCGGTCGGGAAGCCCATCGCCTTCAGCGTGATACCCGAATAGAAGTCGACATTCGGATAGAGCTTGCGATCAATGAAGTACTGATCGTGGAGCGCGATCTTTTCCAGCTCCATCGCGACCTTGAGCATCGGATCGTTGCCATGGCCGGTTTCGTTCAGCACGGCGTGACACATCTTTTGCATGATCTTGGCGCGTGGATCGTAGTTCTTGTAGACGCGATGGCCGAAGCCCATCAAGCGGACTTCGCTGTTCTTGTCTTTCACCCTCTTGATGAAGTCCGGGATGTTGTCGACCTTGCCGATGCCATAGAGCATGTTGAGGGCAGCTTCATTGGCGCCGCCGTGCGCCGGACCCCACAGGCAGGCGATGCCTGCTGCAATGCAGGCGAAGGGGTTCGCGCCGGAAGAGCCGGCGATGCGTACCGTCGAAGTCGAAGCATTCTGCTCGTGATCGGCATGCAGGATGAGAATCTTGTCGAGCGCGTCGGCAAGCACGGGGTTGGCCTTGTACTCCTCGCAGGGCACCGAAAAGCACATGTGCAGGAAGTTCTCGGCGAACGAGAGCGAGTTCTTCGGATACATGAAGGGTTGGCCGACAGTGTATTTGTAGGCCATTGCCGCCAGCGTCGGGATCTTCGCGACCATCCGCATCGAGGCGATCATGCGCTGCTGCGGGTCGGTGATGTCGGTCGAGTCGTGATAGAAGGCAGCGAGCGCGCCCACCGCGGCCACCATGATCGCCATCGGATGGGCATCGCGCCGGAAGCCCTGGAAGAAGCGGGCCATCTGCTCGTGCACCATGGTGTGATGGGTCACGCGATAATCGAAATCCTTCTTCTGCGCGGTGGTGGGAAGCTCCCCGTAAAGCAGGAGATAGCAGGTCTCGAGAAAGTCGCCGTGCTCGGCAAGCTGCTCGATCGGATAGCCGCGATATTCCAGAACACCGGCGTCACCATCGATATAGGTGATCTTGGATTCACAACTCGCCGTCGAGGTAAAGCCGGGATCATAGGTGAACATGCCGGACTGCGCGTACAGTTTGGCGATGTCGATGACGTCGGGGCCGACAGTGCCGCTGTAAACCGGGAAGTCGTAGGTCTTGTTACCGACAGTCAGGGTTGCGTTTTTGGTGCTGGAGGTTGCGTCCATCGAGAGTCCCCTCATGTCGTCAAGGAATGCCGGCGGCTGAATGGCCCCTGCGGAAATACCTGGCTCGGAAGCTGGTTATTCCAGGAGCAGCGGCCAAATGGGTAGCTTATTGCTGTGTGCGCTGCAAGATGGCCACTAGTGCCCACTTCCCGAAGTTCGTACTACATCTCAGCACCCACCTTTCGCGAACTTCGGAAAGTTATGGGCACTTTGAAGTTTCTGAACGGAATTGCCGCTTGTGGTGCAGGAACTTCAAACAGGCGGCACTAGGCTACGACGAGACCATCGCGGATGGGGCCTGATCGGCAAGTCTGGCCAGAGACTCCTGTCGCCCCAGTACGGCAAGAACGTCAAAAATCCCGGGTGAGGTGGTGCGCCCGGTTAATGCGACCCGGAGCGGCTGGGCGACGGCGCCGATTTTAAGGCCGTTCTGTTCTGCAAAGGCGCGCATGGCGGCCTCCGTAGTCTCTTCGCTCCAGGGAGTGATCGTTTCCAGCACCGTGCGCAGCCGGCCGATCAAAGCGCGACTTTCCGGCGTCAGGACGGTCAAAGCCTTCGGCTCGATTTCGAGTGGCCGCTCGGCAAAGATGAAATAGGACGCATCGATCAGGTCGATCAGGGTTTTCGCGCGCTCCTTCAGATGGGGCATCGCCTTGAGCAATTGGGCGCGCGTTGTCTCATTCAGCCTGGGCTTCAGCTCCGCTCCCCTGGGGACATAGTCGAGGATGTCTTCGAACATGGTCACGAGGGATTGATCGTCTGTGTGGCGGATATAGTGCCCGTTGAGGTTCTCGAGCTTGGCAAAATCGAAGCGGGCGGCCGAGCGACCGATCGCGGGCAGGTCGAAGTCGGCGATCATCTCCTCTGTTGAAAAAATTTCCTGATCGCCGTGGCTCCAGCCGAGGCGAACCAGGTAGTTACGCAGAGCTGCCGGCAGGTAACCCATGGCGCGGTAGGCCTCGACGCCGAGTGCACCGTGGCGCTTGGATAATTTCGAGCCGTCGGGACCGTGAATCAGCGGAATATGCGACATGCTCGGAATGCTCCATTCCAGCGCGTCATAGATCTGCTTCTGGCGAGCGGCATTGATCAGGTGATCGTCCCCGCGGATGATGTGGGTGACGCCCATGTCATGATCGTCGACCACAACGGCGAGCATGTAGGTCGGCGTGCCGTCGCCGCGCAGCAGCACGAGATCGTCGAGATTCTCGTTCTGCCAGACTACGCGGCCTTGCACCTGATCCTCGATCACGGTCTCGCCGCTGAGCGCAGCACGCAAGCGAATCGTGGGCTTCATGCCGGGCGGCGCGTCGGATGGGTCGCGGTCTCGCCACATTCCGTCATAAAGCCGGGTTCGGCCCTCGCTTCGCGCCTTCTCGCGCATTGCCGCGAGTTCCTCGGCTGTGGCGTAACAGCGATAGGCATTGCCCGCCGCGAGCAGCTGCTCGGCCACCTCGCGGTGGCGCGCGGCGCGGCTGAACTGATAGATGATGTCGCCGTCCCAATGGAGTTCGAGCCATTTCAGTCCGTCCAGGATGGCGTCGATGGCTTCCCTGGTCGACCTTTCGCGGTCGGTGTCCTCGATCCGCAGCAACATCTTGCCGCCGCGACCCCGCGCGTACAGCCAGTTGAACAGCGCCGTGCGGGCGCCGCCGATATGGAGAAAGCCGGTCGGCGAGGGGGCAAAGCGCGTTACGACGGTTTCGGTCATTGGCCAAGCTGTTCACATGCAGGAGGTGCGATGGTGTATAGCAGGAACCGGTCATAACTGAAGCCCGCACCGCAAAAGCGGGCTTGGCGGGGTCGGGCGAATTTGGCAGAACGACCACCACTGATCTGCCGACAGGAACAGGGAATGACGACGACAGAGCCGGTGGCAACAGAGGCGGGGCGCGATTTCATTCGCGATATCGTTCAGGCCGATCTCTCTTTACACAAATACAAGGAGATCGCGACCCGGTTCCCACCGGAGCCGAACGGCTATCTGCATATCGGTCATGCCAAGTCCATTGCATTGAATTTCGGCATTGCCCAGGAATTTTCCGGCCACTGCAACCTGCGCTTCGACGACACCAATCCGACAAAGGAAGAGCAGGAATACATCGATTCGATCCAGGCGGATGTGCGCTGGCTCGGTTATGACTGGGGCAGGAACCTGTTCTTTGCCTCGGACTATTTCGATCAGCTTTACGCATGGGCGGAGGGTTTGATCCGTGACGGATTGGCGTATGTCGACGACCAATCGCAGGAGGAAATCCGGCTCAGTCGCGGCACGCTGACCGAACCCGGCAAGAACAGCCCCCACCGCGACCGTTCGGTGGAGGAAAACCTCGACCTGTTTCGGCGGATGAAGGCCGGCGAGTTTGCGAACGGTGCCCGCGTGCTGCGCGCCAAAATCGACATGGCTTCCGGCAACATCAATATGCGCGACCCGGTGCTATACCGCATTCTCCACGCGCACCATCCGCGCACCGGCGACAAATGGTCGATCTACCCGAGCTATGACTATGCCCACGGCCAATCGGATGCGATCGAAGGCATCACGCATTCGATTTGCACGCTGGAATTCGAGGACCACCGTCCGCTTTATGACTGGCTCCTGGAGAAGCTGCCGGTGCCCTCGAGGCCCCATCAGTACGAGTTTGCACGCCTCAACCTCACCTATACGCTGTTGTCGAAGCGCGTGTTGACCCAACTCGTGCGCGAGGCTCATGTCGCGGGATGGGACGATCCGCGCATGCCGACGATTGCGGGCCTAAGGCGGCGCGGCGTGCCGCCTGCGGCGATCCGCGAATTTGTCAGGCGCATCGGCGTTGCCAAGGCCAACAGCGTCGTCGATGTCGGCATGCTCGAATATTGCATTCGCGAGGAGCTCAATCGCTCCGCGCTGCGGCGCATGGCGGTGCTGCGGCCACTGAAGGTCGTGATCGAGAACTATCCGCAAGGGCAGGTCGAGGAGCTCGAGGCGGTCAATCATCCCGACGATGCCTCGAAGGGAACGCGCCGCATCGCCTTCGGCCGCGAGCTCTATATCGAGCAGGATGATTTCATGGAAAACCCGCCGAAAAAATTCTTTCGGCTGTCGCCCGGCAATGAGGTGCGGCTGCGCTATGCCTATTTCATCAAATGCGTCGGCGTCGTGAAGAATGAAGCGGGCGAAATCACCGAACTGCGCTGTACCTATGACCCGGCAACGAGAGGCGGCAACGCACCGGATGGCCGCAAGGTCAAGGCGACCATGCATTGGCTGCCGGCCGCGCAGTCGGTGCCTGCCGAAATCCGCATCTACAACCAGCTCTTTGCAAAACCCAATCCGGACGCGTCGAATTTCGCCGGCGATCTCAATCCGCAATCGCTGGAGATTCTGAAGGACGCGCGGATCGAGCCTGCGATCGCGGAAAGCAATTCCAGTGAGCCCGTCCAGTTCGAGCGGCAGGGTTATTTCGTGCGTGATCCGGATTCCGCGCCGGACAGGCTGGTGTTCAACCGAACCATCGGCCTGCGCGACACCTTTGCCAAGGAAGTCGGCAAGGGCTGAGGGTTATTCTTCTTCTGGTTTCCGTATCCGTTCTTCTATCGCAGAGGTAGTACTATCCGATAGCCTTGCGGTCCTGTTTGTATCGTAGGGTAAATCCGCATGGCAGAGCGGGACATCCCGCCGCGCCGCAGGCGGGGTATTGGCGGAGGCATTGCCGGGACCTGGCCGCCAAGCGGTGCGGCTCAACCCGTCCGTGGGTTGGCCCCGTCAGGCTTTGCGGCCTGGACGCCGCACATTGCGAAGTTGCGTGAGTGGGCACGCGCTGAGGCTGGCGCCGGACGGCTATTGCCCTGGATCGCCGTGTCGTTCGGGGTCGGCATCGCGCTGTATTTCACGGCCTCGCGCGAGCCTGTGCTGTTCGTCACCGTGATAGCCGCCGCGACCGGCGCTGTCGCCGCTTTCGCCATGAGGCGAAGCAGGTTTTTTGCAGCCTCCCTGATGGTTGCAGCGATCGCCGCGGGGTTTGCCACCGCGACCGTCAGAACAGCGCGCGTCGCGCACATTGTGCTGGCACGACCGCTCTATTCGGTGTCGCTGTCGGGCTTTGTCGAAGCCCGCGACATCCGCGAGCGCACCGATCGTTTCGTTCTCCGTGTGAGGACGATGGAGGCGCCACGCCTGTCGGCGAAGCTGGAACGGGTGCGTTTGTCGGTGAAGAAGGGAGGTGCGCCGGCGGTCGGCAGCTTCGTCGAATTGAAGGCGCGGCTGATGCCGCCGCTCGCGCCGCTGCGTCCGGGCTCCTACGATTTCTCACGGGATTTGTTCTTTCAGGGCATCGGCGCGTCGGGCTTTGTCATGGGCGCGATCCGGGCAATCGAGCCGCCGGGAGGCGGGGGGTTTCTCTTGCGTTACGCAGCCTTTATGCAGGGCCTGCGGGATGCGATCGATGCACGCATCCGTGGCCAGTTGGATGGCGACGAGCGGGCGATCGCAACCGCGCTTCTGACCGGCCGCCGTGACGCCATCAGCGAGCCCGTCAATGATGCGATGTTCATCTCGGGTCTTGGCCATGTGCTGTCGATCTCCGGCTATCACATGGCGGTTGTCGCGGGCGTGGTGTTCTTTGCCGTTCGCGCGCTGCTCGCGCTGATTGGCGGACTGGCCGCGAGCTTCCCCATCAAAAAATGGGCGGCCGCGGCAGCGCTTGCTGCCGCCACCTTCTATCTTCTCTTGTCGGGAGCGGAGGTGGCGACCCAACGCTCGTACTTCATGACGGCCGTGGTCCTGATCGCCGTCCTGGTTGATCGCCGCGCCGTCACGGTCCGCACGCTCGCGGTCGCAGCCTTGGTTGTGCTCGCAATCGCACCGGAAGCGCTGGTGCATCCGAGCTTCCAGATGTCCTTTGCAGCAACCCTCGGCCTGGTCGCGCTGGTGCAGGTCGGCATGCCCGGTCTGTTTGCAACGCCTGACAGTTCGATGGCCGCGCGTATCGCGCTCTGGGGTGGACGGGAGGCGGTCGTGCTGGTGCTCGCCTCGCTGGTGGCGGGGCTTGCGACCACGCCTTACGCCGCCTTCCATTTCCATCGGGTGACCCCCTACGGCGTGCTTGCCAATCTGGCGGCGATGCCGGTGGTCTCCGTACTGGTGATGCCGGCGGGGTTACTCGGGCTTGTGGCGGCTCCTTTCGGCCTGGACGGCTTGTTCTGGTGGCTGATGGGCCTTGGGATCGACTGGATGATCGCGGTGACGCGCTGGGTTGCCGCCCTTCCCGGCGCGATCGGCCGTATTGCGGCCTTCGGCATTGGCCCGCTGATCATGGCCAGCCTCGGCATCGTCCTGATGGGGCTCTTGCGTACGCCGCTGCGCTGGTCGGGCGGGTTGGTCCTGGCCGTGGCCGTGGCCTGGGCGCTTTCAGTTGAAAAGCCCGACATCCTGATCTCTGGCGACGGACACAATCTAGCCGTCCGCGGCCGCGACAGCCGCCTGCATCTTATACGCACTGCGAAGGATGCGTTCTTGGTGAAGGAGTGGCTGGCCTCCGATGCCGATACGCGCGCTTCTGACGATCCCACGCTTGGCGACGGAATCTCTTGCGATCCCGCCGGCTGCGTGGGGCAGATCGCCGACGGCCGGACTGTCGCGCGAGCGCTCCGCCCCGATGCACTCGACGATGATTGCGAGCGCGCGGTGCTAATTGTCTCGACGGGTGCTCCCTCGCCGGATTGCAGCGCCGTGGTACTCGATCTGGCGCGTATCCGGCGGCAAGGCGCGCTGGCTTTGTGGCGAAGGCAAAATGGATTCGCTCTGGACGCCGTCCGCCCGAGAGGTTTCGATCGGCCGTGGTCGCCGGCGCCAGGCAGCGCAACCGACGACGACACCATGGTGCTGTCACATCCAGCGCCCGCACGCGCGCAAGAGGCGACACCCTCTGAAGCGGACCTGCAGATCGAGGATTGATGCGTGGTACCTATTCGGCAGGCCGACGTGACGAGGTATCCGGAAGCTCGAAGGCTCCCAGATGGTACTCCTCGGAACGGAACGCCTCGGCATCTTCCGCGGATCGCGGCGGCATTTCTACCAGCGTGAAGAGCGCATCCGGAAACTGCTTCCAGATCGCGAGATCCTCCGCCGTCACGGTGAGCCAGCCGAACGTGAACATGTATCGGCCAGGCTCGGTGACCCCGCCGGCCTTTTGCCAGCTGATCTTGTTCACCATCGATCGCATCTCGTGGCGGAGGTCCCACCCGGGGGTCCAGGCGGGACCATCCGCGGGAGGCGGCAAACCCTCAGTCCACTGGAAGCGTCGTAGCCCTTTGCGGTGCGGCCGCCGGTTCGCCGGGTGCGCCGAGGGGGCGAGTAACCGGCATCTGCAGCACGGTGGCCCGCTGTCCTTCGCAAAGCTGGGTCACGAGCACGTAGTTTCCATCCGGAAATTCGATCGCATCGTGATGGCGCTCCGGAATATGCGGATCGATCTTGCCGAATTTTCCGACTTTCGAATTGATCGTTCGCGTCCAGATCCAGCGATTGTCGTATTTGACGTCTTCGGCAAAAGCGAGCTCGGTTCCGGGAAGCAAGCAGACCGCAACGCCGAGGTCGCTTTGGGAAGCGAAACCGCGGGTCGAAGTGCCGCGGAACGTCGTGGTCACCAGCGTTTCTCCGACCACTGCCGGGCGCGTTGCGATAGCATGCAGGCTATAGTCACACATCGGATTGCTCCTCGTTCGAGATAGCCAACCCGCGCACTCTCTTGCTGGAGCCTGATCTGCGCACAAACGCTTCGCGCTTGTCGCGAACAATCAATTCTCTCAGGGAGGCGCAGGCCTCTATCAGAGTGGACAGCAGTTATGAGTCTTTTGCTCAGTTATAGGCAATTGTACGACCCGCGGCGGTGGCACTCGATCACAAGCGTTTGAGGGTCGGTAAAAGACTCTGGCGACACAACCCGGTAACATAGGCACAAGTTCCGCCGGTTTTGCCGGATCAACGCCAGCCCCGAGCGGGCTTGCGGGTGGTCCTATAGCGTTCTCGAGCGAAGCGCATGGCGGTTCGCGCGAAGAAAACGCATCAAACCATAAAATTACGGCCTCGGTTCTAATTCGATCAGAACCGAAGAGGTTCTAGTATTTCCGGTAGAGCCCGATCAGCTTACCCTGAATCTTGACGCGGTTCGGCGGCAGGATACGTACCTCATACGAGGTATTGGCGGGTTCCAGGGCGATCGAGGCACCGCGCCGGCGGAACCGCTTGAGGGTGGCTTCCTCATCGTCAATCAGGGCCACCACAATGTCGCCGGTATCGGCCGTGTCGTTGCGCTGGATCAGTGCCACATCGCCATCGAGGATTCCGGCATCGACCATCGAGTCACCACGTACCTCGAGCGCATAGTGTTCACCGGAACCGAGCATGTCCGGGGGCACGCTGATGGTATGACTGCGGGTCTGCAAGGCCTCGATCGGCGTGCCTGCGGCGATACGGCCCATCACGGGCACGGCAACAGGACGCTCGCCGTCGTCGGCACCGCTCCGGCCCTTGCCAAGATTGCCTTCGATGACCGAGGGCGTGAAGCCGCGCCGGCTTCCGCCGCTGCTGGGCGAAAGCTCCGGCAGCTTGATCACCTCGATCGCGCGGGCGCGGTTTGGCAGGCGACGAATGAAGCCCCGTTCCTCAAGCGCCGTGATGAGGCGATGGATGCCGGATTTCGAGCGCAAATCCAGCGCATCTTTCATTTCATCGAAAGATGGCGGCACGCCCGCCTCCTTCAGCCGTTCATTGATGAAACGCAGAAGTTCATACTGTTTGCGCGTGAGCATTTCGAGCAGTCCCCCGGTTGCTGGTGTCGTTCGCTTCTCAGACCTGCGGGAGCAGTACTCTTGGTAAGAAGTACCGAGTACCAGCCCTCGAAACAAATCATGAACGGACACTATATGTTCGATATGTGTTCTGCAACCACTTAATTTCCAGTAAACGGCCAAAAGTCTGGCCGGGCGCGGCCGGAAAAGGCTCTCGAATCGGACCGCTAGACCCGATCAGTGCACGGCGGCGTACAGAATTTTGTCCTGGGTGGCGTTGGCGGCGTCGAACTCGGCGACGATTCGGCCCGCCCGGGCGACGAGAATCCGGTCCGAGACGGCGAGGATCTCGGGCAGGTAGGACGAGATCACCACCACGGCTTTGCCTTCGTCGGCCAGTCTGCGGATTTCGGCATGGATGTGCGGAATTGTGCCTACGTCCACGCCGCGGGTCGGCTCGTCGCAGATAACGATGGAAGGATCCTGGGCGAGAGATTTCGCCAGCACGACTTTCTGTTGATTGCCGCCCGATAGTTCGACGATCCTGGCCTTGCGTTGCAGGGCACTGATCTTTAGCCGCTCAACCCAGTAATTCGCTAGCTTCGAGCGTCGCGCGCGGGAAAGCAGGAAACTGAAGCCGCCCCTGGTCCCCAGCTTGCCGACATAGACATTGTCGTCCACGATCATGGTTTCGAAGAAGCCGTTGGCCTTGCGGTCCTCGGTTATGTAGGCGATGCCGTCATCGATGGCCTGCCGCGGCACGCGGTAGCGAATAGGATTGCCGCGCAGCCGGATCGTGCCTCCATTGACCAGATTGCGCTTGAGCGCGCCGAAGATGATTTTCGCGATCTCGGTACGACCGGAGCCGATCAGACCTGCGATGCCAACCACTTCCCCGGCGTAGACCGAGAACGACATGTTCTTCACGACCATGCCCATGGTGACATTCTCGACCGTCAGGACCTTCTCGCGGCGATGGCCTGTGGGCTTGCTGCGGCCGTAGACGGCCTGCGCAATCTGGCGGCCAACCATGTGTTGCACCAGTGCGTCACGGGTCAGGGTCTTTGCAGGCGCCGTGATCACGAGGCGACCATCGCGCAGCACCGTAATGCGATCGGCGATCTGCAAGGACTCCTCGAGCGCGTGCGAGATGTAGATGATGGCGACCCCGCGCGCCCGCAGGTCGCGGACCAGATGGAAGAAGTGGACTATTTCCTCGGGCGTAAGGCTCGCGGTCGGCTCGTCGAATATGATGATGCGCGCCTTGTTGTAGATAGCGCGCGCAATCTCGACCATCTGCTTCTTGGCGGTGCCGAGCAGTGCCACTGGTGTCGCCGGGTCGACATGGAAATTCAGGGACTGCAGGAGCTGCTGGGCCTGAATGTTCAGCGTGCGGAACCGCGTCAACAGTTTTTCATTGCCAAGCTCGATGTTCTGGGCGGCCGTCATGGTCGGCACCAGGCTTGTTTCCTGATAGACCATGCAGATGCCGGCCGCGAGAGCGTCACGAGGTTGCTCGAAATCGACGCGCTTGCCATCCACGTACATGTCGCCGGAGGTCAACCGGATCGCTCCGGCAATCGCCTT
>Ga0306926_10002439_pt1 | contig 18949 bp, 20 predicted proteins | sample flu12Cox44000178_FD_203759 | JGI IMG/M metagenome (GOLD analysis project Ga0306926, IMG submission 203759) | Lab enrichment of tropical soil microbial communities from Luquillo Experimental Forest, Puerto Rico - flux8day.12C.oxic.44.000.178 (v2)... | ecosystem: Environmental > Terrestrial >... | reverse complement strand
TCGATGCGCCCCTTCATTTCGGCGAACAGCGTGTCCTGCAGCGGAACGGTGTCGGCAAGCGCGGCAGCCGTGTAGGCGTTTTCAGCTTCGAGATAGGCGCGGATCTCCGGATCGAGCTTCGCCGGATCGCGCATCACCTCCTGCCAGTTCGGCGCCTTGAGCCATGCGTATTCGTCCGTGATCGCGACGCCGTGCCACGTCGACGGATGCGGCCGCGGCGCGGCGCGCGGCGGCTGGGGCAGCCGGGCTGAGGCAATCTTGGCGCGCTCGAGCATGGGCAGAAAACTCGTGCTGCCGTTACTTCTTCGGCTCGCCGGACGGGTCGAACTTGAGCGCCGTGCCGTTCATGCAGTAGCGCAGTCCGGTCGGCTGCGGCCCATCCGGAAAGACATGCCCGAGATGCGCCTCGCAGGCCGCGCAGCGCACCTCGGTGCGCCGCATGAACCACGAGCGGTCGTCGTGCTCGTCCACCGCCGCGCCGTTCACGGGCGCAGAGAAGCTCGGCCAGCCGGTGCCGGAATCGAACTTCGCGTCGGAGGAAAACAGCGGCGCCCCACAGCAAACGCAGCTGTAGCTTCCCGCGCCCTTCTCGTTCCAGTACGGACCGGCGAACGCGCGCTCGGTGCCGTGCTCGCGGGTGACGTAATACTGCTCCGGGGTGAGCTGGGCGCGCCACTCCGCCTCGCTCTTGGTCACTTTGGACTTCGTCTGCGTGTCGGCCATGTTGGACCCCTCTGTCTGGAAGCTTTTCTTCACAAATGGTGAGCTTGCGGGCGCACACAAGTCGTGCCGCGGTGAAAGCCAAGTGATACCGGGAGATTTCGCGGACGCAAAGGCCGGCCGTGGGGGATTTACCGGTAACTGCCCCGGCTCTACCGGGCCAAGAGCCTGCTATATTTGCCGTCCCGGTAATTCCAAGGACAGCCGCAATATCGGCACAGAATTATGCTTTATTCCGCGAAATTTTACTTGCCTCGCCGCAACCGTCACTAGATAAATCATCCGGGCGACCTTTGAGCGGGCGAATCGGCGGCGGGGCCGGGAGCGCAGCCGCAAATCCGGATTCCACGAGGGGAAGCGCGAGGATGACGAGCGAAAATACCAAGGGCGGCGAGTTCATCGGCCTGACGGCCAACATCGTATCGGCTTACGTGAGCAACAACACGGTTCCGGCGACCGACATTCCCGGCCTGATCAACCAGGTGCATGCGGCGCTGGTACGGGTCTCGGGGGGACACGCGGAAGCGCCGTCCGATGCCCTCAAGCCCGCCGTGCCGGTGAAGAAGTCGATCACGCCGGAGTACATCGTCTGTCTCGAGGACGGAAAGAAATTCAAGTCGCTCAAACGTCACCTCCGCACGCAGTACAACATCACGCCGGAGCAATACCGCGAGAAGTGGAGCCTGCCGCCCGATTATCCCATGGTGGCGCCGAATTATGCCGCCGCCCGCTCGCAGCTGGCGCGGCAAATGGGACTGGGCCAGCAGCGGCGCCGGCGCGCCAAATAATGATTTTGCTCAGGCCAGCGCCGCGCGCGCGTCGGCCTTGAGGCGCTCGACCATCGATTTGAAGCCGTTCGAGCGCTGCGGCGTGAGATGCTCGCGTAGCCCGAGCTTGTTGAACAGCGCGATCGCGTCTCGTTCGACGATCTCCCGCGCGGACTTACCCGAGTAGAAGGCGAACAGGATCGCGATCAGCCCGCGCACGATGTGGGCGTCGCTGTCGCCCGCGAAGGTGAGGATCGGGCCGCCCGCACCGTTCGGCTTGACGCTGGTCGAAAGCCACACTTGGCTCGCGCAGCCCGGCACCTTGTTGGCGTCGGTGCGCGCTGTCTCGGGCATCGGCTCAAGTTCGCGTCCGAGTTCGATCACGTAGCGGTAGCGATCGTCCCAGTCGTCGAGGACGGCGAAATTGTCGATGATTTCGTCGATATTCATCGCGTGCGCCTGCGCCCTCGATATAGGCGCGCGCGGCGGCCCGGTCGAGGCTGATAAGCCAAGACAGGCGGTGGATGAAATTTACGCCGGATGGCGCGCGTCGGCGGTGCGGCGCGGTTGCGGACCGCGCCACGGCATCGCCACGTCGGCCGGCGTGAGCGTGTTTTGCGACGGCTTGCGGCTGCCGGCGACCTGTTCGGCGGTCCCTGGCGCCGGCTCGTGCGCGACCTTCTCGCCGAGGAAGTCGTAGAGCATTTTGGCGCCGGCGTGCGCTTTGTGGCCGAACTCGGCGAGGGCCTGCGAGCCGACCGCGCAGGCGCCGGGCTGACGCCCGCAGAACCCGCGCACGTCGGTGACCACGGCCCCGGTCGCCGAAACCGCCTCGCTCGTGCCGATCTGTGGCGTCGCGCCCTGCTGTGCGCGATCGCTCGGCAACAGCAGAACGACGATGGTGAGCCAGAACGCCAGCTTGAGAAGGAACCTCATGGACCTTGTCCCTGATCCCGGCGGGTGGGTTTTTCTTTTCCCGCCGTCGATCACGCTAGCAGAGAGGCTTGAAAGGCCGGTTCGCGATTTTGCCTGTATTCGCTGCGAATAAGCGGCAAATTTTCATAAAATTTGAAACATCGGCGGTCGTCGATTCCACCGCTGTGAAATGGTGCCAAATCCGGTATCGGAACGCCGGCTGACGGCTCTCAACCGACCGTTCACCATGCGCGGTTAAATGCGTTCGCCCTGCGCCGAGGAGCGGAATCCGGGCCGAGGCGGCTAGCGGGGTTAGCGTTCGCTTAAGCGACTTCGGGGAGCATCCGTTAAGGGACGGGGTGAGGCGTGGCTGATCTCGACGACACCTACCGGGCGGCTGTGGCCGAGCGCGGCCGTTTCGCGCGCATGGATCGCTCGCTCTGGCGCGCGGCGCTCCAACACGCCTTCGGGCGAAATCCACGCGATACCACCGCCCTTGCGGTGGTGGCGCTTGCGGTCGGCGCGATCCTCATCAATGCGCTGCATCTCCAGCCCGGGCCGCATCCCGCGCCCATCTTCACGATCCGGCCGCGGCCGGTCGCTTCGGCGGCGCCGGCCCCGACTTGGGCGACGCTGCGGTCGCCGCAGGCACCGCCAGCGCGCACCGACGCTGCTGCGCCAAACGCGCGCACGCGCACGGACCTCATCGCCGACATCCAGCGCGAACTCGCCAAGCGCAATTTTCACGACGGGCGGGCGGACGGCATCAGCGGGCCGAGAACCGATGCCGCCATCCGCGACTTCATCCAGGCGGCGGGCATCAAGATCGCGGCCGAGCCGAGCGACGAACTGCTGCGCGCGCTCGCGCGCTCGCCGGTCAAGGCGGCATCGGCGCGCGGCGCGGCGCCGGGCCGCGCCGACCCGATTGCCGAGCTGATCGAGCCGTCGCCGCGGCGCGTGCTTGCGGTCCAGCGCGCGCTTGCCGAAGCCGGTTACGGGCAGATCAAGCCGACCGGCGCCTACGGCCCCGACACGCGTGCGGCGATCGAAAAATTCGAGCGCGAGCGCAAGCTGCCGATCACCGGGCAGATTTCCGACCGGCTGGTGCGCGAGCTTGCCGCGCTCACCGGCGAGCCGTTGGAATAAGCCGAGACGCGCCGCTCGTGCTACGACGGGCGTGACAAGAGCCTGTCCCGCCATGCGTCTTAAATCCGGTATCTGGGTTTCGGCTTATCTGCGCCGCCGCCACCTCGACGGCACGTTCGCGGTGGTGCGCCGGCGTGGCGCCGAGGAGGCGGGCGCGATTTTCATCAAGATCGCCCGGCTCGATGGCACGGCCGAGCTTTACGGCCCGGCGCCGCAGACCGCGTTCGACGACTCGCGCCCGGCCGACCGCGCGTTCAGCCCGTGTTTCAAGCAGCAGCCGGTGCCCGAGGCGGAGGCGGAAGCTTATCTCGCGCGTGAGATCCGTTTCGATTCCGATATCTGGATCGTCGAGATCGAGGACCGCGCCGGGCGTCACATGCTCGATCAGGTGGTGCCCTGACGGCGCAGTGGCGTTGCCGTGTCCCGTCGGACAGGTTGCGCGGGCGCAAGGCCGCGGCGGGCCGCCTCGGTGCCGGCGCGCCGGCCGGCTTCGGCGCCGTCGTCCCAGAGCGCCGGCTGATGCGTCGCGCTGCTGCGCAGACTGGCGAGCAGTTGCAGCGCCGCTGCTTGCGGCACGTCGGGATAAAGCTGCGCGAGCGCAAACACGCGTGCGACGGACTCGCCGACCGTCGGATTGACGAACAGCAATACGCGGACCAACACCTCCGACGACATGCCCAGCGCCTTGGCGGCGATGAGCAGGGGCTCGCCGCTGTCATCGTCGATCATGCGGCGCGCGGTTTCGCCGGTCACGCCGAGCGCGCGTTGAAGCTCGCCGGCGAAATCCGCCGGGCGCCGCGCGAGCGCGGCGGCTTCCAGCCGTTCGATGCTTTCGCTCGGCACCGCCCGCGGCGGGATCGGCTCGGCGGGATCGAGGCTGGCGAGGATCACGCGCCGTTCTTCGCTCGTCGATCTCAGAAACAATTCACCCAGCCCGATCTCGGCGGATGGGGTGACAAAATTCTCCGCTTCGCCGATGATCTGCCGCCATTGTGACGAGCGCGGCAGCGGCACAGCACTCGGACGCACGGCCGGCGCACGCTCGTTGATCGCGTGCGTGGTCGTCCCCACGGGGTTGCCGCGGGCGGCGATTTCCGCCGCATGCAGCAGACTGCACTCTTTGGTGATCGCGGCGAGTTCGACGCCGGGCAGGCACGGCGAATGGCGCAGCACCGGTTCGGCGACGTCGATCACGTCGCGCGCGAGGCGCAGCACCACCGCGCGCGGCGCCGCCGGATAGGTCGCGAGCTTTTTCGCCACCACCGCGCGAGTTGCAACATCGATACCGTCGAGTAGGCGCAACACCAATTCCGTGTAATGCGTTTCCTCGTCGAGCGTATGCGCGCGTTTCTGGACGTAAAGGTCGGTGAGCACGCGCGCGAGGGTGGGTCGCGTGTCGACGCCGCGCAGCCGCGCGAGATCGTCCAACCCGTCGAGATTAGGAGTGCCCGGCCCAGCCACCGCTGTCCCCGCCCGCTTCAACAGATGCAGCAAATTATCGCTTGCGCGTTAGCAAACCCTTAACCAACGGCATAAGCGGCCGTAATAGAGCATTAACCATATTTGCGGCCTAATCAGGTGGGACCTTGGGCATGATGGTGCGCGCCCGAGGGGCGGGGATCGCATGGGGATGGTGATCAAATTCCCGGACGAGCGCGTCGGCGGCGGCGAGCGCATCGCGCGCGGCGACGGTGCGACCATCGTCATTCTGCCGGTGGTGCGCATCGAGCGCGGCACCGACGGGCCCTCCGGCGGGCTCGAGCCCGGCGCCAGCTCGCCGGGGCGCAAGCGGCGCCGCCGCCCGTCGCGATGATCAAATATTTGTGCGGCGTGCGCTTCGTCGCGTGCACGCGCGTCGCCTTTGTGGCGGCGCACGGCTTTGCGGCCGCCGGCGACCTTGGCCGCGCCGATCCGAATTTCTGGGACGGGTTGTTCCCCAAGCAGCTCTATCTCGGTCCGGTGGCGCCGCTGTCGTTCCCGCCCGCCGACGTGCCGCATTCGCTTTACACACTCAACGACGACGAAGCCCCGCTGCGCGAGCAGTCATTCTCGATTTTGCAGCTGCCGCAGCACCGCGAGGTGTGGAAGACGCTGATGGACAGCTGGGTCCAGGCTACGGCCTTTCCTCGATATCCTGCGGACCGACCCCTATGCCTATGCCAACGTGCTCATCGGCATGCCGTTCGCATCGGAAGCGGGCCGCTACTCGCGGCTGATCGACGACGTCGGCAGCGACTATTTGCTGCTCGGCCCGTTCATGACCACCGCCTGCCGCGTGGTCGATATGGACGCCCGGCGTGAGCAGAGCCTCGCTCACGTGCAGGCGTTTACCGATTATGAGATCAACAACGCGCTCGCGCGCAACGTATAGAACAGGACCTTGATCGAAGGGGCGGAACTCACTCTCAACGACCGGGTTTGGTCCTATCGCTACGCGGTGAATCGTCTCATTATTGCGGTGCCCTTGCGGCTCGCGGTCCAGGCGGAACGGGGCGGTCGAGCGCTATGCGGTGCATGTCGCTGCGATCGCGCCCTATCTCGCCAAGTGCATCCCGTCCGTCGCCGTGGCGCCCGTTATCAGCAAATAATATGCACGCGCCGTGACTCGTCATCGCTCGCGGCATCGGGCGATCTGGTCACGACAGGCCTTGCAACCAAAACCGCGGCCGGTGTGTACTGGATACCCGCGTTCGCGGGTATGACGAGTCAGAGATTCGGCGAGGCAGCATGGCTCACGTGACGCAGAATTGGCGGGTCGAGAAACCCGGCGTCGTTTCGCGCGGGGGCATCGTCGTGGCGCAATACCGCGGGGCGGCCGAGGTCGGCGCGGCGATGCTACGCGCGGGCGGCAACGCGGTCGATGCGGCGGTCGCGACCGCCTTCGCGCTTGCCGCGCTCGAGCCGTGGAACAGCGGGCTCGGTGGGATCGGCTACATGCTGGTGCAGCGACCCAGTGCGGCCGCGCAGGTGATCGACTTCGGCGCCGTGTCGCCGCGCAAGCTCGATCCGGCAGCGTTCCCGCTCACCGGCAAGACGGCCGCGGACTTGTTCGCCTGGCCGCAGGTCGAGGACGACCGCAACATCCGCGGCCCGCTCTCGATTGCGGTGCCGGGTTCGGTCGACGGATATGGCTTCGCGCTCGAACGCTTCGGCTCGCTGCCATGGGCGCAAGTCATCGAGCCGGCGATCGCGCTCGCCGAGGCCGGGCTGCCGGCCGACTGGCACGTCAGCCTGAAAATACTCGCGGTCGCCGCGGACCTGCGCCGCTATCCGGAAGGCCGCCGCGTGTGGCTCAAGAACGACCTGCCGCCGATCCATCTGACCGGCGCGCCGATCCCGCGCGTCAATCTCGCCGGGCTCGCCGACACGATGCGCCGGCTCGCGAAAGCCGGTCGGCGCGATTTCTACGAAGGCGAGGTTGCGCGCGTGCTTGCGCACGACATCGGCACGGCCGGCGGGGTGCTCTCAACCGATGACCTCGCGCAGTACCGCGCCCGCGTGATCGAGCCGACGCGGTTCGTTTATCGCGGCAACGCGATTGCCGGCGGGCCGCAGCTCACCGCGGGGCCGACGTTGGAGGATGTGCTCACAAATCTTGGGCGCGAGCGGTTTGGCGCGCGACCGGACGCGGCGTTCTTCGTTGCGCTCGCGCGTGCCCTCGAAGGCGCCTACGATCAGCGCCTCAAATCCATGGGCGACGTCGAGCGGCTCGATGCTTCGACCACCCACGTCACCGCAGTCGACCGCGACGGCATGATGGTCGCGCTCACCACCACGTTGCTCTCGAGTTTCGGCAGCCGGTTCGTGTCGCCCTCGACCGGCATTCTCATGAACAACGGCATCATGTGGTTCGACCCGCGTCCCGGACTGCCCAATTCGCTCGCGCCTGCCAAGCGGCCGTTGTGTAACATGTGCCCGGTGATCCTCGCGCGCGACGGGAGGCCGTGGCTTGCCGCCGGCGCCTCGGGCGGCCGCCGCATCGTGGCCGCGGTGACGCAACTCTTGAGCTTCGTCGTCGACTTCGGCCTCGATGCCGCGGCGGCTGCGCATCAGCCGCGCATCGACGTGAGCGGCACCGGCACCATCAATACCGACCCGCGCCTGACGCCGAAGATCGTCGCGGCCTTGCGCAAGGCCGGCAACCTCGCCGAGGTCGAGCACGTCGCCTATCCGATCAACTACGCCTGCCCGAACATCATCGTACGGCGGCCGGACGGCGAGTGGGAGGGCATCTCGGACGTGATGAGTCCGTCGTCGGGGGCAGTGGCGGCGTAACACTCGGTGAATAGTCAGTGGTGAAGAGACCGGCGTTCGCTAGTCACATCTCACCATTCGCCACTCACTATTCGCTATTCACCATTCGCTTTCCTATTGCGGCTGCGGCCGGCAGCGCGCGCCGGAAAGCGTGCGCCGTGCCGCGGGCATCTGGCCCGGCTCGGCTGCTAGCGCCTTGAGCACGATGAGCCCGGTCGGCGTCGGCGATTCGACGATCAGCCGGTCCGCCGCCGTCACGTCTTCTTCTTCCGGCATGTCGGTGTGCTGCTGCGCCGTCATCAGATCGAGTTCGATGACGCGGCGGCCGGCGGCGCGGTCGTTGATGGCGTAATAGGCGATGCCCTTGCGCGTGTAGAACGACACCGACGTGTAGGCTTGGCTCACCGGCACGGTGAGCTTGAGCGGCGCCGCGGTCAGATCGTAGCGGCACACTGCCGCCGCGAAAGCCGGATCCATGAACGGCAGCAGTGCGGTTGCCGGCGCCGGCTCGGGCAGGGGCACTACGGTATTTACCTGCGCAATGGGCGTGAGGCGCGAATAGGCGTCGCGCGAGGCGGTGGCCGGCAAGGCGAGCACGGTCGCGAGATGCACCATGCCGCCGAGCACGATGCCGCCGAGGAGCCACATCACCCAGCGGATCATGTGCATGGCCTTCCGGCGATGGAGGGCATCGGCACTTCGTGGCTCGCGCCGGTCGCGACCCCGACCGGCGTGTCGTAGAGGCGCAGCACCAGCGCGTAACGTTCGGCGCCGCCGGTCGGCAGCCAATTGCCCGGGCGCGCGCGCGGAGCCGCGACGATTTCGAAACCCCCGTCCGCCGCGCGCACGATTTCCTGGCTGGTGAAGCCGTAGCGGTTGGCCGAATTGGCGACGAGCCGCCCCTCGGGATCATAGAGTGTGAGCGTCCAGAAGCGTGCCGCGGGCGTCGTGCCGCGCAGCACCACCTCGCAGCGGCCGTCGAACATACGCCCGGTGTCGTCGTGGCGGGCGACGAAGGCGACGCCGTCGCCGAGACCGACCGGCAGCTCGCCGGTGCGCGCGATGCCGGCGCGCGCGTACGGATCGATGTCGGCGCTGCCGGTGCGCGGCCACGCCGTCCAGGCACCGATATGGACCGCGCCGAAGGCGGTGCCGCGCGTGAGCGCGAGCCAGGTGGCGCCGAGACCGAACGCGGCCGCTACCAGGAGCGTGAGGAACGACCCGAACAGAAGTTTCACGGCCTGAGTCCCGCGCGGCTAATACAAATAATCAATTTGGGAGTCACCCCGGCTCAGGCGGTCCGCTCACTCGCCGCGCGCGGGCGCGTTCCGGTCGGCGGACGCAACGGTGCCGTCGCGTTCAGTTGCGGCGCCACGCTGCGGTCCCGCCGGCGGAACGGTCGCGAGCGCGCGGGAGGCGCTTTCCATGCGCCGCTCGAGCCGCACCAGCACGTCGGCGGCACGGCGGCTCAGCTGCACCGGGCGCGGTATCGCTTCGTTGGGCGAGGCCTCGGAGACGACCGGCTCGCGCGGCTGGGTCGAGCCGCCGAGCCCGGGCAGCGGTTTGATCTCGATGCCCGTGTGCGCGTACGCCATGATCTCGTGCCAGGTCATCGCCGGCAGCGAGCCGCCGGTCATGCGGTTCGTCGGCGTGTAATCGTCGTTACCGAACCACACGCCGCACACGAAGTTGCCCGTGTAGCCCATGAACCACGCGTCGCGGTACGCGTTGGTGGTGCCGGTCTTGCCCGCCGCCTTGATGCCGTCGAGCTGCGCGCGCTTACCGGTGCCTTCCTCCACCACCTTGTTCATCATGAAGATCATGTTTTGGGCGACGTCGGGCCGCATCACTTGGCGCGGCTTCTTGCCGTCGCGATCCCAGCGCCAGACGAGGTCGCCGGCGCCGGTGCGCACCTCGAGCACCGCGTGCGGCGTGACGGCCTTGCCGAGATTGGGGAAGGTCGCATAGGCGCCGACGTGGTCGAAGACGGTCACTTCGTCCGCGCCGATCGGCAGCGAAGGCGTGTCGGGCAGCGGCGTGCGCAGCCCCATGGCCCGCGCCAGTTTGACGATTTCGGCGCGCCCGCGCTTCGGGTTGCCGTCGCCGACGTAGATCGACAGCTTCACCGCAATGGTGTTGATCGATCGGATCAGCGCCTGGGTCAGCGTCATCGAGCCCGAGAAGCCGCCCGAATAGTTGTGCGGGCACCAGTTGCCGATGCACACCGGCCCGTCGACCACGATCGACGTCGGCTTCATGCCGTGGGTGAGGGCGGCCGAATAAACGTAAGGCTTGAACGAGGAGCCGGGTTGGCGCAGCGCGTCGGTCGCGCGGTTGAACTGGCTCTGGCCGTAGTCGCGCCCGCCCACCATCGCGCGCACGCCGCCGTCGACATCGATCACGACGGTCGAGGCCTGCGAGGCGTGATATTCATGCCCGTATTGCCGCAGCGAGTTTTCGATCGCGTTCTCGGCGGTGCGCTGCACGGCCACGTCGATTGCGGTCCGCACCACGAATACGCGCTCGGTCATCGACTTCGGGAAGGTGTCGACGAGCTTCTTCATCTCGTCGAACGCGTAGTCGAGATAATAATTGGGCGCGTGGTCGTCGCGCCGGTCGATCGGCGTCGCCGGATTGCGCCGCGCGCCGAACACTTGGCCTTCGGTCATGAATCCGGCGTCGACCAGATTGTCGAGCACGACGTTGGCGCGGGCGCGCGCGGCCGGCAGGTTGACGTGCGGGGCAAAGCGCGTCGGCGCCTTGAAAAGCCCGGCGAGCATCGCCGCCTCGGAGAGGTTCACGTCGCGCGCCGATTTGCCGAAGTAATATTGCGCCGCCGCGTCGACCCCGAAGGTGCCGCCGCCCATGTAGGCGCGGTCGAGATACAGCTTGAGGATCTCGTTCTTCGACAGCCGCGCCTCGAGCCACATCGCCAGGAACGCCTCGTTGATCTTGCGTTCGAGGGTGCGCTCGTTGCTCAGAAACAGGTTCTTGGCGAGCTGCTGAGTGATGGAGGAGCCGCCCTGCACCACGCCGCCGGCCCGCGCGTTGGCGGAAAGCGCGCGGCCGAGCCCGGAAAGATCGATGCCGAAGTGGTCGTAGAAACGCCGGTCCTCGGTCGCCAGCACTGCCTTGATCAGGTGGTCGGGAAACTGCTCGAGCGGGACCGAGTCGTTGTGGCGGATGCCGCGACTACCGATCTCGTTGCCGTAGCGGTCGAGGAATGTGACGGCGAGTTCCGATTTCTTGAGCCAGTCGTCGTCGGACGTGTCGCGAAAAGCGGGAACCGCGAGCGCCAGCAGCACGACGAGCCCGCCGGTGCCGAGCGTTGCTCCTTCGGAGAGGAGTTCGATCGGGATGCGCCGCCATCCTCCGACATGGAAGCGGTCCATGAAGGTGGAGAAGCGCTCGTAGTATTCCCGCGCCCACGCACCGGAGCGGAACACGGCCGAATCGATGCGCGCGTCGAGGTCAAGGAGGAAGCGCCGGATCCTCGGCTTCCAGTCGTGGGGAAACAGCTCGCGCAACGCTCGTCTCTCGCTTTCGAAGAGCGGTATCCGGCGCAGTGGTCCCGGCGCCGGTTCCGTTTTAGCCTATTCGCATCCTGGGGGCCAACTTGGCCGTCTCTTCTGACAGCGGAAAAAGGCAGCAAAAAGATTGGGTTCCGCGCCCGTGCTGCAAGCCCTCGGCCGCAAGGTCGCGGCCTGCAGCCGACTCTGCCCATATACGCTATCGTGCAAATGCAGCAGGACGATTCCGTGACCGACGGTGAACTCCCGTTTTGGCGCCGCAAGTCGCTCGCCGAGATGAGCGACGCGGAATGGGAGAGCCTGTGCGATCGCTGCGGGCGCTGCTGCCTCGTCAAGCTCGAGGACGAGGATACGGCGGCGACCTATTTCACCGACGTGGGCTGCCGTCTGCTCGACGGCCAAAGCTGCCGCTGCCGGGACTATGCGCACCGGAGCGAAAAGGTCGACGATTGCGTGCGGCTCACCGCCAAGGTGGTGCACGAAATCAAATGGCTGCCGCCCACATGCGCCTACCGCCTGCTCGACGAAGGCAAGGAGCTCTACTGGTGGCATCCGCTCGTCTCGGGCGATCCGGACACCGTGCACCAGGCACGCATCTCGGTGCGCGGACGCGTGCGCGATTCCGAAGACGACGTGCCCGATGAGACGCTGGAAGACCGCATCGTCGATTGGCCGGCAACTTGGCCCAAGGGCTCGCGCCGAAAGACGCAGCCGTAGGGGTGAATTTCGGCCTACGGGCCAAATTGTTGTTCCCTTTTTGTTCTACGTCGATTAATTTTGGCTCGTCGAGCTGGCCGCCCCCAGTGTTGCCATGCCGCTGTTAGTCCCATTGATATCTACCGAGGCTCATATCGTCGCTGAGTACGAAATAGACGGCGCGGTTGTCTCGATAACTCCGACGACGCCGGTGGGCACGGTGAACATCTTGGGAGAAATGACGATCGTCGATGACGATTTGCACATCATGAGGGCGCATGTCGGTGGCCTTCATCTGGGCGCCCTTGGTCGGCCCGGTCTAAACGCAATTGGTCGCAAGCTGTTGGAGATGGCCGATGTCAAAAAAATCTCATTCAGGGAAGCGCTAGGACGACGGGAAAGCGCAAGGGAAGGGTCCCCTGGAAAATCTGCTTCCCCCACCTTTAAGCTGCTTTTGACGGCTCGAGATATCACTTAGCCGGTCGATTTCGCGCGCCTTCTGACTCGATACGGAATCTCGCTTCGGAAAGCACATGACGTGCTCGATAAATTGGCTTTTTTGGCAGCAAGGTCGCGGTTGAGCTATCGGCTAAGAATGAGACTGCGCTGCGGTCGGAATTATCGAAGGTAGGAGTAGACGCATCAATCATCGGTCCGCCCGAAGGGGAAGTTCGAAGAGTGCGACGGCCCTTTGGCCTCTCTCAGTCTGAATTTCTCGCTCGATATCCGTTTGAACTGGATACGATACAAAACTGGGAGCAGGGGCGAACTCACCCGGACGCCGTATCGCGTACTCTTCTCAAGCTAATCGAAGAGAATCCCGCAGCTGTTGAAGGCGTGCTCATAAAGAGGGCCTCGCGGAAACCGGCATGCGGGCAATGATTTGTTTTTAGTCGCGAGTGGCTGCCGAGGCGGCGCGCCGGCGAGTCGTAGCCCACCGCAATATGGTTACAAACATTCGCCTGGCACGCCCGTCGGACTTCGGCCAGAGGAGGACACAACGGTGCGTTGATCCTCGTTGCGATGGGTGACTCGGAAGGACGCGCGTTGTTACAGACGCTCATGGCAAACCCTTTTCGAGAGACTGATTCTGAAAGCGGTCCGCGGAATGGATTGGACTCACCGCAGCGGGCTGCCGAGGCGGCGCGCCGTCGAGGTGATCCAGTCGCGGTAGATGACGAGCGGCGTGAGCCCGGTCAGTCCGCCGCAGCCGTCGCTGCCGTTGGGCCCGGTCGACCAGCTTACCAGGCCCACAATTGCGGCCATGTTGCCGGTTTCTTCGAACGCAGGCGCGCCGGAATCCCCCGTGCACGCGCCGAGCCCCGGACGCTCGCCCCCGGTCGCCGGGTCGACGAGGCGCACCTGCAGCGTGCCCGGACGGCCGGTGGCAACGAGGTTCGCAGCCCGCACTCTGCCGCCGGTCTTGCCGTCGCCGCGCACAGCGAGGCCGTAGCCTGCGACGGTGAAATGTTCGCCGGGCGCGAAAGTGGTGCGTGCCGCGAGCGGGGCCGGCATGGCCGGGGCGGCGAGGGGCTCGGCGAGCTTGAGCAGCGCCACGTCGGCGGTCGCACGATGAGCCAGCATGGTCTCGAGCTTAAAGGAGGGATGCCGCGTCACGCTGGTCACCGGCTTGAGCTGGGGATGATGGGCGGCGTCGAACTCGACGATGAGGTATTCCGCGTCCGGCAGCACACAGTGCGCGACCGTAAGAACGAGATCGGGCGCAAGCGCGACGCCCGAGCAGGAATTTCCGCGCGAGCCCACGATGAGAACCACGTGCCGCCCGAGCCCGCTGCCGGTGACGTCGGTCGCGCCGCCGACCATGGCGGCGGCGGGCATGCACAGCGAAAGGATGAACGCGAGAAAGGCGAGGCGGCGCGGCATGGCGCGCCGTTCAGCCGGAACGGGCGCGCGTTGTCAATTAACCATTCATCGCCGGTTCACGGCCCGCCGCCTATTCAGAGGCCATGGCCCGCGCCCGCCCCTATTTTTTTGCGCTGGTCGTTCTCGCTGCCGGCCCGGCCGCCGCGGCCGACCCGCCCACATGTCTGAGCCAGGATCAGCGGCGGGCGGCCGTCGCCAGCCATCGGGCCATTCCGCTCGCCCGTGCCGTGCGCGACGTTCGCCGTCGGGCAGCCGGTGCGGAAGTCGTGGGCGCGCGCCTGTGCTATCGCGGTGACGACTTGGTCTACGTCCTGACAGTGCTCGCGCGTGATGGCAAAGTCGTCCGCGCCAGTGTAAATGCCGCCTCAGGTGTCCTGATCGACGGGTGGTGAATCCCGCGAAGGATGGACCGCGCGGAGGGTCTTACGTGCGTCTCCTCGTCGTCGAGGACGATCCCGATCTCAATCGCCAGCTCGCCACCGCATTGACGGACGCGGGCTATGTGGTCGATCGCGCCTTCGACGGCGAGGAAGGTCAATATCTGGGCGAGACCGAGCCTTACGATGCGGTGATCCTCGATATCGGCCTGCCCAAGGTCGACGGAATATCCGTGCTGGAGCATTGGCGTCGCGCCGGCCGGGCCATGCCGGTGCTGATTCTCACCGCGCGCGAGAGCTGGAGCGACAAGGTCCAGGGATTCGACGCCGGCGCCGACGACTACGTGCCCAAGCCCTTCCATCTCGAAGAGGTGCTGGCGCGCATCCGCGCGCTGCTGCGGCGTTCGACCGGCCACGCCAAGAGCGAGTTCAATTGCGGGCCGGTCCGTCTCGACACCCGCACCGGCCGGGTCAGTGTCGACGGCACCCCGATCAAGCTGACCTCGCACGAATACCGGCTGCTGTCCTACCTGATGCACCACACCGGGAGGGTGGTGTCGCGCACGGAGCTGGTCGAGCATCTCTACGACCAGGATTTCGATCGTGATTCCAATACGATAGAAGTATTTGTTGGACGCATTCGCAAGAAGCTCGGCGTCGATTGTATCCAAACCGTCAGGGGTCTCGGGTATCTCCTGACCCCGCCGAGTTGATGCGTCGGCAGATATCCGGCTATCCAAATGGCCGTCTTCTCCAAAACGGAAGCCCCGCCCGACAACCGCCGAGGCTGGCTGTTGCCGCTCGTGGGCGCTAACTCGCTGGCGCTGCGGCTGTTCCTTTCGGCGACCGCCTGGATCGTTGTGATTCTGGTCGCGACCGGGATCGTGCTCTCCTCGCTCTACCGTCACAGCGTCGAGCGCGCGTTCGACCGCCGGCTCGGCGTTTATCTCAAGACACTCGTTGCCGACATCGCCTCGCCCGATGAACAGGCGGCAGACCGCTTCCCGCAATCGCTCGGTGAGCCGTTGTTCGAACTGCCGCTGTCCGGGTGGTATTGGCAGGTCACGCGGCTTGACCAGACCAAGCCCGAGGTGCGCACCTCGCGTTCGCTGTGGGACGCCGCGCTCCCGCGTCTCGATAATTTGAATGTCGCGGCGGGGCCGGGCGGTTCGCGCCAGGGCTATGTCCAGGGACCCGCCGACCAGCGCCTGCGCATGCTCGAGCGCACGATCGATCTCGGCGAGGACGGCCGGTTCGTTGTCGGGGTCGCCGGCGACGCGAACGAAATCGATGAGGAATTGCGCGGCTTCGACGAGGCGCTGCTCGTCACTTTCGGCGTGCTGGCGGTGGTGCTGCTGCTCACGACGATGTTTCAGGTACGGTTCGGCCTTGCGCCCTTAAAGCGCATTTCCGACGGACTTGCCGCCATCCGCTCGGGTACGGCGGAACGGCTGCAGGGCCGCTTCCCCGAGGAGATCGCCCCGCTCGCCCGCGAGACCAATGCGCTGATCGATGCCAACCGCGACATCGTCCAGCGCGCGCGCACCCACGTCGGCAATCTCGCGCATGCGCTCAAGACGCCGCTGTCGGTGATGATGAACGAGGCGTCCGCGCGCAGCGAGGATCCGCTCGCCGCCAAGGTGCGCGAGCAGATCGGCATCATGCGCGACCAGGTGTCGCGCCATCTCGAGCGCGCGCGGCTTGCCGCGCGGCTAACCGTGGTCGGCACCGTCACCGAGGTTTCCCCAGTGGTGACCGCGCTCGCGCGCACCATGGAAAAAATCCACCACGACCGCGGCGTGGCGATCGACGTCGAGGCGCCCGCCGACGCGCGTTTCCTTGGCGAGCGGCAGGATCTCGAGGAGATGGTCGGCAACCTCGTCGACAACGCCTGCAAATGGGCGCGCTCGCGGGTCACGGTCGAAGTGGTGCCGGAGCGTATGAAGGCCGCGAACGGCGCCGCCGTCGTGCGCCTGTTCATCGACGACGATGGTCCGGGACTGACGGCCGCCGAGCGCGAGGAGGTGCAGATGGCTCCGCGCGGCCGCCGCCTAGACGAGACGAAGCCCGGCTCAGGCCTCGGCCTTTCGATCGTGGTCGAACTTGCGCATCTCTACGGGGGCGAACTTGCGCTGGGCACCGCCCCGATCGGCGGCCTGCGCGCGGAGCTGGTGCTGCCGGCCGCATAATCTCTCTCCGCGCTTGCGGGGAGAGAGTCGGGGTGAGGGGACTCTCAGTAGCGCCACGCCAGTGGAGAATCCCCCTCACCCGGCGCCTTCGGCGCCGACATCTCCCAGCAAGCGGGGGGAGGTAAGACCGGCCCGAGTTTCGCCCGATTGTTTGGGCTTAAGTCGCGCCCGGGGTTTCTGGATCGCGGCTGGGGACATGAGGGGATTTCCAATCGTTGCGGCGGCGCTCGGGTGCGTTGCGCTTGTCGCCTGCGCCGGCGATGCCGGGCTCTCGTCGGGCTCCGGGGGCGGCCCGAACGCGTTCACGGGTTCCGTCCAGAACGCCAACCCGATGGCGGGCGGACCTCCCGCTCCAGCCGGCCTCGACCCGCGCGATCGCCCCGCCGCTGGCGCCGCCCACTTGCGCGCCCTGCAATTCGGCGAGCCCGGCGCGCCGGTCGCATGGCGCAACCCGGAAACCGGCCATCACGGCACGATCGTCCCCGGGCCGGCCTATCAGTCGAACGGCCAGACCTGCCGCGAATTCAGCCACACGGTGTACGTCGATGAGCGCCCGCAGACCGGCCGCGGTTCGTCCTGCCGCAACACCGACGGCACCTGGCAGCCGCTGAGCTAAACCCAGATGTCAGATGTCAGACGACAGAGCTCTGAAATCGCTTCTGACATCTGATCTCTGACATCCGATCTCCGACATCCTAAACCACTTCTTAATTGCCGGCGGGGTGGGTACCGGATGGCCAGCAACGGGCTCCCGGTCGATCGACCGCGCGACTCCCTGCTGGAATTAAAACCGGAGGCACCGGCTCTGCTGATGGCAGCGCGGCCGCTTGCGCGGCGAGGAACTTCCGGCGCTCGGCGTGATCCTTCGAGAGTCGGCGCGAGGCTGCGCCGCACGAGCAGGCGCTGCCGCCGCGCGTCGGCGATCCGCAGCGTTTGTTGTTCGCGGCCGCAAGCGCCCGGGGCGCATCGCCCGCATGTCGCTCGACGCGATCTGGCGCTGGATTTCCACCGACCTGATGCCCGCCGAAACTTCGGCGTATGCGGAGGAAACAAAGCGGCTGCTGCTCCCCGGAGAGGGCGACAAGGCCGAGGCGCGGGCGTTTTCATTCGCGGACGAGGTCGGGGCTCGCATCGCGGCGGCGCTCGCCGCGCTTCAGGGCGACGTGAGGGCGCTCCGCCGGCTGGCCGGACGGATCGGCATCCCGAACGCGCTCGAAGAACTCGGCGACGTGCTCGCCATCTTCAAAACGCGCGATACGCTCGCGACCCTGGCCTCGCGCCTTGCGCCGCATATCAGGAACCTGGCCGACGAGCAGCTGACGAACGTCAATTCGCTGCTCGCGTGCGAACTCGTGCGGCGCCACGACCTTTTCCTTTCCATCCTGCTGCTGGTGCAGAGCCGCCTCGGCGCGCGCTGGCATCTCGTTCGCCTCGCGGTGCGCAGTGCGGAGACCGACGTCGCCGGGCGCATTGCACAGACGCCGGCGGCGCTCGCAATCACGTTGGTGCTCGACGATATCGAGCTGCAGGCCATGCAGCTTCGTGAGGCGCTGGAGACGCGCGAGATCGACCGCGTCATCGTGCTGCTCAAGGAGATTCACGACGCCGCGCGCGGGCTGCGCACCGAACTCGACCTTCCGGGAGATCAGCCGTGGGGACGCCAGCTCGCAGCCGTGCGCGCCGAAGTCTCGGCCGCGATCGAGACGCAGATCGTGACCGTGCCCGGGCGCGTGCACCGGCTGCTGCGGCCGCGCGAGAGGCGAGGGCAGTGTTCGACGATAGCGATATCGCCGAGGTTGAGGCGCTGATCGACCTCGTGAATGCGTGCCGCGCCTACGCGGCCGAGCTGGCCGTCAACGAGGCGACGCTGCGGGTGCAATCGCAGCTACGGCATTATCTCGACACCGCTGCTCGACGGCCTGCGCCAAGCAGGCCCCGCCGAACGCGCGCTTCGCCAAGCCCAGGTCGACGCGGCCGTGGGCTTCGCCGCCAAGATCTTCGGTTCGGAATACGCCGCCGTGCTGCTCAAGGCCGCCGCCGTGGCCGCGCACGGGATCCGAAGGCCGCGAAAGCCTGACACACCACTGTTTCGCCTGATTTTACGGCTGCCTAGGTGCGGCGTTGCGGCCGCGGGTCCGTGGCGATTTGCACGTTGCGGTGGGCCGGCGGCCGTGATGTAACCCGGCCGGGCTTGCACAGCTGCGACCGTTCGCCAGCTGGGGGCGGGGATATTTGCTGGATCCGGACGGCACCATGGCGCTGTGGTTTCCCCTCGCGTTGATGACCGCCGCTGCGGTCTTCGTCGTGCTGTGGCCGCTCGGCCGCGCACGCCTTGCTCCGGCCTCCGGCGGCGACCTCGCCGTCTATCGCGATCAAATGCGCGAACTCGAACGCGACCGTTCCGCCGGCCTCATCGGATCGGCCGAAGCCGACGCCGCGCGCGTTGAAATCTCCCGCCGCCTGCTTGCCGC
>Ga0306926_10002437_pt1 | contig 18953 bp, 20 predicted proteins | sample flu12Cox44000178_FD_203759 | JGI IMG/M metagenome (GOLD analysis project Ga0306926, IMG submission 203759) | Lab enrichment of tropical soil microbial communities from Luquillo Experimental Forest, Puerto Rico - flux8day.12C.oxic.44.000.178 (v2)... | ecosystem: Environmental > Terrestrial >... | reverse complement strand
CCCGCTGGCAGGCTGTAGCTCGGACTTCCGTGTTCAATGTCAGCCGCATCGGCTATCGAGGGCAATCCCAGCACACCGATCAGCGCGCCCATGACAAATGAAATCGCGGTCAATCGATGCCACTGTTTCTTGAGCAGCCAGATCGCCACTACAGCCAATGTCGCGAGTGCGAGGAGTTCTGTCATGTTTCGCATGGTGTCCCATCCTTGCCAGAATGCACCCTGAAAGAAGAGCATGGTGAACAAGTTGCCTTGAGAAAAGCCGGCCTGTGAAGCCTGCGCAAGCGCCGGCGCCACAAATCCGTCCCAAACCGTATACAGGCCCGCTAAACACAAGCCAAAAGCCGCGATCCAGCCCCAATGTGTCCCGGTTCGCTCTGGAGCGGCGATAACCCGCGTGGGAATGGATTCCTCATCTTCCCTCAGCGCTTCGCGCAACCAGACGCTTTCCTTCTCAAGCGCACCGAGCAGTTGACTGCACGCTGCGCAAGAAGCTAGGTGAGAGGCGACTTCACGCGCGCGCTCTGGATCAAGCTGCCCCTCGAGATATAACAGGGCAGTCACTTCGTCGAAGTGACTGGCTAAGGAATAGTCCGAAGCGCTCATGGTTGTCTCCCACCGGTGGGTTTCTCTCTCACGCTCAGGCTGCTTCCGCCCAGCGCGTCGCGCAGCTGATGCCGCGCACGCAGTAATAGAACACCAACAAAAGGACGGCGCACTCCCAAGGTGTCCGCAATCTCTTCGTAGCTCATGTCAGCGTAATAGCGCAGAACCAAGGCCATGCGGGCGCGATCAGGCAGCCGCCGAAGGCCTCGACGCACTTCCTTGCTGGTGTGCTCGTTCTGCAGGCGCTCCAGCTGGCCGGGGTCGGGGTGCTCGAGCGGAAGAGTTTCCAGATCACCGGTCTCGAGGTCCTGCCGGATGCGGCGGCGCCGCAGCGTATCCCAGCAGTGGTTGCTGGCCACTTTGTAGAGCCACGCCGTGAATGGCCGCGATCGGTCGTAGGTGCCGATTTTCTGTCTCACTTTCACGAAGATCTCCGTCGTTGCGTCTTCGGCATCCTCACGCGCGGGAAGAATACGCCGGCAAAAGCGGAAGATGGCCGGAGCGTATCGCCGATAGAGCTCGCCCCAAGCCTCCGTATCACCCATCCGAACCTGGGACAGCAATTGCGCCAGATCGGCTTCGCTCATAGCCCCGGTCGTCTTCTGTCTGTCCATTGACTAGTACGCTTGACGGTCCCTCGATATTTCACAACTATCACAAAGATCCGCACTTGTCTTGACCACAGGAGCCCCCTGCCCCTTCGGCCGCGGCGTCGCTTGGGGAAGATTCGCCTCTGTTATACTGGATGATTAGGGTGCTAGAGATCGGGCAGCCTTGCGCGCGGGCACCGCTGGCTAAGCTCTCATGCCGGTGAAAAACCCAAAACGTCTATTCCTGGTCGATGCGATGGGCTACATCTTCCGCGCGTTTTACGCCCCCATGGACCGTCTAGAAACCCCCGCTGGCATGCCCACAAAGGTGCCCTACCTATTCGCCACAATGATGCGCAGGCTGCTGCAAAACAAGGACTTGCGGCCAGACTATGTTGCTGTCGTGTTCGATTCCTCTGCGCCCACGTTTCGGGACCAGCTGTTTGCTCATTACAAGGCTCAGCGGCCACCGATGCCTGATGACCTGTCGGTTCAGGTGCCGTTTGTGCGCCGGTATTGCGCGGCCATGCATTTACCCATCCTTGAGTATCCGGGCTATGAAGCCGATGACGTGATCGGTTCGCTCGCCGAACAAGCCCGAGAGCAAGATCTCGATGTCATCGTCGTGACCAGCGACAAGGATTTGCTGCAATTGGTCGGCCGAGGCGTGCGAGTGCTCAATCCGGCCAAGGGCGACCTGGTCATCGATGCCGGGAAAGTCGAGGAGATCATGGGCGTGCCGCCCAATAAAGTCGCCGACGTGATGGCGCTGATGGGCGATTCGATCGACAACATTCCGGGTGCGCGGGATCCCAACGAAAAACCGGCTCCCGGCGAGCGTCGAAAAGCAGGGATCGGGGAAGTGGGGGCCCGGCAGCTCATCCAGCAATTCGGCAGCGCGGAGGAAGCCATCGCGCGCGCGAGCGAAGTCAAGCGGGCCAGTTACCGCGAGGCGCTGGAGAAATACGGTGAATTTGTACGACTCAGTAAGAAACTGGCGAAAATTTCCGCCGACCCGTCCTTGCCTCTGTGTCTCGATCGGCTTCGATTGCAAGAGCCGGATAGTCAAGCCCTGCGCGAGCTCTATGGGGAGCTTGGATTCACCACCCTGCTGAAAGATTTAACCCCGCTGGCGAACGACCGTGCGACCCATTACCGGGCGCTCGACTCCCGAGCGGCGCTGGGGGAATTCCTCGGTTCGCTGCCAGCCGATCGCGGCGCGGCGGTCTGGTTCTCGCTCGGTTCCCTAGACCCGGAGGAAGAGGGGTTTGGGACACCCGTTCTCGCCATCGAGATTTCGAACCAGATGGATTCGGCTCGCTTCGCCGCCAATGACCTCGAAAACCAAATGCTCACTACGATGAGGGACTGGCTGGGTGATTCTAGGCGGCCCAAAGCGGTGCACGATCCGAAGCTGTTTCACCTACTGGCCTCTCCCGGAGCTGATCCTCCCGGGACGCTCGGCGGGATTTCCGACGCCACCATGCTCTATTCCTACCTTATCCGGCCGACTACGGCGAACCACGGCTTCGCCGACGTCGTTTTGCGGCACATGAACCGCACCCTCACCGGTGCGCCCGGCGAACATGCGGACTTCCTTTTTCAGCTGGCGCCGATTCTCCGGGCGGAGGTCGAAAAGCAAGGCTTGCTCGACGTCTATCGGAAAATCGATCTTCCCCTCGCACCGGTACTTGCCCGCATGGAGGCGAACGGCGTGCGGGTGGACCCGCCTGCGCTGGAAACAGTTTCCCGAAACGCGCAGGAGGAAATCACCCGGCTCGAAAGGGAAATCCACGAGCTGGCCGGCTTCGAATTCAAGATCAATTCCCCTCAACAGCTCGCCGAGGTGCTCTTCGATAAGCTGAATCTCGGGCAGCCTCGAAAACGCCGCATGAAAGTGCGATCGACCGCTGCCGAAGTGCTCGAGGAGCTCGCGCTGCTTCACGACCTGCCCAAAAAGGTTCTCGAATACCGCGAACTTGCGAAGGTGAAATCGACCTATGCAGACGCACTGCCGCGACTGATCCATCCCCGAACTGGCCGACTACACACCCACTTCAGCCAAACCGGCGCAGCCACCGGCCGGCTGAGCTCAGCGAATCCGAATCTGCAAAACATTCCGGTGCGAACGGAGCTGGGCCGCGAGATTCGCGCCGCATTTATTGCCTCGCCTGGAAATCTGCTGCTTTCTGCTGATTATTCTCAAATCGAACTGCGTATTCTCGCACATCTTTCCCGGGACCCGGTCATGGTCGAGGCCTTTCGACGCGGCGAAGATATCCATTCACGTACAGCGCAAGAGGTCTTCGGCGTCGCGCCCTTGGCCCAGACAGCGGAACATCGCCGGGTGGCCAAAGTGATCAATTTTGGAGTGATCTATGGGCTCTCGCCTTTCGGATTGGCTCAAAATCTCGGGATCGATCGGGCCGACGCCGCCAAGTTCATCGAGGCCTACTTCGAACGTTACCGGGGCATAAAGAAGTATCTCGACGAGCAAATCGCGGAAGTCCGCAAGACCGGCCGCACGCGAACGCTCTTCGGTCGCACACGCCCGATACCCGAAATCAATTCCCCGCAACCCAGCTTGCGCAATTTCGCTGAGCGCACGGCCATGAACACGCCCATGCAAGGGGCGGCCGCGGACCTGATCAAATTGGCGATGATAGAGCTCGACTGCCGCCTGACCGCTGATTTCAAGTCGCGCATGATCCTTCAGGTGCACGACGAACTGCTCTTCGAAGCTCCCCAAGAGGAAATTCCGCGGCTGACAAGTCTGGTCAAAGAGATAATGGAGGGCGCTTATCAGCTTCGCGTTCCGCTTTTGGTGGAAACCAAAGTGGGACCGAATTGGCGAGACATGAAATAACAGAAACGCCTAGGCTTGTGAGAGGTGCATGATGGCTGACCACTCGGAAGGCTTTCTCAACCTGGTGAGGGAGGCCAAGACGCGCGTTCGGGAGGAAAATTATCGGGAGACAAAAAAACGTCTTGATCTAGGGGAGAAATTCATTCTCATCGACACGCGCGAGGATTCCGAGTGGGCGCGCGGGCACATTCCCGGCGCGATTCACCTGGGGCGCGGCATCATCGAGCGGGACATCGAAAAGACCGTTCCGGATCGCAATACGCAAATCGTCCTCTACTGCGGCGGCGGTTTCCGCTCGGCACTCGCTGCCGATAACCTGCAAAAAATGGGCTACCGCAAGGTGATCTCGATGGACGGCGGCTGGCGCGGCTGGGTTGAAGCGGGCTTCCCCGTGATTGGTGACTCAAAAGGCTGAAAGCTGCGCCCCTCCCACCTTCGCCGCACGAGCAATTGGCTGGGGCGGTTGGACTCGAACCAACACCATCCTCATTAACAGTGAGGTGTCCTACCGATTGGACCACGCCCCAACTCTTACTGATACTACCATACGCTACAACGACTTACTGGACGTAGGTGGGCACGGTTTGGGCCTGCTCGGTTGCGCCGGTGTCAGTTGTGGTGTCAGTTGGACCTTCAGGGTTAGGCCCGGTCAGCCGCTCAACGGCAGCTAGGGTATGAGCCGGGGAAAGGTGGGAGTACCGGACCGTCATGGCGATGCTCTTATGGCCTAGAAGTTCTTGGACGGTACGCAGATCAACTCCCGCCATGACCAGGCGGCTAGCAAAGGTATGTCGCAGGCAGTGCCATGAGAAATCTCGAATCTTCGCCCTCGAGACGGCAGGTTCGAACCAGTGACGCGGGTTTGACAGTGGCAGGCCTTGAAGGTTACGGACTACTCGCCCATTTCCGTCTCCCCGCCTGCGGAGTTCCAGGAGTGCGCCCAGTGCATTGGTGTTAATCGGCACATGCCGCATCTCGCCATTCTTGGACCGTGGGATCGTTAGTACTCGCCGAGACAGATTCACGTTTTCCCAGCTTAGCCCATACATCTCGCTGAGCCTTAATCCCGTATTTAGGGCGAGCTCCAACTCCGGCAGATGCTCTGGGTACCGAGCCGCAATTGCTGCACGGAGGCGTACTTCCTCTTCAGGGGAAAGCCAGCGAGTGCGGGCGTTATTGACAGCCCTGGGCTTAACTAGCCGTGCGGGATTTTCTTTTACTTTGCCATTCTCTATTCCGAGTCGATAGATAAGCGAAATCAACGCGCGATAGCGGTTCACTGACGCGGCGGTCCAGTCTCTTTCCTCCGCGATTCGGCTTAGATGGTGCTCAAGGTCATGAGGCGTGATCGAATCAGCAGCGCGGTCGCGGAAAGCCGCCAAGAGCCACGGCATTCGGTTTATGTCATCTTGGTACGTGCGTTTGTGCGCTTTGGAATAGACCAGAGCATCATGCGCGAGTTGCGCGAAGGTCGCCGCCGGTGCCCGAAGGCTCTCAGGTAGTTTCTTGCCTTGGAGAGCTTCGGTTTTGCGCTTGCGGTACAGGTCAATCGCTGTGCTCTTTGTACCCGCCTTTTCGCGACGTTTGCGGCCTTGCGCGTCCCAATAGCAAATCCACCATGGAGAATTTTTGCCCGGCACTTTCTGAAACACTCCCCGTGGATTGGGGCGAGTCTTTCGGTGTGCCTCCGCATCTTTTGGAACGAGAACTTCAGTCTGCATCGTCTTTCCCTCTCTTCGAACGGGGCCGCCCGCCGAGCTTGCCATTGCGCCGTGAGGCTCGGGCCTTACGTGTCGAACGCGCCGAACCGCGACAGGCAGGGCAGAAGCAGACGAGCGGCACCCTGTGAATCTTGCACTTGGGTTGAGTCATCATGCTCGAATAATAACCTAACACGTTGGGATTGTAAAAGGCAATTCTCTACTGCTAGAATGCGTATATGAGCGCATCGACGCGCAAGCAGCACCAAAACACTCTCACGGCTCTTGGTGCAGACCGAGAGATCACGCGCGAGTTAGACCAGCTGGAAAAGGCCGCGAACGAGCACATGCGGGAGACCCTGCCGCGATTTCTCTACAAAGGAGAAGTAATCAAGACTCTCCTAGACGACCTCGTGGCCGTCACAGCAAGAAACGATTGGCGGCCGCCACTCGAACGCGCTGCAGACAACATGCGCCGTGCGTCGAACCATCTCCGCAAGGCTGTTCGACTGATGGTGAGCGCGGCCAATAACTCTCCCACTTACTCCACAATTCCGCCGATCATTTGGGGATCGACGGCTGAAGCTCAGACCGAACGCCAAGAGATTGCCGCCTTGCCCGCCGGAGATCGGTTGTTTGGCAAAGGGGGAGCAATTGAGTCTTTGATCGAGCGCAAGCAGCGAAAAGTAATTGACCTGAGCAAGGTCGCGCCGCATTTTCTCAGCGCCATGTTGGTGTACGCGACCCAGTGCGATTCTGAAGCAGAGCGCATCGAACGCATCCTGAAGGCGCGCGATCGCCGTTACGACCGGCTCGGACCAATGTTGAAATTCATCAGTGACGTGAATCAGGTCACCGGCAAACCTCACGACGCTGCTGTCGCTCGGCTTCTGACCGACGTGCACGAAACCGCTAAGAGCAATCGGCAGTTCAGCCCGGAGGTGATTCGCAAACTCCGGAAACGCCATCTCGCCTCGTAACTCGTAAAGCCGCCTCGGGCCTGCCGCCGGACAGAAGTTCCAGACGAAAATCTGTCGAAGCGTCCGCTCGCATTAGCGGGTGTGTGTCAACCTACAATCAGCACTTCTCGAAAGGAGACGCAAGCCGCCAATGGAGCCAATCTTTCACGACAAGCGCAGTACAGCGGCGACGCTGAGCATATCCGTGCGGACGCTGGAAAACCTAGTGGCGATGCGCGAGATCACCCCTCGTCGCATCGGAAGACGGGTGTTGTTCGACGCACGCGAGATCGAGCGATTCGCCCGCCGCGACCACCGAACGAAACAGGAACGGAAGGGGAACGAGAATGCAGATGCAGCCTGACACCGAACGCCGCGAACCCTGTCCGCAATACGGCTCCGACTCCGGTCATTGCGCTTGCATCCCCGATTGGCTCGTGATGCAGACCGCAGCCGACATTGAGGAAGTGATTCGCGCCGCCTCGATGCAGGGCGCCAAGCTGCGCTCTCGCGCCTTCGCTACGCTGCGACACGAGTTGAAGAAGCTTTCGCAGGATGCAGGCTACATGCAGGACTTCCGCAGCGGAATGGTGCACAGGACGAGGCGGACGTGAACGAGCTAATCGCGCTGCTGCGCCAACTCGAAGCCGCGCACTTCTATGGCGCCCTGGAGCTCAAGTACGAAGCGGGCCGTATCGTCCTCATCCGTAAGTCCGAGACACTGAAACCCACCGAACCCAACCACGGAGACAACCGGAGTGCAAACCATGACAGATCTCAATCTCGTTGACAAGATCGCACAATTCATCGAGCGCTTTGTCTTCATCAAAGACAGGCGAATCTATCGGCTGCTGGCGCTATGGATCATTCAGACCTACATGTACAAAGATTTTCGAGTACACAGGCTATGTGTTCGCGCATTCGCCGGAACCGGGGAGCGGCAAAAGCCGATTGCTCGAAGTGCTCGATTTGCTTGTTGCGAACTCTTCGGGCTTACTCTACCAGCCTACCGAGGCAGTCCTATTCAGAACGGCAAATGGGAAGACTCAGCTTCTCGATGAAATCGACACATGGCCGAATGGCGACTTCCTCCGGGGAGTTCTCAATGCTGGGTTTCATCGTAGCGGCACTGTCGTGCGAAACGAGCGACGGCAAGACAACAAGTGGGAGCCCGTCGCGTTTCCAGTTTACGCGCCTCGGGCGATGGCCGGAATCGGCTCTGGCATTTTGCACGGCACTACGCGCGACCGCACGTTCATCTTAGAGATGGTGAAGCAGACTCGGGAGGAGCGACGTGAGAAATTCCGTGCGCGGAAGGCGAAGCCGGAAGCCGATCAATTGAAGGGTGAAGCGGAGGCGTGGGTGAGGCAGAACCGTACTTGCATTGTCACCCTGTATGACGACGCAGAGAAGGCGTTCCCGTACTTGACCCACTTGCGCGACCGCACTATCGACATTACGGAGCCGCTCGCTGCGATCCTCGAAGTCGCCTACGACGGTGCGCCCGACCTTGCCGACCGCCGACTAGAATTGCTCGAAGCCGTCGCGCTGACGAGGAAGGATGGCGAGGAGGAGTCAGCAGATCACCGGATCTTGCGTGAACTTCTTCGCCTATCCTCCGCCGAAGAGCGGCTGGTAGGGAGTGCGTCGGAGTTGGCGGCCAGATGCGAACTCGATCCGCGTCCGACCGAGTACGAAATCTCCCAGACTCTCCGGCGCTATCACTTCGACAGCCGAAGTATTCGGCAGGGTGGTTCTCCAAGATACCGCTACGAATTGACGCAGACGCAGCTTGCCGAAGTGTGCGAACGCTTTTGCTGTGGCCCGACTCAGCCCGAAGTGGACAGCGGGAGACAGATCGCGCCGTGCGCCGGTGAGATGCCTTCGTTCGCTGAGGCTGCCGGCGTACAAGAATGATTGACTCTGTAGCAGGTGTAGTAGGTTGTATGGGAGGGTAAAGCGGGTCGGTGCTATGAATTGCTACTGACTGCTAGCCACTCCGCTATCTCTGTTGCCCTTATCCCCCTCTGGAACCTACTACAGTTACTACGTGCCGCAGTCTCAGTGTAGGCCACAAACGGAATAGAGCTTATATGTTGTGGCCGAGTCCACACGGGCGGCTCGCAGCACAGGACAAGCGACGGCCTTAAGATCGTCCAGTTCCTCCTTTTGAGTATTCAGTTGCGATGCTAGCGTGTTCAACTGCTGCCAATCGCCGCCCGCTTGCATGGCACTCGCAACACGGAGAAGCCGGTGTCCCGAAAAGCATTCCCAGAGAAGATGAAGAGTAGGGGCTTTGGTGAAGGTAGCGACGGGCGCGTGCGGTATTGGACGGGCCTCCGGCTGCGAACTACTGACACGACTGACACGATCGGGGGGTGTTTTCAGGTCTCTTCTAAAGAGCAGCTTCCTATAGAAAGGAACCAGAAAGAGGGCCAGATTGCGTCAGTGGCGTCAGCGGGCGCCGCAAACAGCGTTCTGCCGCAATTCCCATCCTTTGTTGCCGTGGCCGTGAAGCCATCGCCATGAATGTCACTGGCTTCGGCCAACTGAAACGATTTGCAGTACCCCACTCTATGCATCCGCAGAATGCCACCGTTGCGAGGGCCATTCCAGGCAACGTCCTAACCACTGACGACCTGGGCATACGGCAGACTCCGCCGGGGCTGGCACCTGCGGGTGCGTAAAGTGGGTTCTACTGATCGGACCACGGATCCAGCAGCGGGTGTCACAGTGTCCCTAATGTTTATGCGGTTTGTATTCTTGTAGCGGATGAAAACACTCATGCCGATCACTGCTGACTCTCCCGACCCAGAATGGCTCTGCAACCGTCTCTTACCCACCCGACGAACATATCCTTAGCAGCAGAACTTGACGCCAAGGCGGGCTGGCTCGGTTTCGGGGTGCTCCGCGAGAAAATCTTCTGCCCAGAGCTGTCGAAAATTGTTACGCCGGCGGTCTTGTTAGACTCATCGTACTCGAATACATAGTCAGAGTCGTCTGGGTGTCTGGTGGGTGTGACACAGAAGCACCTCTGCGAGAAGAGGGTGCCGAATAGTGCACCATCTTTCTGGTCTGTTTTCTGGTCTGTGGTCATCTTGGAATAAATACGAGGCTCATGCAGCCTTGCTTGGCTAGCAATCGAAACGACCGTCCATTTGTCCATCCGATACTGGACAAGGGCACAAGCTTCGTGCATGAAGCGGATGAGCGGGTTTCCTGTTCCCTGCACCGATTGACCTTGGCGAGTTAGCACGTTATCCGTGAAGACTTGATCGCCGTTGGTCAGAAAAACAGCCATGCTAACGGTCAGCTCATCGCCGCCACCGCCACTGGCACTCAAGCGAATGAAATAGTTCGCCCTGCTACGATTCTCCGTGATTACCGTCCCGATGCATAGGTCCGCGAAACTCTGCGTGAAAGCGCTCTTGAGGGGCAGGATTCCCTTATCAACGATCGCGTCCGGCGCCCCTGTCTCAACGAAGATCCGCGGCTGATTGTCCATTTGTTGGCCGCTTGCTGGAAGCGCTGACAGCACAACCGCCGGCACCAAAAGGAATGCGCACACAGCAAGCAGTCGGAGGCTCTGTCTCGCAACGATCTGCGGCATATGCTATGGCGCGGATCGTATCACACTCGTGTGTAGACGGATGGTGGTCAGGTCGGAATCATGACCGGGTGCGAGACCCCGACCCGCGCATCCTGTTCGGCAGGCGTGTCCGACAGCTTCGGATGAAACGCGGCCTCTCGCAGGAAAAACTGGCGGAATTGGCCGACCTGCATCGGAACTAAGTGGGTGGGGTAGAGCGCGGGGAAAGAAACGTGAGCTTGGTCAATATCGTGAAGCTCGCGCGTGGGCTGAACGTTATACCTGCAAGGCTTGTCGAACATATCCGCTGATTCTCCGCGCTCAGATCTAGCACGCGTATGAGGTCACTCCAAAATTGCATGTTGCGTCGTTGAAGATTTAGTGCTTGCCTTGGTTGCCGATACCTTGTTGCCTCGCGTACTCTCTTCTATCGAACTCAGCGGTCGCCTGCACCTTCTGTTCCTGCGTCAACAGTATGCAGCCCCAAATCTCGTCGCGCGTGTTCCACTCGCGTACCATCCACCACGGAGCGGCTGGCGCCGGCACCTCTCGCTGAAGCGAATCGCAGAATCTACTCAGCCCCTGTTCGTCGCGTGGCAGGAGAGGGAGCTGGCCATGCTTGTAGCGTCGCGCCACTCGCCAGCAGTGGACGTGCGAGCACTTGAGCCTCCTCGCCATTGCTCTTGTGCTCTCCCGCCGGTGCGTCCCCACCGCAACTTCCACCTCAAGGCGGCGCGTCTGCTCGTAACTGCGGCGCCGCTCGACGCACACGAGGTTGCGCAGCCTCGCTTGGTAGGCCGCGCGGCTCATTCTGTAGGTTCCACGCCCTCTCCCGCGTGGTCGACGCGGACCGAAGCGAATGCCCATGTAGAATCTCATTTTGCCGGCGGAGTGGCTGGTGTTCCGCCTTCAATTCGAGGGTAACAGGCCGCGTTCTCAACTCAAGAAGCTTCGTTTGGCCGGTAGTTTCAGGGAATTGGTTTAGACTCGCCACAGAAGTCTAAAGGCTCTCTAGGTTGGACTCAACGTTTGACGGGGGTAGTATGATTCGGGAAAAATTCGGCTACACCCCTAGCGGGCGCTTGCACCAGCAGAGACGGGGAGGCTCGCCATTTAGCGTTCGATGAAGCGAGGGCATCGTAGCAGCGTCCGTAACTCAGCCCCCCCGAGCGCGCCCGATCATAGACGAGATGCGTAAATTGGAGTGAGAACTAGATGCTTGATGCAATCCTAATCGCCCGTTTGTCCGGTGCCAGAATGCAGCGAGCAGGGCAGGCCCCCGCACCGACAATCTTAAGATGTACGTGGTCAAACGAAGCAGCAATCTCCTTGACAAACTTTTTGATCGCGTGCTAAACCTCGCGACCAGCCAAGGCGCGAGGTGACCTTCTGCATACCATAGGGGGGGTGTGAAATGCGCAAGGGATCCTGCATCGGCACCAGCACGCAGTTCAGGTCTCCGCTTCAAAGAAACAGTTACAGATTCCAAAAGCAAAAGAGATTTGAGCGGCTGCGTCTTGCGATCTTGTCCATAACCTGTATCGTGGCTCTCCTCGTTTGTGCTTCGTCAGCGCTCGCGCAGACGGCCACGACCGGCGCGCTGACGGGCGTCGTTACAGATCCTTCCGGCGCAGTGATTTCCGGCGCCACTGTCACGGCGACCAACGTCGCCACGGGACAAGCCCGGTCGGTCAATACCGACGCGAGCGGCGTGTACAGGATCTCGCTGCTTCCCCCAGGGAATTACGGCGTCAAGTTCGCCGCAACGGGGTTTAAGACCGTCGAAGTGCCCTCCGTCGCGATTAACGTGACCGAAACGGAGTCGCTGAGTCACTCCCTCGAAGTCGGCTCGCAAACGCAGCAGGTAACCGTCGAGTCCACGACCGAAAGGATTCAGACGGAAAATGCCACCATCGGCGGCTTAGTCTCTGGGGAGACCATCACCTCGCTGCCGCTGGCCTCGCGGAATTACACGCAGATTATGAACCTCTCCCCAGGCGTCGTGACGAATGTGGCGAGCTCGACTCAGTTCGGCAATGGCACGCAAGACGTCAATGTGAACGGCTCGAGCACCGAACATAACAATTACATGATGGACGGCGCCACCATCACGAACTACGGCAGTGGCGGCGGCGCCCAATCCGGCAGCTACGCTGGCATCGGCATTCCCAATCCAGACTCCCTACAGGAATTCAAGGTACAAACCTCGCAGTACGACGCATCCTACGGGCAGCAGCCCGGCGCCGTGGTTAATGTCGTCACCAAAAGCGGTACCAACCAATTCCACGGCGCGATATGGGAGTTCAACCGCAACAACGTTTTCAACGCAAATGAGTTCTTTCTGAAACACTCGGAGAGGGTGAACGGGCTCGCAAATACGCCACCCGACATGAAGCAGAACCAGTACGGGATGACATTCGGTGGCCCCATCAAGAAAGACAAACTCTTTTTCTTTACATCCTATCAGGGCACCCGGCAGCTTAACGGACTTGGCACGCAGGGTTTCGTCTCGGGCATTAGCGCCCCCAGCCTTCTCCCTCTGAACCAACCCGGTGTTCCCATCGCGAATGCGCGGGACGACCAGGGACCGGGATACACTGTGCCGCTCAATCTCACCCCGGGGAACAGTCCGTGCGATGCTTCCACGTACCAGAAATACCTTGGCTGCACGTTTGCGGGCGCAAAGGACGTCCTGGCTCCGGCCATCGGCACAGGTGTCGTCGTCGCGCAGGACGGCTCGAACATCAGCCAGACCGCGATAAACCTCTTTCGGCAACGCGACTCAGCTTCGCGGGCGAAGGGAGGTTTCAACCAGGGATATTACGTGCCCAGCTTGACGGTGCCCGCTACCGGCTTGCCCTGCAGAACCACCAACACATGCGCTACAGGAACCACTATTTCCCAGGCCATCGAGGCCAATGAAGAGCAGTATATGGTGAACACCGACTACGTGGTCTCGAGCAAGCACACGTTCTCGGAAAAATTCTTCTACTCGTCAGAACCCCAAATCCAGTCGTTTGCTTGCTTTGGCCAGTGCGACCCTGGCGCACCCGAGAAAGCCCGCTACAAGGCGTATTCCGGAACAGCGAAGCTCACCTCGGTGCTCACTAACAATCTGGTTAACGAAGCCTTCTTCTCCTTTCAACGGCTGTCCACTCAAGTGGCCGATGAAGTCCCGATCGACTCGTGCGCCGGCGACGGGACCACTCCCTTGAAGATCATCCCCTCCGTCAATAACGGCGCCCCGTGCCCGGTGGTTGCGGGCGCGCCGAAGGAGGCCACTCTGGTCCCGGTCATTTCGAGTTCCGGGATTCCCGGCTCGGGGTTCGGCGCTTTCGTCCTCGGTGGAAATTTCGCCTCCGCCACCACGAACCTTGAAAACTTCTTTCAGGGCGGCGAGCAGATCTCCTGGAACCACGGCAAGCATTCGATTCGCGCCGGCGTTGGCGTAAACCATATTCAGTGGAACTGGACCCTCCAAACGCGGTCTCGCGGCCAATTTGTATTCGGCAACATCGCCGACATTCTCACGAGCAGCGCGGGCGCCGCCGACGGCACTGCTTCCCCCGCTCTAAATGGCGTGCTGGCAGCGATCAGCTTTCGCTTGTCGCCTGCCCCAGACTCGATCAATCCGCACCACATGAACAAGAACGACTACTCTGCATTTGTGGAGGACGACATCAAGTTGACCCGCAAGCTTACGGTCAATCTGGGCCTCCGCTATGAGCACGATGGTTTCCCAACCGACGTGCATGGCGTGCTGACCAATGTGTTTCTCAGTCAGGCCGCGACCGTCAACACAGGCTCGTTTTTCCTCGGCCAGCAGGCTAGTAATGCTGCCTGCGGAAACGGCACAGCCTTTGGAGCTGCCGGGTGCGTTGCCAACCAGATTGGCACACTTGCCGGGTTAGTGATTCAGTCCAACTACAATCGCGCGCTTTACGGAAATCTCGCCGCTCCCAACGGCGCCACCGGCATCTTCACCAACAATAGAAACTCAGTTTTTCCTACTCCCCCTATCGCAAACTTCGCTCCGCGCATCGGTGTGGCATGGCAGCCTGCAGACAGGCTTGTCGTCCGCGGTGGTTTTGGCATCTTCTACGACCGCCTGTTCGGCAACCTTCTCGGCGTCAACATCCTCTCCGGATTTCCGCCGTACTCAAACACCGTGGCGACAAGTCGGCTTGAAACGCTCTCCAATCCCGCCATACCGCAGGCGCTAGGATTCGTGCCGCGCACCTTGAAAGTGACCGCGGGAGATCCCGTGAATGGCGCCACTACCGTCACGGATATCACCGGAGGCAACGGCACGAGACTCGCGTTCACGCATGATGACCAATCTCTTAGCACGCCTTTGGTTTATCAGTACAACCTTGACGTCCAGTATGAATTTGCTCACGGCTGGATCGCCGATGTCGGCTACGTCGGCACGCACGGGACGCATCTCTTCGATTGGGACCGCGATCCCAATCTAGCGTATTTCATTGCCGGCGCTCCGAATCCGCCCGCCGACCGAGTCAATCAGCTCCTGGAGAGGCCATCAAGCTCGTTTCCCTTCAACGACGCGGCAAACACGAATCCGGCCACGCAGGTCCTCACCAACACCAGCTCCAATTTCCTCGCTCGGACAGCCTACCTGGGCGTGCCTCCGTCGGGTTTGCAAACCGTAAAGACGGACGGCACCCACAGCTACAACAGCTTGCAATTGGCGCTGCGGCGCCAGTTCACTCACGGCCTCACCGTTCAAGCTTCCTACACCTGGAGCCAACTTCTCACCGACATTAACGCACCGCAAGCCGGCGGCAACGGTGGCATCGCCGCGGCGGGGACCGTGCTCTCCGGCAGTTCCTCTAGCAACGATCCGCTCAATTCGCGCCAGCAAAGAGGCCCTGCTGCCTTCAATCGGCCACAGCGCTTCGTGGCCAGCTATCGCTACGACTTCCCGTACAAAAGCGAGGGCTGGAGAAACAAGGTGCTCGGAGGGTGGGCTGTTGCCGGCGTCACGACCGTTCAGAGCGGCCAGTTTTTCTCGGTCATTGACGGCAGCGGCGCCACGCTTCTTTCCAGCACGACGGCGGCCGCTGGCTACTCCGTCAGGTCCGAGCTCGCCGATCCGGTGAACTGCAACTCCCTGGGAAATTGCAAATCGGGGACCCCATTCAATACTTCGGGCGGTCTCACGTCTCGTTTGGGCGGATCCTTCGGCGGACCAGGCTTCATCAACAAGGCCGCCTTCGCGCCGCTGCCGACTTTCGGCGGCTATCCCAATCCGACAGCACCGAACACGGGGACGTGCTTCGCCGGTGGTGGCTTGCCGGCTGGATTTCTCAATTGCGGCCGAGGCTTCGGCGATTCGCCCGTTGGCATCTTGCGATGCTGCACGCAGCACAATTGGGATATGGCGATAATTAAGACCACCCAGATAACGGAATCAAAAACCCTGGAATTCCGAACGGAGTTCTTCAACGCGTTCAACCACGCGCAGTTCAATCAGCCCATTGACGATAGCAACTCCGCCCAATTTGGGCAGATTCTATCTTCGGCTGTGTCGCCGCGAATCATTCAGTTCGGCCTTAAGTTCATCTTCTAGCGTCGCTTCCGGCCAGAACGACTCGATAGCTTTTGGAGCGCCTGTTTGTGATCCCTTATGCCGCACGGGCACAGGCCTTCCTTTTCAAGAACGGCGTCCCCCACGAACTGCTAAGCAATATCGACGAGAGCTTAGGTCGTCCAACCTTGCCGTCCTGACGGTCCCAGAATTCTATAAGCGGGGAGAAAATCGTTACGCACCAAACCACCCGGCTCCGCTACTGTGCGAAGTGTCTTTCCTTGGTGCGTAACGTTAATCTGTCTCCTGATGGAGCGCATGCAGCCGTCAGCCTGTATGGGATCGGAGGCCAGAGTGTTGTGTGGTTGCTCGATTTCTCGCGGGGCACGAGCACGCGATTCACATTTGGCTCCTCTGTAGCTACCGCAGCCGTGTGGTCTCCCGACGGGAGCCGCATCATCTTCGCTTCTAGTCGGGAGGGCAACCTAGATCTGTATCAGAAGCTGGCCAGTGGAGCGAGAGACGAGGAGCTTTTGCTCAAATCGAGCGAGAATAAGCTTCCGACGAGCTGGTCCCACGACGGGCGCTTTCTGCTGTATTACGCGATTGACCCGAAGACCAAGGCCGATCTGTGGGTCCTGCCCCTCAACGGGGACAAGAAGCCGTTCCCGTTTCTGCGTACGGAGTTCAACGAACAGTATGGTCGGTTTTCTCCTGATGGACGCTGGATCGCCTACTCATCGGACGAATCCGGACGCGATGAGATTTATGTCCGGTCGTTTTCACCTGACGCAGCCGGGACGGCTTCCGCCGCTGGCGGCAAGTGGTTGATCTCCAACGGCGGAGGAACCCAGCCGCGGTGGCGAGGGGACGGGAGAGAGTTGTATTACCTCGCTCCAGACGGAAAGTTGATGGCGGTCCAAGTGACAACAAGTCCGGTGTTCCAGGCAGGCGTAGCCAGAATCCTCTTCCAAGCGCCGCCTACAATTTCAGCGAGTACTCCCCGATGGGATGTTACCGGAGATGGCAAGCGTTTTCTTCTGCCGGCTCCGACGGCGCAATCCGCGCAGGCTCCCATCACCGTCGTGCTGAACTGGCAGGCGGCGCTGAAGAAATGACACCGAGCACAAGACTCAGTCTCTCGCCCTGATGCGCTTCGGCGGAAGTGACCGCGTCCAACAGCTTTTCCCATTGCTCCCCGTCAACGACACACGAGCCGGTCGGGCTTTATTCTTGGTTTGCCAAGGCCTAAGGCGAGACACGGCGGGCGCTTAACTTGCCCTAGCAGGCGCCCGCTGCATACTAGCCTCTGGTAGCCCCCGGCAGTCCCACACCTGCCTAGGTAAAGTCAAAAATCGAAAATTTTCTGTGCGCACGAGTTAATGCACACGAACCGCGCGGGGGGTTTTTGGCTGCTTGGATCGGTCGTGCCGGTGTCAGTTCTGGTGTCAGTTGGCTCTGCAAGTTCCCGCTTGACGATGCGGGCTGGTGCGCGCTCGCTAGAGAGAAATAGGTCCTAGAATCAGCGGGTTTTCGTAACGATGCGGCTCGCTGCGTGGTGTCGCAGGTGCATCCGTGGGCATTAACAGCGAGGTGTCCTACCGATTGGACCACGCCCCAACCGAAGTGTCGAAATATTCTAACCAAGATGGGGCGAATCCCGGAGCGAACTTTTCGACCCCAGTCGAGTTCTGCTTAAAATTGCGCTTGCTTTTGAGGGGAGAGAAAACGCACCCCTGCCGCTTACTCGAGAGGGGGCAATCTAATCTCAAATGCGGCAGGAAGTGGCCCGGGGAAGGAAGCCGGCCCAGCCCTCAATCCCCTAAAGGGATCCTCGGCTTTCCTCCCCCTGACGGCCTTTTGCGTCGCACGCCAAAAACCAAAGTCAATACGCTGAATTACAATGACTTAATCCGTGGGTTTCGCGTAAAAAGTCCCCAGCGCTAGTAAAAATTCCGGGCGCGGATGGTCATTCTTCTCCCAGCGTTGTTCAAATACGTGTAACGTTCAAACAGGTTCGGCCGCGCAAAGTTTACCGAGCTCCCTTCGCCTTGACCCTCTTGAATACTCCTTGCTATGGTGGGGGATTACGATGGGCCCATTCTGCCCACCGTCTAGTGCGCTCCTCTGTGCCAGAGCGCTCTCATCATGGGTCTTAAGAAAATCATTATTCGAGGCGCGCGCCAACACAATCTTAAAAACATCAGCCTCGAAATTCCGCGGAACACGCTTACGGTAATCACCGGATTGTCTGGCTCCGGCAAGTCCTCGCTTGCCTTTGATACCTTGTATGCCGAGGGCCAAAGGCGTTATGTTGAATCACTCTCTGCCTACGCCAGGCAATTCCTGGATCAGATGGAACGCCCCGAAGTGGACTCCGTCGAAGGTCTCTCGCCATCGATTGCCATCGAGCAGAAAACTACGACCCGCTCGCCCCGCTCGACCGTCGGCACCATCACGGAAATCTACGACTATCTGCGTGTGGTCTATGGCGCCATCGGCACACCGCACTGCCCGAAATGTGGCAAACCGATCGCTCGGCAATCGACCGAACAGATCGTCCAAGCCGTTCTGGCCCTCAAGCCCGATGATCGCATCATGGTTCTGGCGCCGGTGGTCCGTGGTCGGAAGGGCGAGTACAAGAAGGAACTTGAAAGGTATGCCAAGGAGGGCTACGTCCGCGCGCGCCTCGACGGCGTGCTCGTCAATCTGGATGAGCCGGTTGCACTCGACCGCCGCAAGAATCACACCATTGAAATTGTGATCGATCGTCTTTTGCTGAAGAATGGTATTGCGCAGCGTCTCGAGCAGTCGGTTGAAACCGCGCTGAAGCTTACCGGCGGGCTGGTAACCATTGCCGTCGTCGGCGGTGAAGAGCACATCTACTCGGAAAAGCTGGCCTGCCCTGATTGCGGCATTTCCGTGCCTCAGCTCGAGCCACGCTCCTTTAGTTTCAACTCGCCCTACGGCGCGTGCCCTGAGTGCCACGGCCTGGGGTCGAAATACGAATTTGATCCGGCAAAGGTCATCGTGGATTGGACCAAGCCTCTGTTTGAAGGCGGCCTCGGGCCCGGCTCTGCGACTTCCTCCCTAAAG
>Ga0306926_10002435_pt1 | contig 18961 bp, 20 predicted proteins | sample flu12Cox44000178_FD_203759 | JGI IMG/M metagenome (GOLD analysis project Ga0306926, IMG submission 203759) | Lab enrichment of tropical soil microbial communities from Luquillo Experimental Forest, Puerto Rico - flux8day.12C.oxic.44.000.178 (v2)... | ecosystem: Environmental > Terrestrial >... | reverse complement strand
CGCGATTGCGGTCACATCGTCAATTCGGCCTTCAACCGGGCACGTGTCGACTATGACGGCGGTTACGAGAACGCGCTGACTTACTCGGCACGTTACCGGGAATATGCCGATGCAACGGCTCATCGCGTCATCCGCCGCTATGGGCTCACTGAGAAGCGCATCGTCGAGATCGGATGTGGCAGCGGCGATTTTCTGCGCCTCCTTTGCGCAGCAGGGAATGACGGCGAAGGCTATGATCCGAGCCAGCCGACCGGCCGACATGCCGCAGGTCCCGGAAGCTTTGAGATTATCGGCCGCAACTTCACTGTTGAAGATGCATGCGGAGCCGACTTCGTGTGCTGCCGCCACGTGCTTGAGCATTTGCCGGAGCCCATCGACCTGCTTCGAGGGCTTCGTGGAAGTATCGCCGCAGGAGGTGGCGGGGTGGTTTTCTTTGAAGTCCCAAATGCCCTTTTTATCCTCGAGCGCCTGAGCATTTGGGACATAACCTACGAGCACGTCTCCTACTTCACGCCGTCGTCGTTGACGCGGACCTTCCACGACGCGGGGTTCACGGTCCGCTACGCCGATTCCGGCTTTGAGGATCAATATCTCTGGGTCGAAGCTTGCGTCGACGCCCAAGCGGCACCGGGCGCGCGCCCGAAGCGGCCTGGGGATGCACTCTACGCGTCCTTTGGAGGGCGGTTCACCGCAAGGGTGGCGCAGTGGCGCCGGCGAATTGAAGATTTGAGGCGCCACGGTCGCCGTGTCGTAACCTGGGGCGCGGGCTCCAAGGGTATAATGTTCCCGAACTTGCTCCGGGTGCCGGTCGGTCTCGGGATTGATTGGGTCGTCGACGTAAATCCCCGCAAGCAAGACCATTTTGTGCCATTGACCGGGCAAAGGATTGTCAGCCCCGACTGCTTGCCGCAGAACCCGCCGGACCTTGTAATCGTTATGAACCCGGAATACGGGCCAGAGGTTCGGTCGATGATAGACGATATCGGGATCGATTGCGAGGTGGAGAGCACGTGATCGCCCATCCCTGGCTTCCCCTTTGCGAACACGAAGTCGCTCCGCCCGAGTCTCATCGCCGAACGGCTACAGTGCATGCCGTCTAGAGAACCGCGGATGGCACCCACTAGCTCCTCAAGGGTAGAAGGGGCCATTTGGCTATACCTGCCGATGGTTTTCCCTGGACAAATGCCGATTGAAGTTCAATGGGCCAAGCGTATCACCGTGGCCTATGACCGCCATTATTCAGTCACTAGAGAGCTAAAGCGATGGCGGCTATCTGATGAATGCAAAAAGGTCGCGTTATGAAAAAAGTGGCGATTGGCATGCCGGTCTGGAACGGTGAAGCGTTCGTATCGGAGGCAATCGAATCAATTCTCGCACAAACCTACGGCGACTTTGAACTGGTGATCTCGGACAATGCCTCGACCGACGCCACAGCCGAGATCTGCTGCACTTACGCCAAACAGGACAAGCGCATACGTTATATACGACAGGAAAAGAACATGGGCGCCGGACCTAATATGATTGAGGTCTTCCGTCGCTCATCGAGCAAGTATTTCAAATGGGCAGCTCACGATGACGTCTTGGCACCTCAATTTATCCAAGAGTGCGTCCGAGTACTGGATGCAGATGAAGCCGTTGTAGTGGTCTCCCCCGCGACGATCTTGATCAACGAAGACGGCTCGCCCGTTCGCTATTCGCCGCGGGACAGGGGGATGGTGGATAACTATGGCAGGGTATGGCCCGTAACGCCCGAGAAGAATGTGCTGTTGACGTCAGCCGATCCAGCCGATCGGTTTTCCGAAGTACTGTTGAATACATTCATGGCTTTAGAGATTTTTGGCCTGATCCGACGTTCGGCGCTTGGGCGAACCTCGGTAATGCCGTCCCATTTTGGTGGGGACAAAGTCGTGTTGGCGGAGCTCAGCCTGATCGGCCCCTACCACCTGCTTGAGGCATCCTTGTTCTACAGACGGTGCCACCCTGGCCAGTACAGCTCTGCGCGATCCGGTCGCTACGCAGTGACGTGGTTCTCAGGCAAGAGGGGCTTCATGCCTTCCCATCAGCTGCGCTTCTTGGCTGGGTACACGCGAACCGCATTGTCGGCGAAGCTCACGCCGGTGCAGCGACGCCGGTGCATGTCTGCAATTTGGCGCCGCGCCGTCACCAGAGGAAAGCCGCTGCGACGCATGTTTGCACCGGTGGTGGAATGACCGCGGATCGGTCGTTAATTCCAGCGGCCGCAAGTCACCCCGGCTTCAGCCGCTTGGTCCAGCGGCTCCGGATCCCTCTAATGCTGGGGGATCAAGGGCTCATCAGCGGGGTGAACTTTCTCTCCAACATCCTGCTTGCACGGTTTCTCGGTATCGAGGAATTCGGCCGCTTCACTTTGGCCTGGATGGTGGTCTTGTTCGCCAATTCGCTTCAGAGCGCAGGGATCATTCAGCCGATGTTGAGCATCGGTCCGAAGCATGCGGTGGCGGAGGCGCCGGCCTACTATGGCGCGGTGCTGATTCAGCAGGGCGTGGCCGCAGGCTTCGCTTTCGCCGCCGTCCTTATCGGCGCCGAGGCTAGCGCGGCTGCCGAGCCCAGCTGGGGGACCGGTAGCTTCGCCGTTCCGCTTGCCGTTGCCCTCTTCGCTGGGCAAGCCCAGGATTTTCTTCGCCGCTACTTCTTCGTACGAGGCAGGACAGTCACTGCGGTGGTGAGTGATGGGATCCGCTATCTCAGCCAGCTTACCCTTCTGTGCGTCGTCGCGAATGTTTTCTCAAGCGGCCTCACCGTCCCGATGGCATTGTGGATAATGGCGGCGGCGGCGACCCTCGGGACTGTTCCGGTCGCGGTTTGCGTCGAGAAACTGACGTGGGACCCCGAGGTGCTTCGGCAGACGGTAAGGCGACACTGGCATGTGTCCAAGTGGTTGCTTCCGTCGGCGTTGATGCATTGGACTACCGCTCAAGCCTTCATCATCATCGCGGGCGGCGTCCTCGGCGCTGCCACGGTCGGCATGCTGAGAGCCGCGATGGCCGTCGTTGGCGTGGTCCACATCGTCTATCTCGGAATGGAGAATTTCGCGCCAATACGCGCGGCGCAGGTTTTTCATCGTCACGGTGGCAGAGCTCTCCGTCACTATCTAAAGAGTCTAACGTGGAAGGTCGGCGGTGCTGTCCTGCTGCTGCTCCTGATCATAAATTTGAACGCGACGAGTATCATCCGGCTGATGTTCGGTACAAACTATCCAGAATTGAGCCCTCTCTTGTTGGCATTTAGTATCATCTATTTCGTCTCGCTGCTCAATGTAATATTAGGCGTCTGGGCGTTAGCCATCGAGTCGACAAGGATGGTATTCATCTCACTGGCTGCAATGACCGCGGTCACCGCGGTGGCCGCCTATCCGCTTGTGGTCTTTGGTGGGGTGGCCGGTGCTCTCACGGGCGCCTTTCTGGTCGAGTTCATCGGGGCGTGTATCCTGTTTACGGGCCTGAGGCGGACAGGACAACAAAGGGTTCTGCGAGATGCCCGAAGAATTGCATGAGTTTTCAAAAGCCAGGCGTCGGAAGGCCTTCATGCGCAAGTTCAAGACGTCGATCCTTCGCCACATGGCGGGCGCCGCCTTATGATGACGCAGTTCGACCGTCGCGCGCGGCTTTTAGTCAGCCAGGGAATCTGTGCCCTCGGCATCCATCACCTGTTCGAGCGCCGGTTCGGGGGCGTGGGGTCGATTCTCAGCCTCCACAGTGTTGGCGAGGTCGCCGATTCACACACCCATTGGTCGCGTAAATTTAAGATTCGTCCGGATTTTTTTCGCCGGTTGATCGAGATGCTGATCGAGCGCGATTACGACATCATCTCGATGACCGAAGTCGCGCGACGCCTAGTTGGGAAGACTCCGCCCGGGCGAAAATTTGTGTGCCTGAGTTTCGACGATGGCTATCGTGACAATTACGATGTGGCGTTCCCGATCTGCGCTTCGTTTGGGATCCCGATGGTGGTCCACGTCACCACCGGGTTCGTCAGACGGGCCGATCCAATGTGGTGGCTAGGATTGGAACAGATCATCGTCGACAATAATACGCTCGAATTCCCGTGGGTCGGCATTGTCCGGCATCATTCGGCGGTGACCCCGGCGCAGAAGCGCAGAGCGTATGAGTTTGCGGCCAGTTTACTGGTGGCAGCGCCCCGACAGCGACGCCGACAGGCTTGCGAAGAGCTCGGCGCAACCTATGGCGTATCTTTCATGGAATTGACCGACCGCATCACGTTGACGCCACGGATGATGCAGGAGATGCACGCAAGTGGCCTCGTCGAGTTCGGCGCCCACACAGTATCTCATGCCCACCTGTCGTGTCTTTCTGCCGGTGACGCCCGTGAGGAAATCGCCGAGAGCCGGCACGATCTCGAAGATATGCTGGGGGACGAGGTTCGCCATTTCGCCTACCCTTACGGCAGCGCCAGCGAGGCGGGCGCCAGAGAATTCGCGCTGTGCCGCGAGCTCGGCTTTGAAACGGCCGCCACCACACGGATCGGCAATCTGTTTCCCGGACACCGGGACCGAACGCAGGCACTGCCGCGATTGCCGATCCGCGGCGAATATCAAGACACCTCGGCAATCGAAGTCTTGCTTTCCGGCACATATTCCGCGCTGCAGCACGGTTTTCGCACGGCGTAACCGTTTGAGCGCAGGGCAGGTTCTGATGGTGCACAACCATTATCGGCAGGCAAGCGGCGAAGAAGCCTGCTTTTTTCGCCGAAGCAGAAATGCTCGATCGCCATCGGCCGAAGCGATCGGGAGGTGGAGGGTGAAAACATGGCAATGGTCACGATCGGGCTGCCGGTCTTCAACGGCGAAGCGTTCCTGCGCCAGGCGATCGACTCGATCCTGGCGCAGAGCCACTCAGATTTCGAGCTTCTTATTTCGGATAACTGCTCGACCGACGGGACGGCTGTTATCTGCCAGTCCTATCTGCAGGCCGACCCGCGGATCCGCTACGTGCGGCAGCCGGTAAATGTCGGCGCGGCAGAAAACTACAACAGGCTCGTAGCGCTAGCGTCCGGGAAGTATTTCAAGTGGGCCGCTCATGACGATGTGCTGGCCCCCCGTTTTCTCGAGGAATGCGTGCGCGCATTGGAGCAGGACCCCGGCGTTGTGCTGGCGTTTGCCCGCATGCGGCTCGTCGGCGAGGACGGCGAGCCGATCGCAGCAGAGCCGGATCGCAACGGGAGTGCGCCGGCCCACCGGGATCCTCCCAGCAGGAGCGATTTCGTCATCGGCAAGCTGCCGGGAGCAGATTATCCGGAAGCTGCGTCGCCCGATCCGGTTGCTCGCTTCCGCGAAGTCCTATTTACCTACGACCCGACCTTTCCGGTGTTTGGTGTGATACGCCGGTCGGCACTCGAGCGCACCAGGCTGATTGATACCTATTTTGGGTCGGACAGGATACTGCTGGCCCATCTTGCGCTGCTTGGCCGGTTCACGCGGATCGACGAGCCGCTCATGTTCATTCGCACCCACCCGCGGCAATCGAGTAGTCTTTCCCGTCGCGAACGAGCCAAATGGATCACCGGGCGGCACCGCTGGACGTTCCAGCCGGTGCGACAGGTCTTCGGGTGCGTGATCGCGATCTTCGAAGCGGACCTGACCGTGCGGCAACAGTGGCAGTGCTTGGTGGTCCGGTGGCAGAGATTGTTCCGGCGCGGTCGAGTGCGCCAGATTTTTCATCTCCTTTCATACGGCGGCTACGCGAGGGAACCGTGGTTGTAAGGAAATCCGAGCCCTGGTTACGAACCTTTACCGCGGCGGAATGATCGATCCGACGCTAGCTACGACGCCGTGGTCGGTTCAACGAATACGGCTTAGCTGGACCTTTTCTTCTTCCAATTGACCCAGTCCATAGATCATCGGCCGGCGGGCTTGATTGCGTACGGGCTGAAGGGGAAATACAGTCACAGTGCAAGAAATGGAAGACTTGACCACTTGCGAGGCCACGTGAAGGTCTTGCTTTCTGCTTTTGCGTGCGAGCCGCATCGCGGCTCAGAGCCAGAGGTGGGATGGAAGTGGGCTCTGCATCTCGCGGAAATCGGGCACGAGGTTTGGGTCCTGACGCGCAGTGAATCCCGTCCTGCTATCGAGGCGGAGCTAGTGCGATTATGCGAGAAGAGGCTCCACTTCGGGTATTGCGATCTGCCCGAACCTATCCGCTGGTGGGGCAAAGGCGGCAGAAAATTGTCGCTCTACGTACACTATGCGCTCTGGCAATGGCGTGCAGTGCGTGTGGCCCGCGATCTCCACGCCCGTCAAGGCTTCGACCGCGTGCATCACGTGACCTTTGCCGGCGTGCGTGCGCCGAGCTTTATGGGTACTCTCGGCATCCCATTCATGTTCGGCCCAGTCGCCGGGGGCGAGCGGGCACCGTGGAAGCTGAGGTGCGGGTATGGTCTCGAGGGATGGCTGCTGGATGCTCTGCGGGATCTGGCGAACGCGACGGTTCGATTCAACCCGCTCATGCTGCGAACCTTTGCCTGCGCGACCACGATCTACGTCACCTCCCGCGACACCCTCGGGCTCTTGCCACGTGCGCATCGCAAGAAAGCTGTGATCGAACTCGCCATCGGCAGCGAGGACGAGGCCGCCGACTTTACAGCGGACCTGGCCGAGAGACGGCGGAGTGACACAACGTTCCATGTCCTCTACGTCGGGCAGTTCCTTTATCTGAAAGGTATGCATCTGGGCATCCCTGCTTTCGCTCACCTTGTGAAAGCCCGGCCGGATGCCCGCCTGACCATGATTGGCCATGGCTCGGCAAGGACGCGATGGCAAAAGCTCGCGGAACGCCTTGGCATAGCGGCGAAGATCGATTGGCAGCCCTGGCTTCGGCGCGCCGAGCTGGCCAAGTTCTATGCCTCGCATCAAGTCATGCTCTTTCCGAGCCTGCACGACTCCGGTGGCATGGTCGTGCTCGAAAGCTTGGCGCACGGAATGCCGGTGGTATGCCTGAACATCGGTGGGCCGGGCATCATCGTCACAAACGATTGCGGCCGTCTCGTCGACGTCGCAGGTAAGCCGAAGGCCGAGGTGATAGCAAAGCTCGGCCAGGCGCTCATCGACCTCACCGACGAGGACACGCGATTGCAGCTCGCCAGCGGCGCGCAACAGCGATCTCGTGACTTCTGCTGGCAGAAAAAGGTCGCCAGGATCTACGGCGGGGGGGTGTGATGTCGTTGGCGGATATCAGAGCCGGCACACTGCTTTGCGTATTCGCGGGATACGTCATGTTGAATTACGCCTTCATGCAATTGCGCGTCATCATACCATTAGGCGACATAGGTCTCATCGTTTGTCTAGCGACGATTAACATCCCCGTCGTGCTGAAGAAAATGAGTGGCTCGATTAGCTTGACACCATTCTTGATCTGGTGGTGCTTCGGGCTCGGCCGCGCCATTGTCGATGGCGTCGAGTACGGAATATGGGCGCTGCGCGACGCCGCGCAGGTCATTGAGTCGCTCTGGCTGATCGTCGCCTTTGCAGTCGCGCAGAAGGCTTACGACATAGATAAACTGTTCCAGTGGCTGAAATGGCTGTTCATCGCTTACTGCGTCTATGCTCTTGGGGCGCCATTCTCGGACGATATCGCCGCAATCTCGCCGTCCATCCCTCAGGCGGCGAGCGGAGAGCTTGTGCCGGTCGTCGGGACTTATGCGAACCTCTCGTTGATGCTCTTGTGGATCGCGTTCTATCTGACGATCACCGAGCGCAAGAGCCAGCGCGTCCGAATCGCGGCCATCGCGATCGCTTGTCTGATGGTCGGTGCAGTGGTGGTCGTTCTCCAGTCCAGAACGAACTATCTACAGCTGGCTGTGCTGACGTGCATCGTCGGGCTCTTTCGACCTAAAAGCTTCGGCAGGTTCGGAATTGTAATGCCGATCATGTTCATCGTTGTCGGGACCATTACTGCATTCGACATCAAGATCCCTGGTAGGTTAACGGAGAATATTTCGTTCTCGTTCTACGTACAGCATTTGGAGGCGATCGTTGGCATATCGCAAGGGGACGACCGGGGGATCGCTGCCGCTGCCTCGGGCGTGCCGCTGCGGCTTGACTGGTGGACGAACATTCTGGAGCAGGAGGCGGCTGACCCCGTGACGTTGATCACGGGGCTCGGTTACGGGCGACCGTTGACCAACTACATAGCGAGCAACGACCTAGGACCTGGAGGTTTGGCGGTTCGTGAACCCCACAATTCTTTCTTGTCGGTGCTTGGAAGACTAGGGGTCGTCGGCGCGATTTCATGGATTTGGCTCCACCTCCTACTTTTCAGGCTGTGGCACAAAGTTTTTGACTACTACTACCGCCTGAAGGATGAGGCATGGATCAATCGTTTGCTACTAATGCTGGCGTTCGTGGCCTTGATATTGGTGTCGGTGGTAGGTGAAGATGTTTTAGAAAAGCCTTTTAATATCGTCCCATATTATTGCTTCTGGGGTATTATCTTGCGGCTAGGCGTCAATATAGCAATGGAACGGCAGCCGGTTCTCGCGGAGGGTGGACATTACACCGCCCCACGATCGAGCTCTGCCTTCGGAGCCCACCATGCCAGAGAACCTTGATCAGGTCGGCGCGCCGGCCGCGATACGCCAACCGATCCGCAGCGTGCCGATCCGGATTCGTTACCTGGAGTTGGAGCGACAGCCCTGCTTCATGCGGCGCCGCATGTCGGTGCCGCGGGTGGCGAGCCAGATGCGAACACCAGATGGCGCCAGCATCAACGGCGCCTCGGGCGAGGGAGCACCTGACGCTGTAAATTTGAGAAATAGGCCGAGAGAGCCTGTAGCTGATCAGACGCTTCTAAGCGTCGTCCGCTTTAGAGACTGGGCGGCGCTGAATGCAGGGGAGCAACGCGGGATGTGCGCCGCGACGACAGAAAGACGGCAGCTTGAACCATCGAAACGGACCCCATCTGTCGCTTTAGCAGACAAAGGACCGATCCGCGGCCATCGATCGCCGATGGGCCTTGTGGCGGAGGCCGAGAACGCGCGCCATGTACTCGGCCGAGTACGATTGTGGGGTCGTCAGCTGTGGATCACGAGATGGGGCCGACGCCTATGGTGGACCATGCGTATGCACGCAAACGAAGGCGTTTGCTCCGTCGAAATTACGAACAAATCTGTCGGCTTTTTCGCGCAGATGACCTGGTGCCTTTGCATATTGCGGTATTGCGAGCGCCACGACCTTATTCCTGATATACGCCTTACAGGTGACATATATTTCGATCACGATAAGGGACAAAATTGGCTTGATTATTATTTCGACGTATTCACACCAGTGACGTTGGAAGAAGTAGCGAGACGAGTCCGATATACAAAAAAAATAATCGATTTCTACGGACTGGGCCTACCCATTGCGCCAAGGATGAGCATAGATGATGCCGCTCGCACGCTGCATAAATACCTGCGTCCAAAGCCACGCATCAATACGATGGTTGATGAGTTTTGGAGAAGTCTGAATGTCGATGGCCCGGTTGTGGGCGTTCATTTCCGCGGGACGGACAAGTCATCAGAGGCACCACGTGTGTCGTGGCAACATTTTCTCAAGATTCTACAAAATTACTTATGCAGCGATAACACCATAAACGCGGTATTTGTTGCGAGCGACGAAAACGCATTTATAAACTTTATCAAAAAGTCGGTGAAGGATGTTCCGGTATATTCTCACAACGACCATTATCGCAGCAGTGGCGACCTGCCCGTTCACTTGGCTATCGACCGAGACGGCGGCTACGGAAAAGGCGAAGACGCCTTAGTTAACGCGCTCGTGCTCTCGAAGTGCTCAATCTTGATCAGGACGACTTCATTCCTTTCGGCTTGGGCTTCGATCTTTAACCCGGACCTTAAGGTCATCCTGCTCAACAGGCCGTACCATAACAAACTCTGGTTTCCCGAAAGTGAGATCTTCCTCAGGCGCGATACAGAGTATTTGCCTGAGCGCCCTCTCTGATTGCGGGTGGAGGGACAATGCGACGCCCAATTCATCATGGTCGAAGCACCATGCGCCAGCAGCACGAAGCTCCACTTCGACGATATGATGCGATCGCTTCTGTCGATAAGAACCAGAACTCGCCGCTATCGGCCAACCCTTCTGATTTACGGGTTTGTCAAGGGAATAGCATTTACCTGGTGACCTCCGGCGCTGGCTGGCCGGGCAGCAGGATTGCCACAATCTCGGTTTCTGTCCAATGAAGCGCCGAACGCTGCTGGGCGCTAGCGCGGCCTTTCTGGCAGGAAAGCCGAAGCGAGATTCGGCTTTCCTATTTGTCGCCCGATCTTCGGCAACCGGGCCTGGCGTGCCCCCGCCGCCCACGTTACGGGGCACCGTACATCACATACCAGCGAGCGGCTCGGATCAGACGGGGATGATCCAGAATACGATCAATGCTGCCGCCTTCGACGATACGGTCTCCTTTGCTTCGGGCACGCACGTCGTCGGCGGCCAGATGACTCTCAGGTCTGGTCAGCTCTACATCGGTGACACGATGCAGTTCAGCGGAGTGCCACGATCAGTCATCAGCTGCAACAATGCTGGATCGTTCCTGATCAAGGACTCCAGCAATATCACGATGTACGGGTTGCAGTGGGTGCGTTCGAATAATTTAATCTTAGGCGCCTGGTCTGCAGGCTCGACCTCGAACATCACCATAACAAACTGCATCTTCGACAACCAGGACTTCGTCGGCGGTCCGGACATGATGGATTGGGGAGGCGTCCGGGGCCTGACGATACAATGGTGCAGCTTTCTTAATGGCGCCGGAACCTCTAACAACGGCTTCGGGGCTTCTTGCTCCAATATTCTGGTTACGCGGTGCCGGTTCGATCACTGCCGGGAAGCGATAGGCTGGGCTGTAGGAAACACACCTGATCCGGGTGCGAACTCGCATCTTTATGTAACCTCTTCCTTGTTCACTAACAACCAGCGCATCCCGATTGAGATGGCACCCGACAGTGGGCGGAACAACGCGGACGACCTCAAGGTTACCGATTGTTGGATCGCGGGCTGGTCTGCGCCAGTCGGCGCCGGCCTTTGTGTCTCTATCGTCGCCGGGGGAAATTTGGAGATCGCGAGGTGTTATATGGACCCAAGAGGCTCAAGCCGCGGCGGCACTACGTGCCTGGAGTTCGATGTGCCAGTAGGGAAAGCAGTCAACATCCATGACAACAATTTCCAAAATTCAGCTTCCGCCGCTATTGGCGGCAATTACACTCAAGGGCCAATGAACCTCATCACCAACAATAATTTCTGGCATTGCGCGAGCGATACCGACGTGAACTCGCAATCGGTCATCACGGGATCGACGCATAACAACATAGGAGTTCCCCCGCAACCTGTCAGTGGAGCAGGACCTTGATTCGAGACAGTGAACTATCAACTACACAACCTCACTTTGGAACAACTCATGCGCCTACTGCCGCGAAATTCATTGGTAAGACAAGGCAGAGGGAGAGGGCTTCGAACCGTTGGTCCCCCGTGAAGCGATGCCTTGGGAGCCCGTCACCCTGAAGAACCTCGATTAAGTTGCTGCGCGTGGCGACGGAAACTGAACAGATCGCCAGCATACGGATCCCGCTTCAGTCCTCCTGGATCAAAAGTGCCAGCCCCTTTATGCCATGCCTGATGTCCGCGCGGCCGGTCGTGATCTGAATGCGAACACCACACGACATCGAGATCATCGGCGCCTCAAACGAGTGGGTGTTGAACGCGCCGTAATAGTCGAGAATGACTGCGGAATATCGTTGTTGCTCCTCCGCGATTCCTAAGGTATAAGGCATAAAGTGCCCGTTGCACGACATGCGCCAACTTCGGAGACTACGTGCGCACGACGCCGAATGCCGTGATACCTACTATCCGGCGCTCGGCATAGGGCGGTTTGATTTCGGCGACGAGATCGTCTGGCTCGATGTCCTCGGTGTGCGTATCAGTGCCGTTGACGTCGTCGTCGCCACCGACGAAATCAATCGGTGGGTCCAACAGAGATATCGAAGCTATGTTACCTTGACCGGGGTCCATGGGGTCATGGAATCAATCCGGAATGAGGAAGTCCGGCGAGCTCATAACGCGGCCGGACTCGTTCTTCCGGATGGCATGCCGCTGGTCTGGCTGCTGTGGCATGGTGGATTTGCGCTCGCCGATCATGTCACCGGACGAGATCTTATGCTGGCGCTCTTCAACCAGTTTCAACAAGCCGGCTATCGACATTTTTTGTATGGGGCCACGCCGCGAACGCTTGAACTCCTCATCGACAATCTCAATCAGAAGTTCCCTGCTGCTAAAGTCGTCGGTGCGTATGCCCCTCCCTTTCGGCCTGCTGGCGCAGACGAGGATGAGGCGGTGATCGAAGCAATCAACACGAGCGCCGCTGATATTGTCTGGGTGGGGCTTAGCACGCCAAAGCAGGAACTCTGGATGGCGCGCCACCGGCACCGTCTGGCCGCACCTGTATTGATCGGTGTTGGAGCGGCGTTCGACTTTCACGCGGGGCTGCTACGGCGAGCCCCGCGCTGGGTGCAAAGAGCGGGGCTGGAATGGGCCTTCAGGATGGCCATGGAGCCGCGACGGCTGGCCAAGCGTTATCTACGAAATAATCCGGCCTTTCTGGCGCTGCTCATTGCGGATAAACTGAGGCTCAGGCGGGCGCCGATAAAGTAACAAGAGAAGTTCAAGTTCGCCTCAGTTGGAAACCAAACGACCGTGGCAGCCATCAAATCTATGCGCGGACCGCTGCCAGTCGGGTAAACAAGACCAATAGATCATCGACTAAGTAGTCGCGGAATTGCGCCGCGACAGGGGTCCGGGTCAATTCCGCTAGATCGCCCCGGACGCTGGATTCATCAACGATTTGAAAGCGGCTGTCGCTGAAGGCGCGTCGGTAGTCGCTGATCCGCAGCCGACTCAACGGAATGATTGGATTGTTTAACCGGCCCCAAAGCGTATCCGAGTAACGTAAAAAATTAAACTTTGTAATACTCGCGTCAAAGCTGGCATATTGATCGCTGAGGTCGATCGAATGACTCATCACCGCGCTTGGCGCAGCAATTCGGCGGAACTCCCGTAAGATTTCATATAGCTCCGCGGGCGAGAAGAATTCGAGGACGACATCGGATATGATCAGGTCGACGGCTTCCGGCGCTAAGCCACTTCGACTGGCGTTGCCCACCCGGTAGTGAATACCTATCCGCTCGAGGAGTTGAACTGGCTCCAGCCGCCGCGGGCACTCGAAGAGGGTCATCACCTCTCGCAACGCCGCCACCCGCTCGGGCACCACCGGGAGGTGATCTTGCAGCCGCTGCCTTCTGTCAAGTTCGAGAAACCGGACGATCGTCAGTTTCAAGCGGTTGAGCTTCAGGAGTGGTGCGATATCCCAAGTCCAAACCTCCCGAGCGCCGGACAGGAAAAGCCCGATCGGCACCACCGCGAACCAACCGGTGCCTAGCTCGAAGGCAGAAAAATTACCCCGCGCCGTCGAACCGTACCGCCGGAACTGCTCCAGGTGATTTCTGCAGTTACTTAAACTGCAATCGAACCTTCCATCAGTCAATTCCAAGGTGTGCGTCACCCGTTCTTGGAGCAGCTCGTTCCAATAATGGGGATTGGGCAAAGCGGCTATGCTCCGCTGCACAAACGCCTTCAGCAGCCAAGAAGCCATTCGACTGATCTCCCACGATCTCGGATCGCGAACGGGCTTGTCACCGCGTTGGGTCGGGCGACAATTACGGCTAATCGACCGTAGCCGATAGCGACCGGCTTCGCGCGACGGCTGCGTCGTAGATTTTGGCCAATTGTCCAAAGTTGATTGAGGGCGAGTACCGTTCCTCATAGACCCGACGGGCATTGGCTCCCATCATGTGCATTGCTTCGGGGTGCCGATAGGCCCACTGAACCTTTGTCGCGAGTTCGTCGGGGTCTTCAGTGGAGAAGAGCAGCCCGGTCTCACCATCATCGATGATTTCCGCCAAAGCGCCAATCCGAGAAGCCAAGACGGGCAGACCTTGACAAAACGCCTCGACGATCACCATCGGAAAGCCTTCCGGCCACGCCGAGGGCACAACCAGGAACGCGGCCTGAGCGATCTCTCCGGCAACCTCGGCAGGCGTCTTCCAGCCAAGCGCAACGACGCCCGAGCCGGCTGCAGCATTCTCCACCAGATCTCGCAGCGGGCCGTCCCCGATGACCCGCAATGGCACCTCGAGACCATCCCAGGCTCGCAACAGCGTGCGGATGCCTTTCTCCGGGCTCAACCGTCCAACATAAAGGGCGCCAGCCCGTGCCGCAGATGCGGCGACGGGCCGATCCACGGTAAAATTCGGCTTGACCGCTATACGCTCCGCCGGAAACCCCGCCGTGACGAATTTGCCTTTCGCGTAAGCCGTCAATGCGACGAAGCGGTCGACCTTGTGTGACCACGTTCCCCGACGGCGATGGGTGTCGACCATTCTCGCCACCGCCAATGAGCCGATTCGGGAACCGCGGTAGCAGCCATGGAGTGCAGCCTGGTATGGAGACGCGCCGATGCAGTCCTCGCATGGGTGTCCGTCGCGCATCAGCTGCGCTCCAGGGCAGATCGTGCGATAGTTGTGCAGCGTCTGCACCACGGCGACATGCGCTGCGAGACATGCGTCGTAGACCGAGGGTGACAGGAGCGGGAAGAAATTATGCACGTGAACGACCGTCGGCTCAAATTCGGCGATCACACGAGCAAGCTCGTCGCGGGCGGGGCGAGAATACGATACGCGCGCTGCCGCCGTGATCTTACCCCATGTGCCACCAATCGCATCATTGCTGACGGACCATAAGAGCGTTTCCCAGCCATGCCTATCGAGCAGAGCTAGCTCATTCGCCACCACCGCTTCCTCGCCACCGGCCTGCTGGTAGCGGTCGTGGACGAAGAGAACTTTCATCACGTCACCGCCTGCTTTCCGAGCCGGGCGGGGCGACACCCAACAGAGCGCCGCCGTGTCTGCATCATGGCGACCGCACGTGCTTACGGTTAGGCTGCCGTTTTCACTCCGCCCGTCATCTGGTCGTAGATCCACCGATAGGTCTGCTCCAGCCCGACTTCGAGAGGAATACGGGGAGCCCAGCCCAACCGTTCAGCGATCAACATGTTGTCGCTGTTGCGGCCTCGAACTCCCTTGGGAGCCGCAAGATCGTAGACGCGTTTCAGCTTCACTCCGCCTATTGTCTCTACGATGTCCACGAGCTGGTTGATGGTGATCAGGCGGTCGCTGCCTAGGTTCAATGGCTGCGCCTCGTCGCTATCGAAAATGATGCGCGTACCGGTGATGCAATCCTCGATATACATGAAGCTGCGGCTCTGGTTGCCGTCGCCCCAGATCTCGATTTCACCAGAACCCGATAGCTTGGCGGCGATCACCTTCCGACAGATAGCCGCCGGCGCTTTTTCGCGCTGCCCGTCAAAAGTGCCGTAGGGACCGTAGACATTGTGGTATCGGGCGACTCTCGTCTGGAGACCGTAATCCTCATGGAAATGGCGGCACATCCTCTCGCTAAAGAGTTTCTCCCACCCATAACCGTCCTCTGGCATCGCCGGATAGGCGTCGCTCTCGCGCAGCGGAACAACGTCGGCGCTGGTCTGCTTTTCTGCCGCATAGACGCAGGCAGAGGAGCTGTAGAAAAAGCGTTCAACTGAAGCCTCGTGCGCCGCCATCAGTAACTGAGTGCTGATCAGGACCGACAACATGCATTCGGCCTTGTGGGTTTCGATAAACCCTATTCCACCCATATCGGCTGCAAGGTTGAAGACATAGCGCACATCATGCGCAGCGGCACGGCAGGCGCTAACTTGCCGGAGATCGGCACAGATATTTTCTACCTGCGGAAAGATCTGGTACCACTGGGAGAGGGGTTTGCAATCGACTACGCGAATTTCCGCATGTCCGGTCTGAAGAAGGTCGGCCACCAAATGTCCCCCAATGAACCCGCCGCCTCCCGCTACGAGGACCTTTCCAGCCTTCTCCATGCCGCTCCCTAGCATTCAAAACGCGAGAAGTCGTTATGTCTCACTGAAACTCCCCGCATAATCGCCATCACTGAAACGACGAACACTGTCTTGGCTGCAAGACAGCTTCGTCATCGTATATTTTGCAGTGATTACAGGGACTTTGTAAATTATACAGATCGTGCTTCACCCAAAAGGGTAGCGCCGTATTTTGGATGATAGACCCAAAGGTCGGCACTCATACAACATGCTGAGAACGGTGGCGTCTGAGAGGTCCAGCAAAAGCCGTTAAGTCGGATGGTCATGGTATGCGGGTGATGCGCAATCACCGGATCCTTTGGCGAGGATGCACACCATGACCGGCAAGAAAGTTAACTCTGGAACAATCGACGTGAAAGCTCTTCTGGCGGGGGATGAGGAATCCCTGTGGGCGCTGGCGCGGACGGCGCTTCAGGAGGTGCTGGAAGCGGAGATGACGGAGGCGCTGGGCGCCGAGAAGGGCGAGCGGACGGCGCGCCGGCTGGGTTATCGATCGGGCTATTACGGCCGGACCCTGATCACGCGGGTAGGGAAGCTCGAGCTACGGGTGCCGCAGGACCGCGCCGGGCGGTTCTCGACGGAGTTGTTCGAGCGCTACCAACGCTCGGAGCGGGCGCTGGTGGCGGCGCTGGCGGAGATATACGGGCAGGGGGTTTCGACGCGCAAGGTGAGGGCGATCACCGAGGAGCTGTGCGGCCACAGTTTCTCGGCCTCCGCGATCAGTGCGATCAACCAGCGGCTGGATGCGAGCCTGACGCAATTCGCCGGCCGTCCTTTGGCCGAAGCCTTCCCCTATCTGATCCTCGACTCGCGCTACGAGCGGGTGCGCGAAGCCGGCGTGATCGGCAGCCAAGCCGTGCTGATCGCGATCGGCATCGACTGGGACGGCCGGCGCCAGGTGCTGGCGGTCGAGCTCGCCAACCGCGAGAGCCGATCGAGCTGGCGCGATTTTCTGCTCGGGCTCAAGGCTCGCGGCCTCCATGGCGTCGAGTTCGTGGTTGCCGATGACCACGCCAGGCTCGGAGCGGCATTGCGCGAGGTTCTGGCCGAAGCGGCCTATCAGCGCTGTTACGTGCATTTCCTGAGAAACGCGCTCGACTGTAAGCGGAGCCTGACTGGCACCTTGCACCGGGTGAGTGCGATGGGGTGATCCTGCCTTGTTTGATCGAGGTAGGGGGATGGTGTGCCAAGTAATTTGCCAATTGATGGGCACAGTTTCCGTCGCGTGGAAGTCCTGACTGGGACACCGCGACGGCGACGTTGGAGCGCGGCGGAGAAGGCCGCGATTGTCGCGGAGAGCCAGGCGCCGGGTGCGCAGACAAGCGAGATCGCGTTGCGCTACGGGCTGCATCGCAACCAACTCTATGACTGGCGGCGGGAGTTCGGAACGGCGGCGGTTGGCGATGCGATCGCCGAGGCCGGCGCGCAAGGACCCGACTTCATTCCGGTGGTGGCGGATGCCGGTTGTGGCGCGGCGGCGATCGAGATCGAGATTGGCAGCGCGATCGTGCGTGTCAGGGCGGGGGTCGATCCGGCTTTACTGGGCAAGGTGCTGCGCCTGTTGAAGGCGATGAAATGATCCCCGCCCTCTCCGGCACACCGCCGGCGGGGGTGCGCGTGCTGATCGCGACGCGCCCGGTCGACTTCCGCCGCGGTGCGGATGGGCTGGCGGCGACGGTGCAATCGGTGCTGCGGCAGGACCCGTTCAGCGGGACGATCTTCGTATTTCGCTCGAAGCGGGCGGACCGGGTGAAGATGCTGGTCTATGACGGGACCGGCCTGGTGCTGATCTGGAAGCGACTGGAGGGGAGCAAGTTCAAATGGCCGGCGATCAGCGACGGGGTGATGCGGCTGTCGGCGGCGCAATTGGCGGCGTTGTTCGAGGGGCTCGATTGGAGGCGGGTGTACGCCCCAAGGATCAGACGGCCCCAGGTGGCCGGCTGATCGCCCGCCTTTAGCTTGATCAGAGGCCTGCGTCATGTTGACTCACCTTGAGGTTGAGGATCGCACGGCGCCGGCGACATGGGATAATCCCGGCCGTGACCACGCCCGACACCCTTCCCGACGATGTTGCTGCGTTGCGCGCGCTGGTGCTGACGGCATGGGCGGAGCGCGACGCCGAGCGGGCCGAGAATGGCAGGCTGATCGAAGAGCGCGATCAGCTTGCCGGCCAGAACGACCGATTGCGCCACCTGCTTCGCCAGCTGCAGCGGATGCAGTTCGGCCGGCGCTCGGAAAAGCTCGATCCCGACCAGTTCAACCTGGCGCTGGAAGATCTCGAACAGGCAATTGCCGCGAGCGAGGCCGAACAGGAGAAGGCCGATCCGGCGCTGCGCAAAGCCCTCTCGGACAAGCGCCGCTTGGGCCGCGGCCGCCTGCCCGACCACCTGCCGCGGGTCGAGATCGTCATCGCGCCGGAAGACACCACCTGCCCGTGCTGCGGCGGCGCGATGCATGTAATCGGCGAGGATTGCTCGCAGCGGCTCGACGTCATTCCGGCGCAATACCGGGTGATCGTCACGCGCCGCCCGAAATACGCCTGCCGCGCCTGCCAGGAAGCGGTGGTCCAGGCGCCGGCGCGGCTGATCGAAGGCGGTCTGCCGACCGAGCGGCTGGTCGCCCAGGTCGTGGTGGCGAAATACGCCGACCACTGCCCGCTTTACCGCCAGGCCCAGATCCTGGCGCGGCAGGGCATCGCGATCGATCGGGCGACCCTGGCCTTCTGGGTCGGCTATGCCGCGGCCGAGATCAGACCCGTATGGCGGCTGCTGCGTGACGAGCTGCTGAGCTCGACCAAGCTCTTCGTCGACGAGACAACGGCGCCGGTGCTCGACCCCGGGCGGGGGCGCACCAAGAAAGGTTACTTCTGGGTTCTCGCCCGTGACGACCGGCCGTGGCGGGGCGGAGCGCCGCCGGCGGTA
>Ga0306926_10002433_pt1 | contig 18969 bp, 19 predicted proteins | sample flu12Cox44000178_FD_203759 | JGI IMG/M metagenome (GOLD analysis project Ga0306926, IMG submission 203759) | Lab enrichment of tropical soil microbial communities from Luquillo Experimental Forest, Puerto Rico - flux8day.12C.oxic.44.000.178 (v2)... | ecosystem: Environmental > Terrestrial >... | reverse complement strand
CCTGCGGCTCTGCTTGCCAGATCCTCCAACGCTACAATCCCGGCGACCTGTTTCTCGCGCGTGAGCACAGGCAACCAGCGAACCCGTCTTTGCCGCATAAGCTGTTCGGCCTCTTTGATGTCCTGGTCCTCGAAGCAACAAATGAGGTCGGAACTCATGTAATTGCGCACTCGTGCCGTGTTGGGATCATGCCCGTATGCGGTTGCCCGGATGCTAATATAGCGATCGGTCACCATTCCCACGAGGCGTTCGCCCTCGCAGACTGGCAACGCGCCCACGTCGAGTGAACGCATCTTTTGCGCTGCTTCGCTGACAGAGGTTTCCGGTCTGATCACCTCCACGTCTCTCGTCATAATTTCCCGAAGTTGCATCCCGACTCCGCGATTCCCCTTTTTCTTTCGACTCTGGCGAATTCATTATGTTCAATTTCATGGGGGCCGGCGAGTTCTAAGGAAAAATCCGCGCGAATCGCCGCTTCCAGTTCCAAAAACGCCGTCAGCTTTTCATCCGCCCGGACAACGAAACGCTGTCCGTCGCTGCGATGAGCGTCAACAATCCGGATCGTTCGCCCCTCGGAATCAATGGGCTGAAACGATTCCCCAACTCCAACCGGCTTTGCTGAGATTGTCAGCGATGATCTCCCAATACTTCATCTCCGGTTGTGAAAGGCCTCTCGTTCGTACTCCTGCTCTTGCTCTTCATCGAAATCACCACACTCCCGGAACCAATCGGAAGCGAACACGCCGTGCGTACTCTGCGTATCCAGGCAGTTCCGCGTGCAGTGTTCGGTCTTCCCAAACAGTTCGCAGTACGAGCAACAGCGAACCAAACCCCGCAGGAATCAACGCCCACCAGGAGCCCAACGACAATGCGATGCCCACGAAGAGGAGAACCGCAGCGAAATAACCTGGGTGCCGAATGAGCGCGTACGGCCCAGTATCGATCACGTGATGTCCGCGCTCTGTCTGAATGCGTACACCCGGTTCGAAGAATCGGTTGACCGTCTCCGCCCATGCAACCCCGATCCAGCCTGCAATCTGCATAAGATATCCCAAGGCCACGACCCACCAAGGCGTCGACGACCAATGAAATCGGCCATCGTCCAACCCTGCAATCGGAGGGATGGCGAGTATCACCGCGAATAGCAAACAAATCACAATCTTGTCCCATCGCTTAGTGTCCGGATGCACGCGGCTGCGAACAGCGAACATCTCCGGATTCACATGTGTGAAGTAGGCGATGCTTGCGGCCATAAGCAGGATGAAAACCAGCAGGAAAATCCAGCCTCGTGTCCATGTGATGCGGCCAGCTGGCACGAAGAGGAGCACCGCCAGAATGATAAGCGCGGCGACCAGACGGTTCACAGTTGATCGCCATTGCACAGGGCTAACTCCAGCCGCGTTACGCGCAGTGCTCATCTGATTTCTACACGCGCAGTCTTGGGCAGCGTCCCTGAAAATATAGCCGTTCGGGGCAAATTATCGAGCAGCCGCCCGCGTAGAGACCGAGGACGGCGTCGATCTGATTTCCGACGCGCTGCCATTTGGTCGCCTGTGGTAACGGCGCGCCGAACGCAGCGGCGAACGCAATCGGTTAGCCAACTTAAAAAACGCATCCGACGCGAGCCACGGTTGCGAAACCTATTTGGGAGATAATCGTATGAACATCATCCCGAGGTGCGGTTGTGAAAATCTTTCTCCTTGGCGCAACCGGCAATAGCGGCCGACGCATTCTAAGACTGGCGCTTCAGCGGGCTCACGATGTGACCGCGTTTGTACGAGACGAGACGAGACGAAACTCCTAAGTCTCGTTGACAGACCCATTCCGCCAAACTTGCACGTATCTACTGGTGACATAAGTAAGTCAGCAGACATCGCTAGGGTGATGGTCGGACACGACGTCGCTATCAACGCAGCCGGCCATGTGACGGAGGGTTCCACCTTCACTCAGCTTGTACAGACTGTGGTCGATTCGACAATTATAGGTCTCGGCGAAGGCGGTCGACTCTGGCAATTCGGCGGCGCGGCGGTTCTTAACGTGCCCAGCACGCACATCATGGCCGTCGACTTACCCAAGGTCCCGAAGCTTTACGAGGCACACCGTACCAACCTCGATGCACTTCGGAGGAGCCCATGGGACTGGTCAATGTTGTGCCCCGGCCCGATGATCGCTTCTGAGAACGGCAAGGCAACAGGGAATTTACGTTTGTCTGTCGACGAATGGCCGATGACACGACCGGCCTACACTTACGTTCTGCCCAGACTGGCCTTGGCGTTTGCTTTCAAGCAAAAAGTGCCCGAGTTGACTATCTCATACGAAGACGCGGCTGAAGTGATCCTCGACAATCTTTCTAAAAGCGGGCGGTTCTCCCGCCGACGCGTCGGGGTCGCGCTTCCGCCCGGGCTACGCAAGTATAAGGATGACGTGCCACGATAATAACTCAGGGAGATCCCCCGGCTCTGCCTGGGTATTAAACGGCCGATGAAACTGGTCGTATTCGGCGCCAACGGCGCGATCGGGCAGTGGCTGGTACGGCTCGCCGTCGAGCGAGGGCACCAGGTAACGGCGGTCATGCGCGAGGGCGCGAGCGCCAGTGTCCCCCAGGGCGTTGACGTCGTTCGCGGCGATCCTCTCGACGCTGCATTCGTCGATATGGCGGTCACTGGCAAAGACGCAGTCGTGACTGCACTCGGCGTGCGCTATCGTCGTGGACGCAATCCCTTCTCGTCGATTGTGTCGCCGCTGACACTACTTTCGCAGTCCGCCGCGCATATGCTTGCCGCGATGAAGCGGCACGGCGTCTCGCGGATCTCGATGGTGAGCGCGGCTGGGGTCGGTGATAGTCGCAAGACCGTGGCGTGGCCACTACGCGTGGTCTTTCGGATCTCCAACATCCACGTTGACTACGAAGATATTGAGCGTGCCGAGGCGCTTCTCGCGGCGAGCGGGCTGGATTGGCAGGCGGTCCGGCCGACTACTCTCACTGACGGCGCGAGCACTGGCACCCGCCGCGTCGATCGTTACGCTACGACGATGCGCATTGCGCGTGAAGACGTCGCTCGCTTCATGCTCGACCAACTCGAACAGCCCCGGTTCGACGAGCGTACGCCGATGATCTCACGTGCTGTTTAGTGCAGATGAACTCAATGAGGCGAGCGCATCATCGACGTTCCCAATGTAGCGGAATTGCGTGACATCGCGAAAATACCGAAAGCGGGTTCGAATCCCGCAACTAAGCGGTGCCTACTTGCAGGACAGAATCGTTGGCAGAAAATAAGCCAGAACACACAAATCAACAGCGGATCCACCGGAAAACCGTTTATGAAGACAAAACAGGGTAGTTTAGAGATGATTGATCTGGGCCATGTTCGGCGTGGCATCCCCATTAAGTTTCAATTCAATCACGGCAATGCGTTTGCGTTTTATTTTACTGACCCAGAAGGCAACTTGATTGAGGTGTATTGGCGCACTGGTTTAGAATACCCGCAACCCTTTGTCCAGGCGACCGATCTGACCAAGACAGAAGAGGAGTTACTGGAGGAGTTGAAAGTTCTAGCCGGTCAAAAAAAGACTCTACCTCGCCGCCACTTCGTAAGAAGAGTGTGAACGGCGCCTAACAAGGCGCTGCAGCCAATAGCCGCTGGGCCCACGCGGCTTCGAAGCGCATGAAATTTGATTGTTCAGATTTGCGTTGGAGAGTCAGGCTCAGCGGCTGTAGTTGAGCTTGGTCGTTAGGCGTCCCTCCCGTTGCCCGAAGAATCGTAATCACAGCTAGTATGCCAAGTCAAGGCATAACGTCCAAATGAAGACGTTGACATTGAAATTCGCAGCAAAGCTCGCCTTTGTCAGCGGCGGGTGAGCTCTGCCTCGACGGGAGAAGCTTTCTGGACAGAAGTTACAAGGAAGACATTCCGAAGGCGAAAAGAGCACTTGAGGAACTGAAGAAGGCGTTCTCAGGTGTCGCTTCAACAACAGACTGGACGATGCTGCGCATCAAACCGTTGCTTGACCACGTGAAGTGCCTTGAGCGGTTGCTTCGATCGCCGAAGTTCGCGCGGGAGACTGCGCGGTTGAGAAGGGGAGTTGTGATGTTCCACTCCGACTTGGTTTACCTCCGGGAGAACGTGAAGGCGCTGAAGCAGATTCTGGATGTTGAAAGGAGGTCTCACCAGCGCCAGAAATAGGTTGTTGGTTGCAGTGTAATTCTCGTCAGCCCTTGAGCTCGCAATGCGCGTTCTGCCACCGCCAAGCAGCAAAAAGCGAAGCGGAAAGTCTGACCGATGAAGCCGCGTTGATCTTACCAGGGGCGAGGCGACTCTTTTTCAAAGATCGCGCAGATTCCATTCCTGTAATAAATCAGTCGGAATCCGTGTTCCTTGCCAAATTGCTCGATTGCCGCCTTTCGATTGTCCATGTTAATCGGCCAAAGCCGTTGCAAGTGCTCCTCGTAAACGGCGCAGTGTCCCCACCTGTTAGCTTGTATTTGTTCGTCGATCTGTTCCGCAAGAGCTTTCATATTCTACGCGGCGAGAGGCTATTACGGTTTGGAAAAATACGCAAACTCATTAAGCCGTTCCAGCGTCCCTAGATATCGACAAGCAAGCGCTCTTAACCGATTCGAAGTGACATATAGTTTTTTACAGAATTTTTGAGCCCGAGTTTTGCTTTGGAATCACAGCGGTCAATTTTATGCGACATCTAGTTTTTTCAGTTTTTTTTGGACCCGGGTTTTATCTCAGAATCGGGGTTGACGTTTCGCGGTGTTTTTCAGCAAACTGCCTCTATGGAGGCAATCTCTTTCTCCTTAGGCACAATTAGAGCATGACTACTTTACAGAAGATCACTCTTCGCGAGGCCCTTTTTATTTTACTCATCTTTACCAGCGCAGCTTGTTTCGGAGCCGACACAAAAAAATCCTCGCCGGAAGACTTCATTCGCTCCCTTTATCGTTTTCATCAACCAGGGAGAGATACGCCAGACTGGTTCGCTGATAAGCGAACGTTATCCATGTACTTCGACAAGGAAGTTACGGCCCTGTTTATAAAGGACGATGAATGCGTGAAACGGGAGCAGGGTGTTTGCAATCTCGATTTCGACCCGATTTACGACGCGCAAGATTTCGAGAAAGAAACGACTAACCTTCAAATTGCTGCAGTGGCGGGTCAGCCTGATTTGTTCAACGTGACCTTCACCAACTTAGGAACGCGAACGCTCGTCTACAGACTCACGAACACTCCAAGTGGATGGCGAATCAGCGATATCAAGTATCCCGAGGGGCCCTCGCTAAAAGAAATATTGTCCCAGGAGATCAAGTAATGGGATGAGCCCCGGGGCGACCTGTGATCCTTGGAACGATGCTCTGGTTGATCTGTTCCCTGCTATATTTTGTTTGTCTTCAACGGTCTGGCGAAACGGGGTTGTATCGCGTTTATGAACAGCGTCTCGCCGAAGCTCCTACTGATACACGCCGGTTCGAGAAAATTTCAATTTCAGCTATTCGACGGACTTCGTGTACGGCAAAGGCCACTTCAATTTTTGCAGGACGAATGGTTACTGTTGCGTGCGTCGATGTTCTTCGGTCTCACGAGCGCATTCAACATCGGGTTCCGGGACATTAACTTTGGGCGTTGACTAAGACTGCTCACACGACAGGAATTCGACATCAAGGCAGTCGGCTGGGCACGAGTGGTAGGGGGGTGGCAGTCGTTAATCAGTGTCTACCTTATTGCCTTGTGGGTTCTAACCTATTTTGGCCAGCCGTTCGGGTGGGGGATGTTACGATGACAAACGAAGACCTCGAGGATGTCGAATTCTTCAATACGTTCGCTCACTCTGGGACAAGGTGGACGCGCGATCCTACATGCAGGCGATACATGGACTTACTGAGCTTACTGGCCATGCTTCAAAACGAAACCCTTCGTGGACTCACAGAATCTGTAGGCCAACTTGTCGTATGCGAATCAGTGAAATGAATTGGATGATGGTGGAGGAATATCTGAAACGCGACGATCGCGCAGTGTTGCCACTGGGCTGCACGGAACAACACGCTTACCTCAGCTTGAGCACCGACAGCATCTTGGCGGAACGACTTGCCGTTGAAGCGGCGGAACCATTGGGCGTGCCGGTTTTTCCGGTGCTGGCGTACGGGATCACGCCGTACTTTCGCGCGTTCCCGGGAACGATCACGCTGCGCGTGGAAACGTACATGTCGATTCTGCGCGACATTCTCGACGCAATGGCGGAGCAGGGGTTCAAACGAATCCTGATCGTGAACGGACATGGCGGCAATACACCGGCACAAGGACTCGTCGGTGAATGGATGGCTGATCATCCTGGGGTGCGAATCAAGTTTCACAACTGGTGGAACGCGCCGAAAGTTTGGGCCCAGGTCCAGGCGATCGATCCTGTCGCTTCGCACGCGTCGTGGATGGAAAATTTTCCATGGACGCGCCTGGCAAAAATCGAGATGCCGTCGGAACAAAAACCGATGAGCGATCTGGACAAAGTGCGCCGGCTCGATCCAAAAGCTCTTCGGGAGTATCTCAAGGACGGCAACTACGGCGGTCTTTATCAGCGTGAAGAGATGATGAAGCTCTGGAGCACAGGCGTGGAAGAAACGCGCGCGTTGCTAACGGAAGTTTGGGACTGAAGTGGAACAGCCTCAGGCGCGGAAGAATGTAGCCCGGCGCGGAGTGCCTGTTTAGGGTCATCGGTTTCCTAAAGGAAAATAGCTCAGCCTTTCAAGGCTGGGTTTTGTGATGATGATTGGTGTGAGTCCCGATAGGGACGACAGAAACTGGTTGGCTAGAGGAAGAGTTCTTGCGTCCCGATCGGGACTCGCCGTTCTTCCACGAAAGTGCCCAGCGTTAAACGCTGGGCTATTTTCGGGTGCTGCACAGCAAACTCATCACGCATGATTCGGGGGCTAGCTCGTGAGCCATGTGGCGAACCAGGCGCCGAAAAAGCCGAGCGCTAATCCGATGAGTGGACTCGAGACGGCGAACCAAAACGGGATTGTCTCACTTAACGGGAGTGAATTGTGCCTTCGCTGAGGGAAACGCAGATTATTCGAAAGAATGGTTCTCATGCGTTCCACCTAATTATTCGATCCAATCCCAGCAGTTGCGCGTATGCCAGCCGTGGGCGGCGTTTGCCACAGCGGAGCGGCGGGGGCGCCAGCGACACAGACGTGAAGCCCGAAGGGCCAGCTTCGCGGGCGCGAGTGAGTCAAACGTCTCTACAACATCGGCAATCGTTGATCGTTCAGTCGCCTGTGTGCCGAGTGTCGTTCCAAAACTGGATCGCCGGGTTGGATGGGCCATGTTCGTAGCTAAGCGCGCTCAGGCTTGCTGTACTTAACATGAGATATCTTCCAGCGGCGGGTTCCAGTCCAAGCCAGCGAGCAGCAAGCACTCGTAGGAAATGTCCGCTCGAAAAAATCAGCACGTTGCCTTTGATAGCGCGCACGCGATTGACAACACGATCGGCACGCGCGCCAATCTGTTTCGGCGACTCTCCGTTAGGGCAGCCGTCACGGAACAAATCCCAGTCCGGTCGCTTCGCATGAATCTCGGAGGAGCGGAGACCTTCGTAATCGCCGTAATTCCATTCGACCAGGTCGCGATCCACTTCGGCGACGTCGCCGAAGCCTGCCAGTTCACAGGTTCGCGCGGCGCGCTGCAACGGGCTCGTCAACACTTTTGCGAAAATCAATCCGGCCAGCCGTTCGCCCAGGCGCACGGCGTTGCGTTCGCCGCGCCCGGTCAGCGGCAAGTCGGTAACCCCTGTGTGCTGGCCTGTCAGGCTCCAGATAGTCTCGCCGTGACGCGCCAGATAAATTGAAAAAATTTCGCTCATAGTGAGTGGATCTGCTGATCGGGACAATCGAGTTGGTTATAAAACGTCTATTTGCCAGTTACGATTTTCCCAACGCTGATCGCGCTTCCAAAAAATCGTAAATGCGAAAACCGAACCTGATGGCCAGTCTGCTGTTGGGAAATCTGCGAACCACAGATTTATTCCCTCCTGACGGATTGTGTCCGTCTTGTTAGTCCGCGCCCAGTTATCCGTCGACCAGACAATCGTGGCCTCCGCGGCGAGGATGATTCGCAAAATTTTTCCGCGCGGCACACGCCGCAGAGGATGACGCAGGATCCAGATTTCATAACGACTTTGTACAGGCTTCGCCACGTACCGCTGGTAGGCAGGTTCGACGCAATCGATGCAGAGGCCGTCGTGGCGACTACGCACCAGCGAAACATATTCGGCGTGCGACCAGCAAAGCGGCATTGCCGCGCCGGTTGGGCAACCGGGTTTCAGTCTGGCATCGGGCAGATCATCACCGTCCCATACCTGTTCGGCGATCATGCCGCCCTGATTTGAAAAATTTTCCATCGTCGTGATGAACGGTTTTGGATCTCGCCCGGCAGCGAGTTCGTAATGGCCGCGTTCGCCTGTTAAAATCGGCCAGCATCGGCCTACCCCTGTTCCGTCGAATGCGCTGCCGTCGTCCTTTTGGCCGTAGCAATCGTGGTTGTAACGACGCCAGCACGGACCCTGTGGAAGATAATGCTTGAGCACGCGATCAATCACTTCGATCGAGTCGCGCACGATCGGATCGTTTGGATGGCGAATTCCGTATCGCACCAGATGCAGAAAATCGCCACCGACCACATTGCGTGCCGGAAGCAGCCCGCCTCCGTTGGCGATCTGGATCATCCCTGTGTTGGGATCGGCGTGCGGATCAGGCGCGTTCGGATCGGTCGGATTAATCCGGATGTAGTGACGCGGAATGCCTTGGACCAACTCGCCCTGCGTTGTGACTGTCCATTCTTCGAGGTGTACAACGAGCCAGTCTGCATACGAAAAAATGAAATCCGCCGAGCCTGTTTGGCCCATTTCCCAGCCCCAATCCGCGGCGCAGGCAAGCGCGGCAATAACGGCGGCCAGAGTCGAAGGTGAGTAACCGGCGTTCTCTTCCCATCGGTCTTGGCTCGTGACCGGCCCCTGCAAGATGAGTCGCGCGGCGGCACGGCCGATCAACGCGTGAAGAGTGAACAAGTGGGGCGCGTGGTGTTTGTGCAAACGCCACGCCAGCAATATCGGCCTTGCAATCTGGTCAAGCTGCAGTGCCGACCAATAAGCAGTCCCATCGATCCAGCTATTTTGCGGGAAGCTGCCGTCCGGCCGCTGAATTGCCGCCAGCCAGATCAACGAGCGCAACGGAGTGCTCGCCTGACCGGTTGCGAGCAGCGCTGTCGTGCTGTGTACCAAGTCGCGGGTCCAAACAAGATGATAACCACCAAGATCTTCATCTCCCTTGGTTTCGCCCCACGGAATACTCATCGAAGCGACGATCGCGCCTTGAAAAACTTTGTCCTCGTGGGCGAGCAACACGCACCGGCTCAGCCGATACATGCCACCGCCGTCAGATGTATCGCTGCTAAAGTCGAATTCGGGGTTGACCACAGCGCGTTGCCATTGCCTAACGTACGCCTTGCGGTGCGACTCAAACGGATCGGCAAGCGATTGGAACAATTTTGTTACCGCGCTCTGGTAACTTCGACCGAATGCGACCGCGATTGTGAATTCGCTGTTGTCCGGCAGATTGATTCCGCCGGTCAACGCGATGTTGCCCTTTTCCGCTGACGGAAATTCCCACTCCATTTTGAAGTGTTGCATCAGGTCCTGCCAGCCGTCGCTGAATCCGACATAGCCGATCGAGCGGCGGGAAAAGCCGGTGCTACACGCCATGACCAGGTGAACGTTTTCACGCTGAGCGCACATGAGTTTGATACCTCCGACTTCACGACACCAGCCGGAGTTGCCGGCACCAAAGCCAGCCAAGTGCGGCGCCAGCAACGCGTACAGGCGCAACTTGCGCCGCAATGATTCATCGAACACCTCGAGCTTAGTGTGCACGAGCAACACCGAGAGGTGCGGATCCGTAAGCACATCTTTCACCAAACGATACCGGCCGTGCGGTTCCGAATTCGTCAGCCGATAGAAAAGGCAGTCGCGTTCCGGATATTCGATCAGATGACCGAGGTCGCGCTTTTCCTCGTGGCAAAACGTTTCGCCATCGCTGATGAGGAACTGAAAATCGCGCGTGTTCGGTTTATCGACATGCGGATAATAAATCTCGTTGACGATTCCGTGACTGACGGTGAACCAAACGCGGCAACTCGTATGATACGCCGTGCCGACGCCTTCTTTCGCGCTCGAAGTCCAGCGCGGCTCGATCCCAGGCGCGCCAAATGCCCGCGAATTCTCAGGCGAATCCATTCTTAAGCGTTAGGCGAATCCAAGCGGAACAGCAAGATCGTTAAGACGGAAATGAATACGATCGCACTAATGAGCGATCGAATATCGTCCGTTACCAGCCGACCAGCCATGCGCCTGCAAGCCCGATGATCAGAACTGTTAGCGGGCTCAGCATGGTGAGCCAGAGAGCTATGCTGCCAAGCAGCGGTCCGTGTGTTTCCATGCCCGGACACTAGCGCCTTCCGCGCAACAAATGCCATCGCGCGTCCGTTAGATTTTCTCCTGTATCGCTTGGAGGGGTTATCGCTACCTCTTTCGAGCGAGAGGCTTTGTAGCCGAGGGCGCTGACCTCAGGCCAGCCAAGATGTTGCCGCACGCACACCCGCCGCGGTCATCGCCCGCGGCTACAGCATTAGCGTTTCAATTTCGCCAGCGTAAGGCCAATCATCTGCAGATGACACCAAACGAGCGCGAACAGGATTGTTCCGAACATAATTCCATTTTTCTGAGTAGCTTTCGTTTGAGCGCAAAACGTGATCGAAGAACTCGCGTTGCCACAACGTTGTAGCCGAGGGCGTTGACCTAGGCCACTCCAGCGCGTGAATTCTCCGACTAGTCCAGCTTTTCCAATTGCCAACAAATTCAGATAACGTCTTAGCGCCTATTTCACCTCTGCAAAAGAAATGAACGTGATCCGGCATGATAACGTACCGACCTACCGCCCAGCCGTGGCGCCTGTGAGCGGCGCGCCATTCTTCCGCGAGGATTTGAGCTGCTTCATTTCGAGCGAGAACCGCTTTTCGATTATCGACGCACGTGGTGACGTAATAGATCGGGAAATCGATCCATACGCGTTCGAGTCGCCGCAGATGTTTATGCACTCCGACGGTTGTAGCCGAGGGCGTTGACCTCGGCCAGCCTGAGATGCTGCCTCGCCACATCCGCCGCGGTCAACGCCCGCGGCTACAACATTACCGCTCCGCGGCGAAGACGGATTCCGGGTCGCCACCGGAAACTTTGCCCACCGCGATCCAGCCGAATCGACTGATCAGCGCACCCAGCAAAAATGAAATCGCGGCTAGCGGGATGAGTCCGAAAAGGCGAAGAACAAATGCCAGTGGGCCGTTGAAGATTTCGCCGATGCGAATAAACCAGCCTGAAGCATGTTCGTGAATGGCGCGATCGGGTGCGCCGTGACGATCGAGGGTCAGCCAAACTAAGAGCGCTGTCTCCACGGCGGCGGCGAAAAATCCAATCGCGTTCAGCGGCGCGATGCGATGGCCAAGAAGTTCGAGCAATGCCGCCGCAGATCCCAATCCTGTTGTACCGAAATGAATCGGGAGCAATGTGCGGTGCAAAAACCATGCCGGAATTGCAGTGGCGCCTATCAGCACACCTGTATAGGTAGCGAGCAACATTCCAAACATAGCTGAGCCGAGAATGAAAAGTCCCGCGGCAATGCGAAGAACCTCGTCCAACGCGCCAGTAAAAACATGAAGAGTATGCAGTTCGAGCGCGATTAACGCTGGAACAGCGCATGTCCCGAATCCCGTAAGAATCCACGCGCCCATGGACATCGCCGACTGCGGTTTGAAAACTCGCAGCATGTTGATGAAAAGATGCGGGCGTCCGAGATCCAGAATCAGCAGGAGAGGGGAGAGCACCGCGCTTATGGCCGCCAGCCACAGTGCCGCGCGCGTAACATCCACATGATGAGAAATCGCCGCGGCCAGCGCGATCACCGCTGACATACCGCCGAGGCCGCCGATGAAAAAGTATATGGGAATTTCCCGTGTCCACACCGGAGGCCTAACGACAGGTTGACCATAGTAACCAGGTCTGTGCGGGATCGGACCGCCGGCCACATCGACGCCGCGCCTGGTGACAACGCCCTTTTGCCAGGCATCCTCACGCAATTGATCGAGTCGCGATTCGTTAGGCATAGATTTGTAGCCGCAGGCGCTGGCCGCGGCGGCGTTGCGCGTGGCAGGCTCTTTGGTGGCCGGGGTCACCGCCTCCGGCTACAGCATGCATGGTTCGCCTCATAGAAATGCAAATGCGCAAAGCGTGGCTAGCAAAGCGGCAAATGCGGTTGCGAACGCTGCAGTCCACGCTGATTTCAGATGTATTGTCGGGATCTGCGGCTTCGGCGGGAGCCCATACGCCTCCGGCTCGCCGAGGATCAGGAAGAATGCGTGAATCCCGCGCACGGATGTTTCCGTTGGATCGTAAACTTGTGCGTCGTCGTAACCGTGTTGGTGAAGCTTTTGCACACGGTGCGCTGCGCGTGCGCGCAAATCATCGAGCCGTCCGAACACGATCGATTCCGTGGGGCAAACCTTCGCGCACGCAGGCACGAGCCCGCTCTTTTGGCGATCATAACAGAACGTGCATTTGAATGCGCCACCTGCGTCGGGCAACGGTTTCGGTCGCCGGTCGATCACGCCGAAGGGGCACGACACGACGCAATACCCACAGCCGTTGCAAACATCATTTTGCACAAGAACCGAGCCAACCTCAGTGCGAACGATCGCTCCGGTGGGGCATGCTTCGAGGCAACCCGCTGCTTCGCAGTGTTTGCAAACGTCGGAGAGGAAAATCCAGCGAAACGGATCTTCACCGTTGCCTAACGAGTGGGAGCCGACGATTTGGCCTCCTTTTTGCCGGTCTTGTTCAACAAACATCACGTGCCGCCAGGTGGACGCGCCGAGGTGTCCCGTGTTGTCGTAAGAGTTTCCCGACCAAACGAAGCCGTCGTCAGGCACCTGGTTCCATTCCTTGCACGCGACCTCGCACGCTTTGCAGCCGATGCACACGGTTGGGTCAGTGAAGAAGCCGACCTCCACATGTTCCTGCACGTAATTGTGGCGGCGCTGGTTCGTGCTGTGTGTGCCTTCGCCGATCATGCCTTCGTCATCGCTATATCGTTGAATTGTTAAAGCGTTAAAGCGATTCAACGTTTCAATGGTTCAATGCTTTAACGAACCTCCATTGCTTCAACACTCTAATGCGCCGTGGTTTACTTATGTTTTTTCTTATTTAGCGTGATCGGTACTCGTGGCCGATCGGGGCAGCGGTTCTTCGGGATGGATGCCATCCTGCACAGCATATTTGTTGAGGAATTCGGCGAAGGCGCGACCACGCGGCAATCGGCCGGGCACAATGTTACAAGTGCAGGCTTTAGCTTCCATGATCGTAACGTTCGGCTCGCCGGAAATCGTAAGAAGATCATTCGCCGCGCTGCCGCGCACGAGGCCGGCCGTCCCGTAATGATAAGGCAACGCGATCTGATGCAGTATTCGTCCATTGAGGTGCAAGGGCCTAATCCGGCGACTAACCAGTGCGCGCGCTTCAATCGCTGCTCGTAAAGTGACGATGCAGATGTGATCGCCGTTGTTGATCTTGAAGTCGCGCGCGAGCTCAGGCGAAATTTCGGCGAACATCTCCGGCTGCAATTCGGCAAGATGACTGAGAAAGCGGGACATACCGCCGGCAGTATGATGTTCGGTCAGCCGATATGTGGTTAGCACGAATGGAAATCTTGAATCACCCGGCGGCGCAAACCGGTTGTCGCGACGCGGAAACCAATGCTCCGGCGGATTCGTGTCGCGCGAATACAGTTCATTTGATACGGGAGACTCGAGCGGCTCGTAGTGAGTCGGAAACGGGCCGTCCTTCAAGCCCTTCGGTACGTAAATCCAGCCCAAGCCGTCTTCGTGCAAAACAAATGGCGCATCACCGGGAATCGCGTCGAGACCTGCGGCGCCTACTTCCGGTTCGTAATCAGGAGGTTTTCCTTGCACAAATCCGGCAACGTCAATGCCGGTCCATTTTTCTGAGTCCCACCAAACTAATTTTTTCCTTTCACTCCAGGGCCGGCCATCTGGCCGCGCGCTGGCGCGGTTGTAAATGATCCGGCGATCACTCGGCCATGCGAAGCCCCAGCCATGACCGAGATAATCCCTGGATTTGCGTGAGTTGGCTTTGTTCACGCCGTCGCGGCCTAGAACGCCCGAGTAGATCCAGCAACCGGATGCGGTGGATCCGTCGGCTTTCAATTCCGCGAAACCATTCACTTGCGGGCCGTGGTGAGGATTGCCTTCGCGATCGCGACCGAAAACGATGCCCTCGGTGCCGCCGGGCCAATCGCCAACGGCTACAGGGGTTGTGTTCCAGCCGTTGATCTCTGCGAGCATGGCTTCCATTTTCGGATCGCCCAGTTCATCCTCCGGATACCACCAATCAAGCGCGAGCAACGGTTCATCGAGCGGGTCGTTTGACTGTTTCGCTTTGGCAATCAGGCGCAAAGCGAGCTGATGCATGAACCACGCATCAGAACGCGCGTCGCCCGGCGGGTCCACAGCTTTTTCGCGCCATTGCAACAGTCGCTGTGTGTTGGTGAATGCGCCTTCCTTTTCCGCGTGACCCGCGGCGGGAAAGAAGAAAACTTCTGTCTCGATGTCCTCAGGCTTCAGCTCGCTGCGCTCGACCTCTGGTGATTCGCGCCAGAAATTTGCCGATTCGATTTCAACCATCTCGCGCACGACCAGCCATTTTAATTTCGAGAGCGCCTTGCGTTGTAATCGTGCGTTGGGCGCGCCAACGGCCGGGTTTTGCCCCATTAAAAACATGCCTTCCATTTTTCCTTCGAGCATGTCGTAAAGGAATTCGAAGAAGGAATGGTTGCCTGTGAGTTTGGGAAGCCAGCTGTAACCGAAATCGTTTTGTGCAGTCGCGTGCTTTCCGTAATAGGCCTTGAGCGTGCTCACCATGTATTCCGGGTAATTCACCCACAGTCCTGTCTCTTTTGTGTAGTTATCGAGATACTCTTGAAGCGTCTCGTCGCCTTTGTGCGGCATGGTGAGGTATCCCGGAAGAATGTCGTAGAGCGTTGGAATATCGGTCGAGCCTTGGATCGAGGCGTGACCGCGTAGCGCCAGAATTCCGCCGCCCGGACGGCCGATGTTGCCTAACAACAATTGCAAGATGGCGGCTGCGCGAATGATCTGCACGCCCTTGGAGTGCTGCGTCCAGCCGACGGCATAGCAAATCGCCGCTGTCCGCTCCGGGCCGGATGCGGCAGCCAGCGCATGCGCGACTTTATGAAAAAGGTCCGGCGGAATGCCGCAGATTTTCTCGACCATCTCGGGTGTGTAGCGCGCGAAATGGCGTTTCAATTTTTGAAAAACACATTGCGGATCCTGCAATGTGAGATCGCGCTGTGGCCGGCTCAGATCGCCGCCTTTGTACAGCCAACTGTCGCCTTCGTAAGCGCACTTCTCCCCGTTCCAACCGGAAAAATAGCCGTCGCCGTTGTCTTCAGGATCACGATATTCGTCCGACAGAATGCACGACGCATTTGTGTAATGAACAACGTACTCGCGGAAGAAAAGTTCGTGCTCAATTAAATGACTGATGATTCCACCGAGAAAAACAATGTCTGTGCCGGCGCGGATTGGGACCCAGATATCGGCCAGCGCACTCGTGCGGGAAAATCGCGGATCGACGTGAATGATTGTACCGCCATGCTGCTTCGCCTTCATCACCCAGCGAAAACCCACCGGGTGCGCTTCGGCCATCGAAGAGCCCTCGATCAAAATGCAATCGGCGTTAGCGAGATCCTGTTGCGCGGTTGTAGCTCCGCCCCGGCCAAAGGAGGTCCCCAGACCGGGCACCGTGCTGCTATGTCATATCCGTGCCTGGTTGGACACACAGACCATGCCCAGGCCTGCGGTGAAAAGTTTTTTGATGAGATAATTTTCTTCGTTATCCAGCGTGGCGCCGCCGAGATGGCAGATCGCGGTGGTGTGATTGATATTCGATCCGTCGATTTGCCTAACAAACGTGCGCTTGCGCGATTCCCACACGCGATCGGCTACCATGTCCATCGCGCGCTCGAGCGAAATCTCCGTCCACTCTTTCGCGCGCGGCGCGCGATATTTCATTTTCGTTTCGCGCCGCGAATGCGTCAGCAACTGATAGGATGCGGCGCCTTTGGGGCAAAAATTCCCCTGACTGATCGGCGATTCCGGATCACCCTCGATCGAAATCAACTTTCCGTCCTTGTGAAAAATCAGTTGGCCGCAACCCACGCCGCAGTAGGGACAGATCGAACGCGCCACTTCGGCGTCGTCCGTGCGCGCATGCATGGCGTGCGTTTTTTCCGACATCGCCTCCAGCCCGGTTCCATCGGCGCGCTTGCGAATTTGACGAACGAGCGGCCATTTCGAGAGCAACGCAGTCAGCGATGTCATGTCGTTTTAGTTTCCCGATTTCTCCGCCGCTCGCAGCCGGATATTAATCTCCGACGTGAGCGTGCGGTGGACGGGACACTTTGCCGCGATGTCCATCAGCGCCGCATGCTGTTCTGCGCTCAACGCACCGGTCAATTCCACTTCGACGTCGATTCTGTCCACCATTCCTTCCCTGGTTTCGCACTCCTCGCAGTCTGTCGCGTGAATGCGTGAATGCCAGAGGGAAACAGTGATGTTTTCAAGTGGTATTTTTTTCCTGCGGGCGTAAAGGCCGACCGTCATCGAAGCGCAGGCGCCAAGACTCGTCAGTAAATAATCGTACGGATCGGGTCCGGCATCGCCGCCGCCCGCGCTGACGGGTTCATCGGCGATAAGGCGATGCTTCCCTGCAATGATTTCCTGCTTAAAACTCGCGGCGCCGCCGTGCACGACGACGTGGGGTATTTTGTCGTGGTTTTGTGTAGCCATAAGCCGGAATCAGGGGCGCAAAATAGCGGCAAAACGATCGCGATAGGACCAGATCAGGAACACCTCGAGCACGATCGCGATGATTGCCATCGGAAAAAGGTCTTTCGGATCCATCAAGATGTGAAACGTCCAGATATTGAAGATCATTGCGGCGAGGATCGTGAGAGCAAGCGGGACAAAGCGGCCGATCAACAACAGAACTCCGCTCAGCAGTTGCATTGCGCCAACCACGTACATGTAGCCGCTGGCCGCGAAGACCTTGAAATAGTCGCCGGCCAGCCCCGGCGGTGGCGGGGGCGAGTGAATGAAATTTAAAAAGAAGTTCAAGCCGAAGATGACGAACATCAGTCCGAGAAGAATGCGGGCAATGATAGTAGCGATTTTCATTCTAAGACGATGGCTTGCTCGTCAGGAAATTCCAATCTTGAAGTTACGTGCAAGTAAAGATTGCTTGAGCGAGTTATTTTGATGTGCGCGGGATCGCGCGACGTCGGCGTAGTGTTTTAGCTACGCAGTCGCTGCGATTTCTTCCTGCTGCACGAATGGCGGGACCGGGCAGTCGAGTGCATCGGCAATCGCGCGCAACAGCTCTGCTTCACTTTGCTGGATGACGCCATCGGCAGCGACGGTTTGCGCGCAGGCTTCAAGGAGATTTTTCTTGATTTGCGGGACTGCCTGGCTGAGGCGATCGAGAGCGGCATCCATGTTCGCAAGATCACACTCCTCTGGCGGCAACAATGGGATTTTGCAGTGCGCGGTCTGGCTTAAATATTCCGCGCCCTTTGCAAACGCAGCGGAGAGTTCCGTTACATCTTCCTGTCCCGCATAGGCAGTTGCCGATAGCAGCACGCCACAGTCCCGCGCTAATGGATGCAAAGCGTAGAACTGCGTGACCGGCCTTCGTTCGGGAAGAAAATAGGTATCGAGATGTCGCGCCACGATTTTTTGCAACATGTATGCGAACAAATCAGCTTGTTCATTACTCGCAGCGAGAGCTCCTATCGCTGCGCGGAACTGCTGAAATTGCTCGGGAGGAAGGCGGCGCAGCGCAGGCAGTGAGAGGTCAAGCGAAGGAATTTTGGCCTCCACCGGCATGACTTGAACTTCAGGCCAGATTCGCGCGGTTTCGTTCAGCATGGCTTCGGACGCCGCGCTGGCGAGGATTTCGAATTGTTTCTCGTGCACGGACGGTTTGCTCGAGAGGAGAAGTGCGCAAACCAGTCCGCTGGCCGCGAACGGATCGCGCGCAGCGGCTTCGATCGCCGTCGGAATCGTGTGGCGAAGATCTGCCGCGTAAGCCAGATGCTGCGTTGTTGCTTGGCCGATGTTTGCAACAACTGCATGCTGTGCCACAAATCGACCCGCGCCAGCATGGACGGTGGGAATTTCCGCTGTCGCAGATGCCTGCGGCGCAGGCGGGATCGCGGAAGCTGACTCTTCTGTCACGTGTGGAAATTTGCCCTCAAAGTTCGGATCCAAAGCGCGAATGCGTTCGGTTAATGGCGGATGCGTAGAGAAAAGTGAGTTGCCCAAACCGTCTGCGAAAAACAGATGGCTGGCTTCTTCCGCATGCGGGAATTCGATTCGGGAACCGTAAGCGAGTCCGCCAATTTTCTTCAGTGCGCCCGCCAAGCCGGCGGGATTGTGTGTGAATTGCACAGCCGCAGCGTCGGCGAGGCCCTCGCGCTGACGGCTAACGGCAGCTTGGATCAATCGACCGAAGAACGCGCCCGCCCACCCAACGACAATGAGCGCCAACCCAACCAAAGGCAGCGGATTCTTGCGCGCACGCGTCTGAATGAGCACCCGACCGATAACGGTCAGGCAAAGAATTCCAAAGACGAGACCTATGAGGCGTAAGTTAAGCGGCATGTCGCCATTGAGAATGTGGCTAAACTCGTGGGCAATGACTCCCTGTAATTCGTCACGCGAAAGTAATCTCATACAGCCGCGCGTCACGCTGATGGCCGCGTCGCTTGTGGAA
>Ga0306926_10002432_pt1 | contig 18969 bp, 7 predicted proteins | sample flu12Cox44000178_FD_203759 | JGI IMG/M metagenome (GOLD analysis project Ga0306926, IMG submission 203759) | Lab enrichment of tropical soil microbial communities from Luquillo Experimental Forest, Puerto Rico - flux8day.12C.oxic.44.000.178 (v2)... | ecosystem: Environmental > Terrestrial > Soil... | reverse complement strand
CCTTCGTTCATCCCGTGGTTCATCACGCTGACCCTTTCAACTCTCAGACTCCCGTCGATCGCGTAGCGGTCGATTGGCTGGTCGTAGTCATGGATTTCAGCGTAATTCAGAACCGCATTCTTCCTGAACTGGCGAGCCGCCATTTTGGCGGACCGGACGGGTTGGAGTACAAGCTCGCGGTCGTTTCTCCGGGCGAAAAGCCCAGGGTCATTTATTCCACGGATCCCACGCTGAAGCTCGATGACGTCGCTCATTTCGACTCCATCATGAACATCTTCGGTTTTTCACCGACCAGTTCGCAGGGCGAATTCTGGAAAGCGGTCAAACACAGCCGCACAACGCAAGAGCAGGAATGGCGCAATTTCGCGGCTCCCGGGTGGTTTCCCGTCATCCAGTACAGCCCCGATGACGAGCCTTGGGTGCTGATTCTAGAGCACCGCACCGGGCCGGTCGGAGCAATCGCCAGAAGCGTCTGGCACCGCGACTTGATGACCGGAGGTGTCGTGCTCGTGCTGCTCGCGGCGAACATGGGGCTCGTGGTCTTTGCAAGCCATCGCGCCCAGAAACTCGCGAAAGTGCAGATGGAGTTCGTTGCCTCGGTTTCCCATGAATTACGCACGCCGATTGCCGCTATTTTCTCCGCGAGCGAGAACATCAGAGATGGTTATGTGGAAGGGCGGAAGAACCTCAAGTTTTACGGGTCCATCCTGACCAGCCAGGCGCGGCAGTTGATCGACCTCGTGGACCGCATTCTGCTGTTCGCTTCGACACGCAGCGGAAAGACGCAGTACGTACTTTGCCCGCTCATGGTTCCTGAGATCCTGCGGGCGGTCCGGAAAAACGTTACCGAACTGGTCGAAGAAGCCGGCTGCCGAATTGAAGAGCGCGTTGATCCGGACCTCCCGCCCGTACTCGGCGATATGCCTGCGGTATGCGCCTGCCTGCAAAACCTGGTCGCCAATGCTATCAAATATGGGGGCGACGAGCGCTGGATCGGCCTTTTTGCCGAATGCGTCGAAACAGAAAAGCATGGAAAAGAGGTCAGGATCAGCGTTCAGGATCACGGAAAGGGAATCAGCGACGCTGAGTTGCCGCACATTTTTGAGCCGTTTTATCGTAGCCCCAAGGTCGTGGCCGCCCAGATTCATGGCACCGGATTAGGCCTGGCCCTGGCAAAGCGCATTGCGGAGGCCCTTGGCGGAAGAATTTCCGTTGTAAGCGAGATTGGCGTCGGCAGTACTTTCACCTTACACTTGCGGCTGGCCGAGAATTCAAAGCCCCAAGAGCAGCCAAAATTTTCAGAAGTAACGGGGAACTGAAACGGGGAACGGATATGAACGAGAGCATTCTTTTGGTCGAAGATGAAGCAGCCCTGAGAGCCACACTCAGTGACCGGCTTCGCGGGGAAGGTTACATGGTGGAGACGGCCACCGACGGACATGAAGCGTTCGAGAAGGCGGCGAACCAACCGTTCGACCTGGTTATTCTCGACCTCATGTTGCCAGTCCGCAGCGGGCTTGATGTCTGCCGCGACATCCGCCAGGCCGGCATGGCGACGCCTATTCTCATCCTTACGGCCCGCAACCAAACAATTGACAAGGTCGTCGGCTTGAAGCTGGGCGCGGACGATTATGTAACCAAGCCGTTCGAATCCGCCGAGCTCATCGCCCGCATCGAAGTTCTGCTGCGGCGCGTGCCGATTCAGACCGGCCAGGGGGTCCATGAGTTCGGCACCATTCACGTCGACGTCAAGCGATCCGAAGTGACTCGAGCCGGCAAACCTATCTATCTTACCGGCCGTGAGTTTCAGCTTCTGCGCTATTTCATCGAACGCGCCGGAACAACTATTCCCCGCAGAGAGCTGCTGCAGTCCGTCTGGGGTTATGAGGCCGACACTTTGACGCGCACCGTCGACACGCACGTCGCCAGTCTTCGCCAGAAGCTTGAAGAGAATCCCAAGCGGCCCGAGCTGATCGTTACCGTCGCCGGTGTGGGCTACAAATTCGTGGGGCACAGCCGCAACTAGTTTGAGACCTGGTTTTAATTCGCTCGTCGCGAAGCCACATTCGATGTAAAAACTTTTTACAACTTCTCTTCCTCTCCACTCCTCGTAATCACTGTCAAATCGCCGCAAATTTGGCCCGTCCGCTCCTTTTCTTTGCTCGCCAACAAATCCCAAATTCGCCTTGCCCCTAATCTCCCAACACCGCGCCAGAAAGTCCCCGAGGCGCGCGAAGTGGCAGCAGACAGAAAAACAATCTGCGGACACAAGACCGCGGCCTGAGTGATCTGGTCGCGATCCTGCGGATGGTTGCTCTCTCAAAAAGCATTTCTCGGTAGCGGTAACAAGCACGCGCCGCCGCTGGCGGCGGAGGAGGACGCATGGCGAGTAGGAAGTTGGGCACCACGGTCATCTTGTTGGTGCTGATTTTTGTCGCGGCAATGCCTGCAGCCGCTCAGTCATTCCGGGTGCAGTGCCCTACCAGCACCATCACGCATCCGGCCGCAGCGAATAACAATTCCGAGCCCGCATACGTCGGCCCGACCTACACGGGCACAAACGGATACGGCACCACGCCCGCCCATGTAAATGGCGCCATCAAGTGCCAGCAGATTTCGGGCGGCGATGGTTATGCCACGATGGGCGACGGCACCCAGACCTATATGTTCTCGTTTGGCCCCTTGTCGGGTTTGACGGACATCGCGAACGGGCTGCCCGGTACCGAGTTCCCCAACGTATTCAATACTCTAACTGGAGTCGGAGTTACGCTGCAACCCGGCGATCCGGCAACCACCGGAATAACGTATAACGGCGCTGTCGGTCAGGTTGTCGATGCCGACGCCCAAGCTGACGGGCTCTGCGGCGGTGGCGGTCAACCCTCGTGCATCGACGGTCACGTCGATCCTCGCCCCATCATGGACGTGGGCGTAATGAACGGAAACATCCCGGCGCCGATGATGGCGATTGACGAGGATGATGAGTTCTTCCTCACGCTCACCAACGTGGGCATGATCATGCGCCCGGACCTCTTCGAGCAGCATACGGTCCACTTCCACGGCTATCCGAACGCGTCATCGTTCTACGACGGTGTGCCCGACGCTTCGGTGGCCATTAATATCGGCGCCAGTTTCACGTACTACTATCTCGCGCCCGACGCCGGCACTTACTTCTGGCATTGCCACATTACCCCGCCTGAGCACCTGCAGATGGGCATGGTAGGCCAGATGTACGTGCGCCCGCGGCAGAACCGGGTTTCGGTTGGGAGCAGCCTCTACGCCGCGCTTCAAACGCAACAAGGTGACCTACGCACGGCGTGCAATTCCAACGTCGACATACTGTGCAGCAATCCGCTGCCGGCGGGAGGCGGGGCCGGTAATCCTGCAACTCGGGCAGGCACCGGCAATTACGCCTACAACGATGGTGACGGCTCGACTTACTACGATGTCGAGTACCCCATCCAGATCCATGGCTTCGATCCGAACTTCCACTTTGTCGGGATGACCTTCAACCCCGAAGGCTTCAGCGACATGAAAGACAAATACTTCCTTTTGAACGGACGCAGCTACCCCGACACGGTAACGACCGGCCCGCTGCAGACGGCATCGGCGGACGGCGTCGGCCACTTCTCGCAGCCGCTGCCTTCCATCATCAACATGACTCAGGGACAGAAGGCGTTGCTGCGCATCTCCGACCTCGACGTTACGGAGTACCAGACGCTCGCTTCACTCGGAATCCCGATGAAGGTGATCGGCTACAACGCCAAGTTGCTCCGCGACCAGGCGGGCAACAACCTGTACTACACGACCAACTCCATCACCCTCGGAGGTGGTGAATCGCTCGACGTGATTCTCGATAGCACCGGTGTTCCCACAGGAACGTACTACCTCTACACCCCCAACCTTGACCATCTATCGAACGACGCGGAGAACTTCGGCGGGCTGATGACCGAAGTTCACGTGAATTAGGAGCCGAGCCATGAGGGCGATGAACATGAAAAACACAATCTCGAAAACACAAATGCTCTTGGGGCTGACCTTGGCCGTAATGATGCTGTTTACGGCCAGCGCATACGCTGCCGCTCCCGGCATCACGGGCCCAACCTTCAACCTGACGGCGCAGCCGGCCTATCTGACCCAGCCGGACGGGCAGATGATCTATTCCTGGGGGTACGGCTGCAGAGTCGCGCCGACAGGTTTCGCGCCGGGGATGCCAAATCAAACCTGCTCCACGATGCAGGTGCCCGGACCGACACTCATCGTCACAGAAGGCCAGACGGTCACGGTGAACCTGGCGAATGGGCTGCCGGCTTCGGCGGGAAACACGTCAATCCTGTTTCCCGGATTTAACGTAACCACGAGCGGCGGCGTTGCTGGATTGATGACCCAGGAGGCGGCGCCTGGCGGCTCGGTGACGTACACATTTACCGCTACGTCGCCAGGGACGCGCTCGTACTACAGCGGGACGCAAGGCGATCTGCAGGTCGAGATGGGGCTCTACGGGGCCATCATCGTTTTACCTAGCTCGGTGCCGTCGGGCTGCACAGCAGTGGGGAGCCTCCCTGCTCATTATTTGGCGGAAACGGATTTCCGGCTGGCCGCGTCCGCATATGACCATGCGAAAAGCTGCTATGACAGGGAATACCTCTTCCAGTTTTCCGAAATGGATCCGCGTATCCACAGCCAGGCCCTGGCACAGGTTACCGCCCTGAACAGTTGCACGGCTGGCGCCGCAGGATGCAGCCTCAATGTCCCAACCGAGCCTTACCATCCGGCCTACTTCATGATCAACGGGCGCTCCATGCCCGATGACATGGACCCGAACTATGCGACCGAATATCCGCACCAGCCCTACAACGGTAACCCGCACATGCATCCGGGCGAAATGGTGTTGCTGCGGATCATCGGCCAGGGACGCTGGCAGCATCCCTTCCACGAGCACGGCAACCATGTCCGCATTCTCGGACGCGATGGCAACTTGATCCTGAGCGCAACCGACGTCAACAGCCTTGCCGGACCCTTGCTCTTCACGACGACAACGACTCCCGGCTTGGCCATGGATGGGATCTTCTATTGGACGGGAAAGGGCTTGAACTGGGATGCATACGGTCACAATACCGACCCTGCAAAGGCGGGTCACGCCACTTGTACCCCGGATGCCAACGGCTATTACACCAGCGCCCCCACTGCGCTCAATTACTACGAGTGGTGCCAGGACCACAACAAACCTCTTCAAGTCACTCCGTTCGGCGATGTGGCCTCCGGAGGTCCAACTACGCTGCCTGATCCGAACCTGTTTACGAACGGTCCCTGGTACGGCGGCAGTCCCTATCTAGGCCCCGATGCAACTGTCCGCGCGGTTGGGCCCACGGGAACTACCCCTCCTTCCGGCACCATCGCCAACTCGCCTACGGGCGAGGCCGGCTTTGCGTTCATGTGGCACTCCCACAACGAGCGCGAGATCACAACCAACAATGCGTTCCCCGGTGGAATGCTGATGATGATGCTGGTCGATAGCCGGGAATTTCAAATCGACGAGTCGAACTAAAAGAGGAGAACAGTCAATGCGATCCAACTATCTCAAAGCTTTGAAGACAGCGGTCCTGGCGGTTTGTATTCTCCTCCTCGGAGCGAGCGTTTCGGTGGCGCAGCAGGTCAACCTGACTGCGGGACCGGCTTCGGCAATCCTGCCGGACGGTACCTCGGTGCCAATGTGGGGCTATAGTTGCGGTGCGCTGGTGAGCGGTTCCGCCGCGACCTGCGCCGCCACCAACCCCGCGGCGGTAACCACCCCAGCCAGTGCCACGGCTGCGGCCGTGATGAACCGCTGGTCGCCGGTAATCATTACCGTTCCTACCGGCACGACGGGAGGACTGACGATCACCCTCACCAACAGTCTCCCCGTACCAACTTCCATTACAATCGTGGGACAACTCGGCGGCGGCCTTGGCAATTCGGCCACCAGCACAGCCAGCCCTGATCACACCAACGCACAAACCACGACTTGGCCGATCGCCAACGGGGCCCCAAGCCCTGTGCCTCCGCCCGTGCAAGGACAACGCGTGCAGTCGTTCTCTACCGAAGTAGGCCCGGGAGCAACCCTCGCTCTGCCGGCGTGGGCGACACTTCGTCCCGGCACGTATCTGATTGAGTCCGGCACGCACCCCTCGATCCAAGGGCCGATGGGACTGTACGGCATCCTGGTGGTCACTACAGCGCCGGCGGGAGGGACCGCCGGTAGCGCCTATCCGGGTGTTTCCTACAACGCCGATATCCCTCTGATCCTGGGTGAGATCGACCCGGTGCAGAACAATGCCGTTAGCACGGCGGTCGCCACCCCCGGGTTCAGCGAGACGACGGTCTGGTCCGGCCAGCCCAACGGTTGCGGCAATCCCACTTCGTCAACCTATCATACGTGTTATCCGCCGGCGGTGAACTACACACCGCTGTACTACACGATCAACGGCGTTGCGTTTGACAAGACGAACGCCGCGGCGTCATCGTTTCCAGCTTCACCGGCAACGGGTGTGACGGGTAGCGTGCTCGTGCGCATGGTGAACGCTGGCCTGCGCATGCATGTCCCCTCGATCGTCGGGGCCCAAACCGGGACGGCCGCAACACCCGGCTTCTCCCTCATCGCCGAGGACGGCAATCCGCTCCCTGGCGTCGCTCGCGTGCAGAGCGAAGTCTTCATGGCCGCCGGCAAAACCCAAGACGTGATGGTGAATGCGGTGAATGTGCCCGCGAGCGCTACCGCACTACCGATCTTTGACCGCGAATTGAGCCTCTCGGGCAATGCTGTCGGGCGTGACAGCGGCATGTTCGCATATATCAGTATCAATGGAGCTGCGCCGCCAACCGCTCCTGCTCTGGCACCCGCCGTGGCTCGCGCGGATACCTACGCTTCCCTGGTGCAGGGCCAGACTCTCACCGTCGGTGACCCGGCAAAGGGCGTCATCGCCAACGATACGAACGTCTATGGAGTTCAGCTCCTGACCGCTCCAACGGGTGGCACGGTGGTGTTGAATGCTGACGGCACGTTCACATATACACCCACCGGAAGCACTACCACGGACTCCTTCACCTATTGCGCGAACGGAGCGGTGACGGGTACGACGTGCGCATCAGGAATAAGCGCCACGGTGACCCTGAATCCATCCAACCTCGTCGACACTGCCGGCGTCAGCTGCCCTAATAGCACGTTCACAGCCCGTACGGCCGCCTACCTAGCCGTCACAACCCCGGGCGTCCTAGCGGGTTGCACGGAGGGTGCGAAACTGCCTCTTACTGTCATCGTCCCGGCGACACCTATCGTATCAGGACCAATGACCGTTCGCCTCGATGCAAACGGGGGGTTCACCGCGACGCTTTCCTCACCTTGCACTACCGCGACCGGTTGTTCGTACCCGTTTAACTTCAACGCGCAAAACTCTCATAACGTGGCTAGTGCGACGGCCGCTACCGTGACCGTCGTCTTCCCCGCTCGGAGCGGACTAGCGGTTAGGGTGCTAGATGGCAACAACAAGGCCCCGATCACCGATTATCGCTGGATCATCGAAGAGGATCGAACCTTCTATATCGACCCCAATTGCACCACGAATCCTCCCCCAACAGCCTGTAAGACGGCGACGACAACGGGTGGAACTGCGCCTGGAACCCCCATTGTGCCCACCTTCGGCACCAACTTCCACACCAGCTACATGCCAGTCGTTGCCACGGGCTGCACGGGACCGCTGTCCTGCGAATCCGGCCAGACTGTCGGTGGTGTGCCCGTAGTGTGCGATATCGGAAACGGCGTTTGCAGAACGACTGGCTCGCAGCAGACGGCTGTCGATCCCGGCCAGGTTGCTCTTGATCCGACCAAGCGCTACTACATCTCGGTTCTGCCCGGCGATGCCGCGACCCCGTTTGAAGGTGGGGCACTCGGCCACGGCATGGGCGGCGCTCCGATTCCGTTTGCTTGCCCGCCAACCTCTATGACATCGGCGGGCGTTGTGACGCCAGCCTGTCCCGCCACTCCTACATGGCCTCCTATAACCATCTTGACCGAGCCCACTCCGCTCCCGTCGGCGAAACTCGCGGTGTTTGTGTTTGAGGATGACTTCCCGTTGAACGGCGAGAACGACGCAGGTGGGCAGCTTGTCGACACCCAGCTTGGTATTCAGGAACCGGGACTGGGTGGTTTCAATATCACTCTGTTCGACGATGCCGGCGGCACGGGCGACGCCACGGGGCAGATGACATACGACATGTTCAACATGCCGTTGTCGAACAGCCTTGACGGGACGATCGACCCGGCAACCGGCCATAATGCCTGCCCGATTTCGAATCAGGCCCAGGGCATCACCGGCACGATCGTGACCTGTCCGAAGTACGAAGATGATGGTGTTACTCAATCGCCGCTGGCAGGACAAGCCGTGATTGCCAACATGATGCCCGGACGGTACGGAGTAGTCGCTACGCCCGGAGCTGACCGTATTGGCAGGGGTGAAGAGTGGCTTCAGACCAACACGCTCGACGGTCAGAAGGCCCACGATTCGTTCCTGCGAGTAGGCGAGCCAAGCTTTTTCCAGGAATATGGGCCCGCTTCCTACCACGTGTCCATCGGCTTTGCCAATCCCGCAATCATCAATGCCCGCAAAGCGGTTATCTGCAGCCCGGGCGGCGATCCCAACTTCGGCCTGGTGGGCGTCAACTGCCACAACAGCGTCACGGGTATCGTCACGACCGAACGCATGAGCCGCACACCCGATGAGAGGCTCTACAGCAGCGGTACGAACGACAGCTTCGCGTTTACCCAGTGCTACATCAGCTTTGGAGATCCGGACGGCCAAGACTTCGCCTTCACAAAGTGCAATCCTGATGGAAGCTTCACTTTATCGGGTCTGCCCGACGGCGACTGGAGAATCACGGTCTTTGACCAGTGGAACGATATGCTGGTCGATGGACTCTCCACACCGGTGCGCCTGGCGGGCGGCGCAACTGCTAATCTGGGGCAGATCGCTACCAACCAGTGGCAGGCGAATATCTACACCAACACCTTCTTTGACCAGAACAAGAACGGCGTGCGCGATCCGGGCGAGGCCGGACTGGCTCTCGTCGCCACCAACATTCGCTTCCGCGATGGAAGCTTCTCCAACTTCAACAACACAGACCTCGACGGAAACGCGGGCTTTAACGAGGTTTTCCCGCTGTTCAGCTGGTACGTGATCGAAACGGATACCACGCGCTACAAAAGCACTGGTATCCACGTGGTCTACGACGCGGGCGGGCCAGCAGACGGCACATGCACGTCATCGACAGCGCCGTGCGGAAGCTCCAACATCGGCGCAAACCTGGCCAATACCTACGAAGCGGTTCCATTGCCGGCGAATCTGCACGTGCCTGGCGCACTCTATTGCTCTGACGGGGACTGCGGGACTCGGAGCGCCACGGGCGTCTTCAACAGCACAGCCCGCGTTGATCCTCCGTGGGTTCAGTCGGAAGGCTGGCAGGGCTTCTCCGGCCAGAACAGCTTCCTCGAATTCGGAAAGATACCCTATGCACCGGGCGAAAACGGCGGCATTCATGGGCATGTAATCTATGCCTCGACCCGGCCGTTTGACGACCCACAACTGCTCCTGCAAACCAGTTGGGAGCCGCTGGTCCCGAACGTGACCATCAATCTGTACCAAGAGAGCACGGCGAGCGATGGCTCCCGCACTCTGACCCTGTTCGACACCACCCAGACCAGCAGCTTTGACAATTGGGCCCAGGGCTTCCGTACGGACGGCGTGCCGAACATGAACTGCCCCGGCCAGGGGGCAAGCACCGGCGCGAACGCGGACCTCTTCTTCTTCTCGCTGTTCGACCAGCCGAACTACCTCAACTTGTATAACTCCCAACACGGCGGCGGTGCCGTCATACCCCTTCCCAACGATTCGCAGTTTAAATGCTATGACGGCATGCACAACTGGAACCAGTTGCAGCCGGCGCCCTACGACGGCATGTACTCGTTCCCGAGCGTGACCATTGATCCGGGTACAGGCAGAATAACCGGGACCAACTGCGCCGCTTGCACTACGAATCCGGACTCGACCGATACTTACAGGTCTGGCACTCCCATGCTTCCCGCAGGCAAGTATGTCGTGGAAGTGGTTGTGCCTCCGGGTTATGAACTGGTCAAGGAAGAGGACAAGAACATCCTGATCGGCGATAACTACATTGCGCCGGTGACCCAGCAATTCGGCGGCCTCAGCAACATTTTTATTCTTCCGGACCAGGCCGCGGTCGGCACTACCTACAACGCCAACAACCCCCAGAATCCGACCCAGGATCTTGGTAGGACCACCTTCCCAACCAAGGAGTCCGATACCGGCTCTATGGAGACCTTCTGGCTCTGCGTTGGCGAACCGCGCATCGTTCCTGACTACATCAGCCTCTTCCCGCAATCTAACGAAGTAGCTCCGTTCGCCGGCGCTTTGCGCAATCTCTGCGATCGCAAGGAAGTCACGCTCGATGACCAGTCCTCTGCACTAGTGAAGTTCTACCTCTTCACTTCTGCTCACGCGGCTGCGCACTTCACAGGCGTCATCACGGACGACTTCACCTCTGAATTCGACCCGTTCTCTCCGACATTCGGCGAAAAGTTCTCTCCGCCCGATATGCCGGTTTCCATTAAGGACTGGGCCGGAAACGAAATCTCGCGCATCTATGCCGATCATTGGGGTGCTTACAACGGCTTGACCTATTCGACCTGGGAAGTCAATCCGCCGAACCCAACGGGCTATGCTCCGACCATGATGGTTACCTGCATGAATGACCCGGGAACCGGTGCCACCCCCGATCCGCTGTATAACCCGCAATACAGCAATTTCTGCTACGAAATCCCGTTCATGCCTGCACAAACCCAGTACATGGACACACCAGTTACTCCAACCTCAGCCTACGCTGGCGCTGGCTACAACAACCCCGATTGCGCCTATCCCAATAACACCCCCGCGATCAGCGAGGTTGACGGCGACGGAGTCGGGCCCTACGTGAGCGCAGCCTTGCACACGCTGACGATCCACGCCTTGGGTGACCAGCAGGTTCCCAATAACGCGTACTCCGGACCCTCAGCCTCGACAGCGCCTTACAACCAGAAGACCATCACGCGTCACTATGGATTTGGAGCCACCCAAGGGACATGTTCGGTGACCATCGGCGGCTTTGCGGCAGCCGTCACAGGTTGGAGTGATACCCAAATCACCGTCACTGTGCCCAACGGCGTTCCTCTCTGCGCGATACAGCAACAGGCGCAGTACGGCGCTACAGGCGCTCCCGCTCGTTGCGGTCAGCTCGTGATTACGGCGGCAAACGGTAAGCAGTCGGTCGATACCGTTACCGTCACCATCGGCGGCAAGGCTCCAACCCACGTCGCGGCTTCGGCCAGTATCCAGGCAGCAATCAACGCTGCCAGACCGGGCGACATGCTGATGATCGACCCGACTTGCACCCCGACAAACACAGCCACAGGGGCAACCGGTAACCCGGTGTCGTGCTCGTCTGGCGTTCCCACTGGCTTTACGCTTGCGCATTCCAACGCCGTACACTCCGAGCTGTTGCTGATGTGGAAGCCGATCCGTCTGCAGGGCGTCGGAGCTGCTTCCAGCATCATCGACGGAAATACGCATCCAGCCGGCAAACTCGATCCCTGGCGCGCACAGGTCAATTGCCTGTTCGGCATGGGACCCAATGGCTACCCCACAACCTGGTCGAACGGCTGCGGTAGCGGCTGGTTTGGCTTCAACGCCACTGCCACCAATCCTCAAGTGGATCGTATTCCGCTCGAAGCCGTGGTTGGATGGAATGCAACCCTCAACGGCAACCTGGCCCAATTGCTCCAGGAGCCGACCCTGATGGGAGCTCTTGAAGGCGCGGCCATCACAGTCCTCGCTAAGGGCGTGGTGTTCCCGTCCAATCCGTGGGTCGCCGACACCTTCCCGACGGGTACACTCCTTCTGCTTGGCACGAGCGACCCGACAAGAGGTTGCGGGGCCAGCTCGACCACAGGTCACAACCCATTCCCGAGCAACTTCCTGTGTAACCCGTCGAGCATCGACGGCCTGGCCATCCGCGACAGCTCCCAAGGCGGCGGCGGTATCTTCGTCCACGCCTGGGGCCATAACCTTCAGATTACCAACAACCGCGTCAACAACAACTCCGGAACGCTCTCGGGCGGCATCAACGTCGGCCAGGGTGAATTCCCGACGGCGTACCTTGGCGGCGTAGGGGCCGTCAATCCCGATCCCGGTTCCTGCCAGACCAGCGCGGTCACGAACCTGCAGTTGCCTTATTGCCACAACCTGAACGTCAACGTGCACAACAACTCGATTACCTCCAACTCCTCTATTGGCGACGAATTGTTCTCGGGCACCCCGGCAGGAGCGGGCGGAATCACCTTCTGTCCCGGCTCCGACTTCTACAAATTCCAGTACAACTGGGTTTGCGGAAACCTGAGCACCGGCGATGGCGGCGGATTTGGTCACGTTGGTTTTAGCTACGCCGGCCTAATCCAGCACAACACGTTCCTGTTCAACCAAAGCACCAACCCGACGATTCAGGCCAACGGTGGCGGCTTGATCATCATGGGTGCGCCTGACGCCGACCCGGTCTGCCTCAACGCAGCAGCGGATACGGATTGCCAAGTCGCCCCGGGCGCTGTTACCCCAAGCGACGGCGTTGGTCCGCTGCTAACGATCGATGCCAACCTGATCACCGGGAATTCGGCCGAAAGCGGCAGCGGCGGCGGCATCGCCTTCCAGCATATCAACGGTGGCGATGTGACCACCTTCCCCACAACCCCATCGAGATGGAATCACGTGGTCGTCACCAACAACATTATCACCAACAACGTAGCCGGCTGGGATGGAGCAGGAATATCCCTGCTGGATGCATTGAACATCGACATCATCAATAACACCATTGCTTCCAACGATACGACCGCATCTTCTGGAGTGCTCTTCAACACCATTGGGGCTCCCGTAGCTAGCGCCATCGGTCCGTGCCCAGTTGACCCGGCCACCGGCTCAATTCCCACGCCTTGCGTCAGCACTTCGACGGCACAGCCGGCTGGTCTGGTGAGCATCCAGAACAGCGCAGTCCTGATTGCGAATCTGCCTGCGACGATTACCTGCCCGGAGGGCCATTTCGCCGGAACCACGGCCAGCAACGGAACCTGCAGAGGGTTCTCGTACCCGCTGCTCGACAACAACGTGCTCTGGAAGAACCGCGCGTTCTACATCGGGGTGGGTGCGCTTGGCGGTGGAACCCTGAACCAGCAGAACATTGTGACTCTCTACGATGGCTTCACTACCACGCCTGCACCAAGCCAGCCGCAGGCTGACGCGACGACCGCCAACGGAAACGGCGCGATCATCACCGGCGGCACGGGTGCCTGCGCCACTCCGGTGAGCTACTGGGACATCGGCGTTCGCGGCGACACAGGCCCGACCAACCACGCTTCGACCGTTACGCTCAACCCGACGTACTCGGTGATGACCAGCATCACCGGTTACAGCACAACCAACACGCTGGCTGACCCGACGCTCCTTCTCCAGTATTGCAACGGCTCGCGCATTCCGCCCGAGTTCGGAGGTACAGGCTACCAGGTACCTCCCGGCATTGCCGACGCCACGGTGCCCAACCCGGTCTTCAGCCTCACGCCGGCGGCGACCGTAGACGAAGGCAACAACTGGATCAACATGAGCTGGGGTCCACTGGCCACGAGCAACCCCGTTACAGGCGACCCGTTGTCGAACTACGGACCGGCCGCGGGGTCTTCGGTCATCAACTTCATCCCGAACGCCGGAACGGCGGCGGCAAACTATGCCGCTGCACCCTCGGTGGACTTCTACGGGAACGCGCGGAAGGGGAACAACGCTGTTGACGCCGGAGCAGTAGAGTTCGCGAGCACGGTGGCTGCGCCAACGCTGACCTCCATCTCTCCCAACACCGGTCTGCGCGGAACCAGCGTCAATGTAACACTTACCGGAACAAACCTGACCGGGGCCTTCCTCATCAGCGTGACCGGACCCGGGATAACCATAAGCAACCTGGTTGTGGTCAGCGACACCTCGGTAACGGCAACGTTCACCATCGCGAACCTCGCTCCCGCAACGGCCCGGACTGTCAGGGTTTCCACACCGGGTGGTTTGACCAACCCGGTCACCTTCACTGTAACAGCGCCGCCAGCACCGACGTTGACGTCCATCACGCCAACTTCGGGCGCGCGCGGAACCCCCGTCACCGTGACCTTTACCGGGACCAACCTGACCGGGGCCTTCGCCATCACCGGAATTGGTGGACTGATTCCCGTAACCAACCTCACGGTGGTTTCTGCCACCCAAGTGACCGCAACCTTGAACATCTCGAGGACTGCTCCGCTGGGTGTAAGAAACCTCGGCATCACCACACCTGGCGGGACCAGCAATACCTTGCCCTTCACAGTGACTGGCGGCACGCCGGCGTTCACAGGGCCGACTCCAGCCTTGACGACAACCCCGGCCAACGGAACCACGAAGACCGGAACCGTAACCCTCAGAAACTCCGCTACGGGAGCGAATGCCGGCCCGATTGCGCTGACAGCCGCGCCGGTGGTGAACAGGGTAACCGGTACAGGGGCTTTCACCGTCACGGGTGGGACTTGCGCATCCGGGACAGTGCTTGCACCGGGGGCCACCTGCACAATTGTCGTGCATTATGTTCCGCCAACGACCGGATCCCTGACCTCGACAGCACACGTCACGATCGCGGACACCGGAGTAGCAACCGCCACGCAAAACTCACCGAACTTCACCGCGAACTACCCCGGGCTCCGGGGCGACCGTAACGGTCGCCCCTACCCACTTACAACAAGATGCAACCCGTGATAATGAAGCCAATCGACATGAACAAAATACAATCTAGACTCAAATTCATGCTGCTAGCGGGGGTCTTCGCCGGCAGCATTTTTGTCTCTCGCATGGCTGCGCAAACGCAGGCTCCTTCGCAATCGGTACCGGCCTCGGAGCCCGCCAAGGTGCAACCGGCTCCACCGCCTGCGCCCAAGCCTTCCGCTTCCCCCTCGCGCTATCATCCGGATCGCTTTGCGGGTCGCGCGGGCACGTATTACCAAATGGTCTGGGGAGTGGACTCGCTCATTTTAAAGTGGGCCGAGTCTGGTGAAGTAATTCGATTTAGCTATCGGGTCCTGGATCCTGCAAAGGCCAAGGCACTGAACGACAAGAAGGCCGAGCCCGCTCTTATCGACCCGAAGGCTGGCGTCAAACTAGTGGTGCCGTCGCTCGAGAAGGTCGGGCAATTGCGCCAGACCGGCACGCCGGAGGCCGGGAAATCCTACTGGATGGCCTTTTCGAATAAGGGCCGCTTGGTTAAGAAAGGCGACCACGTAGATGTGGTCATCGGGAAGTTTCGCGCCCAGGGACTCGTTGTCGACTAAGCCCAGTTTGGGCTTCCCGGTGACCTGGTCAAGGATCGGTTTTCTGCCGGAGCAGGAGAATCCTTATAGCAAATCGCTGTGCAACCCACGCATCTCTGCGCCAGCGCGATCCTTTATCTTGGGCGGCCTTGGTCGCTCAGTCGAGCTTCGGTGGGAAGAAAAGGTCTCTCGCCTCCACGCTCCATCCATGAATGGATTGCGGGCGAATTAGACTGGGGGCACGGTTCTCAGCCTTGCTGCTCATCTGCAGAGAATAACCGTTTGCGAGATAAGAAGGAATTTCACGGTAATCACTAACCGGAATATAAGGCCCTTCTTTGCCCAACTGGACATGGTAACGGTTGTCCTTGAAACGATGCGGAACTAACCGCGTTCCAACCTTCTTGCCACGAGACACGATCGCGAACAGCATGGCCACTCCTCGTAAATCAATCCCACTTATTCTACGAGCGCGAGACTAAGCCGGTAAGTGGCCAAGACTGTGGAAAAATGTGAATCAGTTGGAAAAAATGGATAAGGCTTGCGCGCGCAGCTCTATACGACGGCCTCAATCAAAGAACTCGCTCAGAACAGCGGCCCAAGTCCCCACCCCAACGCGCCCAGGCGACTGTGCAAGCGAAGGATCGTGCCGTCCGCCATGGCGAAAGTGCGGTGCAATCGAAAAATGTTGAACGAATAATTCACGCGCAACGGCACGCCCACCGCTGGTAACGTCCAGCGGAGCTCGAACCCCGTTGATCCATGAAACAAACCGTTTGTCGAATTGATGAGTGAAGGACGCGTTTGCCCGAGCCAGCCCGGTAGCAACAAGCCTGAACCGGCATCAAAGAATGTTGCTCCTTCAACTTTGCCCTTCAGTGGAATCCGATACTCCAAATTTGAAGCGGCCACGAGGTTTGCCCCAGCTGGCGCCGCCGAGTACCTCGTCGTGCCGGCAGGGGATAACGTGGCCAAAGTCTCATAAGGTCCGAGTTCTCCCGCCCGCAGCCCGCGCACGAGATCATCGCCGGAGAAAAAATGTGCGTAGAGCGGCATGTCCCCTTTGTAACTGCCCGCCGCGCTCACCGTTGTTCTAAAGGCCCAGGCATTGTGGTGATCGAGCAATGCATCGGGAAAAATGTGGCCGTATTCTACTTTGGATTTCAACAAGTTCTCGCTGCCTCCAAGCCACCCACCCGAAACCGAATCCATTATCTGTATCTTTTGTTCTCCTGTTTCGCGTGTCCATCGAATGCCCAGCGAATGGTTGGAAGTCTCGTTTCGCAGATCGGCAGTCTGCGGAGCTGGTGAGCTGGCAGGTTGGCTGACCACATAGTCTGTCAGCGCGCGCGTGCGTCCATAAGTGATTCCGAGCGAGTCCACATCAGAAATGGCATAACTCCAACCCACATTCACACCTTCGCTCTGGGTTCGTTGGAACGGAACCTGGACGCCTCGGGTAAGACGTGGGCGAATCAATGTTTCAAACACCGAAAGCGCCAGCGTACCCCGGGAACCAAGAAAACCTTCCATCGCCAAACCAAGGGCCAGCTGCAGAGTCTCCGGCCCCCAATCGATTTGCGTCGAAAGATACTCGTCTAACCCGAGCAGGTTGAAGACGGTGTAGGCGATTCCCACTGTGCTTCCAAATTGCTCGCGCCCACCAGAGAGGGTCGCGCGTTGTCTGCCTTTCTCGTGGATCTGAATGATTACATCGACTGTGCGTCCGGCCTCCCGAGTCGCAATCTGAATGTCCTCTTTCTTGAAGGGCTCAAAATAGCCCGTTCTCGCGATACGGGCGAGACCGGCCTGAAGCGTGTACTCGTCGAAAGGTTGACCTTCCCCGAGCCCGATGCGGCGGCGAAGATACCGGTCCGGGAATCGCCGGTTACCGCGAAACTCAATTCGTCCGACGACGTAAGGCGGCATGGGGTCGAAGTCAAACTTCACCGACGCCAGGTGCGTTGAGCTGTTAAACGTCGGAATAGCGCGCAACCGATAATCTCCACTGCCCTTATCCTTATTATGTTGTGTCATCCGGTGGAGTCTCATTTCCCAGTTACGCTGCAAAGAGTCGACTGCATTCTGGGAGAATGGCTGGCCGGGAGCGGCACTCGACAGGATCGCTGCATATTTCTTTTCTGAACCTAGCTTTCCCTCGAGAGCCGTGCTGACTTCCAAGGAGCCAAAGCGATAAAGGCTACCCGCCTCGATCGGTAGGCCAACTCTCAGACCGGTTTCAGACCGGCGGCGGAACCACGGCAACGAGCGGCCTGAAACGTCCACGATCGTGGCTTGAGGCGTTCCCACTCGCGCTTGCGGAAATCCATGATTTTGCAAATAGGTTAGAAGCTTGATGCGATCCTCTTCACCCTTTTCTGCTGTGAAAATATTTTTGTTTCGAAATCCGGAAAACCTCGCATCAGGAGCAATCTCGTGCATTTGCTTTCGCAGAATTCGGTCAGAAATCTCCGGATGCCCGGAAAAGCTCACGCCTACGACAGGCAAACGTGGTCCGTCTTGAATCTGGAATTCCACCCTCACCCTCTGGCCAGCCAGCTTTTCTTGCACCGGGAGCACTTGCGCCTGCGGGTATCCCATCGCGGCGAGTTCCGACTGGACCGCCACCGCGACTCGATGCACTTCGACAGGGCTCGCGGGTGCTCCTGGTTGCAGCGTGAGCTTCTTGTCCTCGAGCAGCTTCTGTATCTGTTGCTGAGAAAAAACCCTCGAACCGCTGTATCCCACTCCGGTCAGAAACGGGTACTCCCTGACATGGAATTCGAGTTTGACATGTGGGCGATTGTCAAACGCAGTTTCTCGGTAGCTATCGAGCTCCTCCGCTTTCACGAGGACATCTTCAAACCAGCCCAGCCGGTAGAGCGCTCGAAGATCGGCCGCAATCCGCGCCGCATCAAACTGTTCTCCGGGATGAACGGAGAGTTGCCATTTTGCCGTCTGCACAGCAATGTGTTGAAGCCCTGGGAATGTGATTTCGTCAATGATGGCGCCCGCCGGCACGGCATTCGAAGCCCCGCCCCTGATGGCATCATCCTGAGGATGCGCAAACGCCGTGACTACAACGAAAAGCCCAAGAAGCGGCACCGCGATGGGAGTGCTGACGCGCATGCTTTCCCTGCACCGGGAAATATCTGAACTGATGGATGAAGCGGCTTCGCTGAAGGGTTGTCCCGCTTTCTCTGACAACTTCGGTTTAAGGATGCTAAAACGAGGTGGGTTTAAGCAGACTCGCGGAACCGCTAATGGCTTACGTGGGTTAAATCACGGCGTCTTGAGGCTGGGTCCTCTTCACCAGCAGCGCCAATCGCTCCTCATGCTCCATCGGCTCCCACGGAACAAGTTTCTCGGCGAGCACATCCATTCTGCGAAGCACCGTCAACTCGAGGAAAAGCCCAAAAAAATCCAGGTCCCGGAAGACCAGCGAGCCCGCCACCTTCATCCTGTCGCTGATCCGTTCGAAATGCGCTGGCATCTCGGTCCAGTGAAGGCTTGAACGGTGGTGATGGCAGAGG
>Ga0306926_10002430_pt1 | contig 18972 bp, 23 predicted proteins | sample flu12Cox44000178_FD_203759 | JGI IMG/M metagenome (GOLD analysis project Ga0306926, IMG submission 203759) | Lab enrichment of tropical soil microbial communities from Luquillo Experimental Forest, Puerto Rico - flux8day.12C.oxic.44.000.178 (v2)... | ecosystem: Environmental > Terrestrial >... | reverse complement strand
GTCGCCAAATCTCTCTCTTTACGAAAGAAAACACGTCGCTGTGGGAACTAAAACCGCAGGTCAGAACGTTATTGCTGGTTGCTACACTATTCAACAAGATCAGCTCTGACCTGCGAAAATGCGGGTTTAGGCGATTTCAGCAAACATGGCTTTTGGCGTCTAGCTAACCGCTGTGGCGGGTTGTGCCCAGTTGTCAGCGGCGTCTAATAGCTGCGGTGTCAAATAGGCCCTGGGCGTCAATAAGCCGGGGTGTGTCAAATAACGGGGATGTCCACTGGCTCGCCGACAGGGGTGATGGTGCCCGCCACGGCCTCGCCGGCCACGCAGGTCACGTCCATCGTCGTCACCAGCGTTCGTACACCCTGGCCGAGGTCGGCGTCTGCGGTGGCGCTGACCTGGGCGAGGCCGAGGGCGCCCTGTGCGCGCACGGTGGCCAGTGTGGTGTCATTGTCGTCGACCAGGACATCGACGATGCTGGGGTCACTGGAATCCCACGCCACGATCCCGTCCACGGTGGCCGGGTTTCCGTTGGCGTCCATGTAAGCGACCTGGACCTCGACTTGCTTGCCCACCGGCAGCGTGTAGGCCATGTTCTCTCCTCTGGCTGTGATGCTGAAGTTGTCATACCGGATTGTGACGAGGCTGTGCCCTTCCTCGGTTACCAGGCACAGGGTGCCGCCGAGCTGGAAGTTGATCTTCGTCACCAGCCAGATTGTGGACCCTGAAGGTGACAGCGCGGCGAACTGCTATTGCGGGCTGACGGTGATGGTGGTATCGGTGCTGGTCACGGGGATGTTGTGGTGGTTGCCGGGGGTGGCGGGGACGATGTTGCGGGTGAAGATCAGCAGGTCGGCGAGGGTGCAGGGGGTTTGCAGGGTGGATCCGCCGCCGGTGGTGTCGGGGCCGCCGTCGACGACGGTGGCGACTTGGATGGTGGCGCCGCCGCCGAGCTGGGAGTCGTCGGCGACGATTTCGGGGAGTTGCTGGTTGGCCAGGCTGCTGGTGAAGGCCAGGACGTATCCCCAGTTGCCGTCTTTGGTGACGACGATGTTCCCGGCGCCGATGGCGATCAGGGCCTCGAGGGCGGTTTGGACGGCGCCGGCCGCGGGATGATGGGGCAGATCGGTGGTGATTTCGCCCTTGTAGGCGAGAGTGAAGGTGCCGCTACCCGGGTTTCCGAGGATGTCGAAGCGCTGGATCTCGTTGGTCATGGGTTTAGTATGTGGGTTTATGGCTGAGAAAGATGCTCCTGCGTCATTGGCGGTGTCGCCTGCGGCGTTGACGTTGCCGGCGACATTGGTGCAGCTGCGGGTGTGGTTGGATGCGGTGAATCAGGTGCGGCCGGGGTCGAATTCGGTGGCGGTGACGGGGACGGCGACGTCGTTGTCCGTTGCTTGATGAGTTCTCGCATGAGCCAGGGGCGGCCGTCGCCGCACCGGTAATAGCCCAGTAGTGGCTGGTTGCGGCTGATGTCGCGGTCCCAGCCCGGGGTGTCGGCTCGGCCGCCGAGGTATCCGCCGGTGTTGTGTTCGAAGGCGTAGACACACCCTGGTAGGCGTCTGACCTGCGATAATGTTCTGGCGATGAGGGTGAACGCGACATCTTCCCAGCCCCACCCGACGAATTCTGGGGGTTGGCCGCCGAGGCGCCAGTATTCCTGTCGGGTGGTGACGATGGCGCCGCCGACGCCGGCGATGCCGTCGCCGTCCCAGGTGTTCAAGTGGGGTGTGTCGGCGAGGTTTTCCAGTGGGGTGGTCAGGTGTTCGGGGCCATAGATGCGGTAGTGCTCGAAGGGCCACCAGACTCCGGCGGGGTCAGCGACGGCGGTGAGGATGTTCGCGGGGTCGATGAGGGTGTCGGCGTCGGCGATGATGACAACGTCTGTTTGCGCTAGTTTCACCCCAGCGTTTCTGGCTTGGCTCAGCGAAAAGATTTCAGTCTCGGAATCGGCGGTAATCACCGGCCACCGCGGGAAATAGCGATCCCAAAACTCGCGCACCCTTGTGTAGGCAGCTAGGCGCGAGGGACTAGGACGCCACGGAATAACGATAGTCGCCTTCGGCTTCATTGGTGATCCTGCAGGAGATATGCAACAGCAGCCATCAACAGATCGGGATCATCAAGAAACGCGCCGAGAGCCTGGTTGCAGCTCCTGCACAGCAGTCCTCTGATCTTGCCAGTTTCGTGGTTGTGGTCAACAGCCAGTCGATTGCCTGTTGCACACACCTTTCCGCAGATCGCGCACACGCCGTCTTGTCGATCAAGGATCTCGTCGTATTCCGCCACCGTGATTCCGAAGTTGTTCTTGAGCTTGTGCGCCCTACGAAGTTCTTGACACCGTTCAGCGTTATCAACCTGCCATTGCCTGCTCTGCTGGCGGTTCCTCGCCAGAGCTTCTGGATGCTCCTCGTACCACTTGCGAATCCGAGCGGAGACACATGGCTTACAGACACCACGGGTGAACTCGCCAACGGGCTTAATCTCGTGGCATGCCGAGCATTTTTTGACGCTCACACCTTCACCTTGCACAGGGAGAAGATGTTGGTGTCGGAGTCGGCGGTGATGACCGGCCAGCCGGGGAAGTACTGGTCCCAGAAGGTTTGGACGCGGTTGAACGCCGCGATCTGGGATGGGCTGGGCCGCCAGGGGATGCAGATCGTTGCCCGCATAATCAGCCCATTATCGCCCCGGATCGGCCCGGATCGGGCGCAATGTAGGTGTTCTAAGCGTGTCAAGGACATTCGGTTCGGCGTGTCGCGGTCATAATCTAGGGTTATGACGACGCGGGCACAGTATGCGGGCCGGTTGGAGGAGTTGCTGGGCGCGGTGTGGCCGGCGGCGATGGGTGGGGATCCGAAGGTTGTTGAGGTGGCGCGCCGCGTGTTGGCGCAGCAGGCGAAGCTGTTCGGGTTCGACGCCGACATCGGGGCGGTGCCGCCGATCGGGGACACCGAGCTCGGCGAGGATGACGACGAGTTGGCGGCCTACCGGAAACGGTTCGCCCGATGACTACGGTGTCACCGCAGATCACGGTGGTGGGGTCGGTGACGCCGCGGGTGTTCACCCCGCCGATCGCCGGCCGCACCGGCCCGGACGGCTGGCTGTGCCGGCAGTGGACCTGGGGTTATGACTGCATCGAATTTTTGGAGCGCTGCCTGGGGTGGCGGCTGCTGCCCTGGCAGCGGTGGCTGTATGTGCATGCGCTGGAGAAGGATTTCGACCGTAGCGGGTTCCGGTTCAAGTTTCTGCTGGTGTTGATTGCCCGGCAGAACGGGAAGAGCCGCTGGTTGAAGGGGTTGGCGTTGTGGCGGTTGTTCGCTGACGAGTTCGGCCGGTCGACGCCGGATTGCCCGGGTGCGCGGTTGGCGGTGTTGGCGTGCCAGAACTTGCCGTACGCGGAGACGATGCTCAAGGAGGTGGCCGCCGATATTCGCCGGAGCCGTCGGCTGGTGGGGGAGTTTCGGCGGCATCGGCTGGATAACGGGTCGAACCGTATCGAGTTGACTAATGAGCGGCAGTGGCGGGTGGTGGCGGCGAATCGGCGGGCCGGGCGGGGCTGGGCGGTGGATTTGGTGCTGCTGGATGAGCTCCGGGAGCACCAGAATTTCGATGCCTGGGAGGCGATCGTGGCGACGACGACGGCCCGGCCGTATCCGCAGATCGTGTGCTGTTCGAATGCGGGGGATAAGAAGTCGGTGGTGTTGTCGACGCTGTCGGAGGGGGCGCGGCGCCGCATCCAGACCGGCGACACCGACGACAGCGAGGTCGGGTTGTTTGAGTGGTCGGTGCCGATCGATGAGGATCCCCGCGATGAGGGGTTGTGGTATTTGGCGAATCCGGCGATGGGTAATCCGGGCATGTTCGGGTTGTCGGATTTGCGGGGGTATTTGGAGGCGCAGCAGTACCGCAATTTGCCGGGGTTTCAGACTGAGCATCTGTGTCAGCGGGTGGATGCGTTGGAGCCGGGGATCATGCCGGTGGAGCACTGGACCGCCACCTTGGATGCGGACTCGTGCCGGGCCGCGGGCGCGCAGGTGTTTGTTGGGGTGGATGTGAATTATTCGCGGGGGTCGTCGTATGTGGCGGTGGCCGCCGCCCGCGAGGACGGCGGCACGCATGTGGAGGTGGTGGCGTCGGGGGCGGGTACCGACTGGGTGATCGACTGGCTGGCCGCCCCGCAACGCAAAGGGCTGTTCGCGGGGATCGCGGTGCAGCGCACCGGGGCGCCGGTGTCCGGGATGATCCCCGAAATGATGGCCGCCGGATTAACCGTCACCCCGTTGCCGGCCGGGCTCGAGCTGCAGGCCGCCTGCGGATTGTTGTACGACGGGATTTGTGAGCACACCATTTTTCACCGCCCGGCGCCGCTGCTGGACCGGGCCGCTGCCTCGGGGGTGGCCCGCGCGGCCGGCGACGCCTGGGTGTTCGACCGGCGCAACTCCCCGGTCGATGTGGCCCCGCTGGTCGCGGTGGCCGCCGCGGTGTGGCTGGCGAACTATACCCCCGATGTCAAGGACCCGGTGTGTCACGTGTGGCCGGACGAGACAGTACTGCAAGGGTGGGAACAACAAACAGTGCGGGCGGGTGATGAGGTGGAGCGGGCATGGCTGATGACCCCAACGTGACACCGATCGGGGCCCGGCTGGGATCCGAACGGCTCTACAGCGGCGGCGGTTTCCCCGCCGACGACCCCGGGCTGTTGTTCGGCGCCAAACCCGCCAAGGCCGCGGCCGCGCCGTCGCCGCCCGCCGCCCCAACCTTCCCGGCGCCGGCGGCGACGCGGCCCGCCGCCTGGGTATCCACCCTGCTGGAGCTGGCCGGGATCACCACCCTGGCCCTCGGCTGCTGGCTGATCCTGCCCGCGGTCGGGCTGATCGTCGCCGGCGCCGCCCTGATCCTGCTCGGCATCGGGATGGACCGCCCATGAGTATCCTCGCCCGACTACTCTCCGCCACCCGCACACCACCCGCCGGGCTCGAGGAACGCGCCCTCACCAGCTCAGCGTTCGTCCCCCCACCGCAGATCGGGGTGATCGACGACTTCGTCGGTGTACACCGCGCCATGTGCAACATGACCGTCTACGGCTGCGTCCGGCTGCTGGCCGACACCATCGCCAGCTTGCCGTGGAAGGCGTACCGCAAAGACAAAAACGGTGTCCCGGTCGAGCTGAACCCGCAGCCCGCGATCATCCGCCAACCCTTCCCCGGCTTCAACCTGTACCAGTGGAAGTGGATGGTGATCGCGGGCCTCGCCCTGCGCGGCAACTCGTATCATCTGATCACCAGCCGCGACGCCGCGGGCACGCCGACGGCGCTGATGCCGATGCACCCGGACATCGTGTTTTTGGAGCGCCGCCCCGATATTTTGGCGTGGTTCGACCCGATCTACCGGGTCATGGGCGAACCCGTCAACAAAAACGACATGTGCCATATCCGCCGGTTCACCATGCCCGGCGAACCGTGGGGACTGTCCCCGATCCGGCAGGCCGCCGTCGCCATCGGACTGTCCCTGTCGGCCGAGGAGTACGGCTATCGGTGGTTTAAAGAAAGCGCCAGCCCGAGTGGTTTGTTGATGACTGAGCAGAACCTGGATACCGATGCCGTGGAGCGTCAGCAGCAGAACTGGATCGCCTCCCACGGCGGGCGGCGGCTGCCCGCGGTGTTGACTGGCGGCTTCAAATGGCAGAACCTGTCCATCAGCCCAGACGAATCCCAGTTCTTGGAGACCCGGGAATTTCAGCGCACTGATATTTGCATCATGTTCGGTGTGCCGCCGGTGCTGCTGGGTGACACCAAGGCCACTACCGCGTGGGGGACCGGCATCCAGCAGCTCACCCAGGGGGCGATCACCTACACGTTTAGGGCCTGGACGAGTTGTATTGAGTCGGCCATCTCGGATCTGCTGCCCCGCGGCCAGTACATCAGCTTCGATTTCGACGCGCTGCTCAAGGGTGACATCGACAGCCGCTACAAGGCGTACCAGACCGCGATCCAGGCCGGGTTCATCAACCGCAACGAAGTCCGCGCCAAAGAGGAAATGGAACCCGCGGCCGGCCTCGACACCTTCCTGCAGCCGGTGAACATGGCGCCGACCGGGTTCGATCCCGCGAAAACCGCCGCCCTGGCCGCGAAAGGCCCGCCCGGGGAGAAACCCCCGGATTCTGAGCCCGGGTTCGGTGGGCGCCCCCAAACCCCGTCAACCAACGGATCCCCCGTAGGAGCAACACCATGACCACCGTCGCTAACCGCGTTAACCTGCTCAACGTCCCCGAAACGAGGGCGGCGTGCCCGTTCGAATACCGCCAAGACAGAGACGGCCGGATCGTGCTGGAAGGCTACGCCGCCACCTTCGACCCCTACGACGTGTACGGCGGCCCCGACAAAGGCGGCTGGACTGAGCAGTTGCAGCGCGGCGCGTTCGACGTCACCCTGGCCAGCAAACCCGACGTGATGCTGCTGGTCAACCATGAGGGGATGGCGCTGGCCCGCACCACCACCGACACCCTGTTTCTGGCTCGTGACCGCACCGGGCTGAAGATCCGCGCCCTGCTGGATCCGGCCGACCCCGATGTGCAAAGGTTGATCCCGAAGCTGAAACCGCAGGCCAACGGCCGCTCCAACATGGACGAAATGAGCTTCGGGTTCCGGGTGAAAGACCAGCTGTGGGATTCCTCGTACACGGCGCGCACCATCACCGAGGTGTCGCTGCACCACGGCGATGTCAGCGTCGTGAATTACGGCGCGAATTCGGCGACTCAGGTGGCGATCGGGGATGCGGTCGAGGCCGCCGCCGCCCTGTCCGAGGGGCAGCTGGTGGAGCTGCGCCGTTTGGACGCGGGGCTGGCTGACGCGTTGGACGCTGCCGCCCACAGTTACCGCGGCGACGCCAAGAAACCGTATGGCGACGTCGCCTACGCCGACCCGAAAAACGGGAAATACCCGATCGACACCGAAGCCCACGCCCGCGCCGCCTGGTCGTATATTCACATGCCGAAAAACCGGGCCGGATATACGAGCGGGGAGCTGGCGGCGATCGAAGGCCGCATCAAAGCCGCCCTCAAACGATTCGGGGTGGATGTCGCCGACGACAAGAAGTCGGCGCCGCCGATCCCCTACAGCGCGCCCGCGCCCGCCATCGTCCGCGGCGACTATCTGCCGCTGGGGCCCGCCGACCCGGCCGAAGTCCCCTACACCAAAGACAACGACGACGACGACGACGACGGTGTTGAGGGCTGTGATGAGGAGGCGTTCGGCTGCCCCGCCAACGACACCATCGCCGTGGGCCCGATCACCGCGGCGCTACAGATGGTACGGGAAGCCGCCGACCCCGCCGGGCTACGCAGCATCACCGCCCGCCTCGCCGAACTCGACAAGGTCCGCGTGTCGCTGCCGCCCACCCTGGCCCCCTAGCGCTATCATCGGCACCCAAGCTGCGAATCTGGCACAGAACGGCGGCGGCCCGGCACGGGCAAAGGCCGGCACGGCCAACCCCCCACCCTGTCACGCCCAAAAGAAAGAGCCGCCGTCATGCCCAGCACCGACGCCGTCGAAAACAACTCGATGGAAGAATTCCTGAAACGCCTCATCGACCAGCGCGCCCAACTGGTAGAAAAACGCGACAACCTGGAACGCAAAGCCACCGCCATTCTGATGGTCGCCAAAGACCAGCACGGCGACACCCTGTCCGCTGAAGAAGACGCCGAGGTACGCGCGCATGTCGAGGAGATGCGCGGCCTCGGGGAGAACATCGAAGCCCTCGACAAACGCATTCAAGAGGTCGGCGAAGAAGTTCGCCGGTCGGGGACCATCGCGAACAACCTCGCCAAAGTTCGGCACACCGAACGCGCCGCCATCCACGTCAAAGAATCCGCGGTCTACACCAAAGAGAACCGCCACCAGCGCTCGTATGTGAAAGACCTGATCCGGTTGACGATGAACATCGATCCCGACGGGGAATCGCGGCGCCGCCTGTTCGACCACGCTTCTGATGTCGCCAACAATCCCGAATACCAGGAATACCGCGACATTTCCCGGGTCGACGGCTCCGGCGGATACGCGGTACCACCCGCGTGGCTGATGGATCAGTACGTGACCTACGCGCGCCCGGGGCGGGCGTTCGCGAACGTCACCCAACGCCAAACCCTCCCAGGCGGCACCGACTCGATTAACGTGCCGAAGATGCTGACCGGCACCACCGTCGGCGTGCAGACCGCCGACAACACCCTCGTGTCGGAAACAAACCTGACGGACACGTTCATCAACGCCCCTGTCCGCACGATTTCCGGTCAGCAGGGGGTGGCGATCCAGCTGATCGACCAGTCCCCGATCGCGTTCGACGACGTCGTGTTCCGCGACCTGGTCGCCGCCCACGCCGCCGTCCTGGACACCCAGGTCATCGGCGGCACCGGGTCCAGCGGCCAAGTCCTGGGTGTCGGGAACACGCCCGGTATCTCGTCGGTCGCCGCCTCGGCGGTCACCATCGCCGGGGTATACAGCGCGTTGGCCAACGCGGTGCAAACCGTGCACACCACCCGCTTCCTGCCGCCCGAAGTGATCGTCATGCACCCGCGGCGGTGGGGTTGGTTCCTGTCCCTGCTCGATGGGCAGCAGCGCCCACTCGTGCTGCCGAACGGGAACATGCCGTTCAACGCCGCCGGCATCCTCACCGACGTCGACAGCCAACAGGTCGTCGGCAACATCCACGGCCTGCCGGTCGTCACCGACCCGAACATAGCAACCAACTCCGGCGCAGGAACTGAGGACATCATCTACGTGATGCGGTCCTCTGACCTCATACTTTGGGAGTCTGGAATAAGAGCGAGAGTCCTGCCCGAAACGAGGGCAGCAAACCTCACCGTGCTGCTCCAGGTGTACAACTACCTGGCTTTCACCGCCGCCCGGTATCCCCAATCCGTGGTGCAGATCACCGGTTTGACCGCACCAACATTCTAAAAAGTCAGTGCCATGCACCCACTTTTTAATATAGTGGGTGCATGGATGACACCCCAACTCAGCAGTGCGGGAGCTGTAAACAACAGCTCCCGCACTCAGCTTTCTCCCCGTCTTACATCGGCAAACGTGGAACCTGGTGCCGAGATTGCTTTAGCGCGGCCAAGCGCGGCGAACCCGTCAAAGCAAGTTATCTGGCGCGTCCATGCAGCGTGTGTGGAGCAGATTACGTGCCAAAGCAGATCAAGGCTAAAAGCCTCAACTGCTGCCCGAAATGCAAGAAAAAAGCATTAACCCGACGGCGAAAAGAACTGGGCACCTACAGTGAGATCAACCGCAGGCACAACATCAAGAAGCTGTACGGCATCACGCCCGAACAGTATGACGAACTGCTGACGGCGCAAAGTGGTGTGTGTGCGATCTGCCACAATGGTTGTGGGACGTATCCGAACCTCTCGGTTGATCATGATCATCGGACAGGGGTGATCCGGGGGTTGCTGTGCAACGTCTGTAATCGGTTCATGGGGATGGCTGGGGATGATCCTGATCTGCTGCGGGCCGCCGCCGACTACCTGCAACGTCATACCGCGCGTCAATCACCCTTGTGACATGCTACGGCGTTAGGCTTTGCTCATGGATGCTAAAGATTCTGTTGACGAACGTTCCGGGGTGAAGGTGCCGCCTGGTGCGTTGACCACGCCCTGCACTCTGCTCGCCCTGCATAACTGGCTGCTGTCCGCGCATGCGACCGCGCCGGGCTGGGGGTCGACCGCGCAGGTCACCACGACCGCCACCAGCATCGCGGTCGCCTAATGACGGCGCCCGCGCCGGGGCGGTTCGGGCGGATGCCGCCGCCGCCGCCCGGCAAGATTTGGGTGCGTAACCCCCAGGTGGGGTGGGGGCTGTCGATTGTGGAGGCGGTGCAGCGGTTTACCGATGCGGGGGTGGCGGTGCCGGAGCATTTGGTGGAGTTGGTGGGGTTGTTGCCGGCGGATCTGCCGGAATCCAGTGTCGAGTTGGTGGATTCGGATTTCGTGGAGCTGCCGCCGTACGCGTCGGCGGAGCCGATGACTGCGGCACCCGCCGCGGAGCCCGACGTGCAGCCGTCGTTGTGGGAAACCGAAACCGAAGCCGGTGTCGACCTGGAAGGCTGGACCGTCGCCGAACTGAAATCCGCGCTCGACGACCTCGAGGTGGATTACCCGGCGGGTGCCCGCAAAACCGAGCTGATCGCCCTGTTGCAGGAAGCGGAGATGTGAGCAGCCCGTCGGCGGTGGCGCCGCAACCCCGGGACCCGTATCCGCCGTTGTGCGATCCCAACGACCCGGACTGGGCTAGTTTTCAGGCGCAGGATCCGAACTATTTCCTGTCGGTGGCCGGGGCTAGGATCCGCACCTACTGCGGGTGGCGGATCTACCCCAATGACACCGACACCGCCGGCAAGTTGCGGATCGGCACCAACGGCCGCATCATGCTCCCCTCCTTATATGTGACGGATGTGTCGTCGGTCAGTATCCAGACCGGGGTGGACACCACCATCGACCTCGACCCCGCCATGTACACCTGGACGCAGCAGGGCGTCATCCAACCTTTGGGCCTGTATTCGGGCTGGTGGTGGGGCTCCTATAGCGGTTACTACTACGGGCCCGACACCCCGAACTATTTGCCGGCGATGAACTTCGGCTACGCCACCGTCACGTTCACGCACGGCTATCCGAGCGTTCCTGCGGATGTTAAAGCCGTGGCCTACGAGCTCGCCGAAGTGGCGGCCGAGATGACCGCCGGCAATGTCTCCGGGATCACCACCCCCGGCTACCAACTGACCTTGACCCGCAACGCCGGCCTGAACCTGAACGCTGAGCAGATGGACCGGCTGGCCTCCTACCGGCTGCCGGTGGTCGCCTGATGAAGATCCCCGCACCGTGGCCGGTGCTGCACACCCCCCGCACCGTGGACACCACGACCACGGATGCGCACGGCAACAACCCGATCGTCGACGGCGCCCCCGTCATCCGCTACGTGTATTCGTACCATCAGGCCGGGCGGCTGGGCAGCAGCTCGGAAGTGATTTCGCCGGAGTTCCTTGACCGCATCGAAACCACCCTGGATATGGCGGTCCCCGACCCGCAACACTATTCCGCGTCCGATGGGGTGATTCTGGGCGGCACCGTCGACGAGTCCGGGAACTATGACGGCGGGGTGCAGTATTGGGTGAACGGCGACCCCACCAGCGACTTTCAGGGCCCGTTCAAAAAGCTGTACGCATGGGCGGGTGGGATTGTGAAGTTGCGGCGGATCACATGACCGAACCGTTGGCCGGCGGCGGCGCCGAGCCCGAACAAGATGACACCGACGCGCCGGCCGGCGCCCACCGCTTCCGGGACGGTTCGGAGATGGTCATCGACCGCGCCGCCTTCTCGGCGTTCGCGATCAAGGCGTTGCATGCGCCGGCGGTGGTCGCCGCGCTGGACGCGAAGGTGCAGGAGATGGCCGCCGACGCGAACAGCCGCGCGATCCAGAAAGGCGCGATCTACGCGGTCACCGACGTCGAAGACTGGCCGGATTCCAAGCGTGCCCGCGCTAACGTGTGGTCCAGCAATTTCGCGGCGATGATCGATGACGCCAAGAATTCCACCCTGTTTAAAACGCTGGCCCATTTCGGCGGAACGGCCACCCAATGACCGCGCCAACCCCGTACGGCATCGTCGGCCCCGACCCCGAATCGTTGGCGCTGGCGTATTTCACCCCGCTGATGTCGCCGGTCCCGGTCACCACCCGGCTGCCGAAACCGGCGGCCCGCGCGGACACCGTCACCCCCTGGCTGCGCCTCGAGGCGGGCGGGGGTTTCCAGCGGGACGACGAAATCATGTTCGACCTGTCCCTGATCCTGCACTCCTACGCCCCGCAGAACGAGGAACCGGCCGCGGCGAAGAATTTGCGGACCGCGCTGGGTTACGGGGCCCGCGGGATCTACACGTTCACCGTCACCGACGACGACGGCGTCGACTGGTGGGTCGCCCACTCCAAAGTCCAGGGCAACCTCTTCAAACAAAACGATCCCCTGGTCAACATGCCCCGCTATAAGGCGATGCTGATGTGGCGGATCCCGGGGCACGCCCTCGCCGTGTCCTAACCCCCGAAACCCCTCCCGGCGTGCAATGCTAAGCCGTGCAGCATTGCTACATGCTTGAGCAGGAGGAAACCGAATGACCGCCCCGCCCGTTGTGATCGCCGAAGTCCAGGAAATCGCCGCCCCCTCCCCTAAGGTGACCGGCGGTGTCCGGTTCGCCCCGTTCGGCACCACCCTCCCCACCGATGCGACGTCCGCTTTGGATCCGGCGTTCGTGACATTGGGCCGGGTGGAGCAGAACGGGTTGGAGCGGGTCGAAGACCGCCCGGAAGGTAAGCAGTACGACTGGGGTGGCAACCTGATCGCGATCCTGCAGGACCACTATGGGCTGCAACTCAAATTCAAACTGCTGCAGATGATGAACTCAGCCGTGCAGTCGGCGGTGCACGGTTCGGCGAACGTGACGACGACCCCGCCGACCGCGACCACGGGGACGATCATCACCTCGAAAATCAACGGCACGCTGCTGGACTCCGGGATTTGGGTGTTTGACGCCTACTACCAGAAGATGTCGGCGCGCCTGGTGGTCGGCTACGGTCGCCCCACCTCGATCGCCGGCCCGAAATGGTCGCACAAAGAACTCGCCACGTTCGACGTCACCCTGGAAGCGTTCCCCAACGACGGCAACGATTTCGCGATCGAATACTGGGACGACGGGATCTTCACCTGATGACCGCAGCCCCACCCCGGAAACGGGCGACGGCCCCAAAACCCGTGAGCTTGGCGGCGCCGCAGAAAACCCTCGGCCCGGCGAGTAACGGCGCCGCCAACCCTACCCCGCTGCCACCCCCGACAAAAGTGCCCGATATTGAGCACCCCTACGGGGACCGCAAGATTTTCGTGTGGAAGCCCCGCAAGGGCGGCGACCCGATCGTGCTGCCGCACATCAACACCGTGAAAGCCAGCCAGGAATTCTTTTGCCGGATCTACGACCTCAATGAGATGTTCCAAAGTTTTGAGTGGATGATGTTGGCGGACGTCCCGAAGTCGATTCGGCTGCGGGTGGCCGCGCTCGGCGACGACGACCCCAAAGATCAAAGCAACTTGTTTTCGGCGTGGTTCGCGCCGATTAACCGGCCGACGGGCGGGGAGCCGCCGGGGGAATCCTGATGCTCACCGCGGCGGTGGGCAGATACGGGCACGCCCTGCAACGGGACCTGCTCACCCTCGGATTCCGCGCAAAGGATATGTTCACCGACCGCCTGACGATCAGTGAGCTGATTTCGATCGTGGTCGCTAGCCCGCCGGGCTCGGCGCTGCGGCACGCGTTCGATGACGGCTGGACCCGCACCGACCATGTCCTGGCGAACATGGCCGAAGCCCAGGCCGGTGTCGCCCACCTGACCGGACCCTACGACCGCCCCGGGTTGGGGGATCGGCTGCCCGGCGAACAGATATTCCCCGCCGACGTCATGACCTGGGAGGAAATGGATCGCCTCGACGAAGAACGGGAGCAGCGACCCAAAGGCAAATCCCATGAACGCAGGTGGCGGTAGATGACGGCGCCGGCCGGCGGCAACGAACTCGGCACCGTCTTCATCAACGTCGCGCCCAAGATGTCGGGCCTGTCCAAGCAATTCCTGGCGGCCGGGCGGGAAGGCGCGAAAGCGTTCAATCAGGGATTCACCGAAGGCATGAAAGGGGTGTCGATCCCGGCTGATGGGTCGATTTTGGGGGAGGTAATCGCCGGGAAACCCGTCGGGACCGCGACCCGCACCGCCGCCCAAAAAGCGGGGAAGGAAATCGGCACCGGCCTCAATCAGGGCATCAACGAAGGCATGAAAACCGCCCCCACTACGGGGGGCGGCGTCATCGGCGATGTGCTAGCCGGGAAAACGGGCGGCTGGGCCACCCAAAACGCCGCCATCGACGCCGGGAAAACGATCGGCGCCGGCATCAACAAAGGCATCCAAGAAGCCGCCAAAGACAACAAAATCGAAGACGTCATCATCCCCGAACCCGAGACTGCCGGGAAAACATTGGGGCAGAAAATCGGCGGCGCCGTCCTCAAAGGCCTGGAAACCGTCACCCCGGAAACCGGGGAGATCGTCGGCAAAGCCGTCGCCGACGCGATATTGGACTTCGCCGAGGACAAAATCCCCGGATTAAAACGTTTCGAAGAGATCATGGGCGGCATCACAGAAAAGACGCGGGGCGCGGCCGATGCGTTCCGCGGGATCCGCGACGCCGTCAACGCCACCAAGGCGCACGACCTGGCCGGCGCCGTGGGCGGCCTGCAGGACGCGCTCAAAGGCGCCGAACCGATCGCGAAACTGTTCGGCGCCGACATCAGCGACTGGAGCGGCGCCCTGGACCGCGCCCGCGATGCCTCCGCGAAAGAGGAAGGCCCACTGAGAACTCTTTCCGACGGGCTGCACGCCGCCGCCGACGGCATGTCGGGTTTCAACAAAGACGCCCCGGGATTCGAAGGGCATCTCGGCACCATCGGCGGGAAAGTCGGCGCAGTGGCCAACGGTATCGCAGGTTTAGGCACCGGGCTGCAACTCATCGCGGGCATCCACGATTTGCCGGTCCTCAAGCAAGTCAGCGACTGGATCTACCAGTTCCCCATTGACCTGGCCGAAAAGATACATAACGCGCTGAATCTGCCTACCCTTCCCAACGTCAGCCCGCCGGCGACGTGGGGATCGGCGGGGCCACCGAACGTGCCGGGATTGCCGGGATTTGATCCCACTAAGCCGCCGACAAATCTGCAGGGCGAGCCGATAGGGCCCCCGCCCCCGCCCTCGAGCTTGCCGGCGCCCGGGGCGCCCGGCCCGCCCGTCCCCCCGCTGCCGCCCGGGGTGATCCTGGTGCCGGCGCCGGACACCGGGCACGCCGCCGGCGGCTGGATTCCCGGGTACGGCGGCGGCGACACCGTGCTGGGCATGCTGGAACCCGGGGAATTCGTCGTCCGCAAGGAAGCCGCCCGCCAGTTCCGGCCCATGCTGAACGCCATCAATCACTACGCGGGCGGCGGCGACGTGCCCGGTGTCGGCGCCGGGTTCGGCGCCGGCGCCGCCCACTACTACGCCTCCGGCGCGGGTGATGACGTCGCCGGGGTGGACACCGAAATCCTGGGTGCCCTGGCCATCGCGCACGGCTACGGATTGAAACTCACCGCCGGCAAATCGGGGCACGGCACCCACCCTGTCGACCGCGGGTATCACGACACGGGTGAAGCCGGCGACTTCTCCAACGGGATGCAAACCCCGCAGGAGTTGGCGTTCGCGATGTACATGATCCAAAACTACGGCGCCCAGTTGGCCGAGGTCATCCACACCAACCCGGCGCTGCCGCAGTTGGTGAAGGACGGGCATCTGGTGCCGGCCATGTTCTACGGGGCGGGCACCCTGGCCGGTCACCACGATCATGTGCATATCGCCGCCAAACGCGGCTCGTCGCTGGGGCTCGAGCAGCTCGCGGGGGGCGGTAGCGCTGGGGGTGGGCAAGGGTTGACGCTGGGATCGGCGCATCTGCCGACCGGCAGCACCGCCGCGTCGGCTGCCGCCGGCACCAGTAGCAGTACCCCCTCCGTGTCGCCGGGGTCGGCGTTCCTGTCGGGTTTGGCGTCTGGGTTCGGCATCCCGGCCGGGATCTTCACCGGCGGGGTGGGCACCGGCGGGCCCGCGTCGGACGCCGGGACCACCGGCTACGGTGGCGGCACCGACTGGGACGCTATCGCCGTGCACGAGTCGGGGTCGAACTGGGCGTGTAACACCGGCAACGGCTACTACGGGGGCCTGCAGTTCGACCTGCCCACCTGGAAGGATCTCGGTGGGCTTGAGTTCGCTGACCGCCCCGACCACGCCACCCGCGAACAGCAGATCGCGGTCGCCAACCGGGTGCCGGTGGCGCAGCGGGCGGGGCGCTGGCCCAACACGTACAAGTACGGCGCCAACAAAGGCGCCCCCGCTACGACCGGCTCCCCGGCGCCGGGCGGGGCCGGGGTGTTCACCCCGTCCACCAGCGTTCCCGCCAGTACGGGCGGCGGCGCCGGGGGCGGCGCCGATATTAATTCGATGCTGCAGCAGCTCGGCGCCACCATCGGCCCCGGCCTGTTCGAGGAAGCCGGGTTCGGGGCGGGCGGCCCGTTCGGGAAACCGTTCACCCAGTGGGGCATCTGGAAGATGGGGATGGTCGCCCTGCAATACGGGCTCGGGTTGGCGAAGATGGCCAGCGCGGCGGCCGGCGGCCCCGGCGGCGGCGCAGGGACGCCGGGCAGCCTGGGCGGCGGCCCAACCAACATCACCAACCTGCACATGCCGGGCGCGATCATCGCCGGCCACGGCGCCGCCCAGGAGCTGACTAACATGGCCGGCCCCAGCGGCCCGGCCAGCTCCGCACTCCCACCGTCCGCGGGCGGACAAGGATTGCCGCCAGCAAAATGACTACGCCGTCCTACCCGCCGGGCAACACCACCACATCGATGGGCCGCCCCCCCTTCACCGACACCGCGGTCCCGTTCAACCAACTCTCCCCCGCCCTGCGGGGCATGCAAACCCACATCCTCTACCTCGACCCCCTCGGCAACTATTGGGATCTGGCCGGCCCCCGCAAAGGCCGCCAAGGGGTGCGGCTCGCCGGCAGCGGCTCCGGGCAGATCATGGGCGACCAGAACTGGCCCACCGAACAAGTCCTCGTCAACTCCCCCTACATGATGGGCGCCTCCATTCAGCGGCAGAACGTCGCCCAGCGGCAGCTGAATTTGAAGATCATCATCGGCAACCACGCCCCACCCCTGACCGAATACCAATACCGGATGGCCGAGGAACACTGGTGGGCCGGCCAGGACGAAACCAACGACGGCTGGCTCGGCGTCTACACCCGTTTCTCCGGGTGGCGGTGGATCCCGGTCCGCCCACAAACCACCGTGCAGACCGCCCAGTCGCAGGACCCGACGGCGTTCGGGAACAACTTTTCCGCCTGGGATCTGACCTGGCTGGCCGCCCGCCCCTACTACACCAAACCCGCCCTGACGCTGCCGTTCCAAGCCGCCCAGGCCGGCCCGGCGAAACCACCCCCCGCCGGTCTGCTGGCCGGAACATTGGATGCCCTGCTCGGGCAGACCTACTACTGGGGGACGCTGCCGCTGGCCAACCGCGGGGATTTGCCCAGCTACGCGACCTATTACGTCAGCTCGCCGGGGCAGGCGATCGTGCAGGACAACGCCTCAACCCGGCTCGTCGCGCTGCCCGTCACCACCAACAGCGTCGGAACGTTCATGTGCGACACCGAACCCGCGCACCGCACCCTGACCGCCGCCAACGACCCGCAAGACAACCTGCTGTTCGACCTGATCCGGCAATCGCAGATCCTTGATTTCTTTTTATCTGGAATTGCTTCGGAAGGATTACCATTACAATTACAGTTCGCCAATAGGTTTATCTACCAGATTCCCCCGAAAACAACCTGCCAATTCACAGTAGGGCATTCGAATCCCAACGGTGTCATAGTCGCACTTGTTCCCCAACGATTTAAGCGTTCGCGGTGAAATATGCTGTCACTCAATGAAACCCAGGATCTCCGCCCGAGAGGGCAGAGGCCATTTGTTATGCTTCGCCGAATTGCATGGTGTGCAAATTGGTCTGAGATTGCACAGCACATGGGCGCCGCCCGCCGTAACGGGTTTAACGTGATCGATAGCAGTGCTAGGGCTACCGCAAATCCAGCAGCAATTATTCCAATACGTAAGTTTAGTTTTGATCTGATCGATAGTGAATGGGATGACCCCGTTCCCGGCCAAGCGGGCACGACGGATAGCGCTGTTGATTCGTCCGTTTTCACGGATACGTTCTGGGTGGCGCTGTGCATATTCCTGAACCCGTCGTCGCTGACGGTTTTTATTTTCCGGTCGAGCCGAGTACTCAGCTCTCCGTTGCCGAACATCTTCACGCGCTTCATACGCAGCTTTGATAGCCTTGTTCTTCGGATCGGACGACCATTTCGCGCTGTAAGCACGCATCTTGTCGCGGTTCGCTGTTTGCCACTTCGGTCGATAGTTTCGTTGGTATTCGCGTGCGGATTCCTTATTTTCTGGCCTTTGACGGTATTCAGCCTGGTACAACCTGTTGTGTTCTTTGTTCTCCGGTCGTTGGCGGTATTCAGCTTTGTCCGCCAGGAATCGCTTCCTGTTGCGGAGATAGTAGGCTGTCTGATATTGCTTCCTGCAGTCACGGCACCAAGGACCATAGCCGTCTTGGCTCAACGAGCGTTTATTGAATTCGCTGAGCGGTTTGGTCTGTCCGCAGGGATTGCATCGCTTCACCATCGCCACTGTACCGATACTTACCGACGGGCCGCGTCGCCATGAGCCAAGCCCTCTCCGCCCTGTTCGGCGGCCCCACCAACTTCGATATCGGCCTGCAGTTCGATCAATGGATCAAGCTGCCGATCGCCGGGCCGGCCGTCCCCGATTTGTTGACGGACACGGCGGCGTGCGCCACCTATCTGAGCGGGGTCCGGCACACCGTCCTCGAGGGCGCCAAACAACGCCCCCTGATCCGGATCACCGACGGCGACCTGAACGTGATGAACACCCTCGAAGGCGAACTCAGTTGCTCTGTTGAGGAGCTGATGGAGGACACCGGGAAATGCACGCTCACCATTTTGTACGACAATTGGCTGGTCGACTGGATGACCCATCAGACCATGCCGATCTCCGATTTGAATCTGATCATCGACTTCGATCCTTTGCATCCGAATTGGCGGCGGCGCTGGGGGGGGAAGATCACCGAAATCCACGTCAAACAAGACGGCGCGGGCATCCATTCCATCGAGTTGACGGCCCTGCACTTCCGGGAGCATGCCCGCCGTCTGCTGCTGGCTTGCAATCCGCTGTTTCCGCCGGAGGTGATGCTGCCCAAGATGTTTGTGCTGCCCGGCCCGGTCCGC
>Ga0306926_10002429_pt1 | contig 18985 bp, 19 predicted proteins | sample flu12Cox44000178_FD_203759 | JGI IMG/M metagenome (GOLD analysis project Ga0306926, IMG submission 203759) | Lab enrichment of tropical soil microbial communities from Luquillo Experimental Forest, Puerto Rico - flux8day.12C.oxic.44.000.178 (v2)... | ecosystem: Environmental > Terrestrial >... | reverse complement strand
TGCCTGTACGTGAACCTGTTCTTCGCCGGGCTCGCGGTGCTGGGAGCGGTGCTGCTGCTCAAGAACCAGCGCTCCTCCACCAGGACCCGGCTGGACCTGCCCGGCGTCGCGCTCGTCTCGGCCTCGATGTTCTGCCTGGTCTACGGGTTCTCCAACGCGGCCACCCACAACTGGCACACGCCGTCCACCTACGGCTTCCTGGCCGCGGGCGTGGCGCTGCTCGCCGCCTTCGCGCTCTGGCAGACCCGCGCGGCCAGCCCGCTGCTGCCGCCCCGGGTGGTGCTCGACCGCAACCGCGGCGGCGCCTACCTGGCGGTACTGATCGTCGGCGTCGGCATGTTCGGCATCTTCTTGTTCCTCACCTACTACCTGCAGCAGACCTTGCACTACTCCCCGGTGGTCACCGGCGTCGCCTTCCTGCCGCTGATCGCCATGGTGGTGGTGGCCGCCAACCTGTCCAACGTGGTGCTGCTGCCCCGGGTCGGCCCCAAGCTGCTGGTCGCCGGCGGCATGCTACTGGCCGCGGGCAGCATGGTGTGGCTGACCAGGATCGGCCTGCACTCGGGTTACGCGGCGGCGGTGCTCGGCCCGCTGATGGTGGCCGGCCTGGGCCTCGGCTTCACGATCGCGCCGTCGATGAACACCGGGACGTTCGGCGTGGCGCCGCAGGACGCGGGCGTGGCCTCGGCCACGCTCAACACCGGCCAGCAGGTCGGCGGGTCGATCGGCACCGCGCTGCTGAACACGATCTTCGCCAGCGCGGTGGCGCGCTACCTGACCAGCCACCTGAGCCCCGCCACCGTGGTCCACGGGCACCCGGCGGCGTCCCTGACCGCGATGTCGCTGATCCACGGCTACACCATCGCGTTCTGGGTCGCGGCGGCCATCTTCGGCGCCGGCGCGGTGATCTGCGGCGCGCTGCTGCGCTTCGGCCCGCTCCGCGCCCCCGGGGACGCGGAGGCCGTCCCGGCCGAGGCAGTCGCGCCGGAAGCCGTCACCGCACACGCCGCGTAGCGGCACGACATCGCCGACTTGGGGTGGGCTGCCGCAGGCCGGCCGCCCACCCCGGCTGACCGCAGCGAGAACCGCCCGAACGTTCACATCGACCCCGAGGAGGAGCCACATGCTGGCACCTACGCGCGAGCGGCGCGACCAGCGATCGTTCCTGCTCCAGCGCGCGCAGCCGGCCATGACCGGACTCATCGACGGCTCCCTGTCGACGCTCGCCCCGATCTTCGCCGTCGCCTTGGCCACGCACCAGCCGCACACCGCTTTCCTCGCCGGGCTGGCCACCGCGACCGGCGCCGGCGTGAGCATGGCGTTCTCCGAAGGACTATCCGACACCGGCGACCTGACCGGCCGCGGCAGCCCTTACTCGCGCGGCGCGATCACCGGCCTCGGCACGTTCCTCGGCGGCGTCCTGCACACGCTGCCGTTCCTCATCCCCCAGTACCACGCCGCGGTGCTGGTCGCGCTCGCGGCGATGGCGTTCGAGCTGGTGGCGCTCGCCTGTATCCGCCGGAGATTCTTCGGCACCGGCTTCCTCCGCTCGTTTATTTCCATAACGGTCGGGGGCGCCATCATCGTCACCATCGGCGCCGCCCTGGGAGCCGCCAACTGACAGCAGCGACGCCGCGCTGGCCGTCTGCGGCGGTAGCAGCGGGATCCGGGAGGTACGACCGCCAAGATTCTGACGCATGCCGTTGTGTATCTACGCGCGCCCGCGTGGCTCTGGATAGGCAAACGAGCCGCTCAGCTGGAAGAACATGCCAGCCCACGTCCTGATCTGGAGACGCCATGTCGGTTGTCAACGAAACCGGGCCGCGCATCGTCGGGCGGGCACCAGGCGCGCCGCGGCGCACCGTTCTGCTGACCGGCGCGTCAGGTGTGGTCGGGCGCGCTCTGCTGCAACGGCTGGATGATCTCGACGTCGTGTGCCTGGTGCACCGTTCCCCGGTCTCCGGTCCCCATGTGACCGCAGTGCCGGGTGACATCGCCGAGCCGATGCTCGGGCTGGCCGAGCAGGCCTACGCGGAGCTGGCGGCCAAGGTCGACGCGGTCATCCACTGTGCGGCGATCACGGACTTCAACCGCAGTGACGGCAGCCTCGAAGCGACAAACATCGCGGGTACGGGGCACGTGGCCGCCTTCGCGGTTGCGGCGAACGCCGTGCTCTACCACGTCTCCACCGCGTTTGTGCGCACGACGGTGGACGGTGACCGCGGCCGGACCGCCGTCGGCTACGCCTCGTCCAAGGCGGCCGCCGAAGAGCTCCTGGGGTCCCGGGGCGTGCCGCACGTCATCCTTCGGCCGTCGATTGTCATCGGTGACTCGGTCACGGGCGAGATAGGCGCGTTCCAGGGCCTGCACCAGGTCGTGGCCGGCCTGTTCGCGGGCATGGTGCCGATGATCCCGTTCGACCCGGGCTGGCCGGTCGATTTCGTCCCGGCCGACGTCGTCGCCGACGCTATCGCCTGCGTGGTCGAGAACCGGGTGAGCGAGGGCGAATTCTGGGTCAGCGCCGGCGACCGGGCGCTCCGCCTCGACGAGGGTGTCGCGGTCGTCATCGAGGCCGCGCGCGTCCTGGGGGTGAGCATCGACACGCCACGGTTCGTGCCGCCGGACATGTTCGACCGGCTCATCGGCCCGGTCTTCCTGGATGCGCTGCCGGCCAGGATCCGCCGGAATGTCGTGCGGATGCTGGAGTTCTTCACGATCTATCTGCGATCCGGTGACACCAAGCCCAGCAGCCTGGACCAGCTCGTGGCGCTCGGCATGCGGCCGCTGCCCGACCAGCGCGAATCGCTGCGTAACAGCGTGAAGTACTGGGCGGCGCAGAAGGGCTACGTCCGGCGCGAGGCGGAAAGGGCGGCCTGAGATGACCGCGCCAGCCAGCCGGGATCTGGTGCTCGATCGCTACGCGAAGCACGTGAACTCCTCGCTGGCCAGCCTGGCCCGGCTGATCGCGGCGCCCGTCGAGGTGAGCGCGGCCGGGTCGAAGGTGCGGGGCAGCGACGGGCACACCTACCTTGACTGCGGGGGTTTCGGGGTCTTCCTGCACGGCCACTGCCACCCGGCTGTCGTCGGCGCAGTCCGCGCGCAGCTGGAGCGTAACCCCCTGGCCACGAGGCTGTTCCTCAACCCCGAGCTGGCCCAGGCGGCCGCGGATCTGGCCGGCATCGCGCCGTCCGGGCTGGACTACGTCTTCCTGACGAACTCGGGAGCCGAGGCCACCGAGCTCGGGCTGAAGCTGGCCCGCCTGGCCGGCCAGCGCCACGTGATCGCCATGCACGGCGGATTCCACGGCAAGACGCTCGGTGCGCTGTCGGTGACCGGGCGGGCGCAATACCGCGACCCGTTCGGCCCGCTGCTGCCGATGGTGGACTTCGTGCCATTCGGCGATCTCGCCGCGCTGCGGGCCGCGCTGACGGCTCAGTCGGTGGTACTGCTGGAGCCCGTCCAGGCCGAGGGGGGCGTCAGGCTGCCGCCCGATGGCTACCTGCGGCAGGTCCGGCAGGCGTGCACCGAGGCCGGCGCGGTGATGATCCTCGATGAGATCCAGTCCGGCATGGGCCGGCTTGGCGCCTGGTGGGGTGCTGACCTGGCCGGCGTCACCCCGGACATGCTGCTGACCGGCAAGATCCTCGGCGGCGGCGTGATGCCGGTCGGCGGCGTCGTCGCGTCCGCGGCGCTGTTCGCGCCGCTGAACGCCGACCCGCTGCTGCACTCCTCGACGTTCGCGGGCAACCCGCTCGCGGCCGCCGCGGTCACCGCGACCATCGGTGCCATCAAGTCCGAAGGCCTGATCCAGCGCACACGCGAACTTGGCCCGCAGGTCCGCGCCCTCGCCGTCGGCGCCGTCATGGCCCATTGCCCGCACCTGGTCACCGAGGTACGCGGCGAGGGGCTGCTGATCGGGATCGACTTCGTCTCGCCTGACGCAGCGGCCGAGTTCCTGATCGGGCTGCTCGATGAGCACGTCATCCCGTCCTACTCGCTCAACTCCGCCAACGTGCTGCGCCTGACGCCGCCGGCGATCCTCGATGCAGCCGACCTCGACTGGCTCGGACGCGCCCTGACAGCGGCGGCCAAGCATGTCTCTCACACGGTGCCCGCCACCGCCTGACCACCATTCCGCCACAGCCACCAATCTCAAGGAGATCAAATGCGCGCCGTCCGCCTCCGGCTCCACGTGCCCAACCAGTCAGCGAGCGACGTGTACGCAGCACTCGCCGACTTCGAGCGCTATCCCGTCCTCTGTGAGGCCGTCCAGAAGGTCGCCGTCACCGAGGTGTCCGAGAACGTCACCGTGTCCGCCTGGGAGGTCACCTTCCGGGCCGGCCTGCTGCGCTGGACCGAGGAGGACACGTTCGACTCCGGCGCCCTGACGATCACATTCCGCCAGCTCGACGGCGACATACCCGTCTTCGACGGCTCGTGGCAGGTCGTCGACGCTGGGCCGGGCAGCGAGGTCCTGTTCTGCGCGAGGCTCGACATGGGCATCCCGAGCCTGGCCGACGCGCTTGAGCCGATCGCGGCGCGGACGCTGATCGACAACGTCGTTTCGATCGTACGCGGGCTGGTCGGCGGCGCCGAGCTCGCCGAATCCGGCATAGAGGTCCCGGCCGGGAGCGTGTCATGAACCTGCTGCGCACCGAACGAGACACGCTGGATCGCTATATACCGGGGCTGGACAAGTACCTCAGCGAGATTCCGCTGCTGGAGCTGGAGCAGCCGGGCTGCGGCGCGCTGCAGAAGTTCCGCGAGCTGGGCGGGCCGGCCCTGCTGGTACCCGCCGAGTATGAAGGCAAGGGAGCATCCTTGCTGGACGCGGTGCGCATCCAGCGCGCGGTGGGCAGCCGGTCGCCGTCTCTGGCCGTGGCCACGACCATGCACCACTTCTCCGTTGCGTCCCTGGTTGAGCTGACCGCGGCCGGCAACGGGTTCGAGTGGGCGATGCTCATGGCCATCGCGGAGAACTCATGGCTGCTCAGCTCCGGCTTCGCCGAGGGCAAGCCGGGCCAGCACATTCTGACGCCCACCATGCGCGGCGTGCTCGCCGAAGGCGGCATCATCGTCAGCGGCGTGAAGAAGCCGTGCAGCCTCACCTGGTCGATGAACCTGATGAGCGCCAGCGTCGCCGTCGCCGACCCCGCCACCGGGACCGACCGGCTGGCGGTCGTGCTGATCCCAGCCGACTCAGCAGGCATCGAGCGCGCGCCCTTCTGGCGGACCACCGCGCTCGCCGCCGCGGAAAGCGACCAGGTCACGCTGACCGAGGTGTTCGTCCCGGAGGCGCTGATCTTCTACCCGCAGGACGGCGAGGCGATGGATCCGATCCAGGCCCGCGGGTTCGTCTGGTTCGAACTGCTGGTCTCCGCGTCCTACCTCGGCGCCGCCACGAATCTCGCCGAGCGTGCCATCGCGCGCGGCCGCGGTTCCGACGAGGACCGCGCCGCCATGGCGATCGACCTGGAGGCCGTGGCCGCGGCTCTGGAACAGGTGGCCTGCGTCGCCGTGACCGCCGGCGACAACGATGCCCTGCTCGCGCGGGCGCTCTACGCGCGGTTCGCGACCGAACGGGCCATCGAACGCGTCGTCATGCTGGCCGCCGCGGCCCTGGGCGGCATGTCGTTCATCGAGTCGCCCGAGGTCGCCTACCTGCTGGGCGCCACCCGCGCCCTGGCGTTCCACCCGCCCTCCCGCGCCGCCGCGGTCGGCCCGATCGCCCGCTACCTCGCCGACGGCCCGCTGGTCCTGTGACGGTCACGGCGGTGTTGCAGGTACTGGCGTTCGGCGGTGTCGTGGGTCAGATCGATCGCGCTGTCGTAGGCGGCTACGGCTTCCTCGCTTCGCCCGAGCAGGTCGAGCAGGTGCGCGCGGGTGGCTCGGGCCGGCTGGAAGCGGCGAGCAGGCTGACCGGCGCCCTGGAGCAGGGCGTCGAGCGTGGCGAGGCCGGCGGCGGGGCCCTCGACCTCGGCGGTCGCGGCGGCGAGCGCGACACCGCTGCCGAGCGACGGCGCGATCTCGTGCAGCAAGCGGTGCAAGGTCAGCAGCGTCGGCCAGTCGGTCTGGCCGGCCTGGCGCCGGGCGCAGTGCACCGCCTGGATCGCGCCCTCGAGCTGGAAGCGCCCCAGCTTCCCGCGCGCGTGCGCCGCTCGCAGGTGTTCGTGCGCCCGGTCGATCAGCTGCGAGTCCCACCGTGACGGGTCCTGGCCGGCCAGCGGGACGAAGCGTCCGCCGGTGTCAAGGCGGGCCGGGGCGCGTGACGCCGAAAGCTGGACGAGAGCGGCGAGCCCGTGGGCTTCCGGGTCCCCGGGCACGAGCCTGGTGAGTACCTCAGCGAGGTGCAGCGCCTCCGAGGGCAGTTGCCGGGCCTGCGGCCCGGTCGTGGCCCAGTCGATGACATAGGCACCGTAGACCGCTTCGAGGACCGTGGCCATCCGCGCCGGAAGGTGACTCCGGTCGGGGATGCGGAACGGGATGCGGGCGGCCTTGATGCGTTTCTTCGCCCGGACCAGGCGCGTGGCCATCGTCGGAGCCGGCACCGCGAAGGCCCGGCCAATCTGCGCGGCGGTGAAGCCCAGCACCGTGTTGAGCATGAGAGGGGCGTGCACGGCACGCTCGATCGCCGGATGCGCACACACGAGCATCAGCTCAAGCCGCCGATCGGGGATCGCCTCGACGTCGAGGTCGTCGGTATGCGCCACTGCTGTCAGCTCATCGCCGAGCGGGAAGGTCCGCTGCGCCTGCGCGGACTTCCAGTGGTCGCGCAGCCGGTTGCGGGCCACCGTGAGCAGCCACGCGTCGGGGTTGCCCGGCACCCCACGGGCGGGCCACGTACGCAAGGCGCGCTCGAAGGCGTCCGCGAGGGCGTCTTCTGCGGAGGTGATGTCGCTCGTCGAGGCGGACAGGAGCGCGAGCAGCCGCCCGTAACTGTCCCGTGCCGCCAGGCCCGCGGCATGGGCCGCCGGGCCCGTCGCGTCCGGACCGGGACCGGCTGCCCGTTGCCTGCGGCCGGACGTCAGCGCGTCCACCCGCCGTTGACGAGCGCGGTCGCGCTCGGGCGCACCTCGATCACGCCCCACTGGGCGCCGGGGCACTTCTCGGCCCAGCCGATGGCCGCGTCAAGATCGGGCACGTCCAGGACGAACACCCCGGCCAGGGCCTCCTTCGTCTCGGCGAAAGGCCCGTCCTGCACCCGCAGGATTCCTTCCCTGCGGGTGACGGTCGTGGTGGCTGCGGTCGGCTGCAGCACGTCGGCCGACAGCAGCACCCCGGCCTGCTCCAGCGCGCGGCCGTAGGCGCCGAAGGCCTCCCTGGCCGCAGCGATCGCCTCTTCGCTGATCTCTCCCTCGGCCGGCTCCCGGTAGTGCATGAGCAGTGCGTAGCGCATCGTGGTCTCCTCCGGTCCCAGTGTCGCCCCCACGGCGACATCTGCACCGAGATGACGATCGAGCATCGCCCAGATCGTCACCCAGGCGGCCCTAAGCGGCGCGCACCCACCGACTGGCCGGACGCCCGCCTGGAGCGGGTGGTTTACTGCACGGCGCGGATCGACAGCCTGACCACCCGGCTCCTCGTGGGCCGGGTTTTCTCTTCCGGTCTAGCGCTCCGGCCGGTCGGCCGGCTGCCAGAGGCGGAACGTCGCGCCCTGGTCGTCGGCGCACTCGGCGAGCAGCCCGAACGGCCTGCGCCCGGGCTCGTCCGCGCGGCCGCCGGCCGCCCGGACCCGCTCGACGGCGGCCGCGATGTCATCGACGCGGTAGGTCAGCTGCACCTCGGGGTCCGCGCCCTGCGACGGCAAGATGCCCAGCGGCGGCCTGGTCTCCTCGGTACGCCACGCGCCGGGGTGGCCGGGGGAGAACGGCACCCCCAGGACGGCCTCGTAAAACTCCTTGGCCCGGCGCGTGTCCCGCGCCGCCATCGTCACGCTCGCGACGTCGCCCTGGCGCAGCCGGGTGGCCCGCGGGGGCGGCCTGAGCAGCGTCCAGCGGTGCCCGAACGGGTCGACGATCACCGAGCTGCGACCGTAGGGCTGGTCGGCCGGCTCCCGTTCCACCGAGGCGCCGTTGCGCCGGGCCCGCTCGGTACTCGCGTCGACGTCATCGACCTCCAGGTGGAGGGTGTGGCTGAACGTCGCGGGGGAGCCGGGCGCGCGCACGGGCACGTCGGGCCAGAGGTCGGAAGCTTCGGCGAACATCAGCACCGCATCGCCGAGGCCGACCTCGGCGTGGCCGATCGTGCCGTCCGCGTTGACGTGGGGCTCGCCGCGGCGCTGCGCGCCGAACACCTCGACGTACCAGTCCATGGCGCGCCGGGCGTCGGACACGACGATGTAAGGGGTCAGCGTCGGAGGCCAGGCAGGCTCGCGCTCGACTCGGGTCGTGACCGTCTGCTGGGACATGGTTCCTCCTGGATGTGCGAAGACCTCCCGGGTCAGCCGCATCCGCAGCCGCCCGGCGAACTCGGGGTCGGGATCGACAGGCGTGACGGGCTCGCGCAGGGCCTCGAACGGATCCGTCATCGCGAGCCCTCCTGCGCCTCGTAGATCCGGCGGAACGCGGCCCGGGCCCGCACCAGGAGCGCCTCGGTGGCGTGCAGGGTGCGGTCCAGGTGCCGGGCCACCTCGGGCACCGGCAGCCCGTCGAGGTAACGCAGCGTGAGCGCGGCCCGGTGGTGCGCGCCGAGCCGGTCGAGCACTTCGCGGGCGCGGATCCGGTCGACGACCGTCTCCCATGGGTCGTCGATGCGGGCCGGCTCACTGTCCAGCAGGCGCAGCCCGCGCTGCTCCCGCTCGATCCGCCGCCAGTGGTCGGCGAGCTTGTGCCGGGCCACCCCGATCAGCCACGGGATCGACGGATCGGGTGCGCCCGGCTTGCGGACGGCGTGCACGGCGGCCAGGAACGACTCGGCCGTGAGGTCCTCGGCCAGGCCGGTGTCACCGCAGCGGGCCAGCAAGTAGCCGTAGACGTGCGGCAGTGCGTCGTCGTACAGCTCCAGCAGCCCGAACGCCGGGTCGGGCTGTACCTGCGGGTGCCTCACATCCTCATCGTCGTCCGGGCGGCCGGCGCTCCGACGGGCGGTGCCCGAAGTTCTCCCCGGGCATGAGTTGGCCAGCCGCTCTGCTGCGGCTGCTCACGACGCGTTGTGGCGGCCAACTCCCGGCGGTGGCGGCGTGCCGAGCACGGTCGCCGCGCCGAAACCGAACAAGAGCAGGATGAAGAAGCTGCCGTAGTAGGTGGCGAAGAAGGCGACGCCCAGCGCGGGCGCCAGGATGATCACGCTCACGACCCAGGCGATGACCTTCCAGTTGACCGGTCTGGCGCGCGCTGGCGCGGCGGGCTGGCGCGGCGCAGGGGCCGCTCGCCTGGCCGGGATGCCCGCGGTGGTGGCGGCCAGCTCGGCGTAGGTCTTCGATTCAAGCGCGTGGCCGGCCCGCCTGACCAGCTCGCTCTTGCTCAGCCGGCCCTGCACGAAGGCGGCCTTCAGGGCATCGACCACTTGCTCGCGGTCCGCGTCTGAGGCTCGCAGGTGGCCGCCGCCGGCCGCCCACCCCGCGCCCGGATCCTGCGGTTCCATCGCCACGGGGCCCCTCCCGGTCGGCACAGCTCACCACACCTGACGGGCTTGGTCCGGCGATCGCGCCCGTCCCGGCTGGCCCTTTCATGATAAGCGCGGCCCAGCCGGGTTCACTGGCCCGGGAGCTCCGGCTGCCCGGTTAGCCTGCCCATATGCGCAGGAACCTTACCGTGGACGATCTCGGATATCTGGTCGGACTTCGTTTGCTGGCGGTCCTCGCCACGTACCGGCAGAACGGCACCGTGCTCCTGTCTCCCGTCTGGCATGAATGGCGCGACGGCGGTTTCCAGGTGGTTACCGGCAGCCGGGACGTTAAGGCGGCGCATCTACGGCGGGATCCAAGGGCAAGCATCGTGGTCTGCGAGCACTCTCCTCCCTACCGCGGAGTCGAACTCCGCGGCCGCGCCCAGCTGGTCACCGCGGGAGTGGATGACGCGGTGCAGCGGATCGCGTCCCGCTACCTTGGCCGCCAGGCCGGAGCCGCCTACGCGCAGAGAGCCAGCGACGATCTCCTCATCCGCCTCGAACCAGGTGACCTGCGGGCCTGGGATTTCGCCGATGAGCCCTGAGGACGGCAGCGGCCATCGGCGGAGCGGTCCTGATCAGTTGAAGCCGACGTTCAGGACGAAGTGCCCGAGCCTCAGGTCGAGTGCTCCGCCGCCGGCCCAGTGCACGATTAAGGCAAGCAGGATGATGGCCAGGATTACCACGACCACCCAGAAGAAGAACACGATGATGCTGGGGATGGCGTATCCCGCGACACTTCTCGCTCTAGCCACGGCTCCCAGCTACCCGCCGGCGCCTGATGTATTCAGCCGATTTTGCTGTCAGGACACCAGGAAGCGCGTGTCGTAGAACTCGCCGATCCGCGAGACGAGGTCGCCTTTCATCTCCGCGGTGATGGCGAAGGGAAAGTCAAGGCGCCCGCTGCCGTCCGCGAGCCGGGAGGCGAAGTAGCCCTCGGCCATGGCCACTGCGCCGTCCGCCACCAGGTGGCGGATCTCCACCCGGCAGTCATTGATGGCCGCCATCGCGGGCCGGCTGCCCTCGCGGATTTGCTCTCTGCCCAGCAACGGGCCGTCCATCAGCGGATCTTCGTAAACCCCGTCCTCGCTGAACAACTCGGCCAGGGCGTCGGGGTCGCCCCGTTCCCACGCCGCGCACAGAGCACGGATCGCTTCGCTCGCGGTCATGTGTCCTCCACAGGAAACCCTGGCCTTGATGCCGGGGAGGAATGCGGTGCCCTGCGGGGGGGCAGGGTTTTGTCGGCACGGCCTGGCAGGCTGCCAGGGTGAGGACGGCGTACCGGTGCCGGGCCTACCCCGACGAGGCGCAGCAGGCGGTGCTGAACCGCACCTTCGGCTGCACACGCGTGGTATGGAACTGTGTCCTGGCGGCACGGCAGCAGCGGTATGTCACGCAGCGCCAGGGGACGTCGTATGGCCAGGCATCGGCGGCGCTGACGGCGCTCAAGCAAGACCCGCAGCGGGCCTGGCTGAACCAGGTGTCCTGTGTCCCGCTGCAGCAGGCCCTGCGCCACCAGCAGCGGGCGTTCGCCGCGTTTTTCGCTCATAGGGCCCGGTATCCGCGGTTCAAGTCCCGCCGCGGCCGGCAGGCGGCCGAGTACACCAGGTCGGCGTTCACCTTGCGCGGCGGCCAGCTGCGCCTGGCGAAGACCCCGGGCCCGCTGGCGTTCGTGTGGTCGTGGCCGGGCGTCGACGTGGCCGGGCTGGACCCTTCGACCGTGTTCGTCTCCAAAGAGCCCGACGGGCGCTGGTATGTGACATTCGCGGTCGACGCGAGCGCTCCGGCGCCCCTGCCGGGAACCGGGCGGGCAGCCGGTGTCGACCTGGGTGTGACCAGCTTCGCGGTGATCTCGGACGGCCAGAGGATCGCCAACCCCCGGCACCTGCAACGGCGGGCCCGCAGCCTGGCCCGCTACCAGCGGCGGCTGGCCCGCTGCCAGCGCGGCTCGGCCAACCGCGCCAAAGCGAAGGCCAAGGTAGCCCGGGCGCACCGCAAGGTCCGCGACGCCCGCCGCGACTTCCTGCACAAGACCACCACCGGCCTGGTCCGCGGCCACGACCTGATCGCGATCGAGGACCTCGCCGTAAAGAACATGGTCCGCAACCGGCGCCTGGCCCGGGCGATCAGCGACTGCGGGTGGGGCGAGTTCCGCCGCCAGCTGGCCTACAAGTGCCAGCGGGCCGGCCGCCGCCTGATCGTCATTGACCGCTGGCATCCCAGCACCAAGATGTGCTCGGCCTGCGGGTTCGTGCTCGCCGAGCTTCCCCTGAAGGCCCGGGCGTGGCAATGCCCGTCCTGCCGCACCCGCCACGACCGGGACCTCAACGCGGCCAAGAACATCCTTGCGGCAGGTCTTGCCGCAGCCCGGGACAACCCGGACGATGCCTGCGGAGCTGATGTCAGACACCCGGAGACCCCTCCGGTGCAATCGGCCGTGAAACAGGAACCCCGGCTCGCGAGGGCCGGAATCCCCGTCCTTCAGGACGGGGAGTAGTCAAGTGTCCTCCATCGTCGGTGGTGGGCGTCAGCGGACATGCCCCATCCCTACCAGAGCCCGATCAGGCTGTCGAAGCGCTCCACGATCGTGCCGACGATCCCGTCACCGGAGAGCGCGCGCTCGACTTCCCCGGGTGAGGGATAGCGCTCTCTCTCGGCCCAGGAGCGCAGCTGGCCCAGGTGGGCGGCGAGGCCGGGCTCGAGCTCACTCCAGCGCCGGACGGCACGTGACCGGCTGGTCGTCCAGGTGTGGTCGCGGACGCTGACCAGCCCGGCGACGGCCAGGAGCGTCTTACGGGCGGCCTGGACACCGAGCAGGTCCGCGGCCGCCGCCCCGGACTCCAGCGCTTGCCGCCACTGCCGAAGATGCTGGCCGAGGTCGCCGTTGAAACCGCGAGCAGCCCGGGCGTCCGCGGGAAATGCCGGCAGCGCGGCGGATGGATCCGGGCCCGTGAGGTGGACACAGTAGTGGCGAAGGAACGCCCGGTAGCCGTACGCCGCGTCGGTGTCCCCGGCCAGGTCTGCAGCCATGGCCGCAGCGATTTCCACCCCCCGGCATCTGTCGGCGTACCGCGCAGACAGGCGCTGCCCGACCATGACCGCGTCCGCGAGCCCGATCGACAGCAGGTCGACGTCGGAGGATCCGGGACGTGCGGTGCCGGTAGCGACCGATCCGTAGACATACAGCGATGCCCCGGACCCGCCGGCCAAGGCGACCGCGTCAGCCAGGACGGGCTCATAGGCCGCCGGCACCCGGTCACGGCGCGCGCCCGTCCGAATCGTCCCGTCAGCCGCCACGCCCTCGTCGGGGTCAGCCACGGCCACCACCGCCCATGCTCCCGCAGCCTAGGGGCTTGCCCGGGCGGGGATCGTCGGCGCAGCCGGACAGCCACGATGACCACGGTCGATCCGACGAGCAGGGCGACGGCGTTGGGGATGACCAGGGCCAGGATCCCGGCCGTCGCTCCGTAGGCGATCCACAGCAGGAATCCGATGAGCAAGATCATGAAATAGCCCACGGATACCTGGCGCGAGGACTGCTCGCGGAGCATGCGGCGGATCTGCAGTACCGGCGCGATGCCCATCAGCACGGCCCACGACGATGCGGTCGCTGCGAGGATGGTGGTAGCCATGGCGCTCCTGTGGTGAGGCGCCCTGGCGGTGCGGATCGTGCTCGCCAGTGAGCCTGGTGAGGGGCGCAAGCACGACCGTGGTCATGGTATCGCCCACGGGAGACGGACGGGACACGCAGTGACTGTCGTTGAGACCGATGTCGTGGTCATCGGGGCTGGCTCGGTCGGCAGCATGGCGAGCTGGCAGCTGGCCATGCGCGGGTGGCGCGTCATCGGCATCGACCGGTTTACGATCCCGGGGCCGTTCTCCGCGTACGCGGGTGAATCCCGGGTCTTCCGCATGGTGTACGCCGAGGGCGGGCATTACACGCCCCTGCTGCAGCGCGCCCGTGACCTGTGGCGCGAGCTGGAAGCGGATGGCGGGACGGCCCTGCTTCATGCCACCGGCGTGGTGACCATCATGGACCACGACCACCCCCATCATGCTGCGTTGCTGCGAGCTGGCCGGGAGCAGGGCCTGGCGTTCGAGGTCGCGGCGGGCGAGCAGGCCCGACAGCGCCTGCCCCAGCACCTGATCCGCGACGGTGACGTCGCGCTCTTCGATCCCGAGGGCGGTTACCTGCTCAGCGAGCGCGCCGTGTTCTCGGCCGTCCAGCTGGCCCAGCGCCGCGGGGCTTCGTTCCTGGGCAACAGGAAGGTCACAGCTCTCGAGCATGATCGCGGCCGGTGGCTGGTCCGGACCGATCAGGAACAGGTCCGCGCCTCGCGGGTGCTGATAACCACCGGAACCGGCGCCGGGCCGGTGTGCGCCGCGCTGGGAACGCACCTGGCCGTGCTCCCTCAGGTCCTTACCTGGTTTCCCATCGCGGACCCGGTCCGGTACCGGAGCCGGCCGCAGCGCGTCTTCATCCGCAGCTCACGCGATGCCCAGTTCTACGGCTTCCCCAGTACTGACGGATGGACCGTGAAGGTGGCGGCCAGCATCTATCTCGACGAGGTCGCCTCGACCGCGCGCCCGCTCACCTGGGACCCCCGCCACCTCGACACGGTGCGGTCCTGGGTGGGCACGTTTCTTCCTGACCTGGTTCCCGAGCCGGTCAAGGCCGTGGTGTGCGCTGACGGGTACACGGCCGACGAGACGGGGCTACTCGGCGGCCTGCCGGGCATGGATGGAGTCGTGGTCGCCGTCGGCTTTTCTGGTCACGGGTTCAAGATGGCGTCTTCGCTCGGGGCGGTCGCCGCCGACCTGATCTGCGAAGGAACGACCGCCACGGATATCAGCTTCATGGATCCCGCGCGCTTTTTGGACTCACCACGGGCCGTCGCGGGCTTTCCCCCGGACCGTACAACCTACTCGGAGCTGCTGTGAACAACGTCTCTTCCTACGCGCTCGGTGATCTCCAAGCCCGGGCGGGATCGCAAGTCCGCGGCTACTGCCCGGCCAATCTCGGAACGACCACCGTCTCGCTGCCGGTGGTCATCACGCACGGCAGCGCGCCCGGCCCGGTACTGGCCATCACGGCAGGAATCCACGGCGGAGAATACGTGCCGATCGTGGCGGTCCGGCAGTTCGTCCGCGGTCTTGATCCCGCGCAGATGCGGGGAACCATCGTGGCGTGCCTGCAGTCCAGCCCGGCCGCCTTCCAGCAGCGGTCGGCCTTCATCAACCCCATCGACGGTCAGAACCTCAACAGGTCCTTCCCCGGAGACCCGCAAGGCGGCCCGACCGCGCGACTGGCCGCCTGGCTCTGGGAGAACCTGCTGGCCCGGGCCGACTACTACGTCGACTGCCATTGCGGCGACCTTCCCGAGACGCTTGATCCGTTCACGAGCGTCAGTCTGGGACCGGACGACGTCGTCAGTGAGCGGTCACGCGCGATGGCGGAATGCTTCGACGTCGCACGGCTGATCGTGAGCCGCCTGGCGGGATCCACCGTCCGCACCGCCGCTCTCGCCGGTATTCCCGCGGCCCTGGTCGAGGTCGGCGGCGAAGGTCGCTGGTCGCAGGAGGAAGCAGATGTTCAGCGGGAAGGCTTGCGCCGGGTCGCGGCGCTGGCCGGCATACTCCCGGCCGAAGCAGGCACCCGCCCGCACCTGCCCGTCTTCGAGGACGCGGCCGACGTGCTCAGCGAGCGTCCCGGCCTCTGGTTCCCCGATGTTACCGTCGGAACGTCCGTGGTCCAGGGAACGCGCCTGGGCCGTATCGAGGACGCCTTCGGGGACGTCGTGCAGGAGGTCCTGGCGCCGATAACGGGCGTCCTGGTGTTCGGGCTGAGCAGCCTGGCCGCGGTCGAGGGTGATCTCCTGGCCGCGATGACACAGCCTGCGGCGACAATGGCCCCATGACGCGGCGCAAGATCTGGGGTTGGGGCCTGGAGGGCGAGGGGCTCACGGCGAGCGAGATCGAGCAGCTCGCCGCGACGCTGGCCGGGCGCTGGGAGATCGATGCCACGCGCATCCTGGAACCCCCGCGACCCGATGAGCTGGAGCTGCGCGCGCCGCGGCTGGCGCCGCCGGCGTCGCTGGGGGTGGCGTTCAGCACCGAACCCTACGAGCGGGCGGCGCACACCTACGGGCGGTCGTTCCGCGACCTGGTGCGCGCGTTTCGCCGTGATTACGCCTGCGCGCCCGACGTGGTGGCGTTCCCGCGCGGTGAGGATGAGCTGGTATCGGTCCTGGAGTGGTGCAGCGACGCCAGCGCCGCGGCGATCCCGTTCGGCGGGGGCTCCAGCGTGGTCGGCGGGGTCGAGCCCGACGTGGGCGAGGGCTACCGCGGCACGGTCAGCGTCGACCTTCGCCACCTTCAGGGGGTGCTGGAGATCGACCCGGCCTCGCGCGCGGCGCGGATCGCGGCCGGCACGCTGGGCCCGGCGCTGGAGGAACAGCTGAAGCCGCACGGCCTGACGTTGCGCCATTTCCCGCAGTCTTTTGAATGGTCCACGCTGGGCGGGTGGATCGCCACGCGCTCGGGCGGCCATTTCGCCACCCTGCACACTCATATCGACGAGTTCGTCGAGGCCCTCCGGGTGGTGACGCCCCGCGGGGTGGTGCAGACCCGGCGGCTGCCGGGCTCGGGCGCAGGCCCCTCGGTGGAGCGGCTGTTCTGCGGGTCGGAGGGCACGCTGGGCGTGATCACCGAGGCGTGGATGCGCCTTCAGCCGCGGCCGCGGTTCCGGGCCGGCGCCTCTGTGTCCTTCGCCGACTTCGCCGATGCCGTGGCAGCGGCCCGGGAGCTGGCGCAGTCCGGGCTTCACCCGGCCAACTGCCGCCTGCTTGGCCACGAGGAGGCGCTGGTATCGGGAAGCGGCGACGGGTCGCGCGCGATTCTCGTGCTGGGCTTCGAGTCCGGTGATCATGAGCTCGGGCCGTGGCTGGCCCGGGCGCTGGAGATCTGTGCCGGCCACCGCGGCGAGGTGGCCGAGAAGCAGGACAGCGACCCGGGCGCGGTCTGGCGGGCGGCGTTCCTGCGCGGACCGCACCTGCGTGACGCGGTCGTGCGGCTCGGCCTGGTGGCCGAGACCTTCGAGACCGCGATTACCTGGGACCGGTTCGCGGAGTTCCACCAGGGGGTCCTGGCTGCGGTACGGCAGGCCATGGACCGCACGTGCGGCGCGGGCGTGGTCTCGTGCCGGTTCGCTTACGTGTATCCCGACGGCCCGGCACCGTACTACTCGGTGTACGCACCCGGCCGTCCCGGCGCCGAGCTTGAGCAGTGGGATGAGATCAAGCTCGCGGCGTCGGAGGCGATCATCGCGCTCGGCGGCACGATCACCCATCATCACGCGGTCGGGCGCGACCATCGCCGCTGGTATCTGCGGGAGGTGCCGCCGCTGTTCACCGACGCGCTGCGCGGCGCGAAGGCGGAGCTGGACCCCGCCGCCATCATGAACCCGGGAGTCCTGATCCCGCCAACGAGAGCGTGATGACGCTGTTTTCCGATGCTGAGATGCGGCGGCGCCGTGCGGCATTCGGTGCGGTGCTGGAACGCGGCGGGGTGTCGCACGCGCTGGTATACGGGGCGAACCGGTCGGGCAGCGCGGTCTCGTGGCTGACCGGGTGGCCGGTCACCCGGGAAGCACTGCTGGTCGCGGGGATGGACGAGAACGACGACGTGCTCCTGGTGGCGTTCTTCAACCATGTCCCACAGGCTCGTCGTCTTTCCCGGGTCCGGGTTGAATGGGCCGGCTCGCGCGTGGTCGCGACGGCGCTCGCCCTGATCGCGGCCCGAGGACGGCTGCCCGGCCGGATCGGGCTGGTGGGAGGGTTGCCCTTCGGCCAGTACCGGCTGCTGGCTGAGCAGGTGCCGGACGTGGTCGACCTCAACGCCGCTTGTACCGGGCTGCGCCTGGTGAAGTCCGCCGAGGAGGTGGCGGCGCTGCGGCGCGGAGCGGATCTCAGCGATGCGGCCATCGCGGCCCTCGCGCAGGCCTTGCGCCCCGGGGCCACTGATCATGAAGCCCTAGCCCGGGCGGAGCACGCATATGTCGCGCAGGGCGGGCTGCACCACATCCACTACCTGGGCATCACCGCCATGGACGAGCCTGGCCTGAGCGTGCCGGCCCAGTGGCCGACCGGGCACGTGATCTCCCGTCGCGACGTCGCGACCTGCGAGATCAGTGCAGCGGCCGCGCCGGAGTACGCCGGCCAAGTGCTCCGCACGTTCACGGTTGGCGCACCGCCCACGGCCTTGTACGCCGAACTCCATGCTGTCGCGGCCGCCGCGTTCGACGCGGTCGCGCGGAAGCTGATCCCGGGCACTCGCGCCCGGGAACTTGCCGCCGCGGCCGCCCTCATCGAGGAGGCAGGCTTCACCGGAACCGACGACCTGGTGCACGGTTTCGGGGGCGGCTATCTCCCGCCGGTGGTGCCGGCGCCGGGCCGGCCGGCCACCGAGCCCGACTTCACCCTGACGGCCGGCATGACCCTGGTCGTGCAGCCCAACGTCGTCACCCGCGACGGCCGCGCCGGCGTCCAGACCGGGGAACTGCTCCAGGTGACCGATGAAGGCCCTCAGCGGCTGCACGCGTTTCCCCCGGGACTCCAGCAGCTGGGATAAGCCGAGCCGGTACCGCTCGGGCAGCAGGACGCTCAGGCAGGTGACACAGCCTTCGAGTTTCTCGAACTCGCTGATGTCCACGACGACCGGCGTGAAGCCCAGGTCCTCAAGGAGTTCGGCGGTGCGCGGCGCGGACGCGGAGATCAGCACGCGGTCGCCGCCGAGCGGCACGACGTGACTGCCGCCCTCCTCACCGACCGTGCGCACCGCCGGGAACAGCCCGGCCGGCACCAGGCCGGGCCGCAGCAGGAACGTGCCGTCGGGCAGCGCGGTCACCGCCGACTTCAGGTGCAGCACGTTCTCCAGCGGGACGGCGATCACCGTGCGGCCCAGCGCAGCCAGCAGCGTGCGCAACTGGCGGATGCCCGCACCGTTGGTCCGCCCGCCGCGGCCGACGTAGACCGTGGTGCCGACCTGCAGCACATCACCCCCGTCGAGCGTCCCGGGCTCCTCGATGCACACCGTGCGCAGGCCCAGCGACCGGACGGCCTGCGCGACCCCGGCGACCTCCGCCCGGCGGGCCGGCGCGCCCGGGCGGGTCAGCACCGCCAGGTCCTCGCAGATCACGACGGCGTCCTCGATGAAGACCGAGTCCGGGCAGTCGTCGGCGATTGGCGCCTGCTGGATCATCCAGCCGGAGGCCGCCAGCGCTTCGGCGTAGGCCGCATGCTGCATCAGGGCCAGGGCCACGTCGACCGGGGTACGGCTGATGTGGGTGACGATGCCTTCGGCCAGCCTGCTGCTGGGTCGG
>Ga0306926_10002426_pt1 | contig 19006 bp, 15 predicted proteins | sample flu12Cox44000178_FD_203759 | JGI IMG/M metagenome (GOLD analysis project Ga0306926, IMG submission 203759) | Lab enrichment of tropical soil microbial communities from Luquillo Experimental Forest, Puerto Rico - flux8day.12C.oxic.44.000.178 (v2)... | ecosystem: Environmental > Terrestrial >... | reverse complement strand
TTGTTTTTCTGGCACCTGTACTCCATGTTCCACGATGTCGAATAGTGAAATTTCCGGGAACGGGGAATCTGCGCCCTTTCTCTCCTTTGTCGAGCGTCATGTGGGTTCGGATCCCGGAGATATTCGCGCGATGCTCCGGCAGATCGGGTACGACTCGCTCGAGTCCCTCATCGCCGATACGATCCCCGAAAACCTCCGGTTTCGGAGGCCTTTGGCTTTGCCGGAAGCTGAATCTGAGTTTGAAGTTTTGCGCAAACTCCGTGCGATCTCTCTGAAGAACCGCGTTGCCAGGTCTTACATCGGGCTTGGCTATCACGCATGCGTTACCCCGCCGGTTATCCAGCGACACATCCTGGAGAATGCCGGCTGGTATACTGCGTATACGCCTTATCAGGCCGAAATTGCGCAAGGACGTTTGGAAGCTCTTGTGAACTTTCAAACAATGGTAACGGACCTGACCGGACTTGAGATTGCAAACGCGTCGCTGCTCGATGAGGGGACGGCAGCGGCTGAAGCAATGGCGATGTGTTTTTCCCTCCGGAAGCAGTCGTCGGTTCACGCATTCTTTGTTTCCAGGACCTGTCATCCACAAACGATCGCCGTCGTTGAAACGCGTGCGAAGCCTTTGGGGATCAATGTCATTGTCGGTGATCACGATTCCTGGGATTTCACCGGTCCGCTCTTTGGAGCTTTGGTTCAATATCCAGCTACAGACGGGAAGATTATCGACTACGGCGCCTTTGTTCAGCGACTCCATGAACAAGAGGCGTTGGCCGTGGTTGCGGCGGATCTCCTCAGCCTGACTTTGCTCGTGTCTCCTGGAGAGTTTGGAGCGGATATCTGCATCGGATCGACTCAGCGCTTCGGAGTCCCGCTCGGTTTTGGTGGTCCGCATGCAGCATTTTTCGCGACGCGTAACGAATTTAGACGGCAGATGCCTGGTCGATTGGTGGGGATTTCAAAAGACCCAGCTGGCCGCCCCGGATATAGGCTTTCTTTGCAAACGAGGGAGCAACATATCAGGCGTGATAAGGCTACTAGCAATATTTGTACTGCTCAGGTGCTGTTGGCGGTTATTGCAGCGACTTACGCGGTCTATCACGGTCCTCACCGTTTGAGAAAAATTGCCGAACGGATTCGTTTGCAAACTGAGATTTTGAGGGTCGCCTTGAAGCGATTCGGATTTGACGTAAACGAAGGCCCTCATTTTGACACCCTTCGAGTTGACCTTGGCGATCGGCGAACAGCAATCCTGGCAAAAGCGGATGTTGAAGCGATCAATGTACGAATGTATCCGGATGGGTCGATTGGGCTGGCCTTGGACGAAACGGTTTCAGACCAGGATCTATCAACACTGATTGGATTATTTGGTGATGCCCGTTCTTTGTCCGTCGAGGAACTTTGTGCTGCTCGCGACTCCACGATTCCTGAGAAATTTGTCCGTCGTTCCGCCTATCTCACTCACCCTGTCTTCAATTCGTATCACACTGAGACGGAGTTGTTGCGTTATTTGCATCGTCTCGTATCAAGGGATCTGTCGTTAACGACTTCGATGATCCCGCTCGGCTCGTGTACGATGAAATTGAATGCTGCAGCCGAAATGCTGCCGATTACCTGGCCCGAATTCAGTCAAATTCATCCGTTCGCGCCAGACTCTCAAACTGCCGGTTATCTTGAACTGATTGCGGAATTGGAGGCTGATCTGGCTGAAATGACCGGATTCGATGCGGTTACTCTTCAGCCAAATGCGGGGTCACAGGGTGAATACGCAGGGCTTTTGGTGATTCGAGAATATTTCAAAGAGCTGGGCCAAAACCGTCGTGACGTCTGCCTGATTCCAACGTCGGCGCACGGCACGAATCCGGCGTCCGCGGTGATGGCCGGGCTCAAAGTGGTTCCCGTTCAGTGTGACACCCAGGGCAACGTCGATATCGCAGATCTGCGTAGCAAAGCCGAACGGCATGCGACATCCCTCGCTGCGTTGATGGTTACTTATCCCTCAACTCACGGTGTGTTCGAGGAAGGCATCACGGAAATCTGTAACATCATTCACAGCCACGGCGGACAGGTGTATATGGATGGCGCAAATCTGAATGCGCTTGTGGGCCTCTCCAGGCCCGGCGACTTCGGCCCGGATGTCTGCCACCTGAACTTGCATAAGACTTTTTGTATCCCTCACGGAGGGGGCGGTCCTGGTATTGGGCCTATTGGCGTGAAGGCGCATCTCGCCGCATATCTGCCCTCGCATCCGCTCGCTCATCTTGGACGCAAGTCAGCTATCGGTCCCATCTCGGCTGCACCCTACGGAAGCGCAGGGATTCTGGCGATCTCGTGGGCCTATCTACGCCTGATGGGACCGGAGGGTTTAAGTCACGCGACGCGTGTCGCGATCGTGAACGCCAATTTTATCGCAAGCCGGCTTGCGCCCTATTTTCCCATCCTTTACAAAGGTCGGAAGGGCTTAGTAGCCCACGAATGTATCATTGATCTGCGCCCATTTAAGAAATCGGCTGGTATCGAGGTCGAAGATGTTGCCAAGCGTCTTATCGACTACGGATTTCATGCTCCGACAATGTCATGGCCAGTCCCGGGAACAATGATGATCGAACCGACGGAGAGTGAATCCAAAGCGGAATTGGACCGGTTTTGCGACGCCATGATCGCCATTTACGGCGAAATCCGCGCAATCGAGACTGGAGAGGCGGACAAAGAGGACAATGCGCTCAAGCGCGCGCCTCATACAGCGCAAGATCTGCTGGCCGAAAATTGGGAGCGAGGCTATTCCCGGCAATCTGCGGCTTACCCTGCAGTTTGGACCAGGGAGCACAAATTCTGGCCGGCCGTTGGACGCATTGATAATGCGTATGGAGACCGAAATCTCTTTTGCAGCTGTCTTCCTGTTGAAGATTTTTCGCCGTCAAAAACGTGAGCGTCGGCTTGCAGGCAACCATCCGCTCCAAAGTCCGAAAAGTCTGAATCAGCCCGGATGAAAATTATCGATAGGTATTTAAGCGGCCAGATCATGGGCACGGTTCTCTGGGCCGTTAGTCTGCTTACGATGATTCTCGTTCTTGGCAACGTTCTGCGTGATCTGCTCAGCCTGCTGCTCAGCCATCAGGTACCGATCGCTTATATCGTGACCTTTATAGCGTATCTGTTGCCGTTCTCACTTATCTATTCGATTCCGTGGGGTGTTCTGGTGGCGACCCTGCTCGTTTTCGGAAAGCTTTCTTCAGATAATGAGCTCGTCGCTCTCCGGGCCAACGGAGTGGGGATGCCGCGAATCTGTTTCCCGGTCTTTGTTATCGCTGCCGGATTCCTGGGGATTTGTCTCTGGATCAATCTTTACGCGGCTCCAATCGCGGAGCTAAAGCTGCGTTCCGCTGCTTTCGATCTGGCATCAAATGACCCACTGGCACTCTTTGGCACCGATGAGGTCATCGATCAATTCCCAAATCGGAAAATATATGTCGGGAAGAAAGAGGGCTCGACGCTGCACGATCTCCACATCTTCGAAATGAATGCCCAGAATCTTCCGATGCGAGTGATTTACGCGAGGAGAGGAACGCTGGAAGTTGATAAAAAAAATGAGCAAATCCTGCTTCATGTCTACGACGCTCGATACGAAGAACGCGATGCCTCCGCCCCCGACGACTTGAAGAAATTGCGGCATGGAATCACAATGCGCGAAGGGGTGCTGCCGATCTCGCTGCAGGAGCTTCTTCGAAAGGCTCGCAATAATGAGCGTCCAAATGAGATGACCCTGGACCAGTTGCGAGGCGCATTGGAAAAAAACAAGGATGCCGAGGACGAGGCCGCCTTCAAGACGGAGGTCAGTAAACGGTTCTCCAATTCGATGGCTGTCTTTACGTTTGTCCTTATCGGAATTCCGTTGGCGGTCACCGCCCAACGAAGAGAAACTTCGGTTGGAATCGCCCTCAGCCTCGTCGTCGCCTTTTCGTATTTCATTATTATCGTGCTTACCGACAACGTGAAGCATAAGCCCGATCTGCATCCGGAAATCCTCATCTGGTTTCCTAACCTTCTCTACCTGACACTCGGTGGAACCCTTTTTTTCCGCCTGGCGGGCAGGTAAGGTAGACGAGCCTCCTACTCATGACTCGATGCACTAGTGTCCTGTCCCCGAAATAAGTATATCTTTCGTTGCGATCAAAATGGGCCGCCGGCAAGGCGGTCCGAGCCGGACTGGCAGTAAGAGGGCGCATATCCAGAGCGATACCTAACCGACGAGCAACGCAGCCGCCAGCCCATTTTGAACGCAACGAAGCCCAAGGGATTTAGGAGACGATACACTAGTTCGACTGGACTGTAACGGCTTGCAAGACTATTATCGGAGTACGTTTCATGGCTTTTGAGCGTACACAGTGCATCATGCACCAGATTGCTCCGCGGACTCTACCGGCGCAACAACGCCAAGCCGTTCCCGGTTTCGTCGCGCTCAGGGAAAGATTTAAGAAACATCCCGATGCCTTGTTTCAGGAAGCTCTGGCCTATTTGAGGGAGGGCGGTTTTCGTGTAACTAAGCCAAGGGAAGTTATCGTACGTGCCGCGATTTCGTTTACTGAACCTTTTCATGCGGAAGACCTTTTAGCCAAAGCTCGCGAAGTTGACAGGTTGATTTCCCTCGCAACCATCTATCGCACATTGCCAATGATGCTCGACAGTCATCTCATCCGTGAGGTAGAGCTGAACCGGGAACATCGCTACTATGAGCTGAATCGCGAGCAATCCCCGGCCTCTTTCCATATCGTGTGTTCGGATTGCCAGCAAGTTATCCAGGTTCAGGATGAATGTATCACATTGCGTGAGCGCTTTTTGGCCAACAACTTGGGTTTCAGCCCGCTAAAGCTCACGGTTCGCATTGAGGCAGCTTGCCTCGACTTGCGCGAAAAAGGGAGCTGCGGGCGTCGCGATCGCGTGATGGAAGCCTCCTCCTCTGTTGGAAGCCGCAGCTAGGCGGGGAGGGCGGTAAGTTGGCGTCCAGGGATGGCATACCACAATCGGCCAACGAGGTCGGACCGGTAGGGCCGGATCTCCGAGCCGGTCGCTTCGCGGGCGAGATAGCTACGCCTTGCACCTCTTCGAGTCGCGCGCGACGAGGAGCCGCCGCCGGTCAGTCTCGTCTCAGCTTCGTCAAAAGACGGAGAACCTCGATATACAGCCAGACGAGTGTCACGGTTAATCCGAATGCGGCATACCATTCCATCCATTTCGGCGCACCATAGGCAACGCCGTTTTCGATGAAGTCGAAATCGAGAACAAGATTGAGCGCCGCGATACCAACGACCACCAGACTAAAGGCAATGCCGATTGGGCCATTTTGGTGGATAAGAGGAATCGAAGCATGCATAAAAAGCTGGAGCAGCATGCTGACCAAATAGACAACGACAATGCCAAATGTTGCCCCGACTATTACCGATTTAAAAGTCTCCGACGGGCGAATAATCCGCGATTGATACGCCGCCAGAAGCGCAAACATGACACCAAAGGTCAGAAGCACTGCCTGAAGCACTAACCCTGGGAATCGTTGCTCCATAGCGAGCGAAAATCCCCCGATGAACAATCCTTCCAAAGCCGCGTATAACGGAGCCGTAACAGGCGCCCACGTTCGTTTGAAAGAAGTGATGATCCCCAGGAGAAACCCCCCGAACGCTCCCGCCATGACCGCCGGATAGATAATTCCCGGATGGGAACTGGAATAGGTCCAGACTCCGGCAGCCACTCCCACAACAAGCAGGAGGAGCAGTACGGAGCGATGAATTACACCGCCCAAAGTCATCGGCGCCGCATAGCCGCCACGCGCAACATCGGTGAAGGTCGATTCTGGAAGAACGGGATTGCCTGATCTCATACTCGGAAAATGTGCTTCACATCATCGTCTCGCCGCTTGCCCCGCGCAAATTACAATTATGTAAGGGTGAGGACCGGTGGTGGAAGTGCTTAAGCACCAATGAGTTGAACGGGTAGCGTCGGGTCTCCGAGCCGACCGCATAGTTGACGGACCTGAGAAGAAAGAAAAAAGGCCGCCTCACCGGCGGCCTTTCGCCTTTGCTAAACCAGCAGTGGAAACCAAGCTAGATCACCACTTCCTGGGGTATGTCGATGGGCTTTTCCTTTTTACTTAGCGCCCTGCGAAGCTTTGCCAGGGCAATGTTCTGCAGTTGCCGGATTCGCTCTCGCGTAACCCCGAACTTCTTACCCACTTCCTCCAGAGTCTTTGGCTTCCCACCATCCAAGCCGAATCGTTGAAAAATGATCTTCCTCTCACGATCGTCCAAGACTTCGAGAAGTTCACCTACCTCGTCGCGGAGATTTTTGTCTCTCAGCAATTCGAAAGGCGTCTGGGCGTCTTCATCGCCAACAATCTCTCCGAACTCGGTCGAGTCATCGTCACTTATCGGCGCGTCCAAAGACGCAGGCCGAATCGAAACGGTCTTTAGCTGAGATACTTTACCGCTCGAAATCCCGATTTCTTCGGCTAACTCTTCGTCGGTCGGTTCTCTGCCCAATTCCTCGCTCATCTGGAGCGAAACCCGCCGCATTTTCGAGATCTTGTCGACGAGGTGAACTGGCAGTCGTATCGTCTTGCTTTGATTTGCCAAAGCACGTTTGATTGATTGCTTGATCCACCACGCGGCGTACGTACTTAATTTCCCTCCCTTGGCCGGGTCAAAGCGTTCGACAGCCTTCATCAGGCCGATATTTCCTTCGGAAATCAGATCGAGAAGAGGAAGCCCTAAATTCGCGTAATCATGGGCGATTTTCACCACGAGCCGGAGGTTCGCCTTAATCATCAAGGCTCGAGCCTCTCTATCACCTTTCTTAATACGCGCGGCTAATTCAATCTCCTCCTGTGGGGTTAGCAGCGGAATCTGCCCGATCTCCCGAAGATAAATTTTAATGCCCGTATCAGAATCTTCACCAGCCATAAATATTACTTGTCTTAACTTTCAAACAGCCAACCTGCCATCTCCGTCTTCACCTCTCCGAGCGACTACATGACGAAAAGTTAACCACATTAACTAACCTGAACTTCGACAGCTTCCCAGCCGAAACGTTCAATGGTTTATTTTCCCGTCTCTTTACCACAATCACTTGCCACCAATCGGACTTTCCGGCTGCAAGATTCCGGCGGTCGGTCTTCCGTCTCTTCCTTTGCTCTGCGCGGGGAACCCCTTCTCTGTCCACAGGTTTTACGTCAATTGCTGACTTACGGATTTTAAGGGCGCTGAGTTAAACTCAATCTACGCCTGCTGTCAAGTCGTTATTGATCTTTTATAGTGCACTGTGCTGCGAAACAATCCTGAACCTCCACCGTTCACAGTTCGCCGGGTGCCCGGGTTTGGAGGTCCGGGTTCGGCGTTCGGAGTTCGACGTTCGCTGGGCGCTGCGGGGTACGGCCCCGCCAATAGCGATGTTCTCGTGGCGGACGGCCATTGTAAAACGGGCGTCCTCGCCCGTTTGGCGTAACACGGCGCTCAACATCACCATGACACCAAACCAAATTCGGGGTTCGCTGTGCTGAGCTCCGCAAATCGATAAATCAATGGTGCATCGGCAATTTCATGCTGGCTCTTTTTCGTTTTTACTCGCAACAATTCACTGGTGTCCTGTCGCCGAAATAGCATGGCTTTCGTCCGGCGGCTGCCGGATCAGGCGCGACCCGCCCCATTTTTATGCTGCTGGGGAGAGATAAATGAGTGACTTGCAGGTGCATTGGATAGCCTTGGCTGTTTTTGTCGGATTGTTTTTGTTCGTGACAGCTCTCGGCTTTGTCGCCGCTCGCTGGAAACCGGGTGATCTCAATCTCCTCGACGAATGGGGCTTGGGTGGCAGGAGATTCGGCATTATCATCACCTGGTTCCTTGTCGGCGGAGATCTCTACACCGCCTATACCATCATCGCTGTCCCTGCCTTGGTCTACAGCGTCGGGGCATACGGGTTTTTCGCGATTCCGTATGCCATCATCATCTATCCCTTTGTATTTGCGATCATGCCCAGGCTTTGGACCGCCTGCAGGCGCTCCGGGCATCTTACCGCCGCAGATTTCGTGCACGAGCGTTATGGACACGGTGGACTTGCTCTGGCAGTCGCGGTGACGGGGTTGATTGCAACGATGCCGTATATCGCCCTTCAGCTTGTCGGCATTCAAGTGGTGATCGATCGCCTTGGGCTGGGTAATGGAGATCTTCCGCTGATTGTCGCATTTGTGATACTGGCCTTGTACACCTATACCAGTGGTCTGCGGGCTCCTGCTATGATTGCGTTTGTGAAGGATGTGATGATCTATGTTGTCGTGTTTGCGGCCGTACTGGTCATTCCTGTGCAACTCGGTGGTTACGGCGCGGTATTTGACGGCGCAGGGAAAGTCTTTCAATCTAAGGGCGGTGCCACAGGATTGACGCTTAAGCCCGCCCAGATGCTTCCTTTCGCATCGCTTGCCTTGGGATCTGCCCTGGCCTTGTTCATGTATCCCCATTCGGTGACCGGCATTCTGAGTTCTTCCAGTTCTCGCGCCGTCCGATGGAATGCGATTTTATTGCCTGCCTACACATTGCTCCTTGGCCTGGTGGCGCTGCTCGGATACATGGCAATCGCTTATGGGATCAAGGTTTCGAACCCCAACGAAGTCGTTCCGGCATTTTTCGATCGCATTTTTCCTGAATGGTTCGCAGGCTTCAGTTTCGCGGCAATCCCATCGGCGCGCTTGTCCCGGCTGCGATCATGTCTATCGGCGCCGCAAACCTTTTTACCCGCAATATCTGGAAGCCTTTGCTCCGACCTCAAATCAGCTCCAGAGAGGAGGCGACAATAGCGAAAATAGTCTCCCTTGTTGTTAAACTCGGCGCCTTGCTTTTCATCATTTTCCTGCCCCATGCAATATGCCATCGATCTTCAGCTCCTTGGCGGGATCTTGATGCTCCAGATCTTGCCTTCTGTTGTACTTGGACTTTATCGATCGCCGTTTCGAGGCACCGCTCTGTTTCTGGGATGGTTAGCGGGTATGGCGGTAGGAATCTGGCTCTTTGTGCTGGCGGGCCTCAAACCGGTCTACGCGGTACACGCGTTTGGGAATGTTTTTGCGGTTTATATCGGGGTTTTAGCGTTGATAACCAACTTCGTGGTCTGTTTCGGCGGGTTGCTACTCTCGTTGTTCCTGCCAAATCGCGGTTCCTCCCTGGCATCTTCATGATGTTCAGCGACAAATGCGCCAAAGACCCTAGCCCGAGGTTAGCCGCGGAAGTATTCGCCCCGCCAAGCTGCTTCCCAAGCAGCCTGCGAGGGGTGACTTTCTCACGGATTTAGAAAATTTGTGAGAAGGTCAGGCCAAAGCCAGACAAGTGGGGCTTGACCGATGTCCGCCAAAAATTTAGATTCGGTGCAAACGTTTGCGCGAATTTGGCGTAAACGCCCTGACTCAACCCTTATCCCTCCGGAACGAATCCCTCTGCCCGACGTCGCTGCCGCATTGGAGTTCTTCCCCCAAACCCATGAATCTCATTTCCCTCGAAAACGACGCATCTCCGTTTAGACAGCATTGTCTGAACTCGCCCGGAATCTCGCGTAATGCGACTGCAAAGAGACTTCAGAAGGTCTATGTAGCAGCGCTTTTTATATCTGCCCTGTCAGTCCCAGCCATGCGCTCCGGCTATGCCGCCGAAGAAAAAAAACCTGTGGTCGGTCTCGTAATGAAGTCGCTCGCAAATGAGTTCTTCAAAGATATGCAGGAGGGAGCAATAAAACATGTTGAGCAACGCGGCGACCTCACGCTCCTCCCTGTCGGAATGCATTCCGAAACCGATATCGATACCCAAGTCAATGCAGTCGAAAACTTCATCACCAAGAAGGTCGATGCGATCGTTATCGCGCCGGCCGATTCGCGCGCGTTGGTTGCCCCCCTTGCTCGCGCCATCAAGGCTGGAATTGTTGTCATCAATATTGATGTAGCGCTTGACGAGCAGGCGAAGAAACAGGCCGGGATCGATCTCGCGTTCGTCGGTCCGGATAACCGAGCCGGAGCAAAGATGTCCGGTGATGTACTCGCAAAGGCCTTGGGTGAGGGGGGCAAGGTAGTGATTCTTGAGGGGAACCCCGGAGCGGATAACGCTGTACAGCGAAAGCTGGGATTTGATGATGCGGTCAAGGACGGCAAACTCGACTTGATAGATTCGCGAACGGCGCACTGGGAGACCGAAGAAGCGAATTCGGTTTTTTCCAATATGCTGACGGCACATCCCGACATTCAAGGTGTGATGGCCGCGAATGATTCGATGGCGCTCGGTGTGATAAAGGCAATCGATGCGGCTGGGAAATCCGGAAAAATCAAAGTTGTAGGATTCGACAACATCCCGGCAGTACAGCCATTGTTGAAGGACGGAAAGCTGCTCGCAACGATAGACCAGTTCGGTAGCCAGATGGCCGCGAACGGAATTGACTATGCGATGAAAGCGCTCGCAGGCGAGAAGCTCGAAGGCTGGATCAAAACACCCATCAAGCTGGCCACCGCTCCGGGATCCTGAATCGCGAAAAGAGCAGTGGTTCGCAGACAGCCCGAATGGAGCCCATTCTTGAGCTGCGCGGAATTGTAAAACGTTTTCCGGGCGTCACGGCACTCGATGGCGTGGATTTGTCGATAGCCGATATGGAGATCCACGCGCTTGTTGGTCAGAACGGCGCCGGCAAATCCGCGCTTATCAAAGTGTTGTGCGGCGCCCATTTGGCTGATGAAGGCGAGATGCGCTTTCGAGGAGCGCCTTACCGGCCTCGGACTCCCTTCGATGCGCTCCATGCGGGGATTCGTGTCGTGTACCAGGAGTTTAACCAGCTCCCCTACCTTTCGGTTGCCGAAAACCTCTTGTTTGAAAGGCTTCCCAGACGATTTGGAGTTCTGCTTGATCGCCGGGCACTTGAACGTCGCTCTGCCGAACTCCTTAAAAGGGTCGGCCTCGATATTGATCCTGGAGCAAGGGTTGAACGCCTGGGTATCGCGCAAAGGCAGCTCCTTGAAATTGCCAAAGCGCTTTCATCCACTGGCAGGCTTCTGGTTTTGGATGAACCGACCGCAACGCTTACTCCCCGGGAGGTGGCGCGGTTATTTGAGATCGTCCGGACGGCTCGTGCTTCTGGCGTGGCGGTGATCTATGTCTCACATCATCTCCAGGAGATCTTCGATTTGTGTGACCGGGTGACCGTCCTTAGAAACGGGCGCCTGATTGGCACTTTTCCGGTTGCGGCCACAGCTGCTCCCGAACTCGTTCGGATGATGGTCGGGCAACGGCTGGAAGCAACGACGCGAGAGATCGGGGCGGCCGCAGATACTTCGAGCGCTGGAATCTCGAATGCTCGCGCCCCTGCTTTGCGGATAGAAAAACTTCGTGTCCGCCACAGCACTCGAGAGGTGTCATTTTCGCTCGACTACGGGGAGATCGTTGGCATGGCTGGCTTAGTTGGTTCGGGCCGCACCGAAATCCTTCGAGCGATTTTCGGCGCAGACCCGAGAGATGGAGGAGAGATTTATTTGAGCGGGCGGCGAGTCAAATTCCGAACCCCGGGAGACGCCGTGCGCAATGGCGTCTGCTTACTCACGGAAAATAGGAAGGATGAAGGCCTTGTGCTTGCAATGCCTGTGCGGGTTAATGTTACCTTGACTGACCTCGCGCGCATTTCGCGAGCCGGTTTTTTGCGCGGTCAGAGCGAGCGGGAAATGACTGATCAGTCGATACACGAACTTGATATCCGGCTGCGATCTATTGAGCAGACGGCGCGCGAGCTTTCCGGTGGAAATCAACAAAAGGTCATCGTTGCGAAATGGCTCTTTCGAAACGCTTCTGTTCTCCTGCTAGATGAGCCTACGCGCGGAATTGACGTTGGAGCGAAAGCGGAAATCTATACACTGCTTCGACGGCTTTCGGCGGATGGCAAAGCCCTGCTTGTTGTTTCATCTGAATTGCCCGAACTCATGTTGCTCTGCGACAGAATTCTTGTTTTGTCACGGGGTCGTCTCGTTGGAGCAGTCTCCCGGCACGAGTTTAACGAGGAACGCATTCTCACGCTGGCGTACAGTCAATACCTGGCCGGAAATCATAGCCAACATCGTTTCAACGAGTAGTGTCCTGTTGCCGAAATAGCATGCCATTCTGGCGACACGACCCCCCGTCTCATGCCCGAAGAAATTAGCCGTCTTTCCGAGAAAACAAGCGCTCCGAAGCGATCGAAGAGAGCCCTTGTGCAACGCGTCCTGCAGGAGGCGGGCATTGGCGTCGCGCTGCTTTTGCTTATTGTTATCTTTTCAGCCGCAGCCCCTCACTTCACGGACGAATCCAATATCACCAACATCCTCACGCAGATAACGATTAATCTCATCATGGCCACCGGGATGACCTTCGTGATTCTGATAGGTGGTATCGATTTGTCTGTTGGATCTGTCATGGCCTTGTGTGCAATGGTTGCGGGCTTGGTGCTGAAAAGCGAAATGCTACCTGTCCCTGCCGCGATCGCTGCCGCTGTAGCAGTGAGTGTTGTGGTCGGCATGGTCTGCGGTTTCATGAACGGCTTTGTCTCAAGCTTTTGGAGCGTGCCCTCCTTTATCGTGACGCTTGGAATGCTGAATATCGCTCGTGGCGCCGCGCTGGAGGTTACGGATGCGCGCACGCTTTTCCAATTTCCAAACGTGTTCAACGATTTCGGAACTGCGACGCTGCTCGGCGCACCGGCGATCTTTGTCGTGGCGCTCGCAATGGTGCTGCTTGGCTGGGCAGTTTTAACCAGAACCGTTTTCGGGCGGCTCATCTATGCGGTCGGAAACAACGAGGAAGCCGTTCGATTGTCAGGCCACGACACCTTCCGGGTTAAAGTCGCAGCATTTGTAATCTCCGGTTTGACTGTCGGGATCGGAGCCATCGTGTATATGGCGCGCCTTACTATTGCCAGCCCGATTCTCGGCACAGGCTTTGAGCTTAATGCGATCGCTGCCGTGATTATCGGTGGCACAAGCCTCAATGGCGGGCGCGGGTCGCTAATTGGTACTCTTCTTGGCGCATGTCTGATCGGCGTGCTCGCCGACGGCCTGATCTTGATCGGGGTAGGAGATTTTGTCCGCCAAATGATCACCGGTGGAGTGATTATTCTCGCCGTTATTCTCGATTCTTACCGAGCCAAGATTGCGGAACGAACGCGGTAGTTCTCCAAGAACTGGCGATAGAAAATCTGTGGCTCTTCTTCCAGCTTTGTATTCAAAATGGTCGCAGACAAAATCTGTGGCCGTGGCTATTCGTGTCGACTGCGAATGAATGCCACCGGTGCCCCGGTTGATTCTCTGATCCACAGCTCCGGGTTCACTAAGATCCTTCGAACCCGGCCCTCGCCACCTTTGCGCATTCGTTCGATGAGCGTACTCGCCGCGATCTCGCCTTGCCTGTGGATAGATTGGCCAACCGTGGTCAGCGAAGGGTAGAAATATTTCGTCAGTCCGATGCCGTCAAAGCCAATAACCGAGAGCTGTGAGGGTACTCGAATCCCATGTTCAGTTGCAAAACGGAGCAAGCCAATTCCCATGAGATCGTTGCTGGCGAAGATCGCCGTGATTTCCGGCCGCTTCAACAGCTTCCGAGCGGCCTTATAACCGCTCTCGGCAGTAAAATCGCCTTCCACGACCCATTCCGCTCGCCAGGGGGCGCCAGCTTCGGACAGCGCCTTCCTATATCCATCCAGACGCTCGGCGCTTACAGCCGCGAAAGCAGGTCCAGCGATGCATCCAATCGATTTGTGCCTGAGCTCCAGCAAATGCCGCGTTGCAATGTAGGCACCCTTGAAATGGTCAATTTGGACCAGATCTGCCGTCACACCTTTTACCGCGCGATCGACGATGATAATCGGTACCTGCGCATCGCGAACATGTTCGGCCAGCCCCAGATCATCGCCTGCAGAACAAATAATCAGACCGTCAATTCGCTTCTCCAAAAGGACGCGTAGATACGTCTGTTGCCGTTCAGAATTGTCGTCGGAGTTGCACAAAATGACGCAGTAGCCGGCCCGATAGCATGTGTCCTCTATTCCGCGCGCAAGTTCGGCAAAGTACGGGTTTGTACTATTGGAGACCAGCAGTCCGATTGTGCTGGTCGCCTGTTGTTTCAAAGAACGCGCCACAGCGCTGGGAACGTAGTTCAGTCTGCGGATCGCGGCTTCCACATCGCCCCGCACCTTGTCACTAACCGGACGCGACTTGTTGATGACATGGGAGACCGTGGTGTAGGAAACTCCCGCAAGCGCTGCAACGTCCTTAATCGTCGCCATCGGGGGGGATCATTGTACTGCGCGAGTCATAAGTAGGAGGCATACCGCCGTCGGTCAGTTGACTGATTTTCAAGGCGGTCCGGACTGGCAGTAACGACGAGCATATCTGAATCGATACGCAGGGGGTGAGCAACGCCGAAAATCAGCCAACTGGCCACGGCCCATACCGTTGGCTTGAAAAGGGTCCGTCTGCGTCGTTGTTCGTTCGTTACGTCCCGCTCCATTTTCCTATGGTTGTTCGGTTTCCTCTCCGCCACCGTAAAAATGGGGCGCGATGCTCCTCACTCACGCCTCGCATCCAGACCCTTTTGAAGCCAACGGTATGCCTCCTGCTTATGACTCGATGCACTAGTCCTACTGAACACTCTTAACTTGCTGTACCTGTTTACCTTTTGCCGGTTCTTCCTTCGGCTTGGATACTTCTTGGCGAAGATTGCGCCTGCGCAGGTTCGACCACCAAAGGACTATCGGAGCGGCAATGAAAATAGACGAGTAGGTACCGACAATGACTCCCACCACGTTTGTAAATGCGAAATCGGCCAGAACTGGTCCTCCGAAGAACAGAAGCGAGAGCATGCAGAGGAGGGTCACACCACTCGTCAAAATCGTCCGGCTCAATGTTTCATTGATGCTGGCGTTCATCAGATATTGGATTGAGCCCTTCCGTCCCGAGCGAAGCCCTTCTCGAATCCGGTCGAATACAACGATCTTATCGTTAATCGAATAGCCCGCGATTGTCAGAATCGCGCCCACCATGACCAGCGAAAATTCGCGACCAGTCATGACGAAGATTCCGAGCGTGATGACCAGATCGTGGAGCATCGCCACAATCGTTCCGATCGCGAATGAAAATTCGAACCGGATTGTCACATAAATCAGGATACCGATAATCGCGATTCCCAACGCAAAAAGCGATGTTGTCGCCAATTGCGTTCCCATGATCGGCCCAACCCCCTCTGAGCGTTCGACGCTTAGCCCGGTACTCGCAAATGCCTCCTTTAACTGATTTGCCACCTTATCAGCCGTGCCGAACGGTGAACGAATCGAAATAAAATGCGCAACGCGATTCTGTTGCTGGCTGGCTTCCTGCTGAATCACCGCGTTGGCGAGCCCGATCTTGCCCAACTCGGTTCGGATCTGTGCTTCCGGTAGTTGGGCCGCTGATTTGAGAAGCAGGAAATCCCCCCCGGTGAAGTCGATGTTGAACATGCTTCCGCCTCGGACGCCAAAAGCTCCAACCGACGCCACCAGCAGCACGAGAGACGCGATGAGGGCCGGCCGCCATTTACCCAGGAAATCGAAGTTCTTCGATTTGATCAAATGCAACATCGATATGCTCTTGATCAGATTGAGCTTAACGGCCCAGCTAAAAATATTTCGCGTCACCAGCAACGCGGAAAACATCGAAGCGATGATGCCTATCGTCAGCGTGATCGCAAACCCCTTTACTGGTCCGGACCCGAGCCAGAAGAGGATTGCGACTTTAAGTAGAGTCGTAAGGTTCGAGTCTACGATTGCACTGAACGCTTTCCGGTAAGCCGTCTCAATAGCCGGCTTCAGGTTCTTGCCGTGCTCGAGTTCTTCTCTTAGGCGCTCGTAGATAAGCACGTTGGCATCGATGGCCATTCCGATTGTGAGAATGATTCCAGCGATACCGGGAAGCGTCAGTACAAAGCCGAAAAGGGACATCGCTCCAAAAAGCAGAATGCCATTTACGGCCAATCCGATGAAAGCCACCAGTCCCGCCGCACGGTAATAGACTAAAACGAAAACTAGGGTCGCAGCCAGTCCCGCTAAGCCGGCCGCGATCCCTCTGAAAATGGAATCCTGGCCCAACGTCGCCGACACAGTTCGGGTTTCATCGATTGCAACGGGTGTCTGCAGCGGATTTTCCATCACGCTGGCAAGATTCTTAGCCTCATCAGCCGTGAAATTCCCTGTGATTGACGCCTGGCCGTTTGGAATTTCGCTCTGAATAGTCGGAGCCGAAACCACCTCATTATCCAGGACGATCGCGAGCCGGTTGTTGATGTTGTCGCGAGTCACTCTTCGGAAAGCCTCAGCGCCAGCCCTCGTCAGGCTGAGGGAAACTTCGTAACCGCGTGACTCGAAAACGGGTCGCGCACTCGCAACGTCCTGGCCTGTAAGTTCGGGCCGCCTCTTAACCAGCAGCTTTTCAGGTTTGGCAAGCCGGTTGTCAATGTATGGCAACAATACATATCCGGGCGGCGTAAACGCGGCTCCGGACTCTATTTGCCGTACAAGCTGGTCGTTGTTCGGGTGAACGAGGCGGAATTCCAGCTTCGCAACCCTCTGCAGTTGCTGGCGCGCCGTCTCGATTTGAGTCGTACTCAAGCCCGGAATCTGTACAAGGATATGATCAGCGCCTTGCTTTGTGATTACCGGTTCACTTACGCCGAACTCATCGACACGTTTCCGAATCGCTTCGACAGCCTGTTCCTGCATCTCAGGCGTAATTGCACGTGGTTTGCCCCCTTCTTCGGGCACTGGCGGAACGAGCCGCACAAGAAAGGATGTACCCCCTTGCAGGTCAAGACCGAGATGGATCTTCTTTTCGAAGGGGAGAAATGCCTCAATGCAAAATGCGCAGAGTAACAATGCGAGCGTTGTACCCAACCAACGCTGCGTCCGCTCCTTATCGGTCAGAAAATACCAGGCAAACAACAGGAGGACGAATAGCCCAAAAAAAAAGGTCAACGTCGCGTTCATGGCGCGTCCTCAGGCAGTTGGTTTGGCTTCGGTCACGGTCGCTTTTGCTTCGGACTGCTTTTCGACGCCCGAAATCGCGCCCTTATCGATCTCGATCTTTACGTTATCAGCGACCTTGAGAAGAAAAGTGGTTTCCTTGACGTTCGCAATCAACCCATGAATGCCGCCGCTTGTTACGACCCTATCACCAGTCTTTAGATTGGCCAGAAGCTGCTGATGTTGTTTCTGCTTCTTTTGTTGAGGTCGAATCAGGATGAAATAAAACACAACGCCCATGAACAAAAAAGGGAGCAGCGTTGACAATAAGTCTGGTTGAGGCTGCGCGGGTGCGGCGGTTTGTTGAGCAAGAAAGAGAATTGTGGAGATTATCGGATGCATACTAAACCCCCTCGGCTAAGGCATTGCCTTTGGGACAGGGAAGTGAGTGAATAACGCAAAGACCTATTTCGATCAAAGTAAATATTTTTTTCGATTTTCTGCCCGAACTAGCCCGCAAAAAACACACGTTGCGAGAGGCGGCGCGTCCGGCGGCTGCCTGACGGGCTAGATAGCTCTTAAACGGACGTTGCGCGTCCATTTAAGAGCAAAATTTAAAATACATAAACCGAAACAAACTGTTTTTAAACACTTCTTCGAAAGCGATGATTCATCGAACTGCCGCTGGCGGTCGATAGCCATTTGGGTCAATCTTGACCTCCCGAAATCCAAGCACGCCAAGATTTTCTCGGATTTTTGACTCGACTGGACCCAATTTTCCCATCTCTTCCACGGCTATTTGAAGCTTTGCTTCCGGCCCACCCCCTCGTTGGTCGGCCGTGTAACGGACCCGAAAAACGCTAAAGCCCGCGCTGCGAACAAATTCCTCGGCCTTTTCGACCATAAGAAGCGCATCTCTAGTCACTTCTGTGCGATAGGCTATTCGAGAACTCAAACAGGGTTGAGCGGGCTGATCAGCAGTCGGCAAACCCCGCTGACGCGACATCAAACGAATTTCGATTTTAGTTAAACCTGCGCTTCGAAGCGGCGCAATCACCCGGAATTCCGACGCAGCCATCGCTCCGGGTCGCAGCAGGAGGGCGTCATCTGCATTTTCTCCATAGGCAAGAGCCGCAAAACCGCGTTCCAAGGCGAGTTGCTGCATTTTTCCGAAGAGTTCAAGTTTGCAGAAGTAGCAACGATTAGCCGGGTTGCTTGAATATCTCGGATCGGATAACTCGGCGGTGGCAACCACTTCCACCCTCGCTCCAAAATTTTCGGCATTCTCAAGCGCCTCCGCCAGGGAGCGCCGCGGCAGGCTCGGACTATCTGCGATGATTCCAACAGCTCCATCGCCAAGTTCCCGTGAAGCCTCATGGAGAAGAAACGTGCTGTCGACTCCTCCCGAATAAGCGATCAGAATCGGAGCGTGCAGCTTCAGATTCGCGTGGAGATTGCGCATCTTATCCTGCAGAGCCGGTTCGCAGATCGTTGAGCCATTAATCACAGCAGAATTCTCCGAAAGATCTGATCGAGCGGAAGTTGAATCCCGATATAAAACTCTCCGAAATCCGCGTATTCCGCGCTGACGGTGTCAAATCGCATCTCATAAACGATCGATTTTATTTGAAATGTATCATGGGCAAAAAGAGTCACGCCCCATTCGGCATCATCCAGGCCAATCGCCCCCGTAATCAATTGGCGAACACGCCCTGCATATTGGCGGCCAACCTTCGCGTGCCCCATCATGAGTTTCTTTCGAGTTTCAAAAGGAAGAGCATACCAATTCTGACCGGCATTCCTGCGTTTGGTCATCGGATAAAAGCAAAAGATCGGCCAGTCAGGCATGTTTGGATAAAGTCGATCTTGAAGATATTTCTTCATCCGAGAGCGGAACTCAGTAACCGCCGCCTCGAATTCCTGTGAGCCTTCCGATAAGTTCTTATCCGATTTCAGCGAGGCGATGTAATCCTCCTCGGTGGTGGTG
>Ga0306926_10002424_pt1 | contig 19009 bp, 19 predicted proteins | sample flu12Cox44000178_FD_203759 | JGI IMG/M metagenome (GOLD analysis project Ga0306926, IMG submission 203759) | Lab enrichment of tropical soil microbial communities from Luquillo Experimental Forest, Puerto Rico - flux8day.12C.oxic.44.000.178 (v2)... | ecosystem: Environmental > Terrestrial >... | reverse complement strand
ACTTGCGCAATGTCGTTCGCAATCTTTTGATGCCGAACCTCCACCATTTCTGGGGTGATGGACGACAGCGGCTTGTCTAGCCAGTCTGCGAGGTAACGATCAATCTGCCCGTACGCGCGCTTGCTGCCCGCGCTCAGCTTCTTGTTGGCGATGAAGTACCTCTGCTTAGTTTCGCCCAAGGTGTACATCGCCTGGGGCTCAGGCTCACCCTTTGCCTTCGGGTCTATGCCGCGCCGAATTTGGTCCAGCACATCCTCGGCTCGCTCGCGCGCGACTTGGATCCCAAGCAGGCCGGAACTTGTGGGGCCGATGTTGACCCGTCGCGTTTGCCTTTTCGCGCCGCGGACCTTCCGCGGCAGCTCGCGCTGGGCGATGTAGTCGATCGCCGTCGTCGTACCCGAGACTTGGACACCGAAGCCCTTGGTGACTGTGTCAAGATAGATCACCTGTTTCCCGCCGGGATGCGGCGCGCGCAGTTTGTCGACGAAGGTTTGCGTTAATTTCACAACTGGCACGGTTGGCTCCCTGCTGCGGGGCGGCCCTGATAAGGCAATTTTGGGTGCCGGGCCGCCATATGGCGCTTTAACCGGCCCAGTTTAACAGCGCAGCAATCCAAGAAAAAGGAGTAATTCCAATTACTTACCCTAAGGTGTTTTAGCCCTAAAACACCCTAGGGGGGCCCTTGGTAAACTTAACCTTAACGGCGCAAACCCGTTCGCGACGGCGGCTCCGGCATGGACGCTGCAAGGTCTGTCTTGCACAACAGAACCCGGGAATGCGTGTGCGCGAAAGTGGGACAGATATGTCCCTCGAGCGCCGGGCACCGGGTGGCGAGGCCAGGCATGAAGCATCCGTCAAACCAGCAATTCTTCGCCTATTGGGACGAGAAGCGAGCCGGTGCGCGGGCGCCGGACCGTAGCGAAATCGAGCCCGAAGCGGTGCGCGAACTGCTTCCCGATATCTTCGTGCTCTCCTGCGACAGCGCCGCCCGCTTTCCATTTCGCGTGGCCGGCACGCGGCTTTGCGCCCTGCTTGGCCGCGATCTGAAGGATGAGAGCTTTTCGGACCTGTTTGGCGCCGACCGCCCCCGGGAAATCAGGGACATCATCACCGTAGTGACCGAGGAAATGCTCGCCGCCGTCGCCGGCATCACGGCGACGGCCGGTGATGGCACGCCAGCGCATCTGGAATTGCTGCTCCTGCCGTTCAGCCATCGGGCGCACGCGCCGCTCAGCCTGACCGGATTGCTGGCGCCATTTGAGAACGGACAGGACGGCCTGCGCGACTTCAGGCTGAGTTCGTGGCGCTATCTCGGCCACCCTCAGCCGGAGCGGCTCCTCCCCCGCGCATTGCGCAAACTCAAGATCGCCCGCGGACTCATGGTCTATGAGGGGCTGCGCTGAAGCGAAAGCGCAAAAACTCGCTATTCGATCACCTCATCGGCGCGTGCCAGCAGCATGGCCGGAATTTCCAGGCCGAGGCTTCTTGCGGTTTTCAGGTTGATGACGAATTCAAACTTGATCGATTGAACGATCGGCAAGTCGGCGGGCCTTTTTCCTTTGAGAATTTGTGCGGCGTAGTTGCCGACCTGACGATAGCCGTCCGGCAGGCTTATGCCGTAGCTCATTAATCCGCCGTCCAGCGCATACTCGCGAAACTGATAGATGGCGGGAAGACGACGCTCGGCTGCAAACGCAATGATACGATCTCGTCGGGTGTCAAAAAACGGATCAGCACAAACCAAGAGCGCATCAGACCCTGCCCGGACCAATGCAGTAAAAGCTGCCTCCAACTCGCTGTCGTTCCTTGCATATTCAATATGGATAGGCTGGCTGATCTGACGGGACGCATCATCCAGCTCTCGCGCCTGTGCTTGAGCCTCCTGGTAGTTTGGATCGACCAGCACGCCGAGCATATTGATCCTTGAGATGAGTTCATGAATCAGTCCGAGCCGTTTGGCTTCGGGAGCGGTCGTAAGCAAGCTTACGCCGGTAGCGTTGCCGCCGGGCCGATTCAGGCTCTCGACCAAACCAATCTTCACCGGATCGCCACCCGCTGTAAATACGATCGGGATGGTGGATGTAGCCGCTTTGGCGGCAAGGGCTGAAGGCTCTCCACCCGTAGCGATGAGCATCACCGCGCCCCGCTGGACGAGTTCAGCAGCTATCGCCGGAAGGCGATCATATTGCCCATCGGCCCAGCGATATTCGATCGCGATGTTCTGCCCTTCGACAAATCCAGCTTCGTTCAGCCCCTTGCGAAAGGCACTGACGAGAGCCACCGAGTCGCTCAGAGACCTGCTGCTCAAAAAGCCGATGACCGGAATTTGGCCCTGGGCATGCGCCGCGTACGGCCATGCAAATAGCCAACCCGCAACGCCAAGGAATTCCCGCCGCTTCATGCCAAGCCTCTACCGGTGGTTTAGCCCAGCCCCCACGAAGGGTCAAAAGAGTTGTCACGCATGCCCCATGATACGAAGCCTGACGGGCGAAAGCGCTTGGCCGAGAGCGTGGATACAAGGCCATAACTCGCTCTGAATCGGGATGGCTGTCGTCTGGACAAACCCGATGCCGAAAGGCACCTTCTCCTCACCGGTCCGCGCGGAGGGGTATTACGGCGGGAGAAGCCTGGCGGGGAATTCAATTTCCTTCAAGGCGTCGCGGACCGTTCATGGGAGGGAATCATGGCCGGACGTCTTTTGATCATCGCATGCATTTTGATGGGTTCGATCTCCGCTTCATCCGCGCAGACGCCGCCGCCCGATGCCATGACCGCCGCGCGCAGTCTTGTGGCGACCATGAAGCTCGCCGACCAATACAAGGCGCTGCTGCCGGCGATCCTGCTCGCCCTCAAGCCCGCCCTGACCCAGGACAGGCCGGAGATCGAACGCGACTACGAGGCCATGCTGCCGGCGATCGCGGATGCGTTTGCGCCCTATTACACGTCGATGGTCGACGGTGTCGCGACCATCTACGCCAACAATTTTTCGGCCGCGGAGCTGCGCGATATCGAGGCGTTCTATCGCCAGCCGACCGGGCAGAAGCTCCTGGAAAAATCGCCCGCGATTGCGCAGCAGGCAGCCCAGGTCGGACAGGATATCGGCCGCAAGGCCTCCGACGACCTACGCGCGCGCCTGACCGACGCGCTGCGCCAGAAGGGACACAAGCTGTGACGGCGTGAGAAAGATCACGCTTTCCCCTGCTCCACCACCGCCATCTTGCCTTCCTTGAATTCGGCCGTGTCGACGAACAGGTCCGGGACCTTTTTCGCGCGATCCAGAACCCATGCGATTGCAACCATCACGGCGATGCCGCCCAAGCTGACGACAAGCTGCTCCCAGACGCCCTTGGTGTATTGGGTCAGGATCCAGTGCGCCGCAAAGGACAGGAATACGCCGAAACAGAACAGCGGAAGCGAATGCTGGCCACAAAGGATCAGCGGGCGCAGCCATTTGGACTTCAGCGCCGGCCAGTCCCGCGGCACGTAGCGTGACACGACCACCGCCAGGGCAATGAAGTGGGTGAAACGCAGCATATCGAGATCGGTCTTGTCGATCGGATAGATCAGCTTGATCATCCATTTCGGTACCAATGCGTCGAGGAACGCGACGTGCCAGCTCATGACGATCAGGAACCCAAACGCGATCCACAGACACGCGATGATGAATGCCGCGCGCGATTGAATGATCGGCCAGATCTTGGCGGCGCCCCCGATACCGCACCATGCCGCGAAAAAGAACATCAACTGCCACGCGAACGGGTTGAAATACCATGTCGTTCCAGGCGGATAGGAAGCGAAATTCCAGTCGAACACCCGCGCCAGGATGTAGAAAATGACCGAGCCGAGAAGCGTGAGGTTTGGACGGCGCACCATTGCCCACAACACGAACGGTGCGACAACGAGCAACGCTATAAACAGAGGCAGCACGTCGAGATTGACCGGCTTGTAGCGCAACGTGAGCGCCTGCCCGATCAGGATGTCCGGGTGCAGAAGGAAATTATGGACGTTGAATTCGTCCTCATACATCGGGTTGTCGAATTTCCTGACTGTGCGGGCGATCTGGGCGGTGAAGATGAGGAACAGCATGATGTGCGCGACGTACATCTCGGCGGCGCGCTTCCACAGCCGCTTCAGCGCCGCCAGAAAATGCCCGGTCTTGATGATCGGGCCGTAGATGTAGCCGGCCAGGTAACCGGAGATGAAAACGAAGAACTCGGCGGCGTCGCTGAAGCCGTAGTTGCGCAAGGTCAGCCAGGCCACGACGTCATGCGGAATGTGATCGAGAAAAATCATCCATAGCCCCGCCCCGCGGAACAGATCGAGCCTTAGGTCACGATCGATGGCACGCGAGAGAGACGCTCTGTCCTGATTGGCCATCATCCCCACCCATTCCTCTTGTTGGTTCGCGACACGCTTGAAACAGGCAACCCCCGGTAAGGATCTGGGAACGCGCCGCCAGAATTCGGAGCGTTCGCGCATCGCAGCCAATGGCCTGCAACAAGCGATCAAATTATCCCCTGCTCATTGATACCTCAGGGGAAACCGGCGTCAATGTCGGAGTAGGTTAAAGTACAACGGTCAAATGGCCGGGGCGAGGACCGAATCCGCCTGGGATTTGGAAACTTGGATAATCAGTCAGCCGTCTATTCCACGAGTTCCGGCCACGGCACGATCGTCGATTTCACCGTCTTCATGGCGATGGCATCCGCAACCGCCTGGGCGACACCTTCGACTGAGAACGGATACAGCGTCTGCATCTCTAGCCAGGGATATTTGTTGCGCGTGCGATAGAGCATGTCGACGCCAAGCGGCAGGTCGTTGCCGGTGAACCCCCACGAACCGAGCACGTTGAGATCCTTGGTGCAGATGCGGTGCCAGGACGTGTTGATCGAGCCGGCGTCGGTGAACTGACCCATCTCGACATAGGTGCCGCCGTCACGCAGCATCTCGATGCCTTCGGGACCGGCACTCGGATGCCCCGAGCAATCCATCACCAGATCGGCGCCGAAGCCGCCGACAATGTCGCGCACACGCCCGATGCGCTCTTCCGGCGTTGCGAGCTCTTCGATATTGACGGTCGCCTCCGCGCCGAATTTGCGCGCCAGCCTAAGCCGCGGCGCCTCCGGCGCGCCGACGCAGATCACCCGGCCTGCGCCCATCTCCCGCGCTGCCGCAACCGCGAGAATGCCGATCGGGCCGGAACCCTGGATCACGACCGTGTCGCCCCAGGTGAAACCGCCGGCGCGGGTGGCGCGGTTGAAGGCGCGGATGCAGGAGGTCAAAGGCTCCGACAATGCTCCCAGCCGCAGCGACATGTCGTCCGGCAGTTTGTAGATCTTGGTGCCCGGCAACATGTCAAGATCGACATAGACATACTCGGCCCAGCCGCCCCACAGATGCGGCGTCTTGTCGAAACCGAGATAACGGCCGTAATAGACCGGGGCCAGGCACTTGTTGGCGCTCTGCGGATAGTGGATGCAGTAATAGCAACGGCCGCACGGCATCAGCGGCGGGATCATCACCTTCGATCCCACGGCAAGCGGCTTGCTCATGAAGTCTTCGCGAAATTCCGAACCCACCTCGACCAGCACGCCGCCGATCTCATGGCCGAGCGTGAACGGCCACGGCAGCGGTTTGGGCCAGTGGCCTTTGAGGATATGGAGATCGGTGCCGCAGACGCCACACGCACCGACCTTGATCAGAGCCGCGTTCTTCGGGATTTTCGGCCACGGCACGGTGCGAATGACCGGCTGCGCGCCGGGTCCGTCATAGGTGCAAACGCGGATCTGTTCCATGGCTAGTGTCCCGGTTCCGACATTCGTATGATTTCGCGGAGGTTTCATTTACGAATGTCAGACCAAAGCGACACTAGCAAATTATAAGATGCTAGTGCGGTTTTGGATTTGACATTCGCTCGCGGAGTTCGCGGTAAAACGAAGCGAATGTCAAATCGACCGCGACTGGCTCGTTCTCCCCCGGCCCTTCGACGGCGGCTTCTCATAGGCTTTCTAAGAGCCGACAACTGCCAATCAACCCAGCTTGAGATGCCAGGATCGGTTCTGAACTGAATCGGCCATCCGATTGACAGCGGCGCCGCGACACTCCAGCCTGCGCGGCCGCCGTTTTCAGGCCTGAAATTTTTTGGTGATGCATTGCGAAATCGCTGGTTTGTCCTTGCCGTCCTGTTTTCGGTTCGCCTCGCGATGGCATTTCAGTTCCAGAGCGTTGCGGCGGTAGCGCCCTTGTTGGGCGATGCGTTCGGCGTCTCGCTTGCCGAGATCGGTATACTGATCGGGTTCTACTTTGCTCCGGGCGTCGTGCTAGCCCTGCCGGGAGGTGCGATTGGACAGCGATTCGGCGACAAACAGACCGTGATTGCGGCGTTGCTTGTCATGCTGATCGGCGAACTTGCGATGGCGCTGTCGCCTTCCTGGTCGATGCAGATCGCGGGAAGACTCGTCGGCGGCGCGGGCGGGGTGATGCTCAATGTGCAGATGACGAAGATGGTCGCCGACTGGTTCGTCGGGCAGGAGATCGCAACCGCGATGGCGATCTTCGTCAATTCATGGCCGGCTGGAATCGCGCTTTCGCTGCTGACGCTTTCTCTGATCGGCACCGCCTTCGGCGTCGGTGCGGCCTACCTCGCGGTGGCCGCCTTCATCGCGCTTGCCCTTGTCTTCTTCGCCCTCACCTACCACGCCCCCGCCAAGATCACGGCAGCGGCGTCGGCCTCGGTGCGGCTTGATCGAAACACCCTGATCGCAGTGATTACGGCAGGCACGATATGGGGTCTCTTCAATGTCGGCTTTGCGACGATCTTCAGTTTTGGCCCCTCGATGCTGGTCGAGCGCGGCTGGTCGATCTCCTCCGCAGGTTCGGTGATCTCCATCGTGCTGTGGCTTGCCGTAGTGTCGGTGCCGCTTGGCGGCTTTGTCGCGGATCGGACCGGGCGCCCGGACTACCTTCTCGTCGGCGGCTGCATCGTGTTCGCAATCGGCATGATCGCGCTGCCCCGCAGCGACGCAGTGGTATTGATCGTCACCGCACTTGGGCTGATCAGCGGCCAGCCGGCCGGGCCGATCTTGACCCTGCCGGCTCGCGTGCTCAAGCCAGAGACGCGGGCGATCGGCATGGGCATTTTCTATACCCTCTACTATGCGATGATGATGTTGGGACCGGTTGTGGCGGGAGCCCACGCCAAATGGACCGGGAGTGCGGCGTCTGCCTTCGATTTCGGCGCCGCCGTGCTTCTGGCCTGCCCGGTTCTGCTCTGGGGATTCAATCGGTTGCCGGTGGCGCGGGTGAAAATGGCGTGATTACGCTTCATGAAGTCATTGCTAACGGCTCATTAACCTTGCCGGCCGTAGGGTTAAGCGACACCGAACGCGGTCGTCGGGTACTCGAAGCATGGCTTTGGCAAACAAGAAATCGGCGCTTCCGTCCGCCGAAGAACGAAGGCGCTTCCAGCGGGTGAAGGTTCATCTGCTCGGGCGCTACATGCTGCCTGACCGACGCGAATTTCCTTGCCAGATCATCAATATGTCGCCGGGTGGATTGGCGTTGCTGGCGCCAGGCATCGGCAACGTCGGCGACCGCGTGATCGCCTATCTCGACCATATCGGCCGGGTGGAGGGCAGGATCACCCGCATCATCGACAACGGCTTTGCCATGACGGTGGGCGCTACCGCGCGCAAACGCGACAAGCTTGCAGCCCAGCTGACCTGGCTTGCCAACCGCGACATCCTCAACCTGCCCGAAGACCGCCGCCACGACCGCATCATCCCGCGCAACCCGATCGCACTGCTCACGCTCGAGGACGGCACCAAGATGACCTGCCGGATCATCGACATGTCGCGGTCGGGTGCGGCGATCGCGGCCGAGAACAGCCCGCCGCTCAAATCGCTCGTCATGCTCGGCAAGGTGCAGTCGCGCGTGGTGCGAAACCTCGAGGAAGGTTTTGCGCTAGAATTCATGCACGAGCAGATGGCCGAGACGCTGGAAGAAAGCGTCACCGCGCGCTAGAAAATCCGCAAAACGCTACCGCTTGCCTTCATTCCCCACGCGGCGCCGGCTTCGACAGATATTCCAGCGACTGCGCCTCACCCTTGAGCGGCGTCACCTTGTCCGGATCGATCCGTATCATCAGGTAATCGATGTGGTCGTCGATTCTGGTGAACCAGTGACCGGTGCCGGCCGGAATCACGACGACGTCGCCGGCCTTGATTTCGTAAGCGACGCCGTCGCGAACCTCGGAGCCGTTGTTTCCGGGCCCATTGAACTCGCGGACCGTACGCAGGGTTGCCGGGCGCCGCTCGCGATTGAGGATGTCGGGACCCAGCACCAGCGTCGCCGCTCCCGAGATCACATGATAGACCTCGCTGACATGGTCATGTTCGGCCACCGAATTCGGCGCCGGCTTCTCCAGTCTGCCGCGATGAACCATGCCGATACCGACGCGCGCCTTGCCGATGTCGATGTCGCGGACCTGCTGATCGATGAGCTTTTCGGCGATTGCCTTTTTCGTGTAGCTCTCGAGTTCTGCGGAGGGAATGTAGGTCCCCGGACACATGACGCACGTCGGCTGCGGGTCGGTCGGATTGATCCGGACCTGCTCCTCCGCCAAGACCGCGGTGCTGGTCAAAAGACCGAAGAACGCCGGAAAAATCAAAGGCACGCGTTTCATGTTCACCTCGCTGTTGAGCGGCATGGCTGCCACGGAGTTGGCGCCTTGCCAAGTTTTTTGCGCCTCGCCGAAAACAAGGTTACCGCGGGGTAAAGCCATAATCCCTTCGATTTCCTTTCTTTTTTGGCCCAGCGGCTGCCGGTGTGATGCCGCGCGCTGCGGGTTGGGAGCGGATGTCCAAGCGCTGGCCGCGTTAACGCCGCTGGTGCCGGCTGTAGCAAACCCTCTACTTCCAGTGCGATCAGCCGTTAATGCATAAAACTTGAATCAATTGCAGTTGTTTAGAATTCTAATCAAAATTGATTCAAGTATAGATCGATTTAACTGAAGTATTTATGCGTATTCGTCTCGAATTTATCTGGTCTATTTAGCAGCAGCGCAAAACCTTTATGCGAAAGATGGTCCCAACAAGAAACGGGGGCCACAATGTTTGGATGCAGGGAGCAGGGAAAGGGCCTGGCGGTCATCGCCATCCTGCTGGGATTGAGTGCGCCGGCGCGCGCCGCCGACGAACAGATACTTTATGCGAGCATTGGCGACGCCACCCGCGCGCCGATCGGCTGGGTCGAGTTTTGCGCCGAGACCCCGAACGAATGCCGCGGTGGACCGTCGCAAGCACGCGACGTCGTGATGACGCAATCGGCCTGGCGCGACCTGACGCGCGTCAACCGCTGGGTCAACGAGACGATCAAGCCCATGACCGACATGGAGCATTGGGGCGTGATCGAGAAATGGTCGTTGCCGACCGACGGCTACGGCGACTGTGAAGATTACGTGCTGTTGAAGCGCAAGATGCTGATGGATGCCGGTTGGCCGCGCGAAGCGCTTCTGATCACGGTGGTGCGCGACAAGCTGGGCGAAGGCCATGCCGTGCTGACCGTGAAGAGCGACAAGGGCGAGTTCATTCTGGACAACCAGAACGAAAACGTCGTGGCCTGGACCGAGACTGGATACCGCTTCGTCAAGCGCCAGTCGCAGAGCGACCCCAACATCTGGGTCGCGCTCGGCGACGCCCGCCCGGCGGTCTCCACCGCCAGCGCCCGGCAGTAACAAGAGACAAGGAAACGCGACCCGGTCACATCCCCACCCCTCCCCGTCCCAGACCGGATCGCGGCGGCCAGCCTTTCCCCCAAAAGGCTGGCCGCACTTCTTTGACCTCACGTCAAGCGCAAAGAAAGCCCAAAGATCGACCAGCAGGCCGTTCCTGTATCAACCGTTGCAAAGCGGCCCTCCCACAATTTTTTTGCGCCAATTGTGAAATAGATCACAACGACCGGAACCGCACCTGGGCGATGGTCGTCTCACCGGATGGCGTGAGCCAATTTGAGGTCCGGACGGGGCAAGGCCGTTGGCGATCATACTGCGCTGACGGCCTTGTTTTACACCGTCTCGCGCAAACCGATCGGGCGGTCGCGGGCGTATTTGGCTGGCTCGAGCGCCGGCGATAAGCCATTCCTCGCAGGCTGGTGATTTGCGTTTGGCGGCGATTGCCTGCTGGATGCGCGCCTTCAACAGCTCTTCGAAGGAATCCTCATGAGTACTGAAACTCTCCTGACACCCGACGTCATCGGACTGACCAAGACCGCGCCGTTTTCACGCCGCGGCTTCATGACCGCCTCTGCAGCCGCGGCCGCGGGCTACACGCTGGCCGCCGGTCCGGTGCGCGCCGACGTCATCAAGACCGACACCAACGGCCTTACGGCGGGCGACGTCAAGATCAAGGTCGCCGACGGCGAAATGCCGGCCTATTTCGCGCGTCCCAAGGATGTGGCCAATCCACCGGTCGTCCTGGTCGCGATGGAAATCTTCGGCCTGCACGAATACATCCGCGACGTGACGCGGCGCCTTGCCAAGCTCGGCGCCTTTGCCGTTGCACCCGACTATTATTTCCGCAAGGGCGTCGATCTCACCAAGATGACGGACATTCCAGCACTGCTCCCGATCGTGAATGCGAAGCCCGACGCGGAGCTGTTTTCTGATCTTGACACCACCGTCGCCTGGGCCAAATCGCAAGGCGGCAACACGGACCGCCTCGGCATTATCGGCTTTTGCCGTGGCGGACGCACGGTCTGGGAATTTGCCGCCCACAGCAGCGCGTTGAAGGCCGGTGCATCGTTTTACGGGCCGCCCGTCGATGCGCCGAACCCGCTCTGGCCGAAGAGCCCGACGCAGCTTGCGCCCGAGATGAAGGCGCCGGTGCTCGGGCTGTATGGCGAGGCGGATGCCGGCATTCCCGTTGCAACCGTCGAAGCGCTGAAGGCGGCCCTTGCCGAGGCCAAGAAGCCCGCCGAGTTCAAGATCTATCCGGGTGCGCCGCACGGCTTCCACGCCGACTATCGCGCCAGCTACCGCAAGGAAGCTGCCGAAGACGCCTGGAACCAGATGCAGTCCTGGTTCAAGAAATACGGCGTGCTCGGGTAAGCTTTCGGAAGTTCTGGCTGCTAAAAACGGCCCCGATGCGGAAATGCACCTGAGCCGTTTTTCATTGTCTCCTGGTCTCCTCGTCTCTTCCGCCGTCCCGACCGACTGATCAAGCCCGAGTCAATTGCGGGTCGAAGGACGCACGAATTACCCGCAGACCTGCACCGGCACGATGCGCCAGCCGAACCTGGTGTGTACGCGTTGCTGTACGATGTAACAGCCGCCCTCGTAGTAATAGGGATAGTCGTACCAGTCGTCGTAGTATGGCCAGAATCCGCCGCCGAACCCGGCGACGAAGAACCGCCGATGGTGGAATCCATGACGGAAGCCGGGGTGGAAGGCAGGGTTGCCGGCCCAACGGCTGCCAGCCCAACGGCTGCCCGCAACTCCCGCCACACCCGCAGCGCCGATAGCGGTTGTGCGCGCAAAGCTGGTGCCAAAGCTCCCGCTCCGGACTGCGGCCGCGCCAAAGCTTGGACCTCCGGCACGGACGCCGCTGAAACCACCGAAGCCGCCGCCGCCGAAACCGCCGCCGCCGCGGCCGCCACCAAAGCCACCGCCGCCGCCGTGACCACCGCCACCGCCGCCGCGCGCCAAGGCCATGTCAGGCACGAGCAGGCCGAGCGAGGCAACAGCGCACAAGGCGATCATCGATTTACGCAACATCTCTCCCTCCTGATAGCCCCTGCCCTTTGATCACTACTTTCTGAGTACGATCGCGTTCCGAAATCTAGACGGGGTCCTGAAGAATTGCCCGCGCTTTCTTCTCACGTCTGCGCGACCAGTGCATCGGTTGCGAACGATCGTACGCGATCGCTGTGCGTGTTCGACTTTTTTGCGAAGATGAACGTCTGATGAACAGCGCGATCGCCAAAGGCCAAACCGGTCGCCAACAATGCCTTGGCTGAGGGTTTGGCGTGCGCGGCAATCCCTGATAATTTTTTTGCAGAGCAACTGCAGACGGTGCGCGACGAGGTTCAAACGAAGGAGACGACACGAGCGTGCGCAAACTGATCGCATTCGACGATGACACGTTCGAGAAGCTGAAGCAACTCGGGCGCGACCGGATGGCGACTGTCCAGGAGCTCGCGGACGAGGCGTTCGCCGATCTCCTGAAGAAGCACGGCATTCCCATCGATCTGAGGGATGCGCTGCGCAAGAGCGCTTCGCTGTCGGAAACGCCGGAGAAGAAAGCAGGAAGGCCTCCATCATCGAGAAAAAGGAAAACGCGATAATAATCAGAGAACCGGCTCGCAAACGCGAGCCAACGCTTCAACCGATTTTCTTCAAACCCTTGCTGTATCGCGGTCCGTTGCCGACATAAAATGCTGCCGCACTTCCCATCTTCGCCACCTGGGCGGGATCGAGCGTTCGGATCACCCGCGCCGGCGCTCCGATGATGAGCGAAGCTTCCGGAAATTCCTTGCCCTCGGTAATCACGGCCCCTGCGCCGACGATGCTGTTGCGGCCGATTCTGGCGCCGTTCATGACGACCGCACCCATTCCGACCAGCGCGCCGTCTTCCACCGTACAGCCGTGCAGGATGACGTTGTGGCCGACCGTGCAGCCTTTGCCGATGGTCAGGGGAAAACCAAGGTCGGTATGGCAGGTCGCATTGTCCTGCACGTTCGAATTCTCGCCGATCTCGATCCACTCATTGTCGCCGCGCAGGACCGCACCGAACCAGACGCTGGCATGGGCAAGCAAGCGGACCTTGCCGATGACGACTGCGGTGTCGGCAATGAAAAATTTGCCGTTTGCGGGCAGTTCGGGCGCCTGCCCGTCAAGCTCGTAGATCGCCATGAGTTCGCGGTCTCCTGATTCAGGAGACTCTGGCACAGCTGGCGCTTCGATTCCAACCTCGGAACCGTCGAGGCCGGCGGGTTCAGGCCAGAAGGCCAGCGGCGCGCAGCGTCATCAGGAAGAACGTGCCCGACATCAGGCTCCAGATCCCCGCCAGGATCGTTGCCATCATCACGAATTCCATACGGCGATTTTCGATCCGCGCGCCGCGAAGCGTGTTGCGCATGATGATGAAGGGCGCGGCAAATACCAGAAACGGAACGGCGGCGAATGTCCTGGGCGCCACGCCCTCTTGCAACAGGCCGAAACCTGCCGGACGCTGCACCACCGCCTGATACCCGCTCGTAAACGCGCCCGCGAGCGCAAAGCCAATGCAAAGCGAGAAAAAGGAATTCAACGCATCGGGCGACATTGGAGAACTCATCCGCTGACACTTTCGAGACCAGGGATTGCTTGGCAAAATTGGGCGCCGGCCGCCACAACATCCTTAAGGAAAGGTTAACGCAAGTCGGGCCGAACCACTGCCGGCGGCGGAACTCCGCCCTCTTAAAGCCGTGCGGGAAGGCGAGATCGCATGGCATATTTGCATTTGATTCGTCCCGCGCATGGCCTCGAGCCCTTCTCAAAGACCGCCTGTTCATGACTTTCATTTCGACGGCCCAGCACATCGCCCGCATTTCGCGCGCCGATCGCCGCAGCCATCTCGTGCCGATCCTGCTTGCCGGCACGATCGCGGCGGGCGCGATCGGCATCGTGGCCTTTCTGTTGTGGCCGACCTGGGAAGCGGAGGGCTCACACGGTCCGGCGCGATTGCCGGTCAGCATCGGGGGCACGCTCTTCAATGTGCCGACAACAGCGATCCGCATGAACATCCAGCGGCACTCCGGAGCGCAGGAACGTGTCGATCTCGGCTTCTCATTTCCTTCGCTGGAGCCCCCCGAACCGCCAAAACACGTCAGCGCGGCAAATCTCGAAGTGACGGTGCAGCCGATCGACCGGATCTTTCTCTCGATCGCCGCCCATCATGATTCGCTGGCGCCGGATATGCGCTTTCGCACTATCTATCCGCGTTATCTCGAACAGGCCTCGGCGACCGTGGAAGACGGATTGACCAGGCACGCGTTTCGTGACGGCTCACCCTACGGGAACGAAGATCTATTCTCCGCGACCGCGCCCGATATCACCGCGCGCTGTACCCGTGACGCGGCGACGCCCGGAATGTGCCTGAGCGAACGCCGCCTCGATGGCGCCGACCTGACATTTCGCTTTCCGCGGAGCTGGCTGGCGCATTGGCGCAACGTCGCCGAGGCGATGGATCGCCTGACGCAGCAGGTGCACGGGCAGCGAAGCGACAGCCGCAGCCCGTAGGCTGCCGCCATCGAGAGTCTCCGAATGCCGGTGCTATCCCTGTTCGACCAGGTCGTCCTCGAGGATCGCCATCTGGAATTGAAACGAGCGATCGTCATCTTCGTCGTCGACAAACAGCACGCCGATGAATTCCTCGCCGATGTAGACCTCGGCTGAATCTTCCTTCTTCGGCCGAGGAACCACACGAATTTTGGGGTTGCCGAACAGGCGCTTGAGGTAAGCGTCGAGTTTCCTGACTTCCTGAACGTCCACGGCGGTCTCCAATGCGATATTAAATCCAGGGGTTTCGGGAAGTTCTAGACGGGACGGAACGAACCGCCGGCCGTCTCAACGGGCTCTTGCAGGCAGCTCTTAAGGGCTTATAGCGGGCCCCGCCTCGAAGCGCAAAACCACTTTTGCCGCAAGATCAACCCTCTGCTCCGCTTGATCGTCAGGCTTGAAAATTACAATCCGGTCGCGTTGAGCATCTGGTCCATGGTGCGCGAGGGTTCGGCACAGCCGGCCTCGCCCACGATCTTGGCGGGGACGCCCGCCACCGTCACATTGTGCGGTACCGCCTTGACCACCACCGAGCCAGCGGCGATCCGGGCACAATGGCCGACCTCGATATTGCCGAGAATGATCGCGCCCGCCCCGATCAATACGCCATGGCGAATCTTGGGATGGCGATCCTCGTTCTCCTTGCCGGTGCCGCCGAGCGTGACGCCATGCAGGATCGAGACGTCGTCTTCAACGACAGCGGTTTCGCCGCAGACGAAGCCGGTGGCGTGGTCGAGAAAGATACCGCGGCCGATCCGGGCCGCCGGATTGATATCGGTCTGGAAGACAGCTGACGAGCGGCTCTGCAAGTAATAGGCGAAATCCCTGCGGCCTTTCTGAAATAGCCAGTGCGCCAGACGATGGGTCTGTATGGCGTGGAAACCCTTGAAGTAGAGCAAGGGGTCGATGAAGCGCGACGTCGCGGGGTCGCGGTCGTATACCGCGACCATGTCGGCGCGGAAGGCATTGCCAAGATCGGGGTCATCCCGCAGCGCCTCGTCATAGGTTTGCCGGATCAGGTCGCCCGACAAGGCCGTGTGATCGAGACGATCGGCAATGCGATGCACCACCGAATCCTCCAGGCGCTCGTGATGCAGTACGGTCGCGTAGATGAAGGAGGCAAGTTCGGGTTCGCGGCGGACGATGTCCTCGGCCTCGATGCGCACACGATCCCAGATCGGATCGAGAGCCGCCAGTTTTGCCGCGCCTTGCGGACTGACCTGATGCTTTGCCATTGCGCTGCTACTCGCAGATTTCGATGACTCTCTGAAGACACCATAGCACGGCAGGTGGAGGGATGTCCCGTGCGCTCACACCAAGGTGAATGTCGCGACAAACTCGGGGCAGTTCCTAACGCCTTGGAGCAACGGCTTTTCCTCGCGCGTGCCGAGCCCGCAAGCCGAGGGCACTCCCTGAACGTGGTTGGCCGTCTCCGGGAAATCAAGCCGCACCATCCGACTATTGGTGGATTTCCGCGAGCCTGCCGGTCCGGGCATGTTGGTGGAAACTGGGGGAGAGGGGCATTACCGCACAGACCTTACGCGCACGCGTCTCGGACTCGATCCTGGTCTGGGCGACGGCCGTCGCTATTCCGCTGATGTTGCTTGCGCCAGCGCTCTGGAACGGCTATCCGCTCCTGCAGTCCGATACCGGCGGCTATCTGGCGCGCTGGTACGAGGGCTATCTCGTCCCCAGCCGATCCACTGTCTTTGGTCTCTACCTGCATTTCGGCGAGAACAGCTATTTCTGGATCAATCTCGGAATCCAGTCGCTGGCGACGATGTGGATCCTGCAATTGACGCTGCGCGCCTTTGGCATGGCGAGGCCGGCGCTTCTGTTGGGATTGGGCTTCGCGCTTACGCTCACCACAGCGCTGCCCTGGCTCGCCAGCATGCTGCTGACCGATATCTTTGCCGGTCTCTCGGTGCTGTCACTGTTTCTTCTTGTGCTGCACGGAGACAAGATCTCCGGCATCGAAAAAGTCGCCTTGTTTGCCTTCACCGCCTTCGCGGCTGCCAGTCACAGCGCGACGATGGCCGTATTGCTGGGCCTTTGCTGCATGGGATGGATCGCGCGGCCGTTTCTGCGCGAGCGGATTTCGGTGGCCGGCCTGACCCAAGGCACCCTCACCTCCGCCGCCGGCGCGCTCATGCTGCTGTCGGCCAATTTCGCGCTGTCGGGGCAATTGGCGTGGACCCCCGGCGGCTCTGCCATCGCCTTCGGCCGGATGCTGCAGGATGGCTTCGTCACGCGCTATCTAACGGATCACTGCGGCGAACAGCGCCTCAAGCTGTGCCCGTATCGCGACGAATTGCCGGGAACGGCCGATGAGTTTCTGTGGAGCAGAGGCAGCGTATTCAACAGGCTCGGCCGCTTCGCTGGAATGAGCGACGAGATGGGTTTCATCGTCACTCGTTCGCTTCTCGAACATCCGTTGCGGCAGGCGGAGGCGGCTGCACTCGCAACGGCTCGGCAGCTTGTTCTGGCCGCAACCGGTGAAAACGCCAATCGTCCGATTCCCCATACCCACGGCATTCTGGAACATTATCTGCCGAAACAGCTCAAACTGGCGCGCGCGGCGTATCAGCAGAACAACCACATCACCTTCGGCCCGATCAACCTGATCCATGTTCCGGTCGCGCTGATTTCGATTGCGCTGGTGTTCGGCATGCTCGCAACCGCGATTTGGCGCCGACGACGCGACGACTTCACCCTGCTCGCCGCAACCGTGTCGCTGGCGCTGCTAGGCAACGCCTTCGTCTGCGGCGTAATATCCGGGCCGCACGATCGCTACGGCTCGCGGCTCGCCTGGATCGCGACCTTCGCGGTCCTGATCGCGACACTGCGTCGCTTCACGCACGAGGATGAATTTCGCGGCGATTCACTTTCGCTCGGCGAGAAAATCCAGCACGCCTGACTTGTAGACCTTGTCGCCCACGGCGCGCATGTGGTCGCGGTTGGGAATATTGAGCACCCGCGAGCCCGGAATGACTGCTCCGAGCGCGTCCGCCGAGCCCGCAATTTCGTCGGCGGTGCCCACCGCGATCAGCACGGGAACGGTGATCCCGGCGGCTTCCTCCCGCCTCATCAGTCGGCGCGAACCGCGCAGGCACGCTGCAAGCGCGCGGCGATCGGATCGGGTCTGGTCGGCAAAGGCGCGAAATGTCCGCCCGACCGGATCGGTCACCTCGTCAAGCGAGTCCACCTCGAGCGCGTTGGCGACATTCTCGCCGGGACCGCCGCCCTCGATCAGGCCAATCCCGATGCCGCCGAAGATCGCCGAGCGCAACCGTTCGGGCTGGCTTCGCGCGAGCACGGCCGTCATCCGCGACCCCAGCGAATAGCCCATGACGTCGGCGCGCTCGATGTTCAGATGATCCATCAGCGCCGTGATGTCGGAGGCCATGATGGCGATCTCGTAGGCAGCCGGGTCGTAGAGCTTGGCGGATTCGCCATGGCCGCGATTGTCGAAGGCAATGACGCGGCGGCCGCTTTTCCGCAGCTCCGAAACCCAGGTCGGATAAACCCAGTTCACGTTCTTGGTCGAGGCGAATCCATGCACGAGCAGGATCGGATCGCCCTCGCCCTCATCGAGATAGGCAATTTCAACAGCGCCGTGATGAAAACTCGGCATCGTTCATTCCGCACTTTGTGAAGTAAAGCTACCCGCTTATGGGCGCACTCGCCATCGCAGGCGCGGCGGCTGCCAGCTGTCTTCGCAACCGGCGCGCCCTTTTGCGATCGAGCCAAGACTGGGTCATGCGTTCCGTGGTGGCCTTGATGGAGGAAAGAAAGCCGAACAACGCAAACAGAGCGCCGAATACCCAGAGCGCCAGGTCGAACGCGCCGGCCGCGAGCCACAATCCGCTGCGACCGAGCAGTTTGAGAATCGCGCGCGTCTGACCGCCCTTCGACCCCGCTAGCCGCGCGGCGCGCGCCACATCCTCCGGGCCCTCGGCGATTCTCAGCGTATCGAGCGCGCCACGTGTGCCGGCCCGTTCGCCGACCCGTCCGACGTCCTTGGCAAGGCGCACCAGGGCGCCGGCTTTCTCGGCGTGAAACGCAGCCCTGATCGCGCTTGCGGTTTGCCCCGGCCGCATCACCGAGCCCGTTACGAGCGCATTTTGCAGCACCGGCGAATCCACCATCTCGCGCGCCGAACGGCCGGCCCATTCGGTCAATCCTTCCCCGAGACGGCCGACCTTGCGCGCGTCCTTGACGAGAGTCAGGCCGGCGCGCACCGGGCCTGCGCCGCCGACGGTGACGTAGGTTGCTGCCGTCACCGCCAGGCCCGCCGTGGCAAGGCCCAGCACCAGACGATCGGTATCCTCGCCCATGATGAGGTGCTTGGCCTCACGCACGACGTCGCGGATATCGCCGAACACGAAAAGATCGCCGGCGACCGTGCCGGACAGGCTGGCGGCATCGTCGGCATTCCCGGTCACAAGGCCGGACGCAAAGCGCCTTGCGAGATGGGACGAGGAGCTTTCTTCGGCAACCGCCTCGCTCACCCGGTGCGATAACTCGTCCGGAACGGAGATGCCCTTTTCCCTGGCAAGACCGACGAAACTTTCGGCGAGTCCCGCGTCATGGTCCTCCAGCGCCGCCTCGATCTGGTCGTTGATGACGTACTGGTTGTTCCGCAGGGCAGAATCGATTCGGATTTCCGACAGCTCAGCCGGATCATCCTGAGCT
>Ga0306926_10002421_pt1 | contig 19024 bp, 16 predicted proteins | sample flu12Cox44000178_FD_203759 | JGI IMG/M metagenome (GOLD analysis project Ga0306926, IMG submission 203759) | Lab enrichment of tropical soil microbial communities from Luquillo Experimental Forest, Puerto Rico - flux8day.12C.oxic.44.000.178 (v2)... | ecosystem: Environmental > Terrestrial >... | reverse complement strand
TTCGACAGCGGCACGTTTGTCGCCGATCTGCGCCGCCGGGTTGCCATTGCGAGCACCAGCCAGGAGCCGGATCGCGCCGGCGAGCTGAACCGATATCTTGACGAGGAGATGAAGCCTGCGCTCGCCGCGCTCGGATTTGCCGCGCGCGTCTTCGACAATTCGCGAGGTCCTCCGATCCTGCTTGCGGAGCGCATGGAGGATGCGCGGCTCCCCACAGTCCTGATCTATGGGCACGGCGATACGGTGCGCGGCCAGGACGATCAGTGGCGCACGGGCCTCTCGCCGTGGGTGCTCACCGTTGAAGGCGATCGCCTCTATGGCCGCGGCAGCGCCGATAACAAGGGGCAGCACAGCATCAATATCGCGTCGCTCGGCGCGGTGATTGCCGAGCGCGCGGACCTCGGCGCGGGCCTGGGCTTCAACGTGAAATTTCTGATCGAGACCGGGGAGGAAGTGGGCTCCGCGGGCCTGCGCGAGTTCTGTCGCGAGCACAGCAAGGGGCTGCTCGCAGCGGACGTGCTGATTGCCTCGGACGGCCCGCGGGTTGCGCCCGCACGGCCGACGCTCTATCTCGGCGCCCGCGGAGCCCACCCCATCGAGCTCATCGTCGAGCTGCGCGAAGGCGCGCACCATTCCGGCAACTGGGGCGGGCTCATTGCCAATCCGGCCATCATCCTAGCGCACGCGCTCGCTTCCATCACCGACGCGCGCGGCGCGATCACGGTGCCGGAGTGGAGGCCGCCGCTGCCGGAGGCAGTACGCCGCCATCTCGCAGGCGTCGAGATCGACGCCGGCGGCAACGGGCCGACCGTCGATCGCGACTGGGGCGAGCCGGAGCTCACGCCGGCCGAGCGGGTGTTCGGATGGAACAGCTTCGAGATACTGGCATTTACCAGCGGCACGCCGGAGAGTCCCGTCAACGCCATCCCTGGCAATGCGCGCGCCCATTGCCAGTTGCGCTTCGTGGTCGGCACCGACGTCGACGACATCATTCCGGCGCTGCGGCGCCACCTCGACCGGAATGGCTTCCATCAGGTCGAGGTACGCCGGGGTGCCGGTGGATTGTTCCGCGCCAGCCGGCTTGACCCGGACGACCCGTGGGTCGCCTTTGCCGCCCGCTCGATCGAGCAGACCACCGGCCGCACACCCGCCATCCTGCCCAATACCGGCGGCTCGCTTCCCAACGACAGCTTCACCGACGAGCTTGGGCTCAAGACGATCTGGATCCCGCATTCCTATGCGGGATGCTCGCAACATGCACCCGATGAGCATCTGCTTGCGCCCATTGCCCGCGAGGGACTCCGCGCGATGGCGGGCCTGTTCTGGGATCTCGGCGAGCCGGGGCTTGTACCCGCCGTAGCCCGGCTTGAGCGTAGCGAAACCCGGGGACGGGGTTCGGCAGGCTTGGAGTGAAGGGTCGCAATTCCCCGGATTTTCACTTCGTTCAATCCGGGCTACGTCTCTACCTCATTCCGCCGCGACGTTGCGCGCCGGTCCGTGTGCGGCCGTCATCGCATCCTCGTAGGCATCGAGCCAGTCGGTGCCGGCCGGTGCGATCACGTCGCCGCCGCGCGCCTGCCGGCACAGCGCGGGATCGTCCAGAACCGCAGGCAGCTTGCCGGCGGCCTCGTATTCGTTGACGGCCTTGAGCAGCACGCGCCGGGTGAGCATCACCATGCGGTCGCTGGAAGCAAGATGCTCCTGGGTGCGGTCGATGATCGGGTCCATGGTTTCCTGGATGGCCTGATCCTGCAACGGGATGCCGACGATGCCGGTATAGCTCTCGCCGCGCCGGGCCATCTCGCGATCCATGCCGTGATCGTTCGATTTGTTCATCACCGGCCGCCAGCGTCCCATCCAGTCGGTGGTCCGCGGCAGATATTGCAGCGGACGCGCAAGACCGGGGATCACGGTCCCGTCGGCATAGCGCAGCGACTTGAATTTGCCGCTCGCCCGCTGCAGGTCGATGTTGAAGATCATGGTGTGCTCGTCGTCGATCGGCACCCAGGCATTGGCCGAGAGGTTGCGCTCCAGCCGGTCGCTCGGATAGCAGACCCAGAACGGGAAAATGAAGCTCGCGAACCGATGGTGCTCGTGGCCCTCCATGGCGTCGCGCGAGGCGGAGTACATGGTGCCGAACGGCATCTCGCTGATATTGATGTGCGGCGCCTTGTTCTTCACGGTGTAGGTTGCCGCGTCGTTCGGGTCCATCCTTGAGGCGTCGATGCAGCCGCCGTGCAGAAAGCCGAGATGGGAGGTGTCGATGTCGCCTTCGAGCGCCTGCAGCCAGTTGCAGTCGCGCTGGGTGAGCGCGATGTTGCGGTCGTCGCCCTCGCTCATGATCGCGTCGATCTCCGGCAGGCCGGGCGGCGTTGCACGCTCGCCCATGTAGACGAAGACGAGGCCGCCGCGCTCGACGGTCTTGTAGGCGGTTGCCTTCACGCCGGCCGGATACCTGGTCTTGTCCGGCAGGTTGGGCTGGTCGAGGCAATTGCCCTCCACATCGAACTTCCAGCCGTGATAGGGGCAGCGGATGCCGTGGTGCTCGTTGCGACCGAGGAACAGCGACGCCAGCCGATGCGGACAGCGATGATCCATGATGCCGACCCGGCCACCGGTATCGCGAAACGCGATCAGCTTCTCGCCGAGCAGCATCAGCCGCATTTGCGGACCGTCGGCAACGATCTCGGAGGACAGGCAGGCCGGGATCCAGAACTGACGCATGAACTTTCCCATGCCCGTGCCGCGGCCGACGCGGGTGAGGAGCTCGTTCTGGGCCGCAGTGATCATCTCAGCCTTCTCCCGTCGTTATGGCGCGAGCGATCTATCCCTCGACGATGATCCCGGCTCTGGCCATGTTCTGCAACGAGGCCGCAAGCACGGGTTTCGCCTCATTGGCATCCCGCATCGGCGTGTCGAGGAAGCTGTTGGGCGGATAGAACGACGCCGCGCCGAAGAACGGCCGGTACATCTCCCAGCGCGCGCGCAGGAGCGGATTGGCGGTGCCGGTGTCCTTGCAGCGCCCAGCGCGCAGCGCTTCGACATCGATCAACGCGGAGACGGCCGTCGTCTCTTCGGCGCTGTCCTCATAGGCGAGCGTGCGTCCGAGATAATCGATGATGTGCGAGCGGCCGCCGAGCACCGATCCGTCGAGGGAAAAGCCGATCCCGTGCGCCACATTGGCGCTGATGATGAACATCATGTTCTCGGCCGCGCGCACGACCTTGGCGGCCTCCTGGGCGGCTCGCCTCGGCGAGTTGGTCGGGTGCAGGATGACCTCGGCGCCCTGCATCATGAGCACGCGCGCCACTTCCGGCACGTTGATCTCCCCGCACGGGATCATCGCAAGCCGGCCGAGCGGCGTATCCGCGACCGGAAATATCTCGGGCGCGCTGTAGCGCGCGACATAGGCATCCATAAAGTCGTGGGGCGAAGGAAAGGCTGCGGTATTGACCCGGCGATAACGCAGGATCACCTCTCCCTCCGGATCAATCAGAAAGCACGTATTGAGGTAGCGACCCGGCCATTCGGGATCGCTCTCGAACTGGTGGGCGCCGATGTAGATTTGGCGGCGCCGGGCAAGCGCCTGCAAGGGCTCGCTGATCGAGCCCGGAACCGGGCAGCACGCCTTATCGATCCACTCGGCAGCAGGCAGGCCGTGCGGGGGTCCCTGCAGCGCGAACTCCGGCAGCACGACGAGCGCGGCAGCCTCTGCGCCTTGCACCGCCTTCTCGATCAGCGCGATCGTGTGCGCGATGTTCTCTTTGATGATCAGCCACGCGCCGGAACGATCCGCAGCCTTCACCGCGAGACTGCTTCTCGTCTGGATGCAGGTGGCCCGCCAAGGCGCAACGGTCATAAGGCTTCAATTCTCGTCCCGACCGGGACCCGAACAGCGAGTCTCCCACGTCGGTCAGGCGCCGGCAAACTATAGGCTTCCGCCATATGCGCGAAAAGAGACGAACGCGAAGCGCCGGCAATATCAGGGGCGAGTGAGCGGCGGCAGCTGGACCTTGATGCCGAGGTCGGCCGTGCGATCATCAGAATATTCCTTCGGCTTCTCGATCAGGTGGCAGCGGCGAGCGGCCACGTAGAAGTTGAAGCCCTCGCAGCGCTTGTCCTTCAGACAACGCTGTGCACAATCAAAGTAGTTCTGCGCGTTCGCCTGCAGATAGGGCTCGTTCGGAAACCGCTTATAGGGCCGGCGCTGAATCACCGGCTCGCGCTCGTCATAGGTGACGCTCGCGCCTTCGGCCACGAACGTCACGTTGCGCGGCTCGAGCCGCAGAGGATTGACCGCTGCTTTGAGAAAGCAATAGCGGTTCCACGAATCATAGGAATAGGCGCGGCAGCGGGTGTCCTTTCTGCAAAGGCTCTCGCAATGCTCGAGCGGGACGCCGCGTTCCTTGTGATAGTCGCCGCCTTCCATGTCCCGGCCGTCATAGGCAGTGAACGATCGATCGGAAGGAGTGGCCGGCACAGGAGCCACGGCTGCAGGCGCCGCGGCTGCGGGAGGCGGGCCAGCAGGAGCAGGCGGAGCGGCGGCGGCCTCGCGTGGCGGCTCTTTTTTCAGACCCTCGTCGATCTTATCGGTGATCGCTTTCGCCGCCTTCTCGGCGGGAGCCTTGCGGCACACATCACCGAGCATGGCAGCAATCACTTCAAACGAGCCGGTCGCCGCCTTTTGCCGGGCCGCAGCATAGCCTGCCGCCCATGAGATCATCATGAGTGACCGGCGCAGCCTCGTGCTGTTGGCCCGATCGCCGAGGTCAGAGAGAAAGTCGCCGCAGGTATAGGTGTCGAGCACGAGCGCGTCCTGCGCACGCACTGCGCAGGCAAGGCCTGCCGCCACGGCAATCCCGACCAGCGCTGAGCCTGCTTTCACGTTCGCCCCCCCGCTATGACACCGTCAAGCCGGTGGCACGCTCGAAGGCACCCTGGCCGAGCGGTCGCGTCGCCGGCGAGATGTCGCATTTGAGAAAGCGACCTTTGCCCGCTGCGCCCACGAACTCGCCAGCGTGCGCCACGCTCTCGCCGCGCAGGAGCGTGGTGACCGGCCAGCCCTTGATCTTCATGCCCTCGTACGGCGTGTAGTCCATGGCATCATGCATCATTGCCTGGGTGATGGTCACCTCCTTTTCCGGGTCCCAGATCGCGAGATCGGCATCGCTGCCTACCGCAATCGTGCCCTTGCGGGGGTAAAGCCCGTAGAGCTTGGCGGCGTTGGTTGCGGTGAGCGCCACGAAGCGCGGCAGGTCGATGCGCCCCTTGCCCACGCCTTGCGAGAACAGGAGCGCGGTTCTTACTTCGAGACCGGGGACGCCATTGGCGACTTTCTTGAATGGCGCATTGCGGCCGTGCTTCATCTTTCCTTCCGGATCGTCATAGCGGTAGCCGGCATGGTCTGAGGAAAAAACCTCGAACACGCCGGTCTCGAGCCCCCGCCAGATCAGCTCCTGGTTTGCCTTGTCGCGCGGGGGCGGGCTGCACATGTATTTTGCGCCCTCGAAGCCGGGACGGTCGAGGTCGTCCTGGGTGAGGAAAAGATATTGCGGGCAGGTCTCGCCATAGACCTTCAGGCCGCGCGCCTGTGCTGCGCGGATCTGCTCCATCGCCTCGCGCGAGGAGACATGCACAATGAGAATAGGCACATCAACCAGCTCGGCGAGCGCGATCGCGCGCGAGGTGGCCTCGCGCTCCGCAATGGGAGCGTGCGCGACCGCATGAAAGCGCGGCGCCGAGTGGCCGGCTGCCAGCAGCCGGTCGCTCAGCCAGGAGATGACGTCGTGGTTCTCGGCATGCACCATGACCAGCGCGCGCTCGCGCCGCGCCACTGTGAGCACCTCGAGTATCTGCCGGTCGTCGAGCTTGAGCAGGTCGTAGGTCGTGTAGATCTTGAACGAGGTGTAGCCGTCCTTGATCAGCGCGGGGAGCTCCTGGCCGGTGACCTGCTCGGTGGGATCCGAGATGATGAGGTGAAAGGCATAATCCACCGCCGCTTTCGGCCCGGCGCACTCGTGATAATCCTTCACGACCTGGCGCAGCGACATGCCGCGATGCTGCGCGGCGAACGGAATGACTGTGGTGGTGCCGCCGCATGCCGCTGAGCGCGTTGCGGTGAAGAAGTCGTCCGCCGTCATGATCCCGGTCGAGGACCGCTGCTCGATATGGCAGTGGCTGTCGATCCCGCCGGGAGTAACGATGTGGCGATCCGCATCGATCTCCCGCCGACCGGGGGGAAGATTTACGCCAATGGTAGTGATACGGCCATCCGCTATGCCGATGTCCGCGCGAAATACGTCCGCGGCGGTCGCCACCGTGCCGTTGCGCACGACGAGGTCGTAATCCATGACGCTACGCCACCGCCCGCCGGCCGGCATCGCCGCGCAGCGCCAGGCGCGCCTCAAGACGGGCAAGCAGCCCCTCGAGCTCTCTCACGTCATCGGCATCGAGCCTTGGACCGGGTCCGCGCACGTGCGCCGAGCGAATGGCCCCGCGCCGGCGCAGGATTTCCTTGCGCACGGCCAAGCCGAAGCCAGGCTGCTGCTCATGACGGATGAGCGGCAGGTAAACGTCGAACAGATCCTCGGCTTCCTCGTGCTGGCCTTGCTGGGACAGCGCACAGACCGAGACCAGCATCTCGGGATAGGCAAAGCCGGTCATCACGCCGTCGGCGCCGCGGCGCAGCTCCTGTGGAACGTACAGCCCGCCGTTGCCGACCAGGATGCTGACATAGCGTCTGGTCTTTCCGTCGCATGCGTGGCGCAGCTCGGAGAGCTTCTTCAGCCCTGAACAATCCTCGTGCTTGAACATCACGACGCTCGCATGTGCATCGACGATTTTCAGGAATCCCTGCACAGAGATGTCGGCCTGCGTCGATTGCGGGTAATCCTGATAGACGACGGGAATACTGTCGCCCAGCGCGGCGATCACATCGCCGACATAGGCGATGATCTGCGTCTCCGTCTTCAGGCCCGTGAGCGGCGCCACCATGACCCCGCAAGCACCGGCATCCATCGCGCTTTTGCTCAGCTTGACCAGATTGGCGGTCCCCGGGTTCGACACCCCGACGATGACCGGTACCCGGCCGTTCACCCGGCGCAGATAGCGATGCACGAATTGCGTCGATTCCTGCTCGCTGAGCTTCGGCGCCTCGCCCATCATCCCCAAAATGGTGAGGCCGCTCACGCCGCATTGCAGATAGAACTCTATCAGGCTGTCTACGCTTGCCCAGTCGATCTCTCCGCTATCCGTGAAAGGGGTCGCCGAGATCGCGTACAGTCCCCTTGCCGTGGCATCGAGCAGATGGGTCATTGCCGGGCCTTCTCGCCGGGATTCGAAAAACAATTTCTACTGCTTTCGCGAGCGAAAGAGCAACCAACCGCCCTTGGCTTGGCTGCATCGGACTTGAGCATGCGGCGCCAATGATGCCTGCGCATTCGCCTTGTTCCAAGGCGCCCGCGGGATATAGTTGCCGCACCCGTGCGCACGCGGGCGGGCACTCGTGACGGAAGGAACTTCATGATGCGATATGCAGTTGCGCTCGCAGGCGCCATGCTGGCTGCTGCTTCGTCCTCGCTGCCGGGTCAGGAGCTTCCACCGCTGCGCACCGCGATTGACGGCACATTTGCCCCGCACGCATTTCCAAGCCTCTCGGGTGGCTATGAGGGTTTCAACATCGATCTCGGCAACGAGATCGCCAGGCGGCTGCATCGCAAGATCATCATCGACGCCGCGCAGTTCTCCGGCCTCATTCCGGCCTTGCAAGCGGGAACCTATGATTTCCTGATCGCTCCGACCACAGTGACCAGGGAGCGCGCCGAGAACATGCTGTTCACGGAAGGCTATCTCAACACGGACTACCAGTTCCTGATCAAGAAAGGCGCCCCCAAGATCACGAAGCTCGAGGACCTCAAGGGAAAGACCATCTCGGTCAACAAGGGGGCCGTTTACGACTCCTGGGCGCGCGAGCTCGAGCCCAAAATCGGCTGGAAGGTCGAATCCTTCGGCACTCAGCCCGACGCCGTGCAAGCGGTGCTCGCCGGCCGCGCCGACGCGAACGTCGCCGGCAACACCGTCATTGCGTGGGCAGCCAAAAACAATCCGCAGCTCGAATTGTCGTATCTTTATTCGACCGGCCTGGTCTGGGCAGCGCCCTTGCGCAAGGATTCAGCCGAGTTGCGCAAGACCATCGAAAATCCCATCGAATGCATAAAGCTCGATGGCACAATGGCGAAGCTGCACGAGAAATGGTTCGGCGTGGCTCCGGCGCCCCGCTCCGCCGCGGTGACCGTCTTTCCTGGTTACGGCGTTCCGGACATGCCGGGCTACGATCCAACCCCGCACACGCCGGCGTGCGGCTGACTTCGCATTTGCATTCATTTGTAGGGGCGGGGCGTAGCGCGTCCCAGACGTGCGTAACCGCGCGATGCCCCGCCCCTGCAGCGCTGCAGCAATGACAGCTGACCGGCCGCCGATCCTCGATATCCGCGGCCTTCGCAAGAGCTTCCATCATGTCGAGGTGTTGCGTGGCATCGACCTTGCCGTTCACCCACAGGAGCTGGTCTTCGTCATCGGCCCGTCGGGATCGGGCAAGAGCACGCTGCTGCGATGCTGCAACCGGCTTGAGGAACCGACCAGCGGCTCGATCCGGGTCGACGGCATCGATATCATGGCGCGCTCGACCGACATCAATGCCATGCGACGCCGCATCGGCATGGTGTTCCAGTCGTTCAACCTCTACCCGCACATGACCGCGCGCGGCAATGTCGCCCTGGCGCTGATCAAGGTGCTGCGCAAGCCACGTGCGCAGGCGGAAGAGATCGCGCTTGCCGCACTCCATCGGGTCGGCCTTTCCGACAAGGCGCGTGCCTATCCGGCGGAGCTCTCCGGTGGGCAGCAGCAGCGGGTTGCGATTGCCCGCGCGCTCGCGCTCGAGCCCAAGCTGATGCTGTTTGACGAGCCGACCTCGGCGCTCGATCCCGAGCTGGTCGGCAGCGTGCTCAATGTCATGCGCGAGCTCAAGCGCGCCGGGATGACCATGCTGGTGGTGAGCCACGAGATGCGGTTTGCGCGCGATGCCGCCGACCGCGTCATCTTCATGGATCACGGCGCCATCGTGGAAGAGGGCTCGCCGGAAGAAATTTTCGCAAAGCCGACCGAGCCGCGCACCCGCGCCTTCCTCGCCGATCTGACGCGCTGAGGCGGGCATGCAACACGGGTTCGGCTTTCTCGACGCCTTTTTCAACCCGGGGCTGATCGAGCGCTATCTGCCGGACATTGCCAAGGGCATGGCGGTGACCATCGAGATTGCCGCCGCCGTCGTGGTAACGGGAATCCTGCTCGGCCTGGTGCTCGCAATCGCGCGCTCGTTTCGCGTGCTGCCGGTGAGCGCACTGATCGTGCTGTTTGTCGATGTGTTTCGCGCCCTGCCGCCGCTCGTCCTGGTGCTGCTCGTCTATTTCGGCCTGCCTAATGTAGGCATCTACCTGCCATCCTTTGCCGTGCTGTGGCTCGTGCTCTCGCTGGTGCTGGCGGCGTTCTGCGAGGAGATCTTCTGGGCCGGTATCCTCTCGGTGCCGAAGGGTCAATGGGAGGCGGCGCGCTCGACCGGCCTCGGCTTTGTCGGCGCGCTCGCCTACGTAGTGCTGCCGCAGGCTCTGCGCCTGACCGTGCCGCCGATCACCAATCGCACCATCGCCATCACCAAGAACACCGCGCTCGGTACCGTGATCGGCGTCGGCGAGATCCTCAACCAGGCGACCACCGCGCAGTCTTTCTCCGGCAATGCAACCCCGCTGATGATGGGCGCCATTGCCTACGTGATGCTGTTCATTCCGGTGGTGGTGCTCGGCCGTTCTCTTGAGACCCGCTTCGCCTGGCGGAGGGGCTGATGGAAGCCATCGTCGAGCAGTTCTTCAACATTCCAATCATGCAGCGGGCGCTGCCGCTGCTGCTCATGGGCCTCCGGCAGACCGCACTCATCTGCCTCATGGTCATTCCGCTTGGGCTCGCCGGCGGGCTTGCCTTTGCGCTCCTTTCGCGGTCATCGCTGCGCGCGGTGCGCTCCGCGGCCGTCGTCGGGATCGATTTCTTTCGCGCCGTGCCGCCGCTCGTGCTCCTGATCTTCGTCTATTCGGGGCTGCCGTTTGCCGGGGTGCGACCCTCGCCGTTCACGGCCGTCGCGATCGCCTTTTTTCTCAATACGTCGAGCTACTATGGCGAGATCTACCGTGCCGGAATAGAGAGCATCGGGCTTGGCCAATGGGACGCGGCGCGCTCCACCGGGCTGACGGCCTCGCAGACGCTCGCTTACGTCGTCCTCCCGCAGGCGGTGCGCAACGTGCTGCCCGATCTCGTCTCCAACACCGTGGAAGTGGTGAAGCTCACCTCGATCGCCAGCGTTGTCGCGCTGCCCGAACTCCTGTATTCCGCTGACATGGCGAGATCGGTGACCTTCAACAGCTCGCCGCTGGTGCTGGCCGCTGCCATCTATCTGGTCATGCTGTGGCCGATCGTGCGACTGGTCAGCCGTCTGGAGCGGCGGATCGCGACCTAGCCAAGTTTCGCGAGGAAACGAGTGGTTCGAATATTGCGCATCGGCGGTGCCCAGATGGGCCCCATCCAGAAGGCGGATACGAGGCAGCTCGTGGTGCGGCGCATGCTCGATCTCTTGGACGAGGCGAAATCGCAAAGCTGCGATCTCGTCGTCTATCCGGAGCTGGCGCTGACCACGTTCTTCCCACGCTGGTACATGACCGACGCGAGCGAGATCGATGCCTGGTTCGAGCGCGAGATGCCCAATGCGGCGACGCGCCCGCTGTTCGAGAAAGCCGCCGAATATGCCATCGCGCTCTCGTTCGGCTACGCCGAGCTCACGTCCGACGGCCATCGCTTCAATACGTCCATTCTGGTCGATCGCGACGGCAGCATCGTCGGCAAGTACCGCAAGGTGCACCTGCCCGGCCATTCCGAATACGACCCGCAGCGCGCGTTCCAGCACCTGGAGAAGCGCTATTTCGAGCCGGGCGATCTCGGCTTTCCCGTCTTCAGGACCATGGGCGGCATCGTGGGCATGTGCATCTGCAACGACCGCCGCTGGCCGGAGACCTATCGGGTCATGGGACTGCAGGGCGTCGAGCTGATCGTGCTCGGCTACAACACCCCGTCCAGCAATGCGCAAAAATCAGACGAAGGCCCGCAGAAGCGTCTGTTCCACCACCGCCTCTCCTTGCAGGCGGGCGCCTACCAGAACTCGACCTGGGTGGTCGCGGTTGCCAAGGCAGGCTCCGAGGACGGCCATCCCATGATCGCCGGCAGCGTCATCGTCAATCCCGACGGCGAGATCGTCGCCGAATCTGGAACGCAGGACGATGAGCTGATTGTCGCGGATTGCGACCTCGACGCGACAATCTTCGGCAAAGAGACGATCTTCGACTTCAAGCGCCACCGCCGCATCGAGCATTACGGCCGCATCACCGGCCAAACCGGCGTGATATTGCCGCCGTAGACCCTCCTTCTCGTCATGATCGGTCCGGCTCACGCCGCCTGATCTCAACCCCGAGCGGCCGCAGAACGGCGTTCACCGCCGATTGCACGCGTTGCCTGACGGTGGGAGCAGTGCACTTGAGTGGCTGCGTTTCCGGGGTGCCTTCGAGCTGCAGCAGAAAACGCCTGATCTCTTCCTCGGTTTTATTGTTCACCCAAGGATAGGATGAGACCTTCACCGGATCGCCTTTGGTCGCGATGATCGTGGTGCGGTTGGCGGGCTTGGTCGGCTCAAAGGGAGCATGAGCCTCGCAGACCGACGTAAACCCCGCATCCACAAGGGCGCGGCAGAGCGAGGACCGCGTGAGCCAGAAGCTCAGAGGATTATCAAGCGAGGCTCCGACGCGACTGCGGCGTACCTCCTCCGAGTCGCGCTCCTGGTGTTCACGGACTTTCCTTCCTTCATAGCTTTTTCCGTCATGTTCCGCCTGATGATCAACGTCCAGCGCAATGTGGGTGTCGATGATCACGAGATGCTTGCACATGTCATGGACATTGCGAAGAACCGGAAAGATGTCGCGGTCGTCGAGGTGGTAGAGAAGCCCGAGAAAGAGGACGACATCAGCGCTCCCGTGCGACCGCACGGTAACGTCCCGCACGTCAGCCTTCTCAAACTTCAATTTTGTCAAACCCAGCCGCCGTGCCAAATCCACGCCTGCTTGCATGCGCTCGGTGCGGCCGTCAAAGCCGATGACATCCGCTCCACGCAAAGCGGCTTCTATGGCATAGACCCCTTCGCCACATCCAAAATCGAAGATGCGCAGTTGCTCGAACGGAGATTTCGCAAAGTCTCGGATCAACTGCATGACGCGCCGTACTTTGACGCCGTTCACATCGCCCGCCGGATACCATCCCTGCGACCCCTTGGCGCTGAACAGGCCGAGAGCATCAGCGCCAAGCTCATGAACGCGCTCTGCGGTCATTTCTCCGGTGTTCCTCGTTGTTTGCCGGACGAATTCGCATGGCTCACCTGCACCGCCCCGAGCGCCATGGTGACGGCCGCCTGGGTGGGATCGATGACGGGAATGGCGAGCGCGTCTTCCAGGGGCTGGCGATGCCGCGCCATGCCGGCGCATCCCATGACCACGGCTTCGGCGCCGTCCTCCTCCTTCAGTTGGCGCCCGACCTCGATCATGCGCCTGAGCGTGCCCTCTCCGCTCGCGGTTTCGGCCACGGACATTTCCAGCGGGCGCTCTCCGGCGAGGCGATCAACAAGCGCCATCTGCCGCAGATAGCGCATGTGGCGCGGGATCGAGCGCTGGCCGATGGCAATGACGCCGAAACGACCCGCGCGCGCGAGCGCGGTGAGCACGCCGCATTCGGCAATCCCGAATACCGGACGCACCGTGCCTTCGCGGCAGACGTGCAGCCCCGGATCGCTGTAGCAGGCAATCACGAAGGCATCTGACGCGTTGTCCGCCGCCACCAGCGTCCGCAGCGGCATGACGACGCTTTCCACGTCTGCCTGGGTCTCGATGCCGAACGGACCTTCGGCAAGCGTCGTGCAGACGATCTCGGGGCCCTCCGCGAACCGCAGCGCATCGAGCGCGCCATCGATGCTGCGGGTGACGGCCTCGTTGGAGTTCGGGTTGATGACGCGAATGCGGGAGCGGGCAGCGCTCATGGGCTTGTCCGGCTATGCGGGCTCTGGCCGCGCAATCATCGCCATGCCGGTCTGCATTGCAAGGCTTTCCGCGGCGTGACTTGGCGCCGCAAAAAAGCAATGGCCGGGACAGCCCGGCCACGGCGATGAAAATGGCAGGATGGTTCAGCGCTTGGCGTCGTCGTGCCGCGCGATCATGACGTTGTCGAGGACAAGAAGGTCCATCTGCGTGCGCAGGAAGCAGTCGAGCGCCTCCTGCGGAGCACAGACGACGGGCTCGTTCTCGTTGAACGAGGTGTTGAGGACCATGGGAATCTCGGTGAGATCGCGAAAGGCTGCGATGAGCCGGTGGTAGCGCGGATTGGCCTGCTGCGACACCGTCTGCAGGCGACCGAAGCCGTCGACATGGGTGACAGCCGGAATAGCCGAGCGTTTCGCTTCCTTGATCTGGAACACCTGCATCATGAACGGCACGGCATCGTCCTCCTCGAACCATTCGCCCACCTCCGTGTCGAGCACCGAGGGCGCGAACGGCCGGAAGGATTCCCGCCGCTTGATCTTGGCATTGAGGATCGCCTTCATGTCGGCGCGGCGCGGATCGCAGACGATGGAGCGGTTGCCGAGCGCGCGCGGCCCCCACTCCATGCGGCCCTGGAACCAGCCGACGACCTTGCCATCGGCAATGGCGGCCGCGGTGCGCGCGCAGAGCTCGCCCTCATCCGCAATCTCCTCGACCGTGCAGGACGCCTGCGCGATGCGCGCGCGCTCGCGGGCAACGAGCGCTGCGATCTCATCGCGGGTAAAGCGCGGGCCCCAATAGGCGTGGTCCATGACGAAGGAGCGCGCGCCGCCTTGTGCATGCCAGACGGCGAATGCGGCGCCGATCGCGCCGCCGGCGTCGCCGGCCGCCGACTGCACGTAGACCCGGCGAAACGGCGTGAGGCGCCGGACCCTGCCGTTGGCGACCGAGTTCATGGCGCAGCCGCCGGCGAGCGCGATATTCCTAAGCCCAGAGCGCTTCTGCAGCGGCGCGATCAGATGAAAGAAGGCCTCCTCGTACATCGCCTGCACCGAGCGCGCGATGTCGTGATGACGACCGGTGAGCGGCTCGTCGGGATGGCGGCGCGGACCAAGCAGCTTTTCCAGCGCGGGCGAGAACAGATCGCCAAACTGCGGCGCGCCTGATGCCCACTGGTAGGCAATGGCCTCGCGATGATGGCGGAAATATTTGAGGTTGAGCTCGTAGCCATTGCGCAGATGCACGATCTCGCGCATCTCGGCCATGCGCGTGGGCGCGCCGTAGGGCGCAAGCCCCATCACCTTGTACTCGTCGCCGTAATGGGGAAAGCCGAGATACTGCGTGAGCGCCTGGTAGAAGATGCCGAGCGAGTGCGGGAAATGCACCCGCCCCTCAACCGCGATGCGCGCGCTGCTTCCCACGCCCCAGGCGGCACTGGCAAAATCGCCGAAGCCGTCGATTGAGACCACGACTGCTTCCGTAAACGGCGACACATGGAAAGCGGAAGAAAGGTGCGCAACGTGATGCTCGATTGCGTGAACCGCTCCGGCAAAGCGCTGAGCGGGAAATTCCCGGGCGAGCATCTCGGGCACGGAGGCCCGGCGCGCCCGGTTTGACAGCCGGTCGCGCAGCAGTGCGAGGCTCGGCGGGCTCACCAGCAGATAGCCCACCTTGCGCATGAGATTGGCGCGGCTGTTCTGGTTGACGGCGACATGATGGACGTCGGCGAGCGTGAGCCCCGCCTCGCGCAGACACCAGGCGATAGCCTGCGCTGGGAAGCCGGCCCAGTGCTTGACGCGGCGAAAACGCTCCTCCTCGGCTGCCGCGACAAGCGCGCCGTCGCGCACCAGCGCTGCCGCCGAATCCCCATGGAAGGCGTTAAGGCCAAGGATGATCATGACGCAGGGGCCTGCAATAGGCCCTCGTACAGCCGCACAAAACGCTTCGCCACCTGCTCCCAACTGTAATCGGCCGTCATCCATGCGCGCCCGCGTTCGCCCATGGCGCGCAGCGCCTCGGGCGGCTTTGAGGCGGCCTGGCGCAAGCCTTCTGCAATGCCGTCGACCGTGGCCTCGACCCACCAGCCCGCGCCGCGCTCGCGCAGTCCCGACCACGGCGTGCCGGTGGTGGTCAGCACGGGCACGCCGTGGGCGAGCGCTTCCGCGACTACCATGCCGAAGCTCTCGGAATGGCTCGGCAGCACCAGCAGGTCAGCGGCAAAGAGCGCGGATTGCTTAACTTCTCCATAGAGCGCACCCGCAAAGGAGACGACGTCGCGCAGATCGGGCGCCGCGACCGCACGCACGATCTCTTCCTGGTGGCGCGCTTCGTCGGGGCCCGCGATGACCAGCCGCCAGCCGCGCGGGCGCACGCGTGCCCAGGCTTCGACCAACATGGGCAGCCCTTTGACTGGATAGATGCGCCCGAGAAAAAGCGCGGTGCGCGGTGAGCCCGCCCGCTCGCCGCGATCGGGCGGCTGCGAGCTTGCCCGGCGACACGGGAGATCGGCGCCGTTGGGGATGAGGGCGATGGGCACCCCGAGATGCAGCGCGGCGAGGCTCGCTTCCTCGCTTGGTCCGGTCACGTGATGCATGTGCGCGTCGGCAAGGTCGGCCCGCTGATAGAGCGCAAACGCGACGCGTTTCTTCCAACCCTTGTGGGCAAACGCCCAAGGCTCGAGCATGCCGCGCGTCGAGACCACGCGCGGGATCGTGCGCTTGCCCGCAAGCTTGGCGAGCGCGTGATTGTGCGCAAGCCAGATACCGTTGTCGTGAATGACGTCGGGCGCGCCGAAGCGCGCCAGCGCCATCGCCGGCACGCCGCCCAGCCGCCGCACGCGCACGGCGGGGGCCTGCGTGCCGCGGGGAAGCACGACGGCCTCCGTCGGCGTCCGATCTGCGGCCCATAGCCCCACGTCAACGCCGGCCGCCGCAAGCGCGCCCGCAAGCCGCGCCACCGAGACGGCAGGGCCGCCATAGGCCGGCCGCAGGCTGGTCGCAGCAATGAAGACTTTCATGACCGGGGGCGGCCAGGGTTGCTCGTGCGCTTGCGCACTTATTAGAGGTTCCGCTCGAATTGAACCATCGTCCGGACCATCGCGGTCCAAACAAATGGCGTCATCGCCCTCGTAAGAGCGTGTGAAGGAAACCGGTTTTCGGCGCATTCTTCCCTGGCGTGTGACGATGCAAACGCCGGGCGGACGAAGTCTGCACCGCGGCTCATTCTATGTCCGTCAATCCTCGGTGGCATTGGTGGGGGTCAGGAGAGCCGGGTTCTAAGGCGATAGCCGGCCATTAAATTATTTGCGAGCGCATGCAAAAGGAGCACCGCTTTGGCCTTCATGAGACCACGAACATAGAGAAAGCCGAAGCCATGGTTCTTTAGGTGAGCGTTGAGCCTCTCAATCAGTTTGCGACGCCCGTAGACCTCCTGTCCGGCCTCCGTTTCCATTCGGCTACGCCACTCCTTTACGTTCTCAGGTTCCAGCGCACGTTTGCGATTGCGGTTGGCGAGCCCCCTCGCGCTAATGTCATCGCGTTCGATCGGTGGGGGCGCAAATACCTGCACCGACCCCGCCGCATGCTCGGCCAGTGCTGCAATGTCCTCACAGGTCGCATAATGAGAGTCGACCAGAAGCTTTTCCGGCGTCTTCCCGTAGCGAGTAACGATATTGTCCACCATCGGAGCTGCCAGACCCGAATCGTTACGCCGCTCCGTTATATCTGCCGAGATGATGATACCTTTCCGAGGTGCGGCTGCGATCTGCGCATTGTAAGCTGGGCGAACCGCACCATCGGAAAAGCGCATATTGCGGGCCTCGGGATCGCTGAGTGACACTTTGACCTCCGATTTCTTTGCTTCTGCCGCTGCATGCCGCTTTGCTCGCTGCTTCTTTTCGGCCCGCAGTTGCTTAAGCACCGTACGTGCGCGCGCGGCGCGCTCCTTCACCTGCCGTGCCCCTCTCTCCTGCGCCGCCTTCTTACGCCGCGAGCAAGCCTCTGGATCGCGCTCGATTTCTGCCTTCAGTACTGTCAGTCGTTTTTCGACTGCAGCCTCAACCTGCTCCAGCTTCTCCATAGTCTTGAATGATCCGCGGCTCGCGCTTGCCCGCACCTTGGTACCATCGACCGCTATCTCAGCGAGCGAGACCAGACCCTCCCCGATTAGGGCCGTTACGCTTTCAGTCAGGAGTCGATCGAGTACCTGCACGTGCTCGACACGGAAATCGGAAAGCCCATGATAATTCAGGGGCACACCGCCCGCGATCCAGCGATAGGCAACATCGCTACGCGTGAGCCGATCGAGATGACGCGCAGAGCCGACTCCATCGATGGTTGCGTAAAGCCAAAGGGCAAGCAAAACCGCCGGGTCCGGGGGTGGGCGACCAGGCTCTCCCTCTCGGGATTTGATGGCCTCGTAAAGGGGGGAAAGATCAAGGTCCTCAACAAAACTCCATACAATGCGAGCCCGATGTTCGGGAGGGAGCAGGCCCTCCAGATCCATGAAATCCCATCGAGTTTGAGATCGATCTGCCTGTATAAAGCGTGCTTCACTCGTCATCGAATCGCTCCTGCAGCGGAAGTGAATCACGACGGGTCGGCGAAGGCTAATTTTTTCACACGCTCCTACGCGGGCGATGACGCCGCAGCGTTACTCATTCCAGATTCTGCACTTGCTCGCGAAACTGCTCGACCACGCTCTTGAGCTCAAGCCCGATATTGGTCAACTCCACGTCATTCGATTTGGAGCACAGCGTGTTGGCTTCGCGATTGAGCTCCTGGGCGAGAAAATCCAGGCGACGCCCGATCGACCCGCCCTCGGCGAGCAGCCGCTCCACCTGGGCGACATGAGAGGCCAGGCGGTCGATCTCCTCGCGGATGTCGGCTTTGGTCGCAATGAGGATGGCTTCCTGGTGCAGGCGGTCGGCATCAAAGCGACTCGACGCGCCAAGCAGCGTCGTCACCTGCTCGGCGATCCGGGCCTTGACGGCCTCGGGACGCCGACCCGGTGCGGCATCCGCGCGGGCGGTAAGCGCGGCAATCTCCCCGATGCGCTGGCGCAGCACGCGCTGCAAGCCTTCGCCTTCGGCGCGGCGCATGGCAGCGAGGTCGGCGAGCGTTGACTGAAACCCCGCAATCACCTCCGCCTCGGCGGTCCGCCTGTCCTCCTCGCGCTCGTCGGGCTCCACCACGTCGATCACCCCTTTAAGCGCCAGAATGCCGTCGAGGCGCGGCTCGACGGCATCGATGCGGCTCGCCAGGCTCTGGATAGTCGCGAGCACCGCCGCCAGCACCGTTTCGTTGATCCGCACGATAGGGGCAACGTGCGGACGGGCCACGGTCAACGTCGCGTGGACCGTGCCGCGTGCGAGCATCTGTGCGCTGCTCGCACGTACCGGTCCTTCCAACGCATCCCAGCCGACCGGCAACCGCAGCCGCAGGTCGAGCCCCTTGGCGTTGACCGACCGCAGCTCCCAGCTCCAGCTGTAACCGCCGCATGCGCCATGGCCGCGCGCAAAACCCGTCATGCTCGACAGCGTCACGCGGGACAGCCGTGCGGCTATTGCGGGGTACCGCTGGCCTTGGGCAGGCCGCTGACGCTGCGCCTGCTGCGCGGGGCTGGGGGAGCTGCCGCCGGCGGCGTTGGACGCGAGGCAGGTGCAGCCTGCGCCTCCGGCGGCTCCGTCCTCTGATCATGCTCGATGACCCGCAGTCGGGCGACATTCTTCTGATGCTGCTCGTAGGTGTCCGCAAACGCATGTCCGCCGCTGCCATCGGCCACGAAAAAGAGCTCTTTGGTGCGCGCCGGGTTGGCCGCGGCCTCGATCGAGGCCCGGCCTGGATTGGCGATCGGAC
>Ga0306926_10002420_pt1 | contig 19027 bp, 17 predicted proteins | sample flu12Cox44000178_FD_203759 | JGI IMG/M metagenome (GOLD analysis project Ga0306926, IMG submission 203759) | Lab enrichment of tropical soil microbial communities from Luquillo Experimental Forest, Puerto Rico - flux8day.12C.oxic.44.000.178 (v2)... | ecosystem: Environmental > Terrestrial >... | reverse complement strand
TCAAGCTCGTGGGCGACGACAAGATCCGTCGCGTCGTGCTGTGCACGGGCAAGGTCTATTACGACCTCTACGAGGAGCGCGAGAAGCGCGGCATCGACGACATCTACCTCATGCGCGTCGAGCAGCTCTATCCGGTGCCGCTGAAGGCGCTGGTGATGGAGCTCGGCCGCTTCAAGGGCGCCGAGATCATCTGGTGCCAGGAGGAACCGCGCAACATGGGTGCGTGGCACTTCATCGAGCCCTATCTGGAATGGGTGCTGAACCAGATCAACGCGCCGAACAGGCGTCCGCGTTACGCGGGACGCGCGGCATCGGCCGCGACCGCGACCGGGTTGATGTCCAAGCACGTTGCACAGCTCCGCGCGCTGCTCGATGAGGCGCTGAACTAAGACGAATAGCGGAAGCCGCGTGCCTCGCCCAGTGCCGGGCATCGGCGGCTTCTTGGCCTGATGGACGTTTTTAGGCGTGGATGGCCGGAAAAGCCCGACCACGACGCGAGGGGAAAAGACCATGACCGAAATTCGCGTTCCGACGCTCGGCGAATCCGTGACCGAGGCCACCATTGGCCGCTGGTTCAAGAAGGCGGGCGATGCGGTTGCCGTGGATGAGCCGCTGGTCGAGCTCGAGACCGACAAGGTCACGATCGAGGTGCCCTCGCCATCCGCTGGCGTACTCGGCGAAATCGCGGCCAAGGACGGCGACACGGTTGCAGTCGGCGCGCTGCTTGGAATGATCACCGACGGCGCAGCGGCCGCAAAGCCTGCCGCCGCGCCCGCCAAGACTGCCGCCGCTCCGGCCGTGGCCGCCCCTGCTCCGGCCGCGAAGGCGCCGCCGGCGGATACGCCGCAGGCACCCTCGGTGCGCAAATTGTCGGCCGAGAGCGGGATCGATGCTTCCACCGTGCCGGGCTCGGGCAAGGACGGCCGCGTCACCAAGGGCGACATGCTCGCGGCAATCGAGCGGGCAGCTTCCGCGCCCGTGCCGGTCAGCCAGCCGGCAGCGGCCGTGCAGATGCGCGCACCGTCGCCGGCCGACGACGCCGCGCGCGAGGAGCGCGTGAAAATGACGCGACTGCGTCAAACCGTCGCGCGGCGGCTGAAGGATGTGCAGAATACCGCGGCGATGCTGACGACCTTCAACGAGGTCGACATGACCCATGTCATGGCGCTGCGCGCGCAGTACAAGGACGCCTTCGAGAAGAAGCACGGCGTCAAACTCGGCTTCATGGGCTTCTTCACCAAGGCCTGCGTGCAGGGGCTGAAGGATATTCCGGCCGTCAACGCCGAAATCGACGGCACTGATCTGATCTACAAGAACTACTACCACATCGGCATCGCTGTCGGCACCGACCGCGGCCTGGTGGTGCCGGTCGTGCACGACTGCGATCAGAAGTCGATCGCCGACATCGAGAAGGCGATCGGCGATTACGGCCGGCGCGCGCGCGACGGTCAGCTCAAGATCGAGGAGATGCAGGGCGGCACTTTCACCATCACCAATGGCGGCATCTATGGTTCGCTGATGTCGACCCCGATCCTGAACGCGCCGCAGTCGGGCATTCTCGGCATGCACAAGATACAGGAGCGACCAATGGTGGTCGCCGGCAAGATCGAAATCCGTCCGATGATGTATCTGGCGCTGTCTTACGATCACCGCGTCATCGACGGCAAGGAGGCGGTGACGTTCCTGGTGCGCGTCAAGGAGACGCTGGAGGACCCGGCGCGGCTGGTGCTCGATCTGTGATGGAAAGATAATAGGGTCTTGATAGTGGGGTCTCGGCGTCGCAGACGCGCGGTTATCGGCACACATTCCGGCAGTTGGGGGCAGCATTGACAGATAAGGTTGTAATCATCACCGGCGGCAGCCGCGGTATCGGCCGTGCCACGGCGATCGCCGCGGCGGCACGCGGGTTTCGCGTCGTGGTCGGCTATGCCAGCAATCAGGCGGCCGCGAACGACGTGGTAGCGCAGATCGAGCGCTCCAACGGCAAGGCCATTGCGGTGAAATGCGACGTCAGCCACGAAAGCCAAATCCTCGATTTGTTCGAGGCCGCCGACAAGTTCGGCACGCTCGGAGCTCTCGTCAACAATGGTGGCATTGTCGGCCAGAGCGGTGTGCGGGTTGACGAGATGTCGGCCGAACGCATTCAGCGTGTGCTGGCAGTCAACGTTACCGGCAGCATCTTGTGCGCGCGCGAGGCTGTGAAGCGAATGTCGACCAAACGCGGCGGCAAGGGCGGCGTCATCGTCAACGTGTCGTCGGTTGCGGCAAGACTCGGCGGCGCCAACACCTATGTCGATTACGCCGCCTCCAAGGGCGCGATTGACTCTTTTACCCTCGGGCTCGGCTATGAGGTGGCAAACGAGGGCATTCGCGTCGCCGCGATCAGGCCCGGACTGATCGATACCGAGATCCATGCCTCGGGCGGCGAGCCGGATCGCGCCCACCGGCTGGCTCATATGGTGCCGATGAAGCGCGTCGGCTCCGCGCAAGAAATCGCCAACGCCATCGTCTGGCTGATGTCGGACGAGGCCTCCTACGTGACCAGCGCCATCCTGGACGTTTCGGGCGGCCGCTAACTTCTCTGCTCAGCTACAGGATCTCACCCATGGCTGCCTACGATCTCGTTGTCATCGGCTCCGGTCCCGGCGGATATGTCTGCGCGGTGCGCGCAGCCCAGCTCGGCATGAAGGTCGCCATCGTCGAAAAGGACGCAACGCTTGGCGGCACCTGCCTCAACGTCGGCTGCATGCCGTCGAAGGCGCTGCTGCACGCCTCCGAAATGTTCGAACAGGCCGCGCACTCCTTTGCGAAAATGGGCGTCAGCGTGCCGGCGCCGAAACTCGACCTGCCGGCGATGATGAACTTCAAGCAGCAAGGCATCGACGGCAACGTCAAGGGCGTCGAGTTCCTGATGAAGAAGAACAAGATCGACGTCATTCACGGCAAGGCAAGGATTCTCGGTAGCGGCAAGATCGAGGTCTCCGGCGCGGCCGGCAAGCCGCAACAGGTCGAGACCAAAAACATCGTGATTGCCACCGGCTCCGACATCGCGCGATTGAAGGGGATCGAGATCGACGAGAAGCGCATCGTGTCGTCGACCGGCGCGTTGTCGCTCGACAGGGTACCCGCAAAATTGCTGATCGTCGGCGCCGGCGTGATCGGGCTCGAACTCGGCTCGGTCTGGCACCGGCTTGGCACGGAAGTGACGGTCGTCGAGTTTCTCGACCGGATTCTGCCGGGAATGGACGGCGAGATCGCACGACAATTCCAGCGTATCCTGGAGAAACAGGGATTCAAGTTCAGGCTGGGCGCCAAGGTCACTGATGTCGATACCGCGGGCAAGATGCTTGTCGCCAATGTCGAGCCCGCCGCTGGCGGTGCCCAGGAAAAGCTGGAGGCCGATGTCGTCCTGGTTTGCATTGGTCGCGTGCCGTACACCGAAGGTCTCGGGCTTGAGGGCGCCGGCGTCGCGCTCGATGGTCGCGGCCGCGTGCAGATCGATTCGCATTTTGCGACCAACGTGAGGGGCATCTATGCCATCGGTGACGTCGTCGCCGGACCGATGCTTGCCCACAAGGCCGAGGATGAGGGTGTGGCCGTAGCCGAAATTCTCGCCGGCCAGGCTGGCCATGTGAACTACGACGTCATTCCCGGTGTCGTGTACACGACGCCGGAGGTCGCCTCCGTCGGCAAGACCGAGGAAGAGTTGAAGCAGGCCGGCGTGAGATATAATTCCGGCAAATTCCCCTTTACCGCCAACGGTCGGTCAAAAGTGAATCAAACCACCGACGGATTCGTGAAGATTCTCGCAGATGCGAAGACCGATCGCGTGCTCGGTGTTCACATTATCGGTATCGAGGCTGGCGAAATGATTCACGAAGCCGCGGTTCTGATGGAATTCGGCGGCTCGGCCGAAGACTTGGCAAGGACTTGCCATGCTCACCCGACCCGTTCGGAAGCGATCAAGGAAGCCGCGCTCGCTGTTGCCAAACGGGCCATCCATATGTGATCGTTGCTCGTGGTGCGGATTTGATGTTCGCTACCCGCCGGGACGGATTCGTTATGCTGCGCCGCCTTCTACAGCCGTTCTGGGTTTTGCTCGCGATCATCTTCCTGATCGAAGCCTGGCTATGGGATCACCTCGAGCCGATCGTAGCCTGGTTTGTTGCGTTGATTCCGCTGCGGGCCTTCAAGCAATGGCTTGCCGAGCGCGTCGATGCGTTGTCGCCCTCGATGACACTGATCGTTTTCGTCGTCCCGGTGCTTCCACTGTTTCCGCTCAAGCTGGTCGGGTTCTGGCTGCTCGCGCACGAACACTGGATGAGCGCTTTCTTCACCATCCTGTTCGCGAAATTCGTCGGCGTCGGCGTCACTGCCTTCGTGTTCGACGTGACGCGGCCCAAGTTGCTCGAGATGAGCTGGTTCGAAAAGCTCTATGAATTCATCCTGGACTTGCGCGCCAAGGCCAAGGCGCTGGTCGATCCGATCAAGGCCAGGATCTTCGAAATCCTGACCGGCAGCGGTGAAGGCTGGTCCGCGCGTACGCTGCGGTTGATCCAGCGTTTTCGCAAGGCCGTACAACAGGCGCGCTGATTCCGCTTGCCCGCGTCAATGCAGCGGCAACAGATGCGGCTGCAGGACGCCGAACGCGACGATCGCGATTCCCACGACCGTCAACAGGCCCGAAATCCACGCCAACGCCGCGATGCCGGTGATGATGGTCGCCGACGCCAGCACGATGGAGATCTGGAAGGCGGCGGACGCAATCTCGAAGTGGTGATATTTTGCGGTGGCGAGTTCGCGTTCCTCTTCCGCATGCTTGGCGCGCTCGCTCAACTGCTCAGTGCCTTCGCCGGTTTCCGGCTCCGAGCGATAGCGCGCGGCCGTCTTCTGCCAATCGTCGATCTGCTTTTGCGCCGCTGCCCTGGCGGCATCGTCGCTTGCGGCGCCGAGCGAGAGCTTGGTCTGCTCGGCCGCCGTCTGCACCACGGTGCGGCGGATGCTCTTTGCCTGGAAGAAGGCCCAGAGGTTCGAGGCCTCGACGTTCTTGCTGATCGTTTCGGTCTGCGCGCCCTTGCCGAGCGTTTCGGACAAGGCCAGACATAGCGCAATCACCGCAATCAGCAGCGCGATTTTTTTGTTTTCGCTGGAGATGTGCTCGGTGTGTTCGGCCTGCTCCATGCTTTCATGCGCACTCATGATTCCCCTCCGCGACGCGATGAAAACAACGATTGCCGGACAAATGCGGCCGGCGCAAGAGCAAACCCAGGTGACGGGCCGTATCGGGAAGATTTCAGCGGCGTGGATGGGTGGAGCGATAAACCTCGAGCAGCCGCTCGCTGTCGATGGCTGTATAGATTTGAGTGGTCGAGAGGGAGGAATGGCCGAGCAGCTCCTGGATCGCGCGCAAATCTCCACCACGCGAGAGCAGGTGGGTGGCAAAGGAATGCCTGAGCGCGTGCGGGGTTGCGCTGTCGGGCAGGCCCAATGCGCCGCGCAGCCGCTCCATGGCGAGTTGGATGATCCGCGCCCGCAACGGGCCGCCGCGGGCGCCGACAAAGATCGGACCCTCCGGCGGAAGGGGATAGGGGCAGATCGCGACATAGTCCGCGACCAGCGCCAGGACCTTTTCCAGCACCGGCACCATGCGCGTCTTGCTGCCCTTGCCGGTGACGATGAGCACGTCACCTTCACCCGGTCGCGGCACGTCGCGGCGTTTTAGTCCCAGCGCCTCGGAGATGCGCAGGCCCGATCCGTAGAGCAGCGCCATCACGGCGGCATCGCGCGCCAGGATCCAGGGATCAGAGGTATCGCCGGCGCGCTCGTCGGCATTGGCAAGCCGCTTTGCCGCCGGCATTGAAAGCGGTTTCGGCAGGCTTTTGCCGACCTTTGGTGCGCGGATGGCGGACAGAGCGCCGACCTTGCCCTTGCCCTCGCGCTCCAGGAAGCGGCCGAAGGAGCGCAGGCCGGCGAGGGTGCGCATCAGCGAGCGGCTGACGATCGCCTCAGTGCGGCGCATCGCCATGAACGCCCTGACATCGGCCGCTTCCAGGCGGGAAAATCGCGCCAACGTGACCCGCGTGCCCCAGTGCTCGCACAGGAAATCCAGGCATTGCCGCAAGTCGCGGGCATAGGCGTCCAGCGTTTTTGGCGACAGGCGTCGCTCGGCGCGCAAATGCGTCAGCCAGCGGGCCATTTCGCGGGCGATGCTCGCATCGGCGCTGTCGAGTTCGATCCGTGTTGTGGCGGCTCTTGCCATGGCGGCCCGGTTCTGATTCGACCAATATATCGCACCGCTTTCGTTTAGCGTTCGCTAACCTGAACCGAGATCACTGGCTGATTCTCCGATGGACCACGCCCCGCACACCGGCTCCGCTTCGAGCGCCTCGACGCGCATCGTCGATGTGCTGGTGCCGGTCGCGCTCGACCAGACCTATTCCTACCGCGTGCCGCGCGGCATGGAACTGAGGGCGGGCGACATCGTCGGCGTACCGCTCGGGCCGCGCGAGGTGCTTGCGGTGGTATGGGGCGAGAACGCCAGGCCCGATCCACGGCTGCACAATCGCCTGAAGGACGTCTCCGAAAAGCTCGATGTGCCGCCGCTGACCGAGGAGCTGCGCAATCTTGTCGACTGGGTTTCCGACTATACGCTCTCCGCGCGCGGCATGGTTTTGCGGATGTGCTTGCGGATGGGCGAGCACCTCGGCCCGGAACGAGCAAGGCTGGGCGTACGCCTGGTCGGACAACCGCCGAAGCGCCTGACGCCCGCGCGGCGGCGGGTGATCGAATTGTTGTCCGATGGCCTGTTGCACCTGAAGTCGGAAGCGGCGAGGGAGGCCGGCGTCAGTAGCGGTGTGATCGATGGCCTTGTCGACGAAGGCACGCTGACGACGGAGGCGATGCCGCCCGCCGCTCCGCCACCTCCGCCCGATCCCTCCTACGCTCAGCCGGAGTTTACCCGGCAGCAGCGCACGGCCGTCGATGCCATGCGCGCGCTCGCGGCCAACGGCAGCTTCCATGTCGCCCTGCTCGATGGCGTGACCGGCTCCGGCAAGACCGAGGTCTATTTCGAGGCGGTCGCCGAGACCATTCGCAGCGGCAGGCAGTCGCTGATCCTGATGCCGGAAATCGCGCTGACCGGGCAATTTCTCGACCGCTTCGCGCAGCGCTTTGGCGTGCGCCCTCTCGAATGGCATTCGGAACTCTCAGCCCGCACGCGGCAGCGGAACTGGGCGGCGATTGCCGAAGGCGAAGCGCCGGTCGTGGTCGGCGCGCGGTCCGCGCTGTTTCTTCCTTACGCCCGGCTCGGCCTGATCGTGGTCGATGAAGAGCACGACCAGGCCTACAAGCAGGATGACGGCGTCCACTACCATGCCCGCGACATGGCCGTGGTGCGCGCCCATATCGCCAAAATTCCGATCGTGCTGGCGTCGGCGACGCCTTCGGTCGAGACCGAGGTCAATGCGCGCAGAGGCAGATACCAGCGCATCGTGCTGCCGTCGCGCTTCGGCGGTCAGCAAATGCCGCAAATCGAGGCGATCGACCTGCGCCGGGAAGCGCCGTCGCGGGGCCGGTTCATTTCGCCGCAACTAGCCGAGCAGGTGCGCCTTGCGGTCGGGCGGCACGAGCAGGCGCTGTTGTTCCTCAATCGTCGCGGCTATGCGCCGCTGACCTTATGTCGTGCGTGCGGCCATCGCTTCGCCTGCACCATCTGCGATGCCTGGCTGGTCGACCACCGCTTCCGTCAGCGCCTGGTCTGCCATCATTGCGGCTTCTCCATGCCTCGCCCCGATCTGTGCCCGGATTGCACGGCCGAGGGATCGCTGGTTGCGGTCGGCCCCGGCGTCGAACGTCTGCAGGAGGAGGCGGCATCGCTGTTTCCGCAGGCCCGCACGATGGTGATGTCGAGCGATCTCGTGACCTCGGTCGAGACCATGCGCAGCGAATTGAACGCGATCGCGGAAGGGCGCGTCGACATCATCATCGGCACCCAGCTGGTGGCCAAGGGCCATCATTTTCCCCGGCTCAACCTGGTGGGGGTGATCGATGCGGATCTGGGCCTCGGCAACGGCGATCCACGCGCCGCTGAGCGCACCTGGCAATTGCTCAATCAGGTGGTGGGGCGCGCCGGGCGCGACCAGGGACGCGGCGTCGGCTATTTGCAGACCCACCAACCCGATCATCCCGTGATGAAGGCGCTGGTGGCCTGCGACCGCGAGGCGTTCTACGCCAGCGAAATCGCCTCCCGCGAACGAACCGGCTATCCGCCGTTCGGCCGCCTTGCCAGCCTGATCATCTCGGCCGGCGATCGGGCGACCGCGGAGGGCTTTGCGCGCAAGCTCGTGGCAGTGGCCCCACGCGAGGAGCGCGTGCAATTGCTCGGCCCGGCGGAGGCGCCGCTTGCCGTGATCAAGGGCCGCTATCGTTTCCGCCTGCTGCTCAAATCAGCGCGCGGCTTCGATCTGTCGGATTACTTACGGCACTGGCTGGCCGCTGCTCCCAAGCCCAGAGGCAACCTCAAGCTCGAGATCGACGTCGATCCGCAGAGCTTCTTGTGAGGCATCACGAAAAGAGCCCGCCGTCATCTCTGACGGCGGGCTTTCTGGACGCGATACTGCCAGAAGGAACGTTACGAGAGCACCTCGGCTGTGACCGAGCCAACGCCGTCGATGCCAAGCGCGCGGGCTGCTGCCGTGGACAGGTCCAGCACCCGGCCGCGGACGAAGGGGCCGCGGTCGTTGACCTTGACGACGACACTGCGGCCGCCATGGGTCACCCGCAGCTTGGTGCCGAAGGGCAGGGAGCGGTGGGCGCAAGTCATGGCGTTTTCGTTAAAACGCTCGCCCGAAGCGGTTTGGCTGCCGGATTCATTGCCATAAAAAGAGGCGATCCCGCTGAAGCTGTGCCCTGAGGGAGCCATTGCGTTGGCATTGCGGAAGGCAGCCTCAGACTTGCCGTCTGGCTCGGTCGAGATGTGGCGCGAATGATGGCTACGGTGATGCCCGGACTTGGCCGCCGCTGCGGTGGCAGTCCCACCGACCAACAGAGTTACGGCTATCAGAGCGAGCGCCTTTTGCAGACGGGTTCCCCCCGCCGCCGACTTCTTGGATGTCTGCATCAATCGTTAGTCCTTCAAAAGTATTGCCATAAACGTGGCAAGTGGAACCCCCGTCCCGGTTTCGAAGGGGCGCGGTTTTGCGGTGCAATATGGCGTGAATTGGGCAGTAAAGTCCGAATGTATCGGGCTGAAATATCTTGTTACTAAAGGGAACTAATCGATAAATATTCCGTAATATTGGATATGAACCAGATATTTACTATATTTATACTTAGCAATATCATTGTATTGAGTTATTGTTGGTTAACGTGGTGTCTGGTCCAAGTAATACCAACCGCAATTTACCGGATGAGGACTTCGGCGCTGGCTGGCGTTGCGCGGTCGCGACGGATCAAGACTTGAAGAGGAGGTACTGGCCCGCCCGCAACATTGAGATTGGCGAAGGGCGGAGCCCATGCCGGAGGGCGCGGCGGCTTGGACGGACTCGCAGCAAAATGAAGAGAACTTCCGAACCACCACAGCAGTGCACAACCGAAGTGAGCGATGATCGAGCAGCGGCGCCTCGGCTGCCGCGGTCGTGTTGCACCTGCGGTCTTGCTATGTTAGCAAAGCCGCGATTTTTGAGGACAGGTACTTCCCGTACCGGTCGAAAATCGAAGTCCCGCTTGAATTCCAAGGGCTTGATCGCCGGGCGCCGCATTCGCAGCGACGATTTTTCCCTTGCGAGTTTGACAGCATTCAAAGAGTGCGTCTGTGGCTGCAGAAGATCCGTCCGTCTCGGGAGTGTCCGGTCGTTACGCAACGGCCCTGTTCGAACTGGCCCGCGATGAAAAGTCGATCGATGCGGTCAAAGCCGATCTTGACAAATTCGCTGCAATGCTCGCCGAAAGCGCCGATCTGAGGCGTCTGGTGCGAAGCCCGGTCTTTGCCGCGGAAGCGCAGTCGAAGGCACTGGGCGCGGTGCTCGAGCAGGCCGGTATTTCCGGCATTTCCGCTAATTTCCTGAAAGTTCTCACCGCCAATCGCCGACTTTTCGCCGTAGGTGACGTGATACGGGCGTTCAACGCGCTGGTCGCCAAGTTCAAAGGCGAAGCAAGCGCGGACGTTACCGTCGCCGAGGCGCTGTCGGACAGGAATCTCGACGCCTTGAAGACCGCGTTGAAATCGGTCACCGGCAAGGACGTTACCCTCAACGTGAAGGTCGATCCTTCGATCATCGGCGGCCTCGTGCTCAAGCTCGGCAGCCGCATGGTCGACAGTTCGCTTCGCACCAAACTCAATTCGATCAAGCAAGCGATGAAAGAGGCAGGCTGATGGACATCCGCGCCGCGGAAATTTCCGCGATCCTCAAAGACCAGATCAAGAATTTCGGCCAGGAAGCCGAGGTATCCGAGGTTGGACAGGTGCTGTCCGTCGGTGACGGCATCGCCCGTGTCTATGGCCTGGACAATGTCCAGGCCGGCGAGCTGGTCGAGTTCGAAAACGGCACCCGCGGCATGGCGCTCAATCTCGAGACCGACAACGTCGGTATCGTGATCTTCGGCGCCGACCAGGAGATCAAGGAAGGACAAACGGTCAAGCGCACCCGCGCCATTGTCGATACACCCGTCGGCAAGGGGCTGCTCGGCCGTGTGGTCGATGGACTTGGTAACCCGATCGATGGCAAGGGACCGATCCAGGCCTCCGAGCGCCGCCGCGTTGACGTCAAGGCGCCCGGCATCATTCCGCGCAAGTCGGTGAACGAGCCGATGGCCACCGGATTGAAGGCGATCGACGCGCTGATCCCGATCGGCCGGGGCCAACGCGAGCTGATCATCGGCGACCGACAGACCGGCAAGACGGCGATCGCGCTCGACGCCATCCTCAACCAGAAGCCTCTGAACGCGACCGGTGACGAAAAGATCAAGCTGTATTGTGTCTATGTCGCGATCGGCCAGAAGCGCTCCACCGTGGCGCAATTCGTCAAGGTGCTTGAGGAGCAGGGCGCGCTCGAATACTCGATCATCATCGCCGCGACCGCTTCCGATCCGGCGCCGATGCAGTACATCGCCCCCTTCACCGGCTGCACCATGGGCGAATATTTCCGCGACAATGGCATGCACGCCGTCATCATCTACGACGACCTGTCCAAGCAGGCCGTCGCCTATCGCCAGATGTCGCTGCTGCTGCGCCGCCCTCCCGGCCGCGAAGCCTATCCGGGCGACGTCTTCTATTTGCACTCGCGTCTGCTGGAGCGCGCCGCAAAACTCAATGACGACAACGGCTCGGGCTCGTTGACCGCGCTGCCGGTCATCGAAACCCAGGCCAACGACGTGTCGGCCTACATCCCCACCAACGTGATCTCGATTACCGACGGTCAGATCTTCCTGGAGACCGACCTGTTCTTCCAGGGTATCCGGCCTGCGGTGAACGTCGGCCTGTCGGTGTCGCGCGTCGGATCGTCGGCGCAGACCAAGGCGATGAAGAAGGTCGCCGGCAGGATCAAGGGCGAACTCGCGCAATACCGCGAAATGGCGGCGTTCGCGCAGTTTGGTTCCGATCTCGATGCCACCACCCAGCGTCTGCTCAACCGCGGCGCGCGTCTGACGGAGTTGTTGAAGCAGCCGCAGTTCTCGCCGCTGAAGATGGAAGAACAGGTTTGCGTGATCTGGGCCGGTACCAACGGCTATCTCGACGCGCTGGCGGTCAACAAGGTGCGGGCTTTCGAGGACGGCTTGCTGTCGCTCCTGCGCAGCAAGAATACCGATCTGCTCAATACCATTCGCGACAGCCGCGATCTTTCCGATGACACCGCCGGCAAGCTGAGGACAGTGGTCGAAGGTTACGCGAGCTCGTTTGCCTGAGCTTAAGGGCGAAAAGCTTCCGCTCAGCGCGGGAGGCGATGGGGTCGAGCTAGAGGAAAGAAATCTGCTGCAATGGCTAGCCTGAAAGACATGCGGGTCCGCATCGCCTCCACCAAGGCGACGCAGAAGATCACCAAGGCCATGCAGATGGTTGCCGCGTCAAAATTGCGCCGCGCGCAATCGACCGCCGAAGCGGCCCGTCCCTTTGCCAACAAGATGGATGCGGTCATTGCCAACATCGCCGCCGCCGCCGCGGGTTCGGCCAACGCTCCCGCGCTGCTCGCAGGAACGGGCAAGGATCAGGTTCATATGCTTCTGGTGTGCACGGGTGAACGCGGCCTTTGCGGCGCGTTCAATTCCGCCATCGTGCGGTTGGCGCGCGAGCACGCGTATTCCCTGATGAATCAGGGCAAGGAGGTCAAGATCTTTTGCGTCGGCCGCAAAGGATATGACCAGCTTCGCCGCCACTTCGAAAAGCAGATTATCGAGCACACCGATCTGCGCGGCGTGCGTCAGCTCGCATTCGCCAACGCCGAGGACATCGCGCGGAAGGTGATCGGTCGCTTTGAGGCCGGCGAGTTCGACGTCTGCACCCTGTACTACTCACGGTTCAAGTCGGTGATCGCGCAGCTTCCGACCGCGCAGCAGATCATTCCGCTGGTCGTGGAGGCCGATGCCGCTACCACGACGGCCTATGAGTACGAGCCGGAAGAGGACGAAATCCTGACGCGCCTGCTGCCGCGCAATGTCGCGGTTCAGGTCTTCCGCGCTCTGCTCGAGAACAATGCCTCCTTCTACGGCGCGCAGATGACGGCGATGGACAATGCCACCCGCAATGCCGGCGAGATGATTCGCAAGCAAACGCTCGTTTACAACCGCACGCGCCAGGCCATGATCACCAAGGAGCTGATCGAGATCATTTCCGGCGCCGAGGCAGTCTAAAGGGCGCGATCGCAGGCGTCGCGCCGGACAACAGAGATAGAGTTCGGAATCGAAGGGGAGAGTTAGATGGCTACAGCAGCCAACCAGATCGGTCGGGTGACCCAGGTCATGGGTGCCGTCGTTGACGTGCAATTCGAGGGGCATTTGCCTGCGATTCTCAATTCGCTGGAGACCAAGAACGGCGGCAATCGCCTGGTGCTCGAGGTCGCCCAGCATCTCGGCGAATCCACCGTGCGTACGATCGCGATGGACGCAACCGAAGGCCTGGTGCGCGGCCAGGAAGTGACCGATACCGGCCAGCCGATTGCGGTGCCCGTCGGCGATGGGACGCTCGGTCGCATCATGAACGTGGTCGGCGAGCCCGTCGACGAGGCTGGTCCGATCAAGGCCACGGAGCTGCGCCCGATCCACCAGCCCGCGCCCGACTACACCGAGCAGTCCACGGAAGCCGAAATCCTGGTCACCGGCATCAAGGTCGTCGACCTGCTCGCGCCATATGCCAAGGGCGGCAAAGTCGGCCTGTTCGGCGGCGCCGGCGTTGGCAAGACCGTGCTGATTCAGGAATTGATCAACAACGTCGCCAAGGCACACGGCGGATATTCGGTGTTCGCTGGCGTCGGCGAGCGCACCCGCGAGGGCAACGACCTCTACCATGAGTTCATCGAATCGAAGGTGAACGCCGATCCGAAGCATCCCGACCCCAACGTGAAATCGAAATGCGCGCTGGTGTACGGCCAGATGAACGAGCCGCCGGGCGCGCGCGCCCGCGTCGGCCTCAGCGGGCTGACGGTTGCCGAATATTTCCGCGACCAGGGCCAGGACGTGCTGTTCTTCGTCGACAACATCTTCCGCTTCACACAGGCGGGCTCGGAGGTGTCGGCGCTGCTCGGCCGCATCCCGTCCGCGGTGGGTTATCAGCCGACGCTTGCGACCGACATGGGGGCGCTGCAAGAGCGCATCACCACCACGACCAAGGGCTCGATCACTTCGGTGCAGGCGATCTACGTGCCGGCCGACGACTTGACCGACCCGGCGCCTGCCACCTCCTTCGCGCATCTCGACGCCACCACCGTGCTGTCGCGCGCGATCTCGGAAAAGGGCATTTATCCCGCGGTCGACCCGCTCGACTCGACGTCGCGCATGCTCTCGCCGTTGGTCGTCGGCGAGGAGCACTATTCGACCGCGCGACTGGTCCAGCAGATCCTGCAGCGCTACAAGTCGCTGCAGGACATCATCGCCATCCTGGGCATGGACGAATTGTCCGAAGAGGACAAGCTGACCGTGGCACGCGCCCGCAAGATCGAACGCTTTCTGTCGCAGCCGTTCCACGTCGCCGAAGTCTTTACCGGCAGCCCCGGCAAGTTCGTCGAGCTTGCCGATACCATCAAGGGTTTCCGTGGCCTTTGCGAGGGCAAATACGATCACCTGCCTGAGCAGGCCTTCTATATGGTCGGCACCATCGAAGAGGCGGTCGAAAAGGGCAAGAAGCTCGCGGCCGAGGCTGCCTGAGCCGGCGAATAGCGAATAGGGAGTGGCGAATAGTTGCTCCCTTCTTCGCTCCTCGCCATTCGCTACTCACTATTCGCTAGGTAAACCATGGCCACCTTCCACTTCGATCTCGTCTCGCCGGAAAAAATGGCCTTCTCGGGCGAAGTCGATCAGGTCGACATTCCGGGCACTGAAGGCGATTTCGGCGTGCTGGCGGGACATGCGCCCATAGTCGCGGCGGTACGGCCGGGAATCCTGACCATCATAAAGGGTGACACGCGCGAAAAGATCATCGTGCTGGGTGGGCTCGCCGAAATGTCGGAGAAGGGCCTGACGGTGCTAACGGAGGTCGCGACCTCGATTGAGGAGCTGGATCGGGCCCGGTTCGCCGATACGATTGCCGAGATGGAATCCAAGCTTGCCGAAAAGGAAGGCTCCGAGTTCGATCGCGAGATTGCGCGGCTCGATCATTTCAAGAGCATCCAGAGCGAACTCTCCACCACCGCGATGCACTGAGGCGCATCGCGCCGACGCCGGAGGGATCGAGGGCCGGGCTAGTTGCCGGCCTCGCCCGAGACGAGAAGCGTCTATCACCTTGCAAATTTCGCGAATTGCCGCGCCACCGTCCGGTAAACCTCGCGCCTGAAGGGCACGACCAGATCGGCGACCCGGTCGAGGCGCTCCCAGCGCCAGGCGTCGAACTCCGCCGGCTGGTTGTTGCGCGGCGTCAGGGGATCGAGGTCCTGCTCGCGGCCCGTAAAGCGCAGCGCAAACCATTTCTGCCGCTGGCCGCGGAATTTGGCGAGCCGATGCGGCGGGCCATCGTAGGGCGGAAATTCGTAAATCAGCCAGTCGCTCTCGCCGAGATAGTCGGCATTGGTGGCGCCGGTCTCCTCCCACAATTCCCGCATCGCGGCTTGGCGCAGATCCTCTCCCTCATCGACACCGCCCTGGGGCATCTGCCATTCCAGCCCAGGCTGAATGATCTCGGGTCCGTCATCGCGGAAGCGTCGCCCGATCAGCACAAGGCCAGCGGCATTGAACAGCGCGATCCCCACATTGAGTCGGTACGGCTTGTCGTCAGGCAAAACTAGTGTCCCGGTTCTGACATTCGTATCCCATCGCGGCGGGTTCGTTTACGAATGTCAGAACCAAAGGGACACTAGTAAATGTTGGATTCTAGTGTGGTTTTGGATTTGACATTCGCCTCAAGGGCTCGCGGCGATGCTGAAGCGAATGTCAAATCCACCACACTAGTGCCCTGCAAGGGAAGCAAATTCCTTCACCACGCGTTCGTAGACGGGGCGCTTGAACGGCACGATCAGCTCCGGGAGATTCTTCATCGGCTCCCAGCGCCAGTTGACGAACTCGGCCTTGTGTCCGCTAGCGGGGCTTGCAACATTGATCTCGGCGTCCTTGCCAGTGAAGCGGAGCGCGAACCATTTTTGCCGCTGCCCGCGGTAGCGCCCCTTCCAGGCACGCCCGGCGATGGTGCGCGGAATGTCGTAGATCAGCCAGTCGGCGACCTCGCCGAGCTTTTCCACGGAGCGGACGTTGGTTTCCTCATAGAGTTCGCGCTTGGCGGCTTCCCAGGTGTCCTCGCCGGGATCAACGCCGCCTTGCGGCATCTGCCAGACATGGGACTCCTCCACATGCTCGATGCCGCCGGCGCGCCGCCCGATGAAGACCAGCCCATCCTTGTTGATCAGCATCATGCCGACACAGGTCCGGTAGGGCAGATCCTCGTAGCGCGCCATTCCGTCAAAGCCCTTCACGCTCGTTCCGGCGGGAACTAGCTTGATTTTGATTTCAGCACCGCGCTTGTCAATGGCACAAGCAGGATGCCGCGGGCCTCGAGTCCCTTCGACCAGGCGGCGATCCGATCGATCGAAACAGGTAGGGCGGACGCGGTGCCGACGGCAAACCCGCGCTCCCTGGCAATATCTTCAAGCTTGCTGAGCGCGTGCTCGATCTCGGCCGAGGTCGGCACGGCGTCGATTGCGACATCGCCTTTGGCGAACGGCATGGCCTGGCCCGCGGCCAGCGAGGAGGCCACGCTGCGCGGCGCCGAGCCGTCATCGAAAATAGCCTAGGCCGCGCCTGGCTGCTTCGCGAATGATCGGTTGCATAGCGGTGTCGGTGGCGACGAACCGCGCGCCCATGAAATTGGCGATTCCCGCATAGCCCTGAAGCTTGCCGAGGTGCCAGTACAACCGGTCGAGATTCTGTTCGGCGGGAAGGGCTGCAAGCAGCGTCTGTGGCCCGGGATCGTTGTCGGGATAGTCGTAGGGCTCCATGGGAACCTGCAGCCAGATCTCATGGTGTTGCGCACGCGCGCGCTCGGCGAGCCTGGTTGGGTCGGAGCCGTAGGGCGTGAACGCCAGTGTTACGGCCGGCGTCAATTTGGTGATGGCGTCAATCGTCTTTGCCGCGCCGACACCAAGTCCGCCCACAACAACGGCGACAACAGGCATTTTTGCCGCTTTGGCCTGATCGACTGGCGCGGCATAAGCCGCAAAGGGCTTGAGGTCCATTGCGGCGATCGGGATCATGCCGTAGCGGGTTTTTTCCAGCAGCTTCGAGTCGACCCCCGCCATAACAGCAAAGGCGCCGCCATCTCCATCCGCCTTGTCGGCAGGCGGCCTGTCCTGTGCCCCACCGCCAATCACCACGTCCTGCCGCTTGCCGCTGGAGCCATCGATTATGGTGACGGTGCGCTGCTCGGCGGCGGAGGTCGCTGGCTTCGGGGCCGACTTCGCGGCGTGCTCAGGAGCCATCATGCCCGCATCGGCCACCTTCTCATCTGCGCCCTTCGCGCGCAGGGAGAGATGGACGACGGGCTCACCGCCGAGTGGATTGTCGCCGAACAGGGCAAAGCCGGCAAAAACCACCAGAAATATACCCAGCAGGACGGCCAACGCCTGCATGGCGGTAAACGGCAACCGGAGGCGGCGTTTCCGCCGCGCGGTCTTCTGTCCAAGCGGTGCGCTCAGATCGTCAGCCGTATCAGCCATGCATGGTCCCGAATCAGCGCAACCGACGATACCACGGCGGGACCGGGCACCGGCAGGGGACACGCACCACCATGCGTCAAGGGCGGCCCCTGCCGGGACCGCCCTTGCTGGATCACACGCGCTCGGGTGCGGTCAGTTCGCCGCCTTGTTTCCCGCGGCCTTGTCGTTGGAGGCCTTGTCGCCCGTCGCACCTGCCGCGGCAGGCGCGGTCGCGCTGGACTTGATGCCGTGCAAGAGGTCAGCGGCCGTCTTCAGCGCCTTGTCGTCCTTGGCATCCGGCGGAACGTAGGATTGCGAGCCTGTCTTCTCGTCGCCATCCGATTTCAAATGGCCGCGCAGCGAGGCTTCGCCCTTGGTGTCGGTCCGCGCCTTCAACTCGTCAGGCACGTCCTGCAGCACTTCGATATCGGGCACGATTCCCTTGGCTTGAATCGATTTGCCTGACGGCGTGTAGTAGCGTGCGGTGGTCAGGCGCAGGGCGCCGTTGCCGCTGCCGAGCGGAATGATGGTCTGAACCGATCCCTTGCCGAACGAGCGGGTGCCGACCAGCGTCGCACGCTTGTGGTCTTGCAGGGCGCCGGCGACGATCTCGGATGCCGATGCCGAGCCGCCATTGATCAGCACGATTAGCGGCTTGCCTTTGCTGAGATCGCCCGGATGGGCCGAGCGGCGCTGCGTTTCCTCAGCGTTGCGCCCGCGCGTCGAGACGATCTCGCCGCGATCGAGGAAGGCGTCGGACACCGTCACCGCCTCTTCCAGCAATCCGCCGGGATTGTTGCGCAGATCGACGATGTAGCCCTTCAGCTTGTCGCCGATCTGGTTTTGCAGGTTGGCAATTTCCCTCTTGAGGCCCTCGGTGGTCTGCTCGTTGAAGGTGGTGATGCGGATGTAGCCGATATCGTCACCCTCCACATGGGCGCGCACGGAGCGTACGCGGATATTGTCGCGCACCAGCGTGACGTCGATCGGGTTGTCCACGCCCTTGCGGATGATCTTCAGCCGGATCTTGGTATTGACCGGCCCGCGCATCTTCTCGACCGCCTGGTTGAGGGTGAGGCCCTGCACTTGCTCGTCGTCGAGCATGGTGATGATGTCATTGGCCAGGATGCCGGCCTTGGAGGCGGGCGTGTCGTCGATCGGCGAGACGACCTTGATCAGACCGTCTTCCATCGTGACCTCGATGCCCAGCCCGCCAAACTCGCCGCGGGTCTGCACCTGCATGTCACGGAAGCTCTTGGCATCCATGTAGCTGGAATGCGGATCGAGGCCGGCCAGCATGCCGCTGATCGCCGATTCCACCAGCTTGCTGTCGTCAGGTTTTTCCACGTAATCGCTGCGGACCCGCTCAAACACGTCGCCGAACAGGTTCAACTGACGATAAGTATCGGAAGTTGCCGCGCGCGCGCTCGAGCCCATGAACACGGCGCGGGGTTGAGTTACGAGCAGCGTCAGTGCCGCACCCATGGCAGCGCTGAGCAGAATGACTGAAGTCTTGCGCATCATCCGCGAACCTTTTCGCCTTCTTTTGCGGCCCACCATGGGCCTGGATCGATGGGAGTGCCGTCCTTGCGGAACTCAACGTAAAGCACTGGTTGGCTTGCGTTGGCGGCGAGAATGGAGGCGACCTGAGACGTAGCTCCCATGGTCGCGACCGGCTCCCCCGCAAGTACAAACTGTCCGAT
>Ga0306926_10002418_pt1 | contig 19032 bp, 15 predicted proteins | sample flu12Cox44000178_FD_203759 | JGI IMG/M metagenome (GOLD analysis project Ga0306926, IMG submission 203759) | Lab enrichment of tropical soil microbial communities from Luquillo Experimental Forest, Puerto Rico - flux8day.12C.oxic.44.000.178 (v2)... | ecosystem: Environmental > Terrestrial >... | reverse complement strand
CTCCCCAGGGTCTCCGGGTGCGCGTCCAGCGCGCCGCGGCCGGGGCGCGCGTGGGAGCCTGAGCGCGCATGCCCGCCCTGCTCGCGAACCCCGACGCCCAGTTCGTGCTGTGGGCCCTGATCAAGATCGTCGTGATCCTGTTCGGGCTGCTGGGGGTGGTGTCGTATTTGACGTTCGCGGAGCGCAAGGTGGCGGGCCACATCCAGGCGCGCACCGGGCCCAACCGCGTGGGGCCGTTCGGCCTCCTCCAGCCGATCGCCGACGTGCTCAAGCTGTTCTTCAAGGAGGAGTTCATCCCCGCCGGCGCCAACAAGGTGGTGTTCCACATCGCGCCGATGCTGGCGGTGATCCCGGCGCTGGTGACGTTCTCGGTGGTGCCGATGGGGCCCAACTTCACGGTCACCGATCTCAACGTCGGGCTGCTGCTGTTCCTCGCCATGTCGAGCCTGGGCGTCTACTCGATCACCCTCGCCGGCTGGTCCTCGAACAACAAGTACGCGCTGCTCGGCGGGCTGCGCTCCTCGGCGCAGATGATCTCCTACGAGCTGGCGATGGGGCTGTCGACGGTGGGGGTGCTGATGCTGGCCGGCTCGCTGTCGCTGGTCGACATCGTGCACGCGCAGCAGCGCTACTGGTTCATCGTCCAGCAGCCGCTGGCGTTCATCATCTTCCTCATCACCGCCTTCGCCGAGACCAACCGCGCACCGTTCGACCTGCCCGAGGCCGAGGCCGAGCTGGTGGCCGGGTTCCACACCGAGTACTCGAGCATGAAGTGGGGGCTGTTCTTCCTCGGCGAGTACGCCAACATGATCACCATCAGCTCGATCGCGGTGACCCTGTTCCTGGGCGGCTGGAACGGACCGTGGCTGCCGGAGCCGCTCAAGTTCCTGTGGTACTTCGCCAAGCTCGCGGCCCTGCTGTTCTTCTTCATGTGGGTGCGCTGGACCTTCCCGCGCCTGCGCTACGACCAGCTCATGCAGCTGGGCTGGAAGGTGCTGCTGCCGCTCGCGCTGCTCAACGTCATGGTGACGGCGGTCGGCCTGTGGTGGGCGGTGGGACGATGATCCCGCTCCTGTTCGCCGCCTTCGCCGCGGTGCTGGTCGCGTCGAGCCTGCTCGTGATCCTGCACCGCAACCCGGTGACCAGCGCGCTGTTCCTGGTGCTGGCGTTCTGCTCGCTCGCCGCGCTCTACCTGCTGCTGGGCGCCGAGTTCGTGGGGATGGTCCAGGTGATCGTCTACGCCGGGGCGATCATGGTGCTGTTCCTGTTCGTCATCATGTATCTGAACCTCGGGCACGACGTCGAGGGCGGGGTGCAGACCACGCTGCGCCGCGGGCTGGGGTGGGTGGTGGGCGCGGTGCTGGTCGCCGAGGGCGCGATGCTGCTGGCGCGCGGCATGGCGCTGGGCCCCGAAACCCCGCAGAGCCCGCCGCCGCCGGGCGGCAACACCGGTGCGATCGGGCTCCTGCTCTACTCGCGCTACCTGTTCCCGTTCGAGATCACCTCGCTGGTGCTGCTGGTCGCGATGGTGGGGGCGATCGTCATCACCCGCGGGCGCACCACGCCGGCCGGCCCGGCCCGCGCCGCCGCGCCGCGCGCGGCCGCGCCCCGCGCCGCGCCGCCAGCGACCCCCGCCGCCGGCCCTCCGGGTACCGAGCCGGCCGGCGCCCCCGCCGAGGAGGTCCACGCGTGATCCCGCTCTCCTGGCTCCTGCTCCTCAGCGCCGTCGTGTTCGCGATCGGCGTCGTGGGAGTGCTGGTGCGCCGCAACGCGCTCGTCATCTTCATGTCGGTCGAGCTGATGCTCAACGCCGCCAACCTCGCCTTTGTCGCCTTCGCGCGGCATCTCAACTCGCTCGACGGGCAGATCGTCGTGTTCTTCGTCATGACCGTCGCCGCCGCCGAGGTCGCGGTGGGGCTCGCGATCATCGTCAACCTCTTCCGCCTGCGCGAAACCGTGTTCGTGGACGAGGTCAACCTCCTGAAGGGTTGAGGCCGCCGCGTGACCGGACTGTGGATCATCCCCGCCCTGCCGCTCGCGGCGGTCGCGCTCCTCCTGCTGCTGGGGGACCGGGCGGGGCGGCGCGGCACCGCCTGGATCGCCTGCGGCTCGGTGGGGCTGGCCTTCGCCTTCGCGCTGCGCGCGGTGATCCAGCTGGCGATGCTGCCGCCCGACCAGCGTGCGCTGGTCGACACCATCGGCACCTGGTTCCGGGTCGGCGACTTCTCGGCCGACATCTCGTTCCTGCTCGATCCGCTCTCGGCGGTCATGGTGCTGGTGGTCAGCGGCGTGGGCTTCCTGATCCACGTCTACTCGACCGGCTACATGGCCCACGAGCCGTCGTTCCGGCGCTTCTTCCTCTACCTCAACCTGTTCACGTTCGCGATGCTGACCCTGGTGCTCGCGGACAACTTCCTGCTCATGTTCGTGGGCTGGGAGGGCGTGGGGCTGTGCTCGTACCTGCTGATCGGGTTCTGGTACCAGCGCCCCGCGGCCGCCGAGGCGGGGAAGAAGGCGTTCGTCGTCAACCGCATCGGCGACTTCGGCTTCCTGCTCGGCCTGTTCGTGCTGTTCACGGCCGGCGGCAGCCTCGACTACCAGCACCTGTTCGCGGCCGCGCCCCAGCGCTTCGCGGGCGCGGCGGGAACCGCGCTCGTCACCGTCGCCACGCTGCTGCTGTTCGTGGGCGCGACCGGGAAGAGCGCCCAGATCCCCCTCTACGTGTGGCTCCCCGACGCGATGGAGGGACCGACTCCGGTCTCGGCGCTGATCCATGCCGCCACCATGGTGACTGCGGGCGTCTACATGGTGGCGCGCTGCCACGTGCTCTACCAGCTCGCCCCGGTCTCGCTCGAGGTGGTGGCGGTGATCGGGGCGGCGACCGCGCTGTTCGCGGCCACCATCGGGATCGCCCAGAACGACATCAAGCGCGTGCTGGCCTACTCGACCGTGAGCCAGCTCGGCTACATGTTCATGGCCTGCGGCGTGGGCGCGTTCAGCGCCGGCATCTTCCACCTCATGACCCACGCGTTCTTCAAGGCGCTGCTGTTCCTCGGCGCCGGCTCGGTGATCCACGCGCTCTCCGACGAGCAGGATCTGCGCCGCATGGGCGGGCTGGCGCGGCCGCTGCCGTGGACCCACGCCACCATGCTGATCGCCACCGTCGCGATCGCCGGGGTGCCGCCATTCGCGGGCTTCTTCAGCAAGGACGAGATCCTGAGCCGCTCCTACCTCTCCGGCCATCACCGGATATGGCTCGCCGAGCTGCTGGGCTCGATCCTCACCGCGTTCTACATGTTCCGGCTCTACATCCTGTGCTTCCGGGGCCGCCCGCGCATGTCGCACGAGGTCGCGCACCACGTCCACGAGTCGCCGCCCTCGATGATCGTGCCGCTGGTGGTGCTGGCGGCGCTCACCACGGTGGGAGGCTGGATCGGCATGCCCTTGATCGAGGGCGGGCACCCGTTCGAGCGCTGGCTGGCGCCGGTGTTCGAGAACGCCGCGGTGGCGGGACTCCACCAGGAATCCCCCGCCACCGAGTGGGCGCTGATCGCGATCTCGGTCGCCGCCGCGCTGCTCGGCATCGGGTTGGCGTTCCGGGCCTACCTGCGCCGCCCCGAGGTGGCGACCGCGCTGGCCGAGCGCTTCGCCGGGCTCAAGAATCTGCTGGTGCACAAGTACTGGATCGATGAGATCTACGGCGTCGTGTTCGTGCGCCCGTTCTACGCCATCGCCGGCTGGTTCTGGCGCTTCTGGGACGAGGTGGTCGTCGACGGCACGGTGAACGGCGTGGCGACCGTGGTCGAGGGCGCCTCGGCGGTGTTACGCCTGTTCCAGACCGGGTTCGTGGGCACCTACGCGCTGTTCTTCGCGCTCGGCGTCGCGGCCCTGCTGCTTCACTTCCTCCGGCACCCATGAGCACGTTCCCCTGGCTCACCTGGCTCATCTTCTTCCCGCTCGCCGGGGGGCTGCTGCTCGCCCTGATGCCCGCGGACCGCGAGCGGCTGATCCGCCGCTTCGCGCTCGCCGTGGCGCTCGCCGAGGTCGGCTTCTCGCTGCCGCTGTGGTGGCAGCTCGCCCCCGGGGCGCCGGGCTGGCAGTTCGCCGAGCGCCGTGACTGGCTGCCCGCGATCGGCTCCAGCTACCACCTGGGCGTCGATGGCATCTCGGCGCTGCTGGTGCTGCTCACCACCGTGCTCACCGCGATCGCGGTGCTGGGAGCGTTCAAGGCGGTCGAGAAGCGCGCGCGGGAGTTCTACGCCCTGCTGCTGGCGCTCGAGACCGGGATGATCGGCACCTTCCTGTCGCTCGATCTGCTGCTGTTCTACGTGTTCTGGGAGGGGATGCTGGTCCCCATGTACCTGCTGATCGGGGTGTGGGGCGGGCCGCGCCGCGTCTACGCCGCGGTCAAGTTCTTCCTCTACACCATGGCCGGCAGCGTGCTGATGCTGGTCGCGATCCTGTGGCTCTACTTCCACCACCGCAGCGTGACGGGGTTGGCGTCGTTCGATCTCGACGCCCTGTACGCGCTGCCGCTCGCCCCGGCGGCCCAGACCTGGCTGTTCCTCGCCTTCGCGCTGGCGTTCGCGATCAAGGTGCCGATGTTCCCCTTCCACACCTGGCTCCCCGACGCCCACGTCGAGGCGCCGACCGCCGGCTCGGTGATCCTCGCGGCAGTGCTGCTCAAGATGGGCACCTACGGCTTCCTGCGCTTCGCGATCCCGCTGTTCCCCGCCGCCTCGGCCCAGTTCACCCCGTGGATCGTCACCCTGGCGCTGATCGGCATCGTCTACGGTGCGCTGGTCGCGATGGTGCAGCCCGACCTGAAGAAGCTGGTGGCCTACTCGTCGGTGAGCCACCTCGGCTTCTGCATGCTGGGGCTTTACGCGATGAACGCCCAGGGCATGGCGGGCGCGATGCTCCAGATGCTGAACCACGGCGTCTCGACCGGCGCGCTGTTCCTGCTGGTGGGGATCGTCTACGAGCGCCGCCACACCCGGCTGATCGCCGACTTCGGCGGGCTGTGGAAACCGCTGCCGGTTTACGCCTCGGTGTTCCTCGTCGTCATGCTGTCCTCGATCGGGCTGCCCGGCACCAACGGCTTCGTGGGCGAGTTCCTGGTGCTGCTGGGCGCGTTCCGGGCCCGGCCGCTGTGGGCCGCCATCGCCGCGACCGGCGTCATCCTGTCGGCGATCTACATGCTGTGGATGTTCCAGCGCGTCATGTTCGGCCCGGTGACCCATGCCGAGAACGAGCACCTTCAGGATCTGTCGCTGCGCGAGCGGCTGGTGTTCGCCCCCCTCATCCTGCTGATCGTGTGGATGGGCGTGATGCCGCAGCCGATCCTCGACCGCGTCCAGCCGGCGCTCGACCACACGCTGTCGCTGGCGGCGCAGCGGCTCGAGCTCGGGCAGCGCATGGCCCGGCTCCCGGCCGTTCCGCCGGCGGCGGTCGTGGCCGCGAACCGAGCGCGGCCGTGACGCCGCTCCCGACCCTGCTCCCGATCGACCTGTGGGCGCTGGGCGCCGTGCTCGCCCTCGCGGCCGGCGCGATGCTGCTCCTGCTGCTCGAGTTTCTGCCCGCCCCGGCGGGCAGCGGCCGCGGTGCCTGGATCGCGCTCCTCACCCTGGCGGCGGCCGCCGGAGCGGTGCTGCGCGCCGGCGCCGCGCGCCGCGCGCTGTTCGGCGGCATGTTCGTCCACGACGGCTTCACCCTGTTCTTCACCCTGCTGTTCTGCGCCATCGGCGCGCTCGCGGTGCTGCTGTCGTGGGACTTCGTCAAGCGCACGCGCATGAACCACGCCGAGTACTACGCGCTGCTGCTGTTCGCCACCCTCGGCATGGTGGTCATGGCGGCTTCGAACGACCTGATCACCATCTTTCTCGGCCTCGAGCTGATGTCGATCGCGCTCTACGTGCTGGTGGGCTTCCGGCGCGGGCAGCTCGAGTCCAACGAGGCGGCCCTCAAGTACTTCCTGCTCGGCGCCTTCGCGAGCGGGTTCCTGCTCTACGGCATCGCGTTGCTCTACGGCGCCACCGCCACCACGCGGCTCGACCGGATGGCCGAGTTCATCACGCTCTCGCCGGTGCTCGGCAACCCGCTGTTCGTCGCCGGCGCGCTGCTGCTGCTGGTGGGCTTCGGCTTCAAGGTCGCCGCGGTCCCGTTCCACATGTGGACCCCCGACGCCTACGAGGGGGCGCCCACCTCGGTGACCGCGTTCATGTCGGCGGGGGCGAAGGCCGCCGGCTTCGCGGCGCTGCTGCGCGTGGCGCTCAAGGTGCTGTCGATCAGCCACGTCGATTGGGGCCACCTGCTCGCCATGGTCGCGATCCTCACCATGACGGTGGGCAACGTCACCGCGCTGCTCCAGAACAACCTCAAGCGGATGCTCGCCTACTCCAGCATCGCCCACGCCGGCTACGTGCTGGTGGCGGTGGTGGCCGGCGGCCCGGACGGGGCGTCGGCGGCGCTGTTCTACCTCGCCGTCTACTCTTTCATGAATTTGGGCGCCTTCGGCATCCTCACGCTGATGGGACGCGGCGCCGAGGAGCGCGTGCTCATCAGCGACCTCGCCGGCGTCGGCTTCCGCCAGCCGTGGCTCGGGTTCGCGATGACGGTGTTCATGCTGTCGCTGGGCGGCATCCCGCCCACGGCCGGCTTCATGGCCAAGTACTACGTGTTCAGCGTTGCGCTCAAGGCCGGGCTCACCCCGCTCGTCATCATCGCGGTGCTCAACAGCGTGGTGTCGCTGTTCTACTACCTGCGCGTCACCGTGGCGATGTACATGGAGGAGCCGCGCGGCGAGGCGGTGGGGATCTCGTGGGCCGCCCCCGGCGTGCTGGCGCTCGTCATCACCCTGGTCCTCACGCTGTGGCTGGGGGTGAACGCCAACGGCCTGTTCGACCTCGCGCAGCGGAGCGTGATCGGGCTGCTGTAGGCCCGCGTCCGGGCCTGGCCCTAGCGTCCCGCCAGGGCCTGCTCGATCTCCGCCAGGCGCTCCCGGTAGAGCGGGAGCGAGGCGTTGATCTGGTGCGCGCGCTCCAGCGTCGCGCGCGCGTCGGCCCAGCGCTGGTCGAGCACCAGCAGGCTCGCCAGCAGGCTCAGGGCCTGCGAGCTCTCGGGCGAGCTTCCCGCCATGCGCTCGAGCTCGGCCTCGGCGCGGCCGCGCAGCAGCGAGTCGTCGAGGCAGGCTGCGGCCAGCCGGCCACGCCGCGCGGCGCCCGCCGGGGCGAGACGGTAGGCGAACGAGTCCATCAGCGCCGCGTGCGCCCCGTCGCGCTTCAGGAACAGCGCCGCGGCGTCGTCGGCGAACACCAGCCCCCAGGTCGAGTCGGCCTCGACGAAGTCGAGGGCGTGATCCCGCGGATCGTGGAGACGCTTGAGCAGCACCCACTCGAAGCGATGGCGCTGGTCGAGCCGTCGCCAGGCCTGATCGTCGAGCGACGACATCGCGACGTCGAAGCGATCGGTGCGGGTTCCGGTCTGGTGGATGTCGATGAACGGCAGCCGCGAGGCATCCGGCCAGAAGCGCCACAGCACGTACCCGCCCAGCTCGAACGAGTTGTAGTCGCGGCCGCCGACCCCGTGGGTGGCGATCCAGTCGCACGCCGCGCGGGGCGGGAACCACGGCGAGACGCCGAACGCGGGCCTGAGGTCGACGTACTGCCAGCCGAGCGGCGTCACCGCCAGCCCGGCCGCGAGCGCGAACCCGGCACGGTGCCAGGGCGGCGTGCTCCACGCCGGCCAGGCGCGCGCGCGCACCCAGTCGTCGAGGTCGCGCGCCAGGTAGGGGGCGGCGGCGATGGCGAGCGGTCCGAGGAAGCGCTTGCCGGTGAGGGCGATGCCCTCGAACAGCAGCAGCGTGCCGCCCTCGGCCCAGTCGGGCCCGCGCCGGCGCGCGCGCCACAGCGCGAGCAGCGGCCAGGCGGCGAGCAGCAGCGCCACGCCATCGGTGAGCGTCGCGCGCCAGTGGATCGGCCCGAGCTCGTCGATCCCCTGGTAGATCAGCTCGTGACGCCAGACGAAGAAGTACTCGAACGGCTGGGCCAGCGCGCGCCAGCCGAACGGGTTGAGGAACGACGCCGCGAGGGCGGCGATCAGCACGACCGCGAGCGGCCACCCGCGACGCGCCGCGGCGGCCGCGGGCCGGCGCTCGATCCACTGGGCCGCGATGTGGATCGCGATCAGCGCGAGCCCGATGTAGTACGAGATGTGGACGTTGGCCCACACCCAGGCGACCGCGACCAGCCACGGGGACGGATCGCGGCCGCGCGGCGAGGCGACCGCATCCGTCGCGGCCGGCGCGCGCCGCCGTGCCTCGAGCAGGAAGATCTCGAGCGCGATCAGGACCGCGACCAGGGTCTCGGGCCGCACCTGGGTGCGCTGGCGGTAGACCACCGCGCACAGCGCGAGCGCCGCGAGCGGCGCGAATCCCACCGCGCCCATGCGGCGCGCGGCGGCCCAGGCGAGCGCGAACGCCGCGAGGGTCGTGAGCCAACGCCAGACGTAGAGCCCGGTGACGCCGCCCGCCGCGTAGAACGGCCACAGCAGGGCGCGGAACCCCCACGACGGCACGACGTACGGCGCCCCGTACGTCGGCCAGGTCCAGACATTGGTGCGCGGCACCTGCTTGAGCGTCCAGATCGCCCGGCCCACCGCGAGGTGCTGCCAGAAGTCGGTGTCGACGATCTTCGTCGTCACCCCGAGCGCGATCAGGAGCGCGGTCGCGAGCGCCGCGCTCATCATCGCCGGGTGACGGAGCGGCAGCGGCGCCGCGGGGCCCGGGGGCCGCCGCGCTGTCCTCCCGGGGCGGCGCGTCATTCCGGCCAGCGCAGGATCAGGGCCTCGGCCCGCTCGTCCTTCTCGAGGCGCTCGCGCTCGTCCGGAACGATGAGCAGCGCATGCGCGCGCGCCTGCGGGGTGAGATGCCCCGAGACCTGCTCGCCCGCCGCCTCCGCCCACAGCGCGTCGCCGCGGCGCTCGAGCGTCACGCGCACGAAGTCGGTGCGCCCGGCGCGCGACTCGATCGCGCGCGCGACCCGCACCGGGGCCCGCGGGCGCTCGAGCGCCGCGAAGCCCTGCAGTCTCCGCAGCGCCGGGCGCACCAGGGTCTCGAACACGCATGCGACCGAGGCCGGGTTCCCGGGCAGGCCGAAGAACAGGCGGCCTTCGTGCGTGCCGAAGGCCTGGGGCTGACCGGGGCGCATCGCGACGCGCCACAGCTCGATCCAGGGCAGCGCGGCGATCGCCTGGCGCACCGGGTCGAAGTCGCCGACCGAGACCCCGCCCACCGTGATGATCGCGTCGGCCTCGCGCAGCGCGTCCCGGATCGCGCGCTCGACCGTCGCCGCCTCGTCGGGCAGACGCTCGGCGCGCACCAGGTGCGCTCCGCACTCGTCGAGCAGGGCGCGCAGCATCGGCGCGTTGCTGTCGCGGATGCGCCCCGGCTCGAGCGCGGCGTCGATGCCGAGCAGCTCGTTCCCGGTCGAGAGCACGGCCACGCGCGGCCTTTGCCCGACCGGCAGCCGCGCGAACCCCAGCGCGGCGAGCAGCGCGAGGTCGAAGGCCGAGAGCTCGCGTCCCGGATCGAACGCCACCGCGCCGGCGGCGAGGTCACGCCCCGCCTCGCGCACGTTGGCGCCGGCGGCGGCGGGGCGTGCGACCCGCACCGTGGCGCCGCCGGTCGGCGCCTCGGCGTCCTCGATCGGCACCACGGCGTCGGCGTCGGCGGGGATCATCGCGCCGGTCATCACCCGGATCGCGGACCCGGGTGGGAGCGGGTCGGCCGCCGGGCTTCCGGCGGCCACCGTCGCGACCACGCGCAGCGTCACGGGCTGCGCGGCGCCGGCGGTGGCGAGGTCGGCGGCGCGCACCGCGAATCCGTCGACCGCCGAGTTGCGAAACGGCGGCAGCGGGTGCGGGGCGGCGAGGCTCTGACGCAGCGCCCGGCCGCGCGCCTCGCCGAGCGTCACGACCTCGGCGGGAAGGGCCCGCGCCGCTGACATCACGCGCTCGCGCGCCGCGGCGAAGCTCAGCTTCCTACGGAGCTCGGCGATAGACGCCACGGCGGCCCCCGCGTTTCTCCCACAGCGCGAACTCGCCCATCACCATGCCGCGGTCGGCGGCCTTGAGCATGTCGTAGAGGGTGAGGGCGGCGACCGCGACCGCGGTGAGGGCCTCCATCTCGACGCCGGTGCGCCCCCGTGCCCGCACCCGGGCCTCGATCCCGACCGAGGCGGTGTCCTCGTCGAGCGAGAACGCGAGATCCACGCCCTCGAGCTGGAGCGGGTGGGCGAGCGGCACGATCTCGCTGGTGCGCTTGGCCGCCATGACGCCGGCGAGGTGCGCGGTCGCGAGCACGTCGCCCTTGGGCGCACGCTCGCTGCGCAGCAGGCGCAGCGTGTCGCGGTGCATGAAGACGCGGCCGCGCGCCGTCGCCGAGCGCAGGGTGACGCGCTTCCCGCCCACGTCCACCATGCGCACGCGTCCCGATGCATCGGTGTGCGAGAGCCGGCGCGCCATGTTCTTGACACTAGGGAGGGGCATTCCTAGTGTCAACCGCCGGGCCGCGCCGCACCCGCGAGAATCGCGGGTGAACGCGGGGTCCGACGCGAGGTCGCACGCATGAGCCAGCTTCCGCCCCCGGTCTCGAGCCGCCAGGCGTTCGCGAGCGCCTTCGAGCTCGCGCTGCGGCGTGACCCGCTCCAGTCGCTGATCATCCCGTTCGTGCTGCGCGCGCCCTGGACGGTCGCGGCGGCGATGATCTTCGCGCCGGGTGGGAGCGCGACCGGGGACGGGACCGGGATCTGGTGGCTCGCGAGCCTCGGCGGCCTGCTGGTCGGCACCCTCGTCGAGGCGATGCTGATGCTGCGCGCGCGCTCGGTCCTGGAGGGCGCGCCGGGCGGCGCCCCCGCGCCCGCGCTCGACTGCTATGCCCGTGGGCTCGCGCGCGTCCCCTCGCTGATCGTGACCGATTTCGCCCGCGCCGCGCTGGTGCTCGCGGGTCTCTTCGTCTTCATCGTGCCCGGCTTCCTCGTCATGTTCCGGCTCGCCTACGCGACCCAGGCCGTGGTGGTGAGCGGGGACTCGCTGGCGGCGGGGTTCCGCCGCTCGGCCCGGCTCACCGCGCGGCGTCTGGACGTCTGGCTCGGGATGGCCGGCCTCACGCTCGTCTTCGTCGTGGGGCTGTGCGTCGTCTTCCTGGTCGTGGCGTCGCTGGTCCACCTGCCAACATCCGCGTCCTTTACCACCATGTTCGTCGTCATGGTGGCCGCCCAGCCCGTCGTCATCTACGCCTGGACCTTCTCCTGCCTCCGGCTCATGGCGCTCGATGCGCCAGGCATCGAAACAGGTCCGCTCTACGCCGGGGCCCCGCCTGAGACTCCGACCTCCCCGCCACCGGCCCCGCCGACCGCACTGACGCCCGAGACGCAAACGTTGCTGCCGCCTCCGCCGACGCCGCCAACTCCGCTGGCTTGACCGCCCCGCCCGGGCGTGGCATTTTGAAACACTCGGTGCCAGGCCGCGCATTCACCGGGAGATCCCCGCGATGTCCATCTCCACCGGACCGTCCCGTCCCGGCGGGAAACCCCAGGCTGGGAGCGAGCGAGACCCGTTCCGCAGCATCATTGGCGCGAGCCCTCGGATGCGGCGGGTCTTCCGCCTCGTGTCCCGGGTCGCGCGCACCGACAGCGCCGTGCTCCTCACCGGAGAGAGCGGCACCGGCAAGGAGCTGGTGGCGCGCGCCATCCACCTCCAGTCACGGCGCTCCGGCGCGCCGTTCGTGCCGGTCAACCTCGGTGCCCTGCCCGACACGCTGATCGAGAGCGAGCTGTTCGGCGTCGCGAAGGGCGCGTTCTCCGGTGCATCCGCCGACCGCGCCGGGCTGATCGAGGCGGCCGACGGCGGCACCCTGTTCCTCGACGAGATCGGCGACATGCCGCTCGCCACCCAGGTCAAGCTGCTGCGCACCCTCGAGAGCAACGAGGTGCGCCGCCTCGGTGAGACCGCGGCGCGGGTGGTCGACGTGCGCGTCATCGCCGCCACCCATCGCGACCTGCAGCGCATGGCGGCCGAGGGCCGCTTCCGCGAGGATCTCTACTACCGGCTCAACGTCGTTCACATCGATCTGCCCCCGCTGCGTGACCGGCGCGAGGACATCGGGCTTCTCGCCTCGTACTTCCTCGACCGTGCCGCCCGCCGCGACGGGCGCACGCTGCGCTTCTCGAGCGCGGCCGAGGCGCTGCTCGAGCGCCACGACTATCCCGGCAACGTGCGCGAGCTCGAGAACGCGGTCGAGCACGCGGTCGCGGTGGCCGAGAGCGACACCATCCTGCCCGGCGATCTGCCGGCCGCGATCCGCTCGCCGCGCCTGCTCACCGGGACGGCCGCGACGGCCGCGCCGGCCGCCGCCGCCGCCGCGTCCGCCGCCAGCGAGCGCGACGGCTGGTCGCTGGCCGAGATCGAGCGCGAGCACATCCAGCGCGTGCTCGAGCGCCACCGCGGCAACGCCACCGCGGCCGCGAAGCAGCTCGGCATCTCGCGCACCACGCTGTGGCGCAAGCTCCGGCAATACGGCTTGAGGAGGCCGAGCGCGTGAGCCCGGTCAATCCCGGCGCGGCCGCCGCGCGCCGGCGCTACTACGACGACAGCTACACCACCCGCTTCAGCGCCCGGATCGCGGGCGTCGGAGAGCATCGCGGGCGCGCGGCGCTGGAGCTCGAATCGACCTACTTCTACCCCGAGAGCGGCGGGCAGGAGGCCGACCGCGGCTCGATCGGCGGCACCGCCGTGATCGACGTCCAGGCCGGCGAGGACGGCCGGGTGTGGCACGTGCTGGGGGAGGGCGCGGCGCCGCCTGCGGACGCCGAGGCGGTGATCGACTGGGCGCGGCGCTTCGACCACATGCAGCAGCACACCGGGCAGCACGTCCTCTCCGCCGCCTTCGAGCGCGAGCTCGACGCCGCCACGCTCTCGTCCCACCTCGGTGAGGAGACCAGCAGCATCGAGATCGCGCGTGGCGACTGCGACTGGGGGTTGATCCGGCGCATCGAGGAGATCACGAACCGGGTGGTGTGGGAGGATCGCCCGGTCGAGCGCCACTGGGAAGACGCCGAGAGCGTGCGGCGCTTCAAGCTGCGGAAAGCCCCGGCGGTGAGCGGGCCGATCCGGATCGTCGAGATCCCGGACTGGGACGTCTCGGCGTGCGGCGGCACCCACACCCGCCGCACCGGCGAGGTGGGCATCGTCAAGATCGTGCGCTGGGAGAAGGTGCGCGGCAACCTGCGCTTCGAGTTCCTGTGCGGAGGGCGCGCGCTGCGCGACCACGCCTGGCGCACCGAGGCGCTGCTCGAGGCGGCGCGGCGCCGCACCCTCAGGGACTCGGAGCTGATCGCCCATCTCGAGCGCGCCGCGGCCGAGCGCGACGAGCTGCGGAAGCGCCTGACCGAGCTGACCGGGAGGATGGTGCTCGCCGAGGCGCGCGAGCGGGTCGGCGATCCGCCGCGACCGGTCGCCGAGCTCTCATCCGCGCGCCCGCGCGACGAGCTCCGGACCTTCGCGATCAAGTGCCTCGAGGCCGGTGCGCCCTGGGTGGCGGCGGCGACCGCGGGGCCCGAGCCGGCGCTGGTGGTGGGGCGCGCGAAGCGCCTGGCCGGCGATCTGCGCACGCTGCTTCCCGGCCTGCTCGAGCGCGCGCGCGGCAAGGGCGGCGGCTCCGCCGATCTGCTCCAGGTCGCGGCCGCCGACGCTGCCGCGGCCGAGGTGGCATGGAGCTGGGCCAGGGCCGAGGTCGCGGCGCTGATCGCCCCGGTGTGAAGCGCAGGGCCGGACCGGGCAAGCCGCCGCCCGCCCCGGTGGCGCCGCGGCCGCCGTGGCTCGCGCTCGACGGCGCGGCCGAGGCCGCGACGCCGGCGTGGCTCGAGCGCGCGGGCTGGATCGTCGCCGGACTCGGCGGGCTCCTGCTCCTGTGGCTCGCGCTCGCGCGGCATCCGATCGGCGATTACTACACCGAGAGCGACTTCTACGGCGGCTACGTGGATGGAGCGCGGCAGATCCAGCGCGGCCACATCGATCCCACCGCCTACGCGGTCGTGGGTCCCGGCTACGAGGTGCTGCTGGCGCTGGTCGGGCTCGTCATCCGTGACTTCTACCTCGCCGCCCGCTTGATCTCGGTGGCCGCCGGCTTCGCCACCCTGGCGTTGTGGAACCTGCTCATCCGGCGCCGCGCCGGCGCGCCGGCGGGCGTGTGGACGGCGGCGCTGCTCGCGGTCAACTGGCCGTTCGTCCGCTACGGGTACTCGGCGACCACGGACATGCTGGCCGCAGCACTCCAGGCCGCGTCCCTGTTCCTGATCTTCGCGGCGCGGGGCCGCCGCGCGCCGCTGCTCGCCGGCGCAGTCAGCGCGCTCGCGGTGCTGACGCGCTACAGCAGCGTCTACCTGATCCCGGCCGCGCTGCTCGGCTACGCATGGCGCCAGGGGCCGCAGGGTCTGTCGCGCCGCCGCGCCGCGCTGCTCTACATCGCGGGCCTGGTCGTGATCAGCGCGCCGTGGATCGGCTTCTCGCTCGCCCACCGCAGCGTTCCGGGCGCCGGGTTGGTCCAGTACTTCAGCTTCTACGCCAACCCCGAGGCGACGCGCAACGTCCAGGACCGCCCGGGCGGGCTCACCACCGACGTGCCGGGCGGGCAGCCGCTGAGCGAGGTGCTGAAGGGCGGCCGCGGCGCTTTTCTACTGCGCCTCATGGGCAACGTTCCCGACCACCTGGTGCGCTACGGCCGCGAGCTGCTGGGCTGGCCGGCGGCGGCGCTGCTCCTCGCCGGGATGGCCCTGGTCGCCTTCGCGCGCGAGGGCCGGCGGCTGCTGCCGGTGTGGGCGACGGGCGGCATCCTGTTCGTGCTCCTGATCCCGGTGTTCTACAGCGACCGCTATTCCCTGCCGCTGGTCCCGTTCCTCCTCACCTTCGCCGCGGTGTTCGCCGCCTCGCCGCGCTTCGCGATCCTGCTCGGGCGCCCCGGCATCCCGCTCAAGAGCCTGATCGCGGTCGCGATGGTGATCCTGACGTTGCGCTCGAGCCTCGCCACCCAGCGCTTTACCGCCGGCATGGCGCCGCTCGAGGTGCTGGAGGCGGGGCCGGCGCTGGCGCGTGTCGCGCGGCCGGGGGAGCGCGTGCTGAGCCGCAAGGGCCACATCGGCTACTACGCGGGCCTCGCCGTGGTGCCGTTCCCGCGCTTCGACTCGTTGGCGGCGCTGGCCGCGTTCAGCCGCGCGCGCGGCGCCAGCTATCTCTACTACTCGTGGTACGAGGCGCGCCTGCGCCCGGAGTTCGCCTATCTGCTCGACACCACCGCGGCGGTGCCGGGCCTCGAGCGCATCTTCTACACCGACCACAACCCGGGCGTGGTCTACCGCCTGGGGCCACGGTTCGGCGCCGACCCGCCGTGGCGCGGCGATCGCGTGCAGTCCTCGATCCACTACGCGCGCGCGCTGGCGCGCGTGCTGCCCGACTCGCTGGCCGAGCCGTACCGCCTCCTGCTCGGCGCGCTGGCGATGGACCAGGGCCGCCCGCAGGAGGCGCTCGAGATGGGCCGGCTGGCGGTGCGCGGCCGCCCGTACGACGCGCGCGGCTGGCTGCTCGCCGGTCAGGCGCTGCGCGCGCTGGGACAGACCGCCGACGCCGAGAAGGCGCTCGCCACCGCACACTCGCTCGATCCCGGCGACGTGGCCACCAACCTCGAGCTCGGCTGGGTGGCGCTGGCCCAGGGGGACAGCGTGGCCGCGGCGCGCGCCTGGCGCTTGACCATCGGCGGCATCCGCGACCCCGCCACGCTGCGCGAGATGGAGCGCGTGTTCGCGCGCGTCGGGGACGCGGAGGCGCTCCGGGCGCTGGCGGCCGCGGCGGCCGACAGCGCGCGCCGGATGCGGCGCTAGCTAGCGGCGCTTGGCGGCGGAGGTGACCGGGCGGCGCTTCGCCGCGGCGCGCGCCGCCGCGCCGGCGGGGCGCGGCGCGGGACGCGAGCCGCGCGACGCCGGGCGCGAGCGGTCGCGGGACTTGCCCGCCGCGGCGCGTGGCTTGGCCGCGCCACCCGAGTGCCGCGGCGCGGCGCCGCCGAGCCGGCCGCCACCGTTGAGTCCCCGCGCCGCCGCCGCGGGCTTCGCGGCCGCTGCCGGGGCGTTCCGGTTGGTGCTCAGGCCGGCGATGCGGGTCGCGGCGGCCTGGACCCCCGAGGGGCGGCGCGCGCGGTCCGCCGGGCGAGCCGGTTCGTCGTCGTAGCTCGGCAGCTGGCGCAGCTCGGTGGGCCGCATGGTGTAGTCGAAGTCGGGGAGGAGCACGCGCGGGATCGCCCGCCCCAGGAAACGCTCGATCGCCGCCACGTCCTTCTGCTCCTCGGGGCTCATGAGCGTGAACGCGTCGCCCACCGGCTCGGCGCGCCCGCCGCGGCCCAGGCGGTGAACGTAGTCCTCGGGCGTCTGGGGCACGTCGAAGTTGACCACGTGCGACACGCCGGCGAGGTCGAGGCTGCGCGCCGCCGCATCGCTCGCGGCCAGAATCTGCACGCGGCCGCGGCGCAGGTCCTCGAGCCCCAGCTCGCGCTCGCTCTGGCTGGGATGATCGTCCAGCACCTTGACCGCGTAGCCGCGGCGCATGAGGACCCGGGCGAGCCGGTCGGCCCCGTAGCGGGCGCGGGTGCACACCACGGTGTTGCGCACCTCGGCGCGCGACAGCATCTCGTGGAGCAGGTCGGGCTTGAGCTCCTTCGGCACCGGATAGATGGCCTGGGTGATCCCGGCCGAGGGCCGCGCCACCGGAGCCAGATCGACCCGCACCGGCTCGATCAGCGCCTCCTTGGCGAGCCGGTTGAGCTCGGGCGGCATGGTGATCGAGAACATGATGGTCTGGCGGGTCTCGGGCAGGAGCTTGAGGAGCCGGCGCAGATCGGGCGCGAGGCCCAGGGCGACCATGCGGTCGGCCTCGTCGAGCACCAGCATCTCGACGTTCTCGAAGTTGAGGCAGCCGCGGGCATGGAGCTCGATCAGACGCCCGGGGGTCGCGACCAGCAGGTCGGGCTCCTGCTCGCGCAGCATGCGCTCCTGCTGGACCAGCGGCGCGCCGGTGAAGACGACGGCGATGCGCACCTCGGTGTAGCGCGCGTAGTCGCGGGCGCGGGTCTCGACGTACTGGGCCAGCTCACGGGTCGGCACCAGCACGATGGCGCGCAGCCGTCCGGCGCTGTCGAGCAACCGCGCGAGGATGGGAAGGGCGTAGGCACCGGTCTTCCCGGAGCCGCTCTGGGCCGCCCCGATCAAGTCGTTGCCCTGCAGGACCACGGGGATGGACTTGCTCTGGATGGCGGTGGGTTCGGTGAGACCGGCCGCGCGCACCCCCTTGAGAATGGCGGCGGGGAGCCCCAGTGAGGCGAAGGTCACGTATCCTCCAAGTATCGATTGGACTTGCGTTAGGACTGCGGACCGGCATTTGGATGCTCCCGTCCCGGTCGCGCACACAGGGTAGGGGCCAAGGGCCTGCGGGGCAATGAAATAACGCGAATGTATGAAGAATACGTTTCAGCCGCGATTGGCGCGGGCGCCAGCCGATCCTCTGGCCCGGCGCCGCCTTGCGAGCCGGCCCCGGGAGGCGACGGTCGCGCGCGCTCGCCTTGCGTCGCGGGCGGCTGACACCCTCACTCGCCGGCCGCGGGCCGGCCTCGCGGGCTGGCAGGTGGGGCAGTAATACGTCGAGCGGCCCTGGACGATGCGCCGGATCGGGGTGCCGCAGGCCCGGCAGGGCTCGCCGGCGCGGTCGTAGACGCGCAGGCGCTCGGCGTAGGTGCCCGGCTCGTTCCACAGCGTGCGGTACGTGCTCAAGGTGGTGCCCATGCGCTCGATGGCCTCGCCCAGCACGCGGCCGGTCTCGGCGGCCACCGCCCGCCACTCGTCCTCGATCAGGCGCCCGGCCGCGCGGCGGGGATCGACGCCGGCGCGGTGGAGGATCTCGCTGGCGTAGATGTTGCCGACGCCCGCGATGCGGCGCTGATCGAGCAGGAAGTTCTTGACGCTGACGCGCGCGCCGCGCGCCAGCGCCAGGAGCTCCGCCCCCGAGGGCGGGCTCGCGATCGGGTCGGGGCCGAGGAGCGCGAGCGCGCGATCGGCCTTGAGCCGGCGCGTGGGCACGGCGCGCAGCACGCCGAAGCGGCGCGGGTCGAGGAACCACAGCGAGGAGCCGTCGGCGAAGCCGATCCGGGCGTGGAGGTGGGGCGGCAGCGCGGCGGGCGGACGCTCGTAGTAGAGCCAGCGTCCGCTCATGCCGAGGTGGGAGATGAGCGTCATCCCGCCGCTCAGGTCCACCAGCAGGTACTTGCCGTGGCGCCGCACCGCGGTGATGGTGCGGCCGCTCACCCGGCGCGGCAGCGTGGCGGGCACGGCCTCGCGCAGCCGCGCCCCGGAGAGCACGACCGATCGAACTTTCCGCCCGCGCGCGTGGCGGTCCATCATGCGGCGCACGGTCTCGACCTCGGGGAGCTCGGGCACGCGGCGACGCTATGGAGGGGAGGCGCGGGCGTCAAGCGCGCGGGTGCTGCGGCGAGCGCGGAGCCGGTTGCGCGGGCTCGGCGGGGCTGGCATCCTCGGCCGGTCACGGAAGACGCCTCGTTCCCTGGACGGCCCGCATGGACGACCGGTCTCGCTTCGAAGAGTTCGCCAGCCTCGCGACCGAGCAGCGCAACCCGCGCACCCTCGACCTCGACCGCCTCGACGTCGCGGGGATCCTCGCGCGCATCTCGGCCGAGGACCACACCGTGCCCGCCGCCGTGGCCCGCGAGCTGCCGTGGATCGCGCGCGCCGTCGAGCTGGTGGTGGCCTCGCTGCGCGAGGGCGGGCGTCTGATCTACGTCGGCGCCGGCACCAGCGGGCGGCTCGGCGTGCTCGACGCCTCGGAGTGCCCGCCCACCTTCGGCTCGCGCCCGGAGCAGGTCCAGGGTGTGATCGCGGGCGGCCCCGGCGCGCTGGTGCAGGCCGTCGAGGGCGCCGAGGACCG
>Ga0306926_10002417_pt1 | contig 19033 bp, 26 predicted proteins | sample flu12Cox44000178_FD_203759 | JGI IMG/M metagenome (GOLD analysis project Ga0306926, IMG submission 203759) | Lab enrichment of tropical soil microbial communities from Luquillo Experimental Forest, Puerto Rico - flux8day.12C.oxic.44.000.178 (v2)... | ecosystem: Environmental > Terrestrial >... | reverse complement strand
CCGGTGACCTGCATCGAATGTCAGCAAGGCATCGATTTAGCGCGGGACAATTCTGGAACGTTTGCGCGCGTGCTCACCTTTGTTCAGTCAGAACTGGCTCGGCACAGTGGTAGCCTGCACAAAATGCAATTGGGGGCAGCCGGCATCGCGTTTAAGTGGCCGTTCCGCCACGCTTGACGGCGATTATCGTACCGGCCTAGTTTCACTCCCGCACCGCAATATCGCCATCGAAGCCGCCGTCTCATCCTTCCTAGTGCCCGCATGAGAGACGCTTTCCCAATGCGTTTCCATTTGCCCACATCGCGCAGTTCATTTCGGGTCCGGCTCTCCCTGTTCGATGCATTCTGGGCGATAGCCTCGCCGCTCCTCGCACTCTACTTCCGCGATGCCCAAATTCTTACGTACGACGGCCTGGTGCCGACCCTCATCTATTGCTCGCTTTCCGTGGTCTTTTCCCTTATCGCCTTTTCCGCATTCCGCATCCACGAGGGAATGACCCGCTATTTCTCCGTTCATGACGCCATCGACGTGACCAAGGCGGTGGTCGTTGCGACATTCTTGACCTATGTCGCGGTCTTTACCTTGACCCGTCTCGAGGGCATCCCCCGTTCGACCCCGATCATCCACGCCCTGACCCTGATCGCCGGTCTCGTTGGGGCAAGAATATTCACGCGTTTGAACGAGGCGAGGCGCACCGCTCTCCCGGCGCGCATGGACAAGGCCGTCGAATATATCTTGATGATCGGCTCCAACCGGTTGTCGCTCCTGTACATTAAATTCATCAGGGCCTACTCACCGGGTTTGCACCGGGTGATGGCCGTTTTGGATGATCGACCGCACATGATGGGGCGGGCGATTGATGGTGTTCGGGTCATCGGTCCCCCCGACCATCTCGAGCCAGTGGTCAATGAGTTCGCCGAGCACGGCGTGCGCATCAACCACGTCATCGTTGGCGGGGACTCGGACATGGTATCCGAGGTCACGCTTGCCGAGCTCCGACGCATTTGCGAGGAGCATGAGATCAGGCTGGATTTTGTCCCCGAGCTCATCGGCTTGCAGCGCCTGCAGCCCGGGGCGGAGCCCGAAGTCGCGATGGAACCGGAGGAAGAGCCCGCCCGGATCGAGGTGACCCTGTCACCATACTTCAAGCTCAAACGATTGATTGATCTCGCGGCCGCCGTGACCATCATCATTCTCTCATTCCCCATTTGGCTGGTCGTAGGCATTCTCGCACTCGTGGACGTCGGCTCGCCCATTTTCTTTTGGCAGCAGCGCTTGGGGCAAGGCGGCCGGCCCTTCCTCCTTCAGAAGATCCGGACCTTAAAGCCGCCATTCGACTGGCGCGGACGCAAGGTCCCGGATGCGGACCGGCTATCAGCTATCGGCCGCCTCGTGCGCAAATGCCGTTTCGACGAATTCCCCCAGTTGCTCAACCTCCTCGTCGGCGACATGTCGCTGATCGGCCCACGGCCCTTGCTGCCGCGCGACCAACCGCCCGACCCCACCATCCGGCTGTCGGTCCGCCCCGGCATCACCGGCTGGGCGCAGGTCAACGGCGGCAGTTCCCTGTGCATCGAGGAGAAAGCCGCGCTCGATGAGTGGTACATCCGCAACGCGTCGTTGCAGCTGGATCTGCGCATCCTTTACATGACTTTGGTGTGCGTGTTCCGAGGGGAGCGCCGCTCCGAGGCGGCCATCGCCACCGCCTTTGCCATGCGCCGTCGGCAAGCCACGGTCTTGCCGCTTGAAACGCTCGTTACTCGTGCTCTTGCAACGAGCAAGGTGGAGGCCAGCGCCCCCGCGTCTTGAGCGGCCCCCAGTGTTCGGCTCCTCGGCGCATCCACCACCCTCCTTTAAGTGGTTATGTCGCCGCGCTCGGCTTTTTGGGCCTCCCCCTTGGCAGCCGCTCGCGCTTGGCCGTGAGCTTGCGTGCGTCAGATTCCCATTCGGCGAGCAGGATCGCCCTGGGGAACAGCAGCGCACGCGCCGACCCGCACCTGGTCGCCACGCTGACCACCTCGCATTGCTCCGGCGATAGTTGGGCGAACCGCCTAGCAAACGGCCGCGTGCCCTCCCACAAGTAGGTGAGCTTATGGAGCTTGACGTAGTCCTGAAGCGCCTTCGGGTTTGGAAACTCACGCATCGATCACAGCCCAGCCCTCCCTCGCCCCCATTGAAGGTCGGGCACGTGGGTCTTCTGGCTCGTCGCTCCCACGACCGGCGGGAGCCAGGAATGAACCTTCAGGCTTGCCCTTGCGACAAATCCGTCGGGGAGGGTCCTGCTTATGCTCGCAGCTTACCAATTCAAGGAATTCCAGCTCGTCGCAGGCTTAATCTGCTTTGCTCTGCTTGTGAACACCATCACAAAGCGAGATACGTGCCACGACAGGGGGATAACTGGGATATATTCCAGCGCTTCGATCAGTTCGATGCTCAAGGATTAGCGCCGCCAAGCCTCCACGCCGACGGAAATCCCCCATTTGGAGCCTAGCCGGCCCGTGCAAGCACAGGCGATAGCTCTGCTAGGGCGCCGATGACCCCGACAATTAGCCAGAGCAGGATGATTTTTTCCATGGATTTCGCCCCCCGACTTAGCCCCTGGCATAGAACCGCCGCATTCAGAATACGCGAGACGTCGACGATTTCCTGTAGCTGTACGGTCACACGCAGCTCTAATTCGGAACGCCATCGACCTGAATCATCGAGAAAAATAGCTTCGCGACCCCTCCCCCCAGGGGCTTGGCCAGCGGCCTTAACATCCAGCCCCAGCGTATATTGGTCCGACTGCAAGGGCTGCTCGGGGCCCGGCCGAGAAGGGAAGATGCCGGCCCCCAGCAAACCGTCTCTCGGGACGGGAGCACTGGCCTCGTACGTCAACAAACGGCGGAGAGGCTTAGGGTCCGAACCCCGCAAAAGCATTGAGAACGAGCACGGCGGCAAATATCGCGCCGAGGCTCAAGCCAAAAATGCGGGCAGCGTGCCGCTCGTCCATAACGCCACATCTTACCGGATTGCCCTCTGCCGCGATGTGACCAAGACCACACAGTGGACGTTTTAATTGCCGAAAGGCATTGGGTTTTTGGACGATCTCACGACGTGCTCGGAGGGTCGGCGTCTGGAGCCACGAGCTACATATCCGGTTGCGACGCGAGCTTCCTCAACAAAGCGTCCCCGGGAGAAGGATGCACGGCGCGAATTGACTGCCGAGAAGGAAATTCTCGATCACGCCGCTCGGCACACCTAAGGTTGCAGAGTAGAAATTGAACATACAATTTTGATCCGTCTCGACTTTTCGCAATGGTCGCTTCTCAATAGCGCTGTCATTCCGATCCACGTCCGCCGAATTATTATTGCACCGCCAACTGGTGCCATGTTCCGGACCAAATTCTCCCGCAGGGGATGCTAAGAGCGGCTCAGTAAGCGCAGGCGGGGAGTACGATGCGGACCGGGGCTCCGGCATCGCGGGGGCATCTAAGAATCCGATTTTCTCTGTTCGACGCGGTTTGGGCGCTCGGCGCACCAATCATCGCGCTTGCGGTGCGCGACGCTGAAATCATCTCCGTCGACGGCTCCGTGTACTGCCTCATCTCGCTTGCATTCACGCTGATCGCCTATTCAGCCTTCCGCTTGCACGACGGCGTTTCCGAGTTTTTCAGCGTCAGGGACGCCTGGAACGTAGTGCGGGCCGTTGCCTGCGCCGAGCTGATGACCTGCGTTCTGCTGTTTAGCTTCACGCGTCTCGACCACATTCCGCGCTCCATACCCATCATCCATGCGTTCATCCTGTGCGCTGGTCTCATGACGTTGCGGGCATTTGTTCGTTTGCAGGAGACCGAGCACGGCGCAGAGATACCGCATGGACACGAGGGGATCGAGCACATCATCATGATTGGCTCGACCAAGCTCTCGTTCCTGTTCGTGAAATTCCTGGCAGCCTACTGCCCCGGCAAGCGGCGTGTCATCGCCCTGCTCGATGGCAGCTCGGGAATGGCCGCCCGCACGGTCTCCGGCATCCGCATTGTCGGACCGCCCGATCACTTACAACCGATCATTGACGAATTCGCCGAGCATGGCGTGCACACCCACCGGGTCGTGATTGGCGGCGACGAGGATCTGCTGCCGGAGGAGACGCTGCGGGAGGTCGAGCGCGTCTGCGCCCAGCGTGAAATTCCGCTCGACTTCGTCCCCAAGCTTGTTGGTCTGACCGCACTCGACGATCGGCTTGCAACGAGTATCGAGGAGCCGGCCGCTGGTGTCGTGGCATCCTCGGTAATGTCCCCTTACTTCAAATGGAAATATGCCGTCGATTTCGTCACCGCCGCAATTATCCTTGTTCTCTGCGCGCCACTCCTGCTCCTCGCCGGCGGGCTTGCGCTCGTCGATGTCGGTTGGCCAATCGTGTTCTGGCAGCAGCGTCTGGGGGCAAGGGGACGGTCCTTTGTGATCTACAAGTTTCGCACGCTGCGGCCACCCTTCAATCAGCTGGGCCAGCCGATTGCGGAAAACGAACGGGAATCGTGGGTGGGCAGGCTCCTGCGACGCACCCGCCTCGACGAGCTCCCGCAACTGGTCAACGTGCTCGTGGGAGACATGTCGTTGATCGGACCGCGCCCACTTCTGCCGCGTGACCAGCCGGCAAATCCCAGCATGCGCCTGACGATCCGCCCCGGCGTCACCGGTTGGGCGCAGGTGAACGGAGGAACATTGCTCACCCCACGCGAAAAAGACGCATTGGATGAGTGGTACGTGCGAAACGCCTCGTGGTGGGTCGACTTTTGTATCGTGATAATGACCTTGCGCGTCATGATCTGGGGTCAGCGCCGACCTGATGAAATACTGGTGACGCGCGCGCCACTCCGCCGACCAGCGCCCTAAAACGCCGCGGTATGAGCGCCGGTCCATTCAGCCGGACAAAGAGATCACCAACCACGGCCGCCAACAGGGCTCCGCTTACGCCGTACAACGCGGCCTCAAAATCGCAACAACGATCCGGCGTAAGAGCCTGCAAGGCTTCCAGCAGCATCGCCGACGCCATGAGGACTCCCCCGACCACAAGCGGCCGTGGCCACGCGAGGCAGAACATCACCGTAAACGCGAAGTAGCCAACGACATGGTCGATCCGCCAACCGAATCCCGTGCGCACTTGCCATTTCGAGGGGCCAAGCGCGCAGAACAGGAGCAGCAAGACCAATACGGTCACGCCGCAAACCTTCATGGACTTATTCGACATTAGCGTCGCGTCCGTGCGAATCCCTAGCGATCGCTAGGAGTACTACACTTCAGCGCGGATAACTGTTACCCGAAAGCAACACCCCCGCCAAAAAGGAGGAACATTGCACCATAAAGCAACCACTAAAAAATCATGTCTTCTTCGATTGAAACCACCTCCGTCCTTGGATGAAGAGCTCAGCAAACACAGCGGCGGCCAGCACTCCGCTCGAGCTGTACAAGGTCGCAAAGAAATTGGACGAGCGATCGGCTGGAATAGCTTGCAAAGGCCTCCAGCACGCACGCGAATACAACGAGGGCGCCCCCGATTACGAACGGCCGCGGCCAAGCGAGGCAGAACATCAAAGTGATAACAAAATAGCCGACAAAGTGGTCAATCTCCCAGCCAAGTCCCGAACGCGGTTGCCATTTCGAGGGCCCGAGACCAATAAGTACGACCAGGACCAATGCGGCCACGCAGCAAACTTTTAGGATGCGCTTGAATGTCATTCGAATATTGAAGTTGAACCCGTCCCCTCACCACGCCTCACAGCGACGGCCTGAAGATTCCTTTACCATCGGCATTATGATACAGGCGCCCACGATCAGGCAATCAGCTTCCGGAGCCGGGCCCTGGACGGAAGAGCCTGGACCGAGATGGCCCGGCCTAAGCCCCGCGTTTGGATTGGCCGAAAAGGCCGCCGCTCGTGTGCAGGATGGCGCAAGCATCGCCAGCATGAAGCACAAAACCGCGCCTACGAAACGGGATTGAAATACTGCGGAAACAACGAGCTGCCATCATACAATTAACGGCGGCTCCGATTACGCTGAACCACGGAGTTGCTGCCAGGGGGGCCGCCGCAAGGGCGGCCTCTGTTTTTTGTGAATGATGTGGCGTCATGCGCGTATTGGGCGGGCACTGGCTAGATCATGATCCCATAGCGTTTGCGGCACTGATAGTCGGGATCGGTCTTGTTATGCTGGTCGTACTGAGCTTTTGATACTGCCCAACCGCTTGCGCACGACGATTGCCGCGTGCCCCCTCGCCCTCCGACACGGAAAGGCCGCCCGGGATGACCCCGGGGCACAGCAGGCAGCGCACTTGCGCTCACTCCCGCCACCATTGAGCTGCCACACTTGAGGTCAAATTTCGGACCGCGCGCCGAAGCCCCCGGGGTGGGGAACCTTAGGTTGCGCCATCGCGTAAGCTGCAGAGCGGGTAAACTGTCGGTATACATCGTTCGGTGGGATTTCGACATGAGCAGAGTCATTGGCGTCTTGGCATGCAGCTTGATGGTAGCGGCGTGCTCGTCCTCGATTCCGGGCCTTGATTTTCTCAAATCATCGCCAACGACGGCGGCACTACGGTTCGAATCCGAACCGCCGGGCGCCGAGGTGAAGGTCTCAGGACAGAGCTGTCGCACCCCATGTGAACTCAAGCTGCAAGTGGCCGAACTCTCGGCGGCGTTTGCGCTTAAGGGCTACCAGCCGCAAACCATCGCGGTGCGTTCCGAGTCTTCGGTACTTTCTGGCGCAAGCTTTGTCCCCAATCCCGTCCATGCCGATCTTGAGCCAGTCGCAGGGGTGGCCAAGAAGCGGGCAAAAAAGCAAACGCCGGTTGCGGCTTCCTCTGAGAATTCTCCTGAGGCCGCGACTGACTCCTCTAGTGCGCCAGGAACGAGCGCACCTGCAAATACGCCTTTTCCGGCTCGAGGCGATGTCAGATGAGGCCAAGATGAGGCCAACCGCGAAGGCACCATCGAATCCAGGAAGCTGCAGAACTCGGTCGTAGCTCACGATTGATAATATCAACCGCGCTGTTGTGCCGCACACAAGCTCCAAATCTGTTCGCGCAAACCACTTCGGCGGCATCCCCGCAGTGACACTGCGTCTGGTTCTCCTGCTGCTCACCGGTTGCGACGATGGGAAAACCGCTGCCACACCTCTGATCGCGCCCATGGCAATTCCGGCCGCCGGCTGGGCGATTACGCAAAGCAGCCTAGTCGCTTATCCCGGAATGGTACCGCTCGCCTCGCCCTCGTTCGATTTCCCCAATTGCGCGAGCGCGCAGCAATGCTGGATCAGTTACGTGGAGATGGCCTGGAAGACACAGCTGACCAATAGTCCCTCAGTCACGCTGAACTACACCATCACGGGTTCCAATCCGATGTTCGTCAACGATACCCCGCACAACAAGGCAGCGGCCTGCCGCTCGCCGGCGACGCTTGTCCTCCTGATCCACCAAATCGACGATCACGGGACGCTCCCCGCGTACCAATCCTATCGCTGGTTCTCGGCGCAGCGCACGGACCTGGCGCTCGGCACCATCGAGCGTAACATCCCGCTCACGCTTCCCAACTGGATCAATGTCAACGGCCAAAGCACGGACTCAGCCGGCTTTGCCCAGGCGCTCGCCAATCCCGGCAGTCTCGGCATCGGCCTCGGCGGCGGATGCTTCGCGGCACATGGCGTTGCGGTATCACAAGGCTCGGCCACCCTTACAATAAACTTGCTGAGCGTAGGCCCGTAAATGGTCAAAGATCGAAACGGACCTTGCGTGGTAAAGCCCGAAAGCGCACGCCATAGTCGACACGGATGATTAGAAGCACGCATTCCGCGGTCCCCCCGCTTCGGTTATATCATCAAACGGCAAAATCCGAATTAGTAAATACCGCTATCTTGAAGGCCCAGGGCAACGAGGAATTCAACGGTGTCCTGCAATGTTCGAGCCGCTGGTGGCCGGTCGTGAGGCAAGCGTGCGATTTCGAACGCCAGTCGCGTGCATCATTTGCGGGCGTCTTGGTCTCCTCCTTGCGAAACCGCCTGAGCACGCCATGAGAGCCACAGACGCGCCACTGCGTCTTCGGGGGTTTCGCCCTCGTGAGCATTGGTCCATTCCCCGCGCTCAGAGATGTATTCGCACGCCACCCAACAATCACGCTCTCTGCCCAAAGCGCCAAAATTTTCTCCGCATGCTTCAATTAGGGTAGAGAGTGTTGGCAAGCTCACATAATCATAGCCCGCCTGTTGTTGAGCACGCGCGAGTTCGCTTTGTGGAAATCCGGCATCCCTTAAGTTTCGCGCTAGCTGATAGGAAATCATTCGCAAATGCTAGCTCATCAAGGATGACATCACCTAACATAGGCAACTCGTTTGTCTATTATCTGGTTCGGAGACCGATCACAGTTTCATCCATGATCAATGTATCGGATGAGATCGTCAACAACTTCAATCGACCCTGGCTTCGATAAGCACTGTTAATTCAAGGCGAGCAAGCCGATCGGCCCCCGAGATCTTCTGTGAAATGCGCCACATCAGTGACCAATCTTATATCGACATCCATATCGTTGACAATGCAAGTTCAACTTGAAGACCTTCTTTCACGGCCTCGTTGGCCGATTTTCTTGGCCATATCGTGCTGGTTAACCGGGCAACAAGAAGGGTCTGAAGCCTTCATTGCATCACTGGCCGTCGTGGCGGCTGCACAACTAGCTCGTACATTACCTCGGTCTGCCCCTTCACCTCGGAGTGCTCGACGAGACCGTCCAGTATCAGCCCCTCCCTGGCTTCTTTTCTGCTGTCACCGTAAGCCCAGCTCCGCAGTCGGCCGGTGTCGTCCTTGACGTAAGCGATCCAATATTTGCCGTACCACCGAGTCAGCGCCGCGAGCACGTCTTCTGTCTCTTCGGGAGGCACCTCTGCTGTCAGCGTACCTGCCCTCAGTCTCAGCGTGACTAGGCGCTTCTCGCTCAATGCCGCTGTCCACCTGAATCCGGTCCGCCTTCCGTGCTAGCGTCCAATGTCGTAACGGCTGTATCAATCACAGTACGAACGCAAACAGGGCTGTCCAAACTACTATAATCAACGCTGTCCTTGCACTTCAGCCCGCGCCATATTGGCTCGCGCAGACACGGGGTGTGAACAATGGGGATAACGCCGCGACGGTATTTGATCTCGCTCGCAAAACGGACAGCAATACCGTCGCTCGCCCGCCCAGAACCCCCATCCCACGGGCAGAGCCATTAAGAGCCCTGGCCGCCCTGGTTGGGGCTCCTTGGCGTTGTCATCGACTCAAGTCTCCTTCGGCCTCTCGCCTTAAGGCGGGCGCCGCGGGGTTCTTGCTCATGATCCAGTTGGGTGAGCGTCCCGAGCGATAGGAGTCGCGCCGCTTTTCGATACGATCCCCTCAAGCCCGAGCTTGCAGGCCTGCGCGAACACCAGGAGGCCATCCTTCTCGTCCAGGTGCTCGTTGAACCGGAGCCCCGGCGCAACACGGGCGAGCAGGCTAGCGAGCGTAGCCTTGCGCACTGCGAGCGGTTCGCGCCGCAGGTCGTCGCCGTTCAACTCGATCAGGTCGAAGGCATAGAGAAAGACGCTTGCATCGTGCCGCCCATAGCGGATACGGTCGAATGACGATATCCCGTCATCCCCGCACGCGACTGCCTCGCCGTCGATAATGCAGGACTGCGAGCGCAGCTTCGCCAGCGCATCGACAATGAGCGGGAAGCGGTCGGTCAGGTCGTTTCCGGGCCGGCTGTAAAGCTTGACGCGGTTGGCTTCCTTGCGGGCGATGACCCGGAAACCGTCGTGCTTGATCTCGTGCAGCCATTCCGCGCCGGAAGGCGTTTGCGGGGCGGAGCTGGGGAGGCACGGCGCGATGAACCCCGCCGGCAGGGTACGCGGATGCAAAGACATTGCATGCGGTTCTGGGACCACGAGCGGGCCGGTCAATGCACTCGGCTCGAGACTGGCATCAGCGCGTGCGACGCATCGAAATCCTAAATGGGGATACGCTTCCGCTCAGCCGGCCAGCGCCGCCACCACCACGGCCGGCGCTGCGCAATCGGTGTGCTGTTGAGTTTCTTCTGGGCGTTCTGGTCACTGCTCGCCAGCGCCGCGAGCCGTAGCTCCGCGCGCCATGCGTCGCCGTGGTCCCGGCACCATTGCGAGTGACCTATCGCGGTTGCTTGCTGGTTCACGGCCGCATGGTTGCGCCGCGGCGGTTGACAGGCCGTTAACGGCAGACGCCTAAGGCGGCCTCGCCACTGCTCGAGGCGGGCGGCGCGACACCTGCGTTGCAAACCACTCGGCCGCCAGCGCAGTCCTGGCAATCACTGCTCTCGACCATTCACAATAAAGTCGGGTGGATCGTCGTCAATCTTGGGATCATTCGCGGGCTTTGACGGACGATAAGCAACCCGAGGGTTCGAGGTTTCATAGCATTTGAACCCCGCCCTACAATCACGATGCCAGTCATGGCTGTCCTGAAAGGACGTAGCTAAAGGGGGAAATGGCATTGTGAGCGCGCAACCGGGAAGCACGGACATCGCTGCGGCCGTGGCGGCAAATTTCATGATGCTCGGACTTCCATGTGCTTCGAAGTTCAGCATGTAATCGCCTCCACTCTTGCGGCGTCTTGGCTGCAGTGTCGTCGAGACCATCTAAATGCGTGTTAAAAAATCTCCTCAAACACCGTATATTGGCAACTTAATAATCCAGGACAGCAAAGGGCATTTAATCGAACCTTTTGCATCATTCATAAATATTGCATGAACGGAACGAAAACGCGCGCTTGCCGACCTCGTATTACATCGGCGAGGGTCGGTTAGCAGGCATTCGCCGTGATCCGGGAAGCCATCCGCAAAGAGGGAATGGTCGCTATCGGGAAGATTGTATTCACGTCGCGCGAGCACATCATTGCGCTGGAAGCGCGGGGTAAGGGTCTGCTCGGGGCCACGTTGCGATATCCCTACGAGGTTCGAAAGGAAGAGGATTACTTTGACGATATCCCGATGAGAAGATCCCGAAGGATATGCTGGATCTGGCCTCGCACATCGTGAAGATCAAGGAAGGCCACTTCGACCCGGACAAGTTCGATGATCGCTACGAGGATGCCCTGAAGGAACTGCTCAAAATGAAGCAGGAAGGCAAGCCAATCGAGCGACCCGAGCCGACCAACGTCGTCAACCTAATGGATGCGCTGCGACGGAGTGTCGAGGCAAGCGGTGGCGCGCCCGCGTCAAGTAGGGGAAGGGATCGCCAGGTCGGCGTGGCACGGTTGAAAAGCCCGAGCAGTCAAAGCGGAGAAGGACGAAGGCCAGCTAGCCCGCTTTCGAAAGGCCGCCCTCGATCACGCAGAATATAGGCCGTCGCCTTAGCGGCGCTGGCGGCTGGTCGCACGGAGAAATATTGGCTTGCAACAGGTCAAGGGCTCGCCTGAGCTCGGCCAGCATCGTTTCGGGAGTGATCCTTGCCGTTGCGGCATAGCGGCATAGTTCGGTCGCCGCCGCCACCATCGCCCGCTCGACAACGCCCAGGTCAGAGGTTGCCCGCAACTCCCGTTTCAACGCTTCGTAAAATTCCGAGGCGAGTAGTTGGCATCGGACAAGGGGCGCACCGCCTGCAATATTGGCGGTGACGCTGGCGAGTGCTTGCTGGCCGAGTTCTATCAAATGTGCAGGGACCACCCAATCCTCCTATTGCCGCCAGGAAACGGTGCTCGCGTTCCTACCTGATTTGGCAATCTGCTGGCGATCCCTTGGCCGGGCGCTATTCACTCCTGGCTTACCCTATTCGCCGGATTGCGGCACTCAGTTCGCAAAAGGGCCCACATGCCATTTGAGCTTGAGCACGCAGGAAAGAATGGGGCACGCATGGATCGGAAGCTGATGCTCGAAATAGACCCTCACGCCGCGTACGTGGCAGACCTCCGAATTCGGAACGCTGAGTTCTGCCATAGGATGCTCGCCGCGATTAAGCGCGGTGAGGAGCGCTGCCCTACAAGCGTGGACACAACCCCCGGAACTAAGCGTCCGATGTTTGGCTATGTTCGGTCGGATTGATTACAGCCGTCGAAAGGAGGCCGACCTTCAGACTACCGCATCGTCAGGCGGTGCCTAGTTTCTTCCCTCAAATTGTTACCCCGACGCCGACAAAAACAAGCAGTCGCTGAGAGGGGCCTGCGGACGCCTCCTGTCCTCACTTGTACGCACGCAGATAGGCAAAAACTGGTTCAGGCCGAGGGCAGACCTTGGAGAGGCATGCTCCATGCTATTGTCATGGTGGGGGCGAATCGGCTGCCACAAAGCCGGTTACGAAAGTCAGAAATTTGGATCGTCCCCTATGGAGCACGCCTGATTCGGACCGCCCTCCTCGTCCTGGCTTTGGTCCCTTCGAACACTGAATCGATCCTGGCGCAAGCGTATCCTCCGCCTGCGAGCAATCTACCCTCCGAAGGTGAGCAATATTCCTCAAATGAGGTCATTGATGCAGGGCACCGGTTCTTCGGCTCGGTCTCGCGCGGGCTTGCTGAGATCGTTGAAAGAGCGGGCAGCCAATGGGGTCTGCCCAACGGATATGTCTTGGGGGAAGAGGCCAGCGGTGCCTGGGTCGCTGGTCTGCGTTACGGTAACGGTATCCTGTACACCAAAAATGCCGGCGACCGTCGGGTCTACTGGGAAGGTCCCTCGCTCGGTTTCGATTTTGGTGGCGACGGCGCGCGTACCATGATGCTCGTCTACGATCTTCCGGCTACCGACGCGATCTATCGACGCTTTATCGGCATCGACGGCTCGGCATATTTTGTTGGGGGATTGGGGATGACGGCCTTGACGTTCAACAATGTCGTCGTCGTCCCGATTCGCTCCGGCGTCGGATTACGTCTCGGCGCCAATATCGGATATCTGAAATTCACGCCCAGCGCGACGTGGAATCCTTTTTAAAGTGGAACGACAGTTAGCGCGCAGAACCCGGTCCCGCGTCGCCCTTGGCAGACGAAGCACCTCGGTAAAAAATAGTCTCGAGCACCTTGCGAGCCACCTCCAAAGCTTCACTTACCAAATACAGCTTCAGCAGCTGTCATTAAATCGTCCTCGGGACTATTGAGACAGTGCTCCCTAAGCTTCGCGCTATCCGACGACAACTTGTCAACGTCTATGACGGGAGGATCATGTTCAGGTAAGTAATAGCCCTGCAGCCATGCAACGATGATGCGGTGCTCCTCCGGTTTCATTGCCTCGACGAACACCTTGCAGGTAATCTCGGTCAGGTGAATCACTTTGCGATCTGGCTCTTGTGCCTGAGTAGGCAACAGCAGAATTCCAACCGCCAAACTAGCAACTGTAAATTTCATTTCGCAAACGTATCACACGTGAGAGGAGGCTCCATACACCTCAAAATGGCGCTTTGGGCCAAAAAGCAAGTCGCCATCCGCAGCCATTCATCGGTAATCCTGCACGACACCCTTTCTACGATTGTCAAGGTATCGGGATGACTACCTGCGGGACCAAGCCAATTGTCGGAAACTTGCCGAGACCGCCCAGGATCCGCTCGTGAAGCAGGAGCATTTCGAATTGGCGGCGGTTTGCGAGGATGTGGCGAACGGCATCGGGGATCGCTTACCAGGTGGCCCACCCCGCGTAACAGTCAAGCCGTCGCCCCGCAAGTCGTCCGGAGCAGCTAATCCCCCAGCACCCTACAGGCCACCAACTGAGGCGCCCTATCCGTTCTCGACGGTCACTGTTACCTGAAAACTCCTATTCGTAGGCGAGAACAACGTCCACTCCGGGGTCGCGGCCAGAGAGAATTCAGCTGGCTTTGCGCCATTCCCCTGGGGGCGGTCACTTCAATCCGGTCAGGGTCAAGCTGAGCACCCGCAGCCGTTCGCGCATGCTCTCGTCATAAGCCTGTGCGTTTGCCCTCGATGGCAGCAGCCCGTTGTAGAATTGGCCAGAACGCCCATCTATCTCTTCCGAGATCGCAAGGTTGAGGATCGCTTCCGCGCCTTCCTCGAGGGTGCTGAGCGGCGTGACGCCGCTCTACCGCACCATAGTTGTTGCCATGTAAGTAGCAGGGTGCAGGCAGTTTGCCATGACCGCCGCAGGATCGAGTTCACGTGCGAGATCGAACGTGAACATGATCTGGGCGAGCTTGCTCTGTGCATAGGCGCGTGAGCCGCTGTAACCGCGTGTCAGCATGACGTCATCGAAGTCGATCGGGTGTTGTCCGAGCGAAGAGACGTTCACAATGCGGGCTGCTTTGCTAAGCACTATGAGGGGTAGCAACATCCTGGTGATCAGGAATCCGGCGAGATAGTTGACAGCGAAGCGCAATTCGTAACCGTCCTGGCTGACTTGCCGGTCCCCGGTGGAACCGCCCGATCCGATGCCAGCGTTGTTTATTAGAATGTCGAGCCGCTCACATTCCTGGCGAACGGCGCCGGCGAGACGATGCACCTCGGCGAGCGATGAAAAATCTGCGGCAAGGAAGGCTGCCGAGCCGTGGCCGGCCGCCTCGATGTCGTCAACCAATCGCTGGCCTCTAAGCCGATCCCTCCCATGGACCAAAACGCGCGCACCCTGATCGGCAAGCCGGCGCGCTACGAGCCGGCCCACACCATCAGTCGAGCCGGTAATCAATACGGTTTGAGATTCAAGGTTCATATTCTTTCGGGACTCACTCTTGCCGGGTTCTCTGTTCTTGCGGCGTCCACGCCGCAATTGACGATGCTCCCCTGCGCCGAGCAACTGGCGACTGCCGGATTACATCGCGTAGAACCCTTGCGCAGCCGGCTGACCCGCCGAGGGCTCCGCGAACTCAATCCACGGAGCCAGCGGCCGTGCGACAGCCTCAAGCGGTTTGCGTTCGGCGGCGACACAATACCGGGCGGCAATAAGAGTCGCTGCAATCATCAGCGCCGAGCCGAGGAGGTATCCGCCGTATACACTCCAACGTGAGCCAGTGTCGATAAGGGCGCCGAACAGCCAGGGTCCGGCCACCCCGCCGATGCCAGTACCGATGGCGTAGAAAAAAGCAATGGCGAGCGCGCGCACTTCAAGTGGAAACGTTTCGCTCACGGTCAGATAGGCTGAACTTGCCGCCGCCGAGGCGAAAAAGAAAATCACCATCCATGCGATGGTCTGGCCTGTTGCCGAAAGCACGCCAATAGCGAAAAAGTAGCCGGCAATGGCGAGCAAAATGCCAGAAAGCGCATAGGTCGCGGCGATCATCGCCCGGCGCCCTATCGTGTCAAACAAGCGACCCAGGCACACCGGCCCAAGGAAATTTCCAGCCGCAAAAGGCAAAAGATACCAGCCAACTTGATTGGCACGAATGACATAGAAGTCGGTCAATACCAGCGCGTAAGTGAAGAAGATCGCATTGTAGAAGAACGCCTGCGCTACCATCAGCGTCAGGCCCACTAGCGTCCGCTGGCGCTACACACGAAGCAGCGTCTTGGCAACCTCCGCAAGTGGTGTAAAGCGCCGGGTCCGGAGTCGGATAACCGGCAAGGTCTCGACTGGGACGGCATAAAAGCCCCTCTCGATGTGATTGAGGATGGCGTCGGCTTCTTCGGCACGACCATGTGTCACCAACCAACGCGGCGATTCAGGCAACCAGAAGCGCATGAGAAAAATGACGAGCCCAAGGGCTGCCCCGATCAGAAAAGCGATGCGCCAGCCCAGATCCGGTGGGAGCACTGAGGGATCGAGCAGCAGGATCGAGCCGACTGCACCGATCGCAGCCCCGACCCAATAACTCCCATTGATGACGAGATCGGTCCAACCGCGGTAACGCGCAGGGACGAGTTCCTGGATGGCCGAATTGATGGCGGCATATTCCCCACCAATGCCAGCGCCTGTGAAGATACGGAATAGGGCAAAACTCCACAGGTTCCACGAGAACGCAATCGCAGCAGTGGCGACGAGGTAAACCGCAAGCGTCACGAAGAACAGCCGTTTACGTCCGAGCCGGTCCGTGAGCCAGCCGAAGAACAATGCGCCGAGCACGGAGCCCGCGACATAGGCGCTGCTCACGAGCCCGACATCGGCATTGGAGAAACGCAGGCGATGGCTCTCCTTCAGTGCGGGTGACACGGCACCTGCCAGCGTCACTTCCAGACCATCGAGTATCCAGGTAATCCCGAGCGCGACCACGACGAGCGTGTGGAAGCGGCCCCGGCACAGCCGGTCGAGACGCGCAGGGATGGATGTCTCCACGAGTTCCGAAGAGATTGCCACCGGCTATTCCTCGCAGCGAATACGCCTGCTCTATCTTGACCGGTCCGCTAACTATCGGGCTCGACCTACCGGGCACTCGATCGCATGCTTGTCTTCGACATAGCCCCGTCTGCTTGAGGCCCTAATAAAGCCGGCTGCACGTGTCGTGGCTTCGATGTTAGCGAGCAGCGTCGAGCCGTCTAGCAGTATCCCAGATCACTACTGTAGATCGCGCGAAATTTCGGTCAGCTATCCGGCTCTGCGAATGGCTGGTCCTCGCGAGCGATTAGTGGCCACTTCAACAGCGTCCAATCCTATCGTTAGATACTCAGCGAGCCTCACGGTCTTACCAAGCAAGTATGCAACCTGATCGTCCGCATCAACGTACCTCGAGCGCGTGTCAAGGGCCCTCATGAAGGCATGTTCAACGTCACCTCTCCCCGCTAGCATCAAAAGAATAAGCTCGTCACGCGCCTCGCCGCTGAGAGCATAGAGGCGGTTAGTAAGTTCTCGACGCAGAGGGTCGTGGGTAATTTCATCAGATGATTGCGTGCGGCCTTCAGCAGTTCGCGCCTGCCTTGCTCTGGATAATCGCTCAAGCAACTCGATTAATTCTTCGACCTGGACTCGGTTAATCGCCTTGAGCATTTTGGTTCGCCTGCTACGAGACGACGACGTCAAACATCGTTTACCTTATAACACCAGCGCATCTCCTTGGAACCGCTGGAAACTATTTTTGAGCTTTCGCTTCCAAGAGTTCCTTTTCGAGCTGGTTGATTCGCTCCTGCATTGCGCATATCCGCGAGTTGAGCAGTCCCACATTGAAAAACGTCACGTTATCGGCGGGTGCATCAAGCGTGTTGCCGTAGCCCAGCCACGACGAATCGTAGACTTTGACGTTTGCGAAGCCCAACTGCTGCAGGACGCCCGCGGTCTCCGACGCACGCGCGCCACTCTGGCAGTAGACAATCGTTTCCTTGCTGGGGTCGAGCCTTGCGTATAAGCGTTTCAAATCCTCGGCTGGCTTGAGTGACATGCCGACATTGCTGGTGATCTGCTTGCGTGCAAGCTTGGCGGGGGTTTCGGGATCGATCCAATTCTGTTCGTAGGGGATGTTGATTGCGCCCGGAATATGACCACCACGAATTGCGCGAATATCTTCGCCACGGAACTCCTGCAGAGTGCGCGCATCCACGATTTGCACACTTGGGTTGTTAAGCCTCCCCACCACTTCTTTGGTCGTGACCGCTACGGTCGGATTGATTTCCAGCTTGAGTGCGACGGGCGGAAGCTGCGAGGCGTCACGGCTTATCGCCCGGCCGGCGGCGACCCAGTCCTCGATGCCGTCATGATAGACTCGGACATTGCTGCCGCCGAAATACTGCAGGGCGTAAAGAGCCAAATAGGGATTCCATGTACCGCGACTGCCGTAGACGATGGTTTCCCGCTTTGGGTCGAGACCCGCCGCGCCGAGTATGCTCTCAATGCGATCCGTCGCGATGAAATCCTCGTTATTTTCGTCGCGCAAAATTTTGGCCGCATCGCCGATGTTAATCGCACCAGCAATGTGTGCTTTGGCATAGGCATCAGCAAGTCGTTACGTCCCAAACAACTGCATTTCGCGCTATAGCCTCGGCGACATAGGAGTCATCGACGATAATTGGGGATGCGGCCAGGGCGACTTGTGCCCACAGAAACATTAGCGGAATAAGCATCAAACGTATCATGGCAGAGCCTCCGTTTCTTCCTTGCTCAAAGCAACCTTATCGCGCGCCGATCCGCCCGGTTTGGCTAAAGCGCGCGGACCGCGAGCGGCCGTGCAACCAGGCGCTGCCCAGCGCTCCAGTGAATTCCCGGATGAGACCCTCCCGTGGCGTTCATGCCGTGTAGAGGACGATATCACGCTCTGATCGTGCGGTCAGCGGCTACTTCGTCTCCGGAGTTTCAGTCCAAGCGCGAGTGTGAACCGGTTCATAATTCCATGAGCAATGCAAAAATGAACGCGGCGCAATACGCCTCGCTTATTGCAGGCTCTTGTTTCGGTTGCGGATCAGCCGCCCCAAACGTGCTATGATCAGCGCTGCCGTCATCATTTTGCGGGAAGCAAAGATGGTAAGGTTTATATGGTCCCGTCAGAGCTCGCGAATGCTCCTGTGGTATGTCTCAGAAACGATCAGCGCCTTCTGCTCGGGCGACCAGCGCCGCCGGCGCCCTGCCCCTATGAACACCTCGACCCGGCGAACCGCTCCCGCCTGCTCGCCGCGAGCAGGTGCGCAATCTGGCGCAGGTGCCGTCAGCGCCGGTTCGCGTGTTGCGCCTGTTCCTTCCAATCGTCCGCCTGCAATACCCATTTGTCGCGTTGCGCGGTCATATCCTTGAGGCTCGCCTCAAGGATAGATGCCTTCTGTTCTGCCAAAATCGCCCGCTGGAGCACTTGTTGCAAAACCTCGTCGCCCCCCATGCCGCTATGGTCCAGCGCATCGTCCTTCGTACCGGCTGCAACGGGCGACTCAAATCCAGCTGCCCGTCCGGTGCGCGCTGTCCTGATGGAACGTGGTGCATCGAGCCAGCGGAATTGCGATGAAGACTTCGCCGTGCCTGTTGCACGTGCTGCTTCCTGTAACGTCATTCCAGTTTGCGCTTTCATGTGTGCCGCCATGTGCCGTTGAAATGATTTCGGCACGTTGAGGCGGAATGATTTACGCCCGCTTAACCGTGAACGGCATCAAAATGGCATCATTGCAGTCCCATTGCGTCGGGTATCAACGGCGCCGCCGATACGAGCGCAAGGCGCTCGACAACTATGATACGACGGTCTGGATGACGGC
>Ga0306926_10002413_pt1 | contig 19041 bp, 8 predicted proteins | sample flu12Cox44000178_FD_203759 | JGI IMG/M metagenome (GOLD analysis project Ga0306926, IMG submission 203759) | Lab enrichment of tropical soil microbial communities from Luquillo Experimental Forest, Puerto Rico - flux8day.12C.oxic.44.000.178 (v2)... | ecosystem: Environmental > Terrestrial > Soil... | reverse complement strand
CGCGACGTACTCGGCATGCGCATCGCAGGAAGCAGTGACAATTACGGCACCGAACAGGAGCACCTCAATAATGTGTCCGGCGCGCATTTGCGCATCACCTCGCTGCGCGCGGCGCACGGCCCCGGCATCGAGTTCCTCGAGTACCTGGCACCCCGCAGCGGGCGTCCACTGCCTGCGGACACGCAGCCGGATGACCTGTGGTACTGGCAGGTGAACCTGTGTAGTGCAGCGCCCGCGGCGTTCGAGCCGGCGCTGCGCGATTCTCACGCCCCATTGCTGTCAGCGGGCACGATCGAGCTCGTCGATCCGACGCTCGGATGGCGCAAGGGGTTGCTCACGCGTGACCCGGACGGTCACGCCAGCCTGATCGCGGAGGGGCAGTCATGTACAAGAACCTGGTGATCGTCGGCGGTGGATTTGCCGGTGTCAGAGCTGCGAAGCTGCTGGAGCATTCGCTGCCGCCCGACTGGACCCTGACGCTCATCAGCCAGGAGAACTTCATAACCTTCAACCCGCTGCTGCCCGAGGTGGTCGGGGCTTCGATCCTGCCTGGCCACGTGATCGCGCCGCACCGGCAGATGATTCATTGCAGCCACGTGGCCATGGCACAGGTCAGCGACATCGACACCGCCGCGCGCGAGCTGCAATACCTCGGCGAGGGCCCTGGCGTGCTCCGCTACGATCAACTGGTGCTCACCTGCGGAGCCAATGCGAATCTCGACATCGTCAAGGGCATGAGCCGGAACGCGCTGCCGCTGAAGACATTGGGTGACGCGTTGTTCCTCCGTAATCGCATCATTGCCCGGCTCGAGCAGGCCGAGCTGCAGCCAGTCCCCGAGCATCGCCGCTGGTTGACGAGCTTCATCGTGGTGGGCGGTGGATTCAGCGGCGTCGAGACCGCCGGCGAGCTGGTGGATTTCCTGTACGCCAGCCTCAAGTATTACAAGCGGATCCGCCGCGAAGAGCTGCGCATCGTCCTGCTGCACAGCGGCGACCGGCTGCTGCCGGAGTTGTCCGCCAGCCTGGGCGAGTTCACGCTGCGCAAGATGCGCAGCCGCGGCGTCGATGTGCGTCTCGGCACCCGGGCCGTGTGCGTCACCGATCGCCACGTGGAACTCGAATCCGGGGAGATCATTGCCGGCGGCACGGTCATCTGCACGATCGGCACTCAGCCAAACTCTCTGCTCGATTACATTCCCGCGGTCAAGAACCGTGGGAGACTCGTGGTCAACCCGGACATGTCAGTGCCCGGTGTGGACGGCGTGTGGGCCGCGGGAGATTGCGCCGCGGTCATCAACTCGCTCGATGGCAAGGTGTGTCCGCCTACGGCGCAGTTCGCCGAGGCGCAGGCGGCTCAGCTCGCCGCAAACATCCTGTCGCACCTGGCCGGCGAGCCCACCAGGCCCTTCCGATACCGGCCCAAGGGCCAGCTGTCATCGATTGGGCACAATAATGCGGTGGCGGAAGTTCTGGGGCTGAAGCTGTCGGGCTTCATCGCGTGGCTCATGTGGCGCGGGCTCTATCTCCTGAGGATTCCGACACTGGCCCGCAAGACGCGCCTGTTCCTCGAGTGGAACTGGGCGATGTTCTTCCCGCCCGACATCTCTCATCTTGGCTACCGCCGCACCCTGCGGCGCAGCCCCGAGGTCCTGAGCGCCACGCGACCGCCTGCGCCAGCTACCAAGCCGGCCTCGAATGGGTAAGCGGGATCACGCAAACGCATCAGTTACCGGGGTCCGGGCCGGAACCTGCCACGGAAGGAGAGGGACGCAAATGGTCAGCCGAAGTCTCGCCGCAGTCGCCCTGCTGCTGATGTCGGTGGCATTGGCCGCCGAGAACCCCGTCAAGATCCTGGGGCCCGAGGTTGGCCAACACTTCCCCCATACGCTGGCGGCGGTCGACCAGGCCGGCAAGACGCAGTCCCTCGAATCCCTCATGGGAGAGAAAGGTCTGGCGGTGTTCTTCGTGCGTTCGGCTGACTGGTGCCCCTTCTGCAAGGGGCAGCTGGTCGATGCCAACCGGCACCTGGCACGCTTCCGCGAACTGGGCCTGGCGGTCGTGTCCATCAGCGTGGACGCGGTGGCGCCGATCGCTGCCTTTGCGCAGGAGCAACACATCGGCTACACGATGCTGTCGGATCCCCACGGTGACATCAACCTCAGTCTGGGTATCCGAGATCCACAGTACCCGGTCGGCAGTCCCGCTTTCGGCGTACCGAAGCCGACGCTTTACATTCTCGATCGTCAGGGCGTCATCCGCTTCCGTTATCAGGAGCCGACCTACCGGACGCGCCCGAACCTCGACGCCGTGCTGCATGACATCGAGGCGGCCGGGCTGTAATGGTCCAAACCAGCGTTTTGGCCGGCGCGTCCCACCGGCGGCGGCGGTCCGGCGGCACAGGTCTGCCACGGTGGAAATCACATCCGCCGCGTAAGCAGTGGACTCACCAAAGGCCAGGCCGCTCGCGTGTAGGTTGCCTTCAATGTAGGCGGGAAACTCGCTTATCTGTGCGACACTCGAGTCACTGCGTTGTACGCTTGTGGGAGCTGGACCAATGGCTGGACGTGTACGTGATTTGACACACCCGGGATCGGCCCGGGGGTATCACGGCGACTTGCACGAAATCGCCTTCCCCAGCGGGCGCACAAGGATTGAGGCAAGATCGGGCGGGATATCCTGCATGAAGCTATTCGCCTGGTATGCAAACCTCGCCAACCTATGCAAACCACGAGGCGCCGTTCGCTGACTGCTGAGCTCGCACGTAAGGTCGTGATCCATCGGGACGCGTTCGGGATTCCACACGTCTTTGGGGACACGGACGCCGCGGCGATCTTTGGCAGCGCCTGTGCACAGGCTGAGGATAACTTCGATGCCATCGAAACGAGCTATTTGACCGTTCTCGGAAGGCTCGCGGAGAAGGCGGGCCCCGCGGCACTTGCGGAAGATCTCCTGGCACGAGCGCTCGATCTCCCCGGCTGGGCGAGGAAAGAGTATCGCCGGGCAGACACCCACACACGAACCCTGTGTGATGCCTTCGCCGCCGGTCTCAATTTGCATCTTGATCGGCGCTCGATAGAAACCCCGGCGGTCATTCAGTGCTTCGAGCCTTGGCACGTTTTTGCACTGTACCGGATCCTGCATCTCTGGGCGTTGCGGTCCGTTCCATTCGATCCACGGGAGATTTTCGGTGGCCTGGGTTCCGTGAGGCGGAACACCAGCGCATTGCACGCGATCTCGGGCTTGCGTGGCATCCAGACACGTCCGCCGGGGACCGCAGCGCTTTCGAGTGCGTGGGCCCTCGCGCCTCAACGCACCACGAGTGCCTCGACCGCCCTCATCTCCTGCTCCCACGTCGCCTTCGGCAGCCTATATGAGCTACACGTTGCGAGTGGCGAGGGCCTGAACATCGCGGGTGCCGGGTACTGGGGAATGCCGATTCCGATGCTCGGCGCCACACCATGCATTGCCTGGAGCCTGACCGCCAACTTCCCGCGGGTTGCAGACCTCTATGCAGAGTCCTTCACACCGCGCGGTGGTCGAGCGTATCGTCATGGCGGCAAGAGGCTTCGTGCGACCGATTGGAGGGAGTCGCTTTGCGTCAAGACACCGCGCGGGCTTCAGAGATTCAATGTCTCGTTTCGCAAGACGCGTCATGGTCCGATCGTTAGTGTTCGCGACGGGGCGCCGATCGCTGCCCGCGTGGCGCATCTGGCGGAAGGCGGCGCCTTCCAGCAGTTCCTCGCCATGAGCAAGTCGCGGACCTTCCGTAAGTTCAAAGAAGCGATACGGCCGCGAGCACTGATTTTTCACAACATCCTCTACGCCGACCTCCGCGGTAACATCTACTACCTCTACAATGGTGCCATTCCGCGCCGCGGAGCGAAGTCGGGATTACCTGCGCTACTGGATGGAGCCGACCCTCGCACCGAGTGGCAGAGCTACCATGCGCTGAAGGAGTTGCCGCAGACGCTGAATCCCCGCCATGGCTTCCTGCAAAACTGCAACTCCTCACCTTTTGTCACTGCGAACGAGGGGAATCCGGACCCCGCGCGCTTCCCCGGGTATCTCGTGCGGGAGAGTGACAACCTCAGGGCCGCGGAGTCGCGCTCGATTGCGGCTCGCACCCGCCGCTTCACACTGAAAGAGATCCCGTCCATCCCGTTTGCAACGGTAGTGCCAGCGGCCCGCATCCTGATCCCCGAACTCCTGCGGGAGTGGCAAGCATTGCGTTCTTCGCATCGCAAACGGGCTCGGCCATTACGACCCGTTGTGAAGACTCTCGAGCGGTGGCGTTACGTATCGTCCCAGCGCTCCATCGCAACGACCCTTTTCGTCCTCACGAGCGAAATGCTGTCGAGGATGACGACTCGCCGCGCGCCTCGCTGGCCGCGGATTTCCGCGCTCGAGCGTACCGTCAGTCGTCTGCGGCGCCGCTTCGGCACTTGGGCTGTTCCGTGGGGGAAGATCAACCGGCTCCAGCGGCCGCCTCGGGGTGGCCGCTGGGATGACCGTAGCCCGAGTCTATCCATCGCGGGGTGTCCGACCTGGACAGGGGCAGCGTTCGCGTTCGACTCGGCAGACCCTCCGCTCATGCGTCGTCGCTACGGCTACTTCGGCAATGCCTACGTGTTCATGGCCGAGCTCAAAGGACGGGTTCAGCTACGCTCCATCGCTCCATTCGGTCAGAGCTCAGATCCGCGGTCGCCACATTTCTTCGATCAGTCACGTCTTTACTCACGAGCAACGTTGAAACGGGTGGCTCTCACGCTGGCAGACGTGCGGCGCGGCGCGGTGCGAACCTACTCGCCGGAGCTGCGTGGGGGCCGTTCCCGCCGTTCAACGCAACGCGCCGGCCCGCAGCAGAGCAAACTGCACGCGAGCAACGGCATCGGCAATGGCGCGCGTCGTGAGCAGCTGCGCCGCGAGGGTGCTCTCCATACACGCGAGCCGGTCGGGCGTTCCCGAAACTGACGAGGCGACCGCGCGCAACGCACTGATCGCCGCCAGATGTGCGGGAGGCGTGCGTGCCAGGGCGTGCAGAGCGTTCAGCAAGGCGGTGCCGTTGGGAGATCCAAGACCGGTGCATGCGTCGTAGCCCGGAGAAGCGCTGTAGGCAAAGTTATTGCCTTGAACGATGTCGCGGAGCACTCCAGAGGACAGGAACTGATAGAGAATCGGGTTGAAAAAGCCCAATCGAGCTCCGAGCGCCTGGTTCAGGCGGGCAACCAAAGCTGCCCACAACGGTGCCGCCGCACTCGTCCCGCCGATTGGACCTGTAAGTTCGTTCTGCGGGCCGAAAATCATGTACCCCGTGTCGGGATCTCCCACCGCGGACACGTCCGGCACGGCTCGCCCGACGTTATGCCCGGGATTCGCGGACACGGGAACCTGCACGAACTTCTGATAATCGGGCTCCGAGAACAACGCGCTCACACCGCCGCCGGTCGCCGAGCCCTTGCCGTCGTTCCATACCGTCTCGCTTACAATTCGTCCGCCGGCACTTTCCAGGCGAGTGCCGCCGACGCCGAGTACGTAGGGACTCGAGCTCGGGAAGTCGCAGTGCGCCTGATTGTCTCCGACTTGATCATTGGAGCCATCATCACCTGATGCACAGCAGACCGTCATGTTCCGCAGCGACGCGACGTGCAGCGACTCATTCACCTTATCGATGGCGGCGGTGGTCCACAGCCCCTGTCGACCCGCATTCTCGGGATTGCCGTAGCTGCACGATATGATCGAGGGTGCATTGTCGGTGTCGGTGGTGGCGTGCACGATCGCGTCCACCCAGCCCTGCTCGGTGAATTCCGTGAAGTACATGACAAGCTTCGCTCCCGGTGCAACTCCGCCCGCGACCTGGAGGTCGAGCAAAACTTCATCGGTGGAATCTGTCGGATCCGTGCCGTCGCCGGGATCGTTCCCCGGCCCGTGGACCGTGATATCGATGATCTGCGGCGGAGCATTGAGGTGGAGCACGTCCTGGAAATATTGCCGTACTCCAGCCGGGTCGTAGCCGCCCTTGGCGGAAATGCCGGTATCCCCTAACTGGCCGTTGAACGCCAATATCGCGATGCACTGTCCCGAGCCGTCCGTACCCGCGGGGAAGTTGTAGAGATCCGCCACCTGCGGAGGCAGATAAGTGTTGCGCGGCGTCTGGGCGCGAGACACGATCGGCCGGCGCCTCTGCAGGTATGCACGTCCGATCGGCCGGTTGTCGAGCCCGAATACCGCTTCCACGACGCCCGCGAGGTCTCGCGGCACCGAGATGCGCCCCACACGCCCCCGATACCGCAGGCCATCCGCGCGCCGGTAGTTACGCAACTGCACCGAGAAAGCCGCCGAAAAATCCGCCACCGAGCCGCGCAGCAGCACGCTGCGCCGGGCTGCGCTGCTCTCGACTACCGTTAGATGGTGAGCCGCAGCAAAGTCTTCGACGGCGGCGATATCGTGCGGGTCGGCGGCAAATGAGCTGAGGATGTCCTGATCGTTGTCGCGCGTGCGCCACTGGGGAGGAATCGTCCCGAGTGCTTCGGCAGTCATGACGGCAGGCGCCTCGGCGTGCCGCCGTACGTAGACCGTCACCGAGATTTTGCGCTGTGGGTCCGTGTCTCCGACCGCTTCGGCGCCCGCAAGCGCGTGACGATAGGAGCCTGTAAGTGCGACTCGGCCGGGAGTAATGGGCGTGAAGTCGAACATGGGAATGCTTCCTGTTTTGTCTCCAGTGGAGGAGTGAGTGGGTGTTGATTCGGGCTCCTTGACTGCACCTCGAACCGTTGGGTGGCCGGGGTGTGCTGGGGGTTTGGATGGCGGCGTGGGTGTGCGCGTGCGTTTTGCCATGTGTGCTCCGTCCTACGGACCCCGCGGGGGTGCGCATCATTGAATCTTGATATGTCCGGGCTTGACGATGAGGAAGCCGCAGAACTCAGTGTAAGGTCCCCGATCGGCACCACGTGGGTCAACGATCGGGTGACCACTGTTATCCACGTCGGTCGCAGGCTCGGGCCCGATCTTGTGCGTCCACATCGCGTCGCGACCTTTGCGATACCAGTGAAAGTCGAAGCCCGGCGCGATCACGAGAGCGACGAGATGTCCTTCGTCCGGGAACCGGTTATCGTTTTCAGCCGCAGCCAGTAACTGGTCCTCGAGCGCGAAGGGCAGAACCTGCGCGCAGCTCACCGTGGACATCACGGAGCCGCTTGCCCGGCCCGGCTGAGCAAATGTGTCGGTGCGGTAGTTGGTGGCATAGTTGTAGCAGTTGTTGCTCACCTGCTTGATGGCGTCGTCGTTCCACCAGTGCGGCTCGAATAAAGGAGCGCGGTCGGCAGCCGCGGAAGGCTGCGGTGGTGGGGGCGCGGCGCCCAAGCCCCGATCCTCCGCGGCCGCCGGCGGCGGCACCTCGAGCGCCTGTTGAAGTATCGGCTCCCGCATCGCCGGCGGCATTCCCAGATGCTCGAACAGTCCGCCTCTTTCGAGGAGGTAACGTTCGAGGTTGGGTGCCGCAAACTCGCGGCCATCGGCCGTGCGGCCGGCACCACGGTACACGCGCGAGACTGTCGGCAACACGCTCGCCAACAAGGGCTCATCGTGCTCGATCGTCACTCCGCGATAGCCCAGGCGCGGAAACGCCGCCGGCGGTGTAGCAGCCGGCGCGCTCGTTACCGTGGCGCCGAGCAGGCTCGCCGCAAGCGGTGGCGGCAGGACGACAGACGGATTCGGTCTGCCACTGAAGGCGTGGACCGTTAAACGGACGGTCATGGCGAAGACTCCACTGCGGCGGAGCGAGCCACACACTCGGCAAGCCCCGCGACGGTCGGTGAGTCAAAGAACGCGGAGACCGGCATCTCCATGGCGAACGCCTCGTTGATCCTCGAGATCACGCGCATGGCAGATAAGGAGTGACCGCCGAGATCGAAGAAATCTTCATCGACTCCCACTTGGCCTCGACCGAGTACTTCGGTCCAGATGGTCGCGATCGATGCCTCGACCGGAGTGCGGGGTGAAAGGAGCGGACGAGCCGATTCCGTCTCGCCGGCACGCGCAGCCAGAGCCACCCGATCGATCTTGCCGGTCGGTGTGAGCGGCAGCTCACGCTCGATCACGATGCGGGATGGCACCATGTAGTCCGGAAGCTGACGCCGCAGGTGTTGCCGGACCCGCACCGCGAGGTTCCGCTGAGCTTCCAGCGCGCCGCCGGCCGCCGCGACGTAGGCCACGAGCGTCGTGCCGTGCTCACCGTCCGTCGCCACGACGGCGACATTCCCCGTGCCCGGACACGCCGCCACCGCGCTCTCGATCTCCTGCAGCTCCACCCGATAACCGCGCACCTTGGTCTGCCGATCGACCCGCCCGACATACTCGAGCTGCCCGTCCGCGCGCCAGCGCGCGAGATCCCCCGTCCGGTACATGGTGCTCCCCTGGTGCAAGGGGTCCGGGAGAAAGCGCTCACTGGTAAGCTCCGGCTGATTCAGATATCCGAGCGCGACCCCCGCACCGGCCACGTACAGCTCGCCGGGCACTCCGGGAGGCTGCGCGGCTCCGCGCGCATCGAGTACATAGGCACGCATGTTCCAGATGGGACGTCCGATCGGCACGGAGCTGACACCCTCAGCCGGGCTATCGCCCGGCACGTACCAGGTCGCGTCCCAGAATTCGGAGGTGCCATAGAGGTTGTAGAGCGTGGCCTCGGGAAAGATCAGATTGAAGCGTCGCTGCAGCTCAGGACCCAAAGCCTCGCCGCTGCTGACCCAGAACCGTAATTTCGGCACTCGGTTGGCAAGGTCGGGGTACGTATCAGTCAGCAGCTGGAGGAGCGAAGGCACGAGCCAGATGCGCGTCACCCCGTGGCGACGCAGATCCTGGAGCAGCACCGCCGGATCTCGCAGCACTTCGTTGCCGAGAATCACGGTTGGAGTGCCCTTGAGCATCGCGCCGAAGATCTCCCACAGCGAATCGATGAATCCAAGAGCGGTCTTGTGACAGGCCACCTCATCGGCTGAGAACGGATACTCGTGCCACATCCATTGCAGGCGGTTCACGATCTGCCCCTCGTGGCCGACGACACCCTTCGGCCGCCCCGTGGATCCGGAGGTGTAAAGGACGTAGGCAGGGCCGCGCGCTTCGGCCGGGAGGGCAGGGAAATCGGCCGCAGCCGCGGCGATGCGGGGGGCATCGTCGTCGAGAACGATCGTGCGCTGATTTTCTGCCATCAGCCGGTCCGCCAGAGCTCTGCGGGTGATCAGAAGTTCGAGCTGAGCCCCAGAGGCAATCTGTTGGAGTCGCTCATCCGGATAGGATGCGTCGAGGGGAATGTAAAGGGCATGCAATCGGAAGGCGGTGAGCACCGCTACGATCGCATCAATGGAGCGCTCGAGCAGCACGCCGATCCGCGAGCCAGGTCCTGCACCGATCGAGACCAGATGGTTGCACAGCCGGTTGATGCGCTGCGCCAGCTCACGATAGCTGATTGTGCCGTCTGCGCCGATGAATGCCGTGCCCTCTGGCGTGCGAGCTGCCTGAAGATCGAACATCGCCGAGAGGCTCGTGTGGGGCTCTTCGCGGTGCGTATCGTTCCACGCACGAATCGCCTGGTGCCGCTCCCGCTCATCGAGCAGATCGAGATCGCCAATGGGTACTTCGGCGTGTGTGATCGCCAACTCGAGGAGTCGCAGGTAGTGCTGCAGCATCCGCTCGATGTCGGCTGCGTCGAACAGGTCATGACTAAAGAGCGCCTGCACGAGTAGCTCATCGTTCCGGTCGGCGACGGTTACGGCGAGATCGAAGCTCACGGCCTCGGTCGAGGGGACCGCGGCCTGCGCGGCCGGCGCATCGTGTTCCCCCGCCGTCGGCAGTGTTGGGACATTCAAGTACTGGAACGTGAGGTTCAGTGGCGGCGCACCTCTATCCCAGTCCAGATCCTGTACCACGAGCTCGAAGGGTACGTCCTGGCGTGCGAATGCCTCGAGCGACACGCGCTTCGACTGCGCGAGGCAATCGAGGAAGCTCATGCCCCCCGAGAGTCGCAGGCGCATGACGAGAGTATTGAGAAAGCACCCGATGAGTGCCTCGAGGGACGTGCGGTTGCGCCCCAGCACGTAGGTGCCGATGCCCAGGTCTTCCTGCCCGCTGTAGCGATGGATCAGAACGCCCCACGCGGCAATCAGCGTCATGAAAAGCGTGGCTCCATGCTTGTGACCAAAGAGCCGCAGCGAGCGCGTCAGTTCGCTGTCCACGATCTCACTGACCAAGCTGCCCATGAAGCTCGGCACGGCAGGTCGCGAGCGACTCAAGGGCAGCATCACCGGCGACAACCCCGCGAGATGCGCCTTCCAGTACTGCCGCTGCGAATGCGCGGCCGCACTCACAGCCCACTGTCTCTGCCAGACCGCGTAGTCAGCGTATTGAATGAGCGGCGCCGCAACCGCGCCTGACGCTGCCCCCTTGAAATGACGGTCGTAGGCGGGCTGCAGCTCGCGCAAGAACAGTCCTGCGGACCAGCCATCGAACACGATGTGGTGGAGGCAAACGACCAGCAGGGACTCGAGGGGCGCCAGAATGATGAGATGCGCCCGCACGAGTGGCCCCCCATGGAGGTCGAAGCGCTCGGCAAGCTCCGCGTCGATCACTTTCTGCGTCGCGGCGGCACGCCGCTCCTTCGCCACGCGGCTCAGGTCGGTCGCACGCACGGTGACCGGCATGACGGAACGCACGAGCTGGACAATCTCTGCGTCGCGCTGCGCAAAGGTGGTACGCAACGCCTCGTGCCGGTCGACGATCTCGTTGATTGCCCCTTCGAGTGCGGTGCGGCGTACCTGCCCGTGCATCGGCACGATCAGCGGGATCGTGTAGAGGGCGACCTGCGGGCTCAGTTGATCGAGTAGCCACAGGCGCTGTTGGGAAAACGATGCCGGAAACTCGTAGACCCCGTGCGCTGTCGGGACCCGCGGCAGCGCCACGATGTCCGGTCCGCTCACCGCGGGAGCTGCGCCATTTTCGCTCGTGTGTGCTCTCCGCATCTTCTCGAGCAGGGCGCGCTGCTCGGGACGCAGTGCACTCAGGCGCTGCGCGAGACGACCGGTTAGCCGCTCATTGGCCATGGGTCACATCGCGGGAGGTGGCCGGTCTACGGACCGATCCGGCAGGGGCGCATCGTGCGGAACCATCTGCTCGACCACATCGAGTTGACGCTCGAGCTGCGCGATATCTTCCTGCAGCTCGGCCGCGAGAGCGCCGACCGTCGGAAACTCGAGCACTCGGGCGACCGTAACCTCGATGCCGAGTCGGTCGTGAATGCGTGAGGCGAGCTGCACGGCAAGCAGCGAATGGCCGCCGAGCTCGAAGAAATTGTCATCGCGCCCCACGGACTCCAGAGCGAAGAGCTCCTGCCAGAGCTCGGCCAAGGCGCGCTCGATGTCGTCCCGAGGCGCTATGTAGGCGTTGGCGAGATCGGGGCGGGGGTGCCGATCACTGAGCAGCGGCGACTCCTGTGCATCGTCGCCGGCTTTTGGCTGCAACACGAGGGGTGCGCCCACCCAGTGGCGAAAACGCATTTCGAGATCCGTGGTCGCGACCGCGACCTGTGAATAGGGAGCGGCAAGGACGCTGAGGAACGCGTGCAGGCCTTCCAGAGGCGTGAGCGACAAGGGCTTCTCTTCCGGCGAACCGAACGTCCAGCCGTCCCAGTTGATGCTGATCCAGCGTGTGGTTCTCGCCTGCGCGGGTGTCCCGGACTCGGCTCCATCGGCAGCCGTCGGACCGACCGGCGGCGCCGCGGGATGGTTACTCGCCACGGCGTCCAGTGCTGCGTTCGCGGCGGCGTACGTGCCCATCGTCAAGCCACCCAGGAGCGCTGCGAGTGAGGACATGAGCACGATGATCTCCGGCTCGCGCTGCTGCTCGAGGGTGAGCGCCCTCTCCAGCGCCAGGATGCCATGCACCTTGGGGTGCAAGTGTCGCCGTGCCAGTTCCGCGTCCGAGTTTTGCAGCTCCACGAATGCATCCGGAGAGGTCTCCGCCGCGCAGTGGATGATCCCGGCAATGTCGCCGAGGCGCTCGCGCGCCTGCCGCACCACCAGGCGCGCGCCGTCTTCATCGCCGATGTCGGCGCGAATGACGGCGAGCGGTTGTCCGAGTGCCTGCAATGCGCGAATTCCGGCGATCCTGCGAGTCATCTCACCACGGGCCTCCCGCAGGTAACTCTCCCATTCCTCCTCCGGGGGCAGCTCCGAATGCGTCACGAGCGCGACCTTCGCGGCCGACAAGGTGATGAGGAGCTCCGCCATCGCCATCCCGATCCGGCCGAGACCCCCGGTGATCAGCCAGACCCCGCCTTTTGGCAGAGTGGCAATGCCTGCGTTCGGAGGCCTCGCTTCCACACGCTCGAATTGGGGAACATAACGGCGACCGTGGCGCAGAGCCGTCACCGGACCTGCGTCGCTGCGCAGCAGCTCCGCAATGACCTCATCCGTTACGCCCTGATCCGCGTCCGCGCCAAGATCGATGTGCCGGAACCGCACGCTCGGATTCTCCTGCGGTGCAGTGCGCAGAACTCCGACCAGGGTAGCGTGCGCGGAGTGCGGTGCCTCCCGCTCGAGGACATTGAATGCCTTCCGGGAAAGTACGGTCATGTTCGCGCGCGCGGGAGCGCTCGAGCGGTGAAGCTCCTGTAACAACATGAGGAGGCTCCCGGCTCCCAGAGTCTGCAGCTGCTGGAACTCAGCGACCGTCAGGCGATGCTGATCCGGGCCGAATGCCGTCCAGGCGTGCACGATGCGCTGTGGCTCGCGATGCTCGCTCCGAAGGAGTGCGAACAACTGTCGATAGTGCTCGGGGTCGCGCGGATCGATCTCCAGCTCGTTCTCGCCGAGAACGCTATAGCGGCGCCCGGCCCTCACGATCGTGAGGCTGGCGCGCTCGCGCAACCGGCCGATCAGCGTGTCCCCGCGCGCCCCGGCATTCGCGAAGACCAGCCATTGCTCGTTGTCCGCTCTCTCGCTGCCGCTCGATGTGCTGGCGTCCCGAATCTCACGCCACTGCGGCCGATAGAACCAGTTGTGGAAGGGCTCGCGCGGCAGGATTGCGGGGGATCGCGAGCCGTCGGCGACCGCCGTTGTCCTCGCCGGTGTCGTGGGCGCTCTCACCGGATCGACCCAGTATCGCTGCCGCTCGAAAGGGTACAGCGGCAGGCGCAGTCGGCGTTTCGGTCGGGCGGCGTGCAATCCGCTCCAATCGACGGCAAGCCCCAAGCTCCAGAGCTCACCGACAGCTGTGGCGAGCTGGGCGCCCTCATCGCGCGAGCCCTTCGAGCTGCGCGGGATGGAGCCCAGCACAACGGGAGGTGCGCTGCTGTGTGCGGCTCTGACCAGCGTGCAGAGCGTATCCCCCGGTCCACATTCCACAAACACGGCGCGCGGGATATCGAGGATTTTGGCGACACCTGCGGCGAAGCGCACCGTCTGCCGCATATGGCAGGCCCAGTAGGTCGCTTTGCTCGTCTCGGCGGCCTTCACCCAGTCACCCGTGACATTGGATACGTAGGGGATGGTGGGAGCACGCAGCGGGATCCGCGACACGACCGCAGAAAATGGCTCGAGCGCACCGTCCATCATGTGTGAGTGGAATGCATGCGAGGTATGAAGCAGGGTCGATCCCACGGACTGACGTGCCGTCTCGATGCGAAACGCTTCGATCTGTTCCGATTGGCCGGACACCACGCACAGGCCGGGGGAATTCACCGCGGCGAGCGCCAGGCCGGCTTTGCCGTTCGAACGGAAGAGACCTTCCGCCAGGCCGAACTCGCCCAGCATGCGGAGCACATCCTCCTCCTCCGCCGCAATACTCAACATCGCCCCGCGCGGCATGCTCTGCATCAGCCGACCGCGCTCCGCCACCAGCAACAGGGCATCCTGCCAGCTCATCACTCCCGCAAGACAGGCGGCGACGAACTCTCCGACGCTGTGGCCGATCATGGCTGCGGGGCGGACTCCCAGTGATGACCAGAGTTGTGCCAGGGCGTAGGAGACGATGAAGAGCGCCGGCTGCGAGAAACGCGTTTCGTCGACTTGCCGGCGCTCAGGTGACTGCGGGTCCGCGAACATGACGTCCAGGACGTTCAACCCCGCCACGGATGACAGATGGCGTGCACACTCATCGACGGCAGCCCGATAGACCGCAAATGACTCGTAGAGGGCACGGCCCATCCCGGCGAACTGGGAACCCTGCCCTGGAAACATGAACACCACCGGTGGCGGCTCGCCGCTCGAGTGGATGCGGCGTGAACGGAGTTTGCCGGCCAGCGCAGCGCCGGCGAGCGGCACACTCGTCGCCAGCACGTACGCGCGGTACTGGAGTTCGTGGCGCCCCACTTGCAGCGTCCACGCCACATCGCGCAGCTTTCTGCCCGGGTTCGCCGCCAGATCCTCCCGAAGATTCCCGGCGAGTGTTGCGAGCGCGGCGCCCGAGTTGGCCGAGAGCGGCAGCAGCTGCGGAAGGCGTGCGTCATCTTCCTCCTCAGCGGTTTCCTCTTGCGACCACTCCTCGAGCACGACGTGGGCATTCGTGCCACCCATGCCGAATGAGCTGACGCCGGCGCGGCGCGGAATTGCGCCGTTCTCCCACGGCTCGCGGCGGGCGGCAACCCGGAATGCCGACCGCGCGAAGTCGATCTGTGGGTTGGCAGCCTCGAAATGCAGGGATGGCGCAATTTCGCGATGCTCGAGCATCAACACGGTCTTGATGAGTGAGGCGACGCCGGCGGCGCTGTCCAGGTGGCCGAGGTTCGATTTCACGGACCCGATCGCGCAGAACTGTCGGCGCGCGGTCTGGAGGTGGAAAGCCTGCGACAACGCCGCGACTTCTATGGGGTCCCCGAGCGGTGTTGCCGTCCCGTGCGCTTCGATGTAGCTGATGGAATCGGCGTCGACCCCCGCGGCCGCCTGTGCCGCTGCGATCACCGCAGCCTGCCCCTCGACGCTCGGGGCCGTATAGCCTACCTTGTGGGAGCCGTCGTTGTTCAAGGCTGCACCGAGGATCAGTCCACGGATGGCATCGCCGTCCGCGAGCGCATCGCGCAAGCGCTTGAGCACCACGAGTCCGACCCCATTCCCGCCGATCGTGCCGCTTGCCTGCGCGTCAAACGGCCGGCAGTGCCCGTCGCGCGAGCTGATCATTCCCTCCTGATAGAGGTAGCCGCAGCGCTGCGGAAAGCGGATACGCACACCACCCGCGAGTGCGATGTCACACTGGTGATCGAGCAGGCTCTGGTGCGCCAGGCACACCGCCACCAGTGACGTCGAGCATGCCGTCTGCACGGAGATCGCCGGGCCCCGCAGGTTGAGCTTGTAGGCGATCCGCGTCGCCAAATGATCCTTGTCGTTGCCGAGGAGAACCTGAAGGCTCATGGCCGAGCCGCCGATCTCGGGGTGAGAAAGGAGATTCAGCAGATAAGTGCTGAGTGACCCCCCGGCGAACACGGCAATTGCTCCGCGATAGCGCATGGGATCGCAGCCGGCGTCTTCGAGCGCGTGCCAGGCGCACTCGAGAAGCACGCGCTGTTGCGGATCGATGAGCTCGGCGTCGCGCGCGCTGTAGCCAAAGAGAGCCGCATCGAACAAATCGGCATCGTCGAGGGTGCCAGCGGATGCGACGAACTCCGGGCGAGCGAGCATGTCCCGATCGGCACCGTCCGCGAGCAGTTCGCTCTCGGAGAAGAACGAAATGCATTCGCGTCCTTCCCTGAGGTTATCCCAGTATTCACGCAGGTCACGCGACCGCGGAAATCGGCCTGCCATGCCAATTACGGCGATCGCGCTGTCCTGCAGGTTGGTTGCGGCGTCGGTGGATTTCATCGGGTGTACCCGCGTTGCCCGGCGCTCAGGGCCGTGGCGGTGTGCTCAATGAGGGGAAGCGCTCCCGCCGAGCCTGGCGTTCACGCCGTCCCCGGTCAGCTGCCTCCCGCAGCCGGAGATCGTCGGTTGCCGCGGGACGCCCGTCTGATGTCACGGCTCCTTGTCGCAGATGCGCGGCGAGCGCTGCGATCGTCGGATAACGAAACAGGTCGAGGATGGAGACGTGCGCCCCAAGGCGCTCGCGCAACTGGTCGTGTATCTGCGCGAGCAGCAACGAGTGCCCGCCGACATCGAAGAAGTTGTCCCGCGTCCCGAGGCGCTCGACCTTGAGAACTTCGCGCCAGATTGCAATCAACGCAGACTCCAGATCATCCCGCGGTGGCTCGAAAGCCGTCGCATCTGTGAGCGCGCTGCGCACATCGGGAAGCGCGCGACGATCAACCTTGCCACTGCGATTCAGGGGCAGCTCGACGAGAATGCCGATGGCCGCCGGCACCATGAACTCCGGCAGACGCTCGGCAAGCCAGCCGCGCAGCACCTCCGACATCGCGCTGGCCGTCGTGCCCTCACGGGCCACGGCAAATGCGACCAGCCGCCGACTGGGGCCGGGGTGTTCGCTCGGCAACACCACGGCCTCCAGGACATCGGGATGCCGCTTGAGGACCGCTTCCACCTCACCCGGCTCGACCCGGAAACCGCGGATCTTGAGTTGCCGGTCGATGCGCTCGATGAACTCGATAGCGCCGTCCGGTCGCAATCTCACTCGATCGCCGGTACGGTAGGCCCTCATGGGCGGCGCGGGGCCGCAAGCGATATCGACGAATCGATCGGCGTCGAGCTCGCGGCGATTCAGATACCCGAGGGCGAGTCCGTCACCTCCGAGGTAGAGCTCACCCGGACATCCCAACGGCACTGGCCGACCGAACCGATCGAGGACGACCGCGCGGGAATTGGCGATGGCCCGACCGATCGGCACGGCCGTCTCCTCCTCCCCGAGCGAAGTGATGGGCTGCCACAATGAGAAGGTCGTGTTTTCAGTCGGCCCGTAAACGTTCGCGAGGCGCAACGGCGGACCGTGGCGGAGCACCGCGCGCACACAGTCGGGATCTGCAGCCTCGCCACCGAAGAGCACGTCACTCAACGAGCCGAACGCCCAGGGAACACTGCGCGCTACGAGATTGAATAGCGCGGTGGTCAGGAACAACGTCGTGACGGCGCGTTCCTTGAGCACCGCCGCGAACTCGTGCGGTGACAGGGTCACATCCTTCTCGATGCCGACGATGCAACCGCCGTTGAGGAGTGCCCCCCAGATCTCGAAGGTGGCCGCATCGAACGCACAGTTCGAAACATGTGCAATGCGCACCTTCGGGCCGAGAGAGGCGTAGTCCGTGTCGAGGACGAGCCGCGCAATCGCGCGATGTGGAATCATCGCGCCTTTGGGAGTACCGGTGGAACCGGACGTATACATGATATAGGCGACGTCGCTGCCGAGACGCCGGTCGGGGAGCGGCGCCTCGTCAGCCTCGATCGTGTCGGCATCGGCCCGCACGATCTCGACACCCGGAAGGGCTGACCTTCCAAGAGCCGACTCGATTACCGAGGTGCTGAGGACGATCCGGGCGCCACAGTCCCCGATGATCTGATTGATGCGTGCGTTGGGGAAGGTGGAGTCGAGCGGCACATATACCGCGCCAGCCTTGAGGATCCCCAACATGCTGGCCACCAGCAGTGGCGACCGGGGCAAGAGCAACCCCACTGAGTCGCCCGGCTGCACCCCGCGGTCGAGCAGGTGACGTGCAATGCGGTCACTGGCGAGATCGAGCTCCCGGTACGTCATGCATGCCGGGCCACTGCCGTCGGCGACCGCGAAATCAACCGCAAGGTGCTCGGGGGTTCGCGACGCCTGGGTGGTGAATAGCGCCACGACCGAAGACTCGCGCGGATACTCCCGCTGCGGCGCAATCCAGTCAGCGAGTGCCAGGGCGCGCTCGGACTCCGAGAGCAGGTCGAGCCTTGACAAGCGCGCATCGGGCGCTGCGGCGGCGGAGGACAGCAGTCTCTCGAAATGCAGCAGCAAACGGTCGATGGTTGCGGGGAGAAACAGGTCAGTGCTGTACTCCACCTGACAGCAGAGCTCATCACCCCGTTCCCACATGTTGAATGTCAGATCGAATTTAGCTACGCCGAATACGGCAACCGGGTCCGCCGCGTCGTCGGGGGCCTGCGATGCGGTCGCCGGGGTATTCCATAGCTGGAACGCGACCTGGAAGAGCGGATTGCGGCTCAAGTCCCGCTGGGGGTGTAATTCCTCCACCAGCTTCTCGAAAGGCAAGTCCTGGTGCGCATAGGCGTGCAGCGCCGTCTCACGCACACGTCGCAGCAGTTCCCGAAAACTCGGGTCCCCCGAGGTGTCCGTGCGCAGCACCAGCGTGTTCACGAAGAACCCGATCAGCCCCTCGAGCTCAGGACGGCTGCGATTGGCGATCGGCGTACCGACCACCACATCGTCCTGTCCCGAGTACCGGCTCAGCAACGCCGTGAAGGCAGCCAGCAAGGTCATGAATGGCGTGCAACCTTCCTCACGCCCCAGCGCCCGCAGTGCCCGCCCCAGCTCCGTTCCAAAGGAAGCCGTGCGATAGGCCCCCGCAAAACTCGCTACCACCGGCCGCGGCCGATCCGTCCACAGCTGCAGCGGCTCGATGTCCGTCAACTTCTCCCGCCAGTACGCCAGCTGCTTCTCAAGCACCTCTCCTGACAGCCACTGCCGCTGCCACACCGCAAAGTCCGCATACTGAATCGGCAGCGCCGTCAGCGGTGAGGGCCGGCCGCTCGCATAGGCCTCGTACAGCAGCCCGAGCTCACGCGACAACACCCCGAGTGACCAGGCATCAGAAATAATGTGATGCATGGTCATCAGCAACACGTAGTGCGTCTCCTGCAAGCGCACCAACGTGACCCGAAACAGCGGCCCCTGCTCGAGTTGAAAAGGCCGCCGCGCCTCCTCGGCGGTCACCCGTGACAGCTCGCGCTCGCGCTCCACCGCCGCCAGCGCCCCCAGGTCCTTTATCTGCACCTGCACCGGCTGCTGCGCCAGAATCACCTGAACCGGTACGCCCTCCTCCGAGCGAAACACCGTCCGCAGTGACTCGTGCCGCCGTAACACCTCATCGACACACCGCTGCAATACCACCGCCGAGATGCG
>Ga0306926_10002412_pt1 | contig 19042 bp, 16 predicted proteins | sample flu12Cox44000178_FD_203759 | JGI IMG/M metagenome (GOLD analysis project Ga0306926, IMG submission 203759) | Lab enrichment of tropical soil microbial communities from Luquillo Experimental Forest, Puerto Rico - flux8day.12C.oxic.44.000.178 (v2)... | ecosystem: Environmental > Terrestrial >... | reverse complement strand
CGTAAAGGGCACCCTGCGAAATCGCGCTCGCCCCATTTGGGGAGCCAACACCTTTAATCAAGATGCTCGATTTCGCGGGGACCCCGCCGGTCACCCCACGAAAATCAGCCGAGTCGTTGCTCGGTGATGCCGAGCTCCGCCAGCAGCGCTGCCGGCAGGTGCTTGCCGTATCGGCCGAGGTACTCGCGCAGCTCTACGATCTCCTTGCGCCACAGGGCGGGATCGACCGCCAGCAGCGCGCCGAGCGCCTGCGGTTCGAGATCGAGACCGCGCAGGTTGAGATCCTCCGGGCGCGGCAGCCGGCCGATGGCGGACTCGGCGGCGCCGACGCGCCCGGCACAGCGCTCGATCATCCAGGTGAGTACCCGCAGATTCTCGCCGTACCCGGGCCAGAGAAACTTGCCATTCGCGTCGCGGCGGAACCAGTTGACGTGATAGATGGGCGGCGGTCGCGCGAGCCGCGCGCCCACATCCAGCCAATGCTGCCAGTAGTCGCCGAAGTTGTAGCCACAGAAGGGCTGCATGGCCATCGGATCGCGACGGGTAACCCCGACCTGTCCGACGGCTGCGGCGGTGGTCTCCGAGGCGAGCGACGCGCCGACGAGGACGCCGTGTTGCCAGTCGCGCGCCTCGTACACGAGCGGCGCCACTTCGCGGCGGCGACCACCGAACACCAGGGCCGAGATCGGCACTCCGCGCGCATCCTCCGCGTGCGGCGAGTAGCTCGGATTGCGGCGCGCCGACACCGTGAACCGGGAATTCGGATGCGCCGCCGGGCCACGGGCCGGATCGTAAGGGCGACCCTGCCAATCGAGCACCGGCACCCCGCTCGGCAGTCCCTCCCACCACGGCTGACTGTCCGCGGTGAGCGCGACATTGGTGAACAGAGTGTCGCGGCGGATCATTTCGTAGGCGTTGCGGTTGGTCTGCGGGTTGGTGCCGGGCACCACGCCGAAGTAACCGGCTTCCGGGTTGATGGCCCACAGCCGTCCATCGGCGCCCGGATGCAGCCAGGCGATGTCATCGCCCACCGTGAACACCCGCCAGCCGGGAAGCGAGGCCGGTGGTATCAGCATGGCGAGGTTGGTCTTGCCGCACGCGGATGGGAAAGCGCAGGCGAGGTAGTGCGTCTCGCCCCGCGGACTCTGCAGGCCGACGATCAACATGTGCTCGGCCAGCCAACTCTCCTTGCGCGCCTGCCAGCTCGCGATACGCAGCGCGTGGCACTTCTTGCCGAGCAGCGCATTGCCGCCGTAGCCGGAGCCGTAGCTCTCGATGGCGAGCTCCTCGGGGAAGTGCATGATGAAGCGCCGCTCGGGATCGAGCTCGCCGATGGAATGCAGGCCGCGCACGAACGTGCGCTCGATCGCGATGCGCTCGAGCGCCGCGCGCCCCGCGCGCGTCATGATCAGCATGTTGAGCACGACGTACGGGCTGTCGGTGATTTCCACGCCGCAGCGCGACAGCGGCGAATCGAGCGGCCCCATGCAGTAAGGAATCACGTACAGCGTGCGCTCGCGCATGCAGCCGCGGAACAGCTCGCGCATGCGGGCGTGCGCCTGCTGCGGGTCCATCCAGTGATTGTTGGGACCGGCATCTTCCTGTGAGCGCGTGCAGATGTAGGTGAGGTGCTCGACACGCGCCACATCGTTCGGCGCCGAGCGGTACAGATGGCACCCGGGGAAAAACTCCGGGTTGAGGGCAGTCAGCTCGCCGCGCGACAGCAGCAGCGCCGTCAACTCGCGCGCCTCGGCATCGGTGCCCTCGCACCAACGCACCGCGCGCGGCTGCGTGAGCTCGCGCACCGAGTTCACCCACTCGCTCACGGCGGCACTCAGTTGGGACAGGGGCTGCAGCGTATGTGCGGCGGTAGCCATTCCGCGATCCTCTTTTTTGGGTCCGTGACGCTTGGTGAAACTTCTTATTATATTCCCGGCCGGCGCCATCGCCCTGATAAAGTACCCCGCCGCCGCTATTGTGTGCCAAGTGCAACTGCCGCACCAGTTTGCAGGAAATTCATGAAGATATGTCACTCGACAGGCGCGCAGACGGCGCGCGAGTATCGACGCCAACCTTGACGGCGAGCTGTACGCGGCGTGTTGGATCTTGAGGACATCTTCGGCGAGGACGGCCCGCTGGCGCGGGCGCTGCCCGATTTCAGGGTGCGGCGTGAGCAGTTGCGCATGGCTCATGGCGTCACTGCGGCGCTGGCTGCGCGCGAGTGCCTGGTGGTCGAGGCCGGCACAGGCACGGGCAAGACCTTTGCCTACCTCGTACCGGCGCTGCTGTGCGGGGCGCGCGTTCTCATCTCCACCGGCACGCGTACGCTGCAGGATCAGCTGTTCGCGAAGGACCTGCCGCTCGTGAGCGCGGCGCTCGGGCGGCCGGCGCGCGTGGCGCTGCTCAAGGGCCGGGGCAACTACCTGTGCCGATACCGCCTGGCACAGGCCGAGGCCGCCGAGCAGCTGCCGTTGATCGACGCGCGGCGATCACGCGCGGGCGCGCTGCTGGCGCGCATCCAGCGCTGGGCATGCACCACACAAAGCGGGGATCTGGCCGAAGTCCGGGGACTCTCCGACACGCATCCGGTGTGGGCTCAGGTGACCTCGACCCGCGAGAGCTGTCTCGGCGTGCGCTGCCCGGAGATCTCGCGCTGCCACGTGAGCGCGGCGCGGCGCGACGCGCTCGAGGCGGACATCGTGATCGTCAATCACCATCTGCTGCTCGCGGACCTGGCGCTGAAGGAGGACGGCTTCGGCGATCTGCTCGGGTGCGCGGACGCCGTGATCCTCGATGAGGCTCACCAGATTCCCGATCTCGCGACGCAGTTCTTCGGCGCCAACGTCGGCAGCCGCCAGATCGAGACGCTGCTGAAGGATCTGCGGCTGGAGCTTGCACTGCTCGCCGCCGGAGTGCCACAAGGGCCGGCAGCCTCGGGCGCTCAGCACGCCGTGCTCGCGGGAGTCGAGGAGGCGTTGCGGGAGCTGCACGTTACGCTTCCCACAGCGCTCGGGCGCGCGGCATTTACTGTTGGATCCTCCGCCCGCAGCGAGCCGCTCGAGGGTCTCATCGCCGCCCTCGATGTGCTCGCCGGGCAGCTCACTTCGTGCGAGGAGCGTCCGGCGCTGTCGCAGCTGGCCGAGCGCGCGGCGGAGCTCGCGGCGAGCCTCGGGCGCATTGCTGCAGTCGATGAGCTCGAGGGGGCGCGGACGCTGGAGGTGACGGCGCGCGGGTTCACCTTGAGTCTCATGCCTTTCGATATTTCCGGGCGATTTCGCTCGCTGGTACACGCGCGCCGCGGCGCATGGATCTTCACCTCGGCAACGCTCTCGGTCGGGACGGAGTTCGGTCATTTCACCAGCCGTCTGGGGCTGAGCGATGCCACGACGCTACACATCGAGAGCCCGTTCGATCACGAGCGCCAGGCGCTGCTTTTTCTGCCGGTGGGCCTGCCCGAGCCCGCCGCGCCGGCTTACGTCGCAGCCGTGATCGACACGGCGCTGCCTCTGATCGAGGCGGCACGCGGCGGAGCTTTCGTGCTGTTCACCAGCCACCGCGCATTGGCGCAAGGGGCGGCGCTCCTGCGAGAGCGCTGGGCGGCGGCGACGCCGTACCGCTTGTTCGTGCAGGGCGAGGCGCCCCGCGAGCGGTTGCTCGAGGAATTTCGTGCCGACGGCAACGGCGTGCTGCTGGGCACGGCGAGTTTCTGGGAAGGCGTCGATGTGAAGGGCGAGGCGTTGCGGCTGGTCGTCATCGAGAAGTTACCGTTCGCGCCGCCAGACGATCCGCTGGTGCGCGCCCGCATCGAGCACTTGACCGCGAGCGGTGGCAACGCCTTCCGCGACTACCAGCTGCCGGAAGCGGCGCTGGCGCTGAAGCAGGGCGCCGGCCGTCTGATACGGAGCGAGGACGACTATGGTGTCGTCGCGATCTGCGATCCGCGCGTGCTTGCACGCACTTACGGCCGGGCACTGCTCGCTGCGCTGCCGCCGATGAGCGTGACCCAGGACGCCGAGGAGGCGCGCCGCTTCCTCGCCCGTCACGCACCACGCGCGACTCCGGCGCGCGCCGCCGCGCCGTGAAGGTTCTGGCGATCGACACCGCGTCCGCGAGCTGCTCGGCGGCATTGCTGCTCGGGGAGCACCTGCTGCAGCGTGAGCGGCTGCTCGAGCGCGGCCATGCGGAGGCGATTCTGCCGATGGTGGACGAGCTGCTCGCCGAGGCGGCTGTCCCGTTAACGGCACTGACTGCCATCGCTTTCGGCCGCGGTCCGGGCGCGTTCACCGGCGTGCGCCTTGCGGCGAGTGTGACTCAAGGGCTGGCCTTCGGGGCCGGGGTCCCGGTGGTACCCGTGTCCGATCTGCAGGCGATCGCACAGCGCGCGCTCGATACGGAGCGGGCCATCGAGCGGGTGCTGGTGTGCGCGGACGCGCGCATGCATGAGGTGTATAGGGGATGTTTCGAGCGCTCGCCCGAGGGCCTGGCTCGCGCAGTGGATGCGGAGGAGGTCCTGCAGCCTGCGGCGGTGCGGCTTCCCGCGCTCTGGGCGGAGCGCCGGCCGCTGGCTGGGGCGGGATCGGGGTTCGCCGCTTATCCGGAGCTGAGGTCGGGCCTCACCCTCGATGTCATCCTCGGGGATCTCCTGCCGCACGCGGCCGAGATCGCGCGGCTTGCGGTGCCGGAAGTGGTAGCCGGGCGCTTTTTTCAGGCGGAACAAGCGCTTCCGGTGTATTTGCGCGATGATGTTACGCGCCCCTCAGCCGGGGCGTCACGAAACTGACACCGTTTGTGACACTGTCATTTAACTGAAACACGGTGCCTCTGTAATACCCGCGCTCCTGCCCTCAGCAGGACTGGACGCCATGCCCGCAAAGCAGGTTTTGATCGTCGAGGACGAGCGGCCGATTCGCGAGATGATCGCGTTCGGCCTGCGCCGCGCCGGTTTCGAGGTGCGCGAGGCCGAGGACTGCCGCAGCGCGCGCGCGGCGCTCGCCGATACGCGCCCCGACCTCGTGCTGGTCGACTGGATGCTGCCCGATATGAGTGGACTCGAGCTGACGCGCTCACTCAAGCGCGACCGCGAGACCCGCGAGCTGCCGGTGATCATGCTGACCGCACGCGCCGAGGAAAGCGACAAGGTGGCGGGACTCGAGGGCGGGGCGGACGACTATGTCACCAAGCCCTTCTCGCCGCGGGAGCTGCTGGCCCGCATCAATGCCGTGCTGCGCCGGGGTGGTGGCAACGGTGCGGAGGAGCGCATCGAGTTCGAAGGCCTGGTGCTGGACCAGGGCAGTCACCGCGTGATGGTGGGGGAGCGCACCGTGGCGCTCGGACCTACCGAGTACCGCATGCTCGAGTTCTTCATGACTCACCCCGAGCGCGTGTACACGCGCGACCAGCTGCTCGATCGCATCTGGGGCGGTAACGTCTACGTCGAAGAGCGGACCATCGACGTGCACATCCGCAGGTTGCGCAAAGCGCTCGAGGATTTCGGATACGATCGCTTCGTGCAGACGGTTCGTGGCTCGGGCTATCGTTTCTCGGCGCGGACCATCTAGCGCGCGGACAATCGGGCCAGTAAGAAGAGGCGTCAGGATCGATGGAACCCGCGACACAGGCATGGTGGTTCGCGGCGGGTCGTCTGCTCGGCACCGTAGCGATCGGCTGCGGCGTAGGCTGGCTGCTCGGCAATGTCTGGGGCGGGCTCGCCTGTGCGCTCGCCCTGCACCTCACCTGGGTGCTCGCCAACCTGTTCCGCCTGGAATGGTGGCTGCGCCATCGCAGCTACGCCGATCCGCCCGACGTCGGCGGGGTGTGGGGCGAGATCATCGCGCAGATCGTGCGGTTGCACCGGCGCAAGCGCTTCCACAAACAACGCTTCGTGCAGCTGATGCGGCAGCTGCAGCGCTCCACCGCGGCGCTGCCGGACGGCGTGGTGATCCTCAATGCACAGCGCGAGATCGTGTGGTTCAACCGCATGGCTGCGCGGTTGCTGAATCTGCGCCGTACCGCCGATCTCGGCATGCGTATCGAGCATCTGATGCGGGAGCCCGAGTTCGTGCGCTACCTCGAGAGCGGTGACTACTCGAACCCGGTCGTCATCCGCACCACCATCGGCGAGGAGTGTTACCTGTCGATGCAGGTCGCTCCGTATGGCGATGGGCAGCTGCTGCTGCTGGTGAGCGATGTGTCGCGGCAGATGCGTCTCGAGGCGGTGCGGCGCGACTTCGTCGCCAATGCCTCGCACGAGCTGCGCTCGCCGCTCACGGTGATCTCCGGCTATCTCGAAACCCTGGCGCAGGATCCGGCGCTCGATGCGGACCTGCAGGGGCCGGTGGCGGAGATGCGCCGCCAGGCCGAGCGCATGACGGCCATCATTCGCGATCTCCTCGAGCTCTCACGCCTGGAGGAAACCGGCGAGATCCTCGGCGGCGAGCCGATCGACGTCACAGCGCTGGCGGCGATGCTGCGCAAGGACGTGCTCGCCCGTCCGATGCATCCGCGCGAGGTGCGGGTACGCATCGACTCCACCGCAGAACTCAACGGCGATGAGCCGGAGATCCATTCGGCTTTCTCCAACCTGGTCGACAATGCCGCCAAATACACCTCTGCGGAGGGCTCGCTCGAGATGCGCTGGTGGGTGGACGAAGAGGGCGGGCACTTCGCGGTGAGCGACACGGGCATGGGGATTCCCCCCGAGCACATTCCACGCCTCACCGAGCGTTTCTACCGCATCGACACTTCGCGCTCGCGCTCGACCGGCGGCTCGGGCCTCGGGCTCGCGATCGTCAAGCACGTGCTGCAACGGCATGGCGCCACGCTCGAGGTGCAGAGCACGCTCGGTGCCGGCAGCACCTTTACCTGCCACTTTCCCGCGGAGCGGGTCGTGCAAGTGCGCACGCCAAACGCGGCAACAGCTTAAGAGTCTGTCGCAAGCCGATAATTTGTAGGAAATATTTCGCTCGCGTGTCACGCAACGGACATGTGGCGGGCTGACGCTACCTGCGCCCACCCCCGGGTGTCAGGACGAGCAACTGCATGGCGAGTGGCAACCCAACGCGCGGCGAGAGGATGAGCGTGCGCACGCTGTTCGTGTCGGATATCCACCTCGGATTCCGCCATGCGCGGGCCCAGGAGCTGAACGAGTTCCTGCACGGCGTCGAGGCCGAGTGCATCGTGCTGGTCGGCGACATCGTCGATGCGCTGAGCCTCGCCCAGCGCGCCTTCTGGACGCCGGCGCACACGCAGGTGGTGCGCACGCTGCTTGCCCGGCAGCGCGCCGGCACACGTCTGGTCTACATCCCCGGCAATCATGACGAGAGCCTCGGCATGCTCGCGCAGATGCTGCGGGGCCAGTTCGAGGTCCACCGCGAATGGGTGCATCGCACCGCCCGCGGCGAGCGGCTGCTGGTGCTGCACGGCGACCAGTTCGATGGCGCCATGCGCTGCCCGCCCTGGCTCAACCGCCTCGGAGATGTGCTGCATGGCTTGATGCTCGGCATGAATCATCGCGTGAACAATGTGCGTCGCGCGCTCGGCCGTCCCTACTGGCCGCTCGCCGAGCGGCTGAAGCTCAGCATCGGTACGAGCCTGCGGTACATCGAGCAGTTCGAGCAGCTCGCCGCGGCCCACGCCGCGCGCTGTGGCTACGATGGGGTCGTGTGCGGGCACATTCATCGCGCCAATCTGCGACACATCGGCGCGACCCTCTACTGCAACACCGGCGACTGGGTGGAGTCGTGCAGCGCACTCATCGAGACCGCGCGCGGGCAGCTCGAGCTGCTGCGCTGGCCGGGCCCGCGGCCCGCAGCTGCGCGCACGCGCTCCGAGCCGCTGGCCGACGCGGCGTGAGGATCGCGCTCGCCACCGATGCCTGGACGCCGCCTGCCTCCGATACCGCTGCCGATGCGCGCCAGGCTGGCCGTCGGCCGCAGTTCGGCTATGATCGCGCGCATGGCCCGCGCGGGCAGACGAGCGGGCCGGAGACGCCAACTGATGGAAACCGCAGATCTCAGCCACCACATCTCGCGCCGCTTCAACGAGGACCTCGAGCGCGTCCGCGGCAAGGTGCTGGGCATGGGTGGCTTCGTGGAGCAGCAGCTGCAGAAAGCCACCACCGCACTCGTCGAGGGAGACAGTTCCCTCGGTGAGCAGGTAGCCGTGGACGACTACCAGGTGAACAACATGGAGGTGACGATCGACGATGAGTGTTGCCGCATCCTCGCCACGCGTGCCCCGGCCGCGGGCGACCTGCGGGTGATCGTGGCCATCATCAAGACCATCACCGACCTGGAGCGCATCGGCGATGAGGCCGAGAAGATCGGGTATATCGCCTCGCGTCTCGCCACCATGGAGCGTCCCGCCGACAAGTACCGCGAGATCAAGCATCTCGGCCGCGTGGTCCTCGACATGGTGCACGCGGCGCTCGATGCCTTCGCCCGCATGGACGTCGAGTCGGCGCTGCGCGTCGCGCGCCAGGATCGCCTGGTGGATGAGGAGTACGAGGCCATCCAGCGCCAGAGCATCACCTTCATGATGGAGGACCCGCGCACCATCCGCCGGGCGCTCGATGTCATGTGGGTGGTGCGCGCCCTCGAGCGCATCGGCGATCACGCCAAGAACATCAGCGAGTACGTCATCTACATGGTCCACGGCAAGGACATCCGCCACACCTCGCTCGATGATGTGGAGCGCGACCTGCGCGGTGAGACACCCGCCGAGCCCGCTCCGCCGGCAGCCGTCTGAGTCACAGCCGCGTTGGCTGCATCATCGCCGCCCGCTGCATCGACCGTGGCGCAACGCCGGCCCGTCCGCCGCCGGGTGAATTTCGTCGGCTTCGCGCTGTGCGCGGCGCTCATGGCGTACGCGCTGTACGCCCAGTTCCGTCTCGGTCTCGAGCCCTGCCCGCTGTGCATCTTCCAGCGGATCGGCGTGATCCTGCTCGGGGTGGTGTTCCTCGCCGCTGCCTTGCACGATCCGCGCGGCCGTGGGCGCTACGGCTATGCGCTCGCCATCGGTCTCGCGGCGCTCGCGACCGCGCTGGTGGCGGCCCGGCACCTGTACGTGCAGAGCCTGCCGCCCGGCACGCTGCCTTCCTGCGGGGCGCCGCTCGCGGTGCTGCTGAAATTCACACCGCTGTGGCAGGTGGTGCGCAAGGTACTCGCCGGGAGTGGCGAGTGCGGTGAGGTGAACTGGCGCTTCCTTGGGCTCGCGATGCCCGCCTGGGTGCTGTTGTGGGCAGTCGCCCTCGGCGGCGTCGGCGTGATAGCGAATCTGCGCTCGCGCTAGCCCCTGGCTATTTCGTGGGGTGGAGCAGCAGGCGCAGCAGGTTGCCGTACATGCGCTGCAGCGCGTCGATGTCGGCGACGCGAACGCACTCGTTCACCTTGTGGATGGAGGCGTTCACGACGCCGAGCTCGACGATCTGCGCGCCGAGCGGCGCGATGAAGCGCCCATCCGAGGTGCCACCGCCGGTCGAGAGCTTCGGGGGCACACCGGTCACCTCGGCCACCGCTTGCGATACCGCCCGCGAGAGCTCCCCGGGCGCGGTGTAAAACGGCTCCCCGGATACGTACCACTCGAGCGTATAGCGCACCCGATGCCGCTGCAGGATCTCTTCGACGGTCGTCTTGAGCTTCTCGAGTGTCTGCACCGGTGAGTACCGCAGGTTGAAGCGGGCCTTGAGCTCGCCGGGGATGACATTCGGGGCCCCGGTGCCCGCGTTGAGATTGGAGACCTGGAAGCTGGTGGGCTGGAAATGCTCGGTGCCGTCGTCCCAGCGGCGGCTGACGAGCTCGGCGAGCGCCGGCGCCAGGGTGTGAACCGGGTTCTCGGCGAGCTGCGGATAGGCGATGTGCCCCTGCACCCCGTGCACGGTCAGGCGGCCGCTGAGCGACCCGCGCCGGCCCACCTTGATGGTGTCGCCGACGGACAGCTCACTCGAGGGCTCGCCGATGAGGCACCAGTCGATGCGCTCGCCGCGCCCGCTGAGGATCTCCGCGACGCGACGCGTGCCATCGACCGAGGGTCCCTCCTCATCGCTCGTGATGAGAAAGGCGATCGAGCCCCCGTGATCCGGGTGAGCACCGATGAACTCCTCGGCGGCGGTCAGCATCGCCGCGAGTCCACTTTTCATGTCCGCCGCCCCCCGGCCGTACAGCACACCGTCGCGGATCGTCGGCACGAAAGGGTCGCTGTCCCATTCCTCGAGCGGCCCGGTTGGCACGACATCGGTATGGCCGGCGAAGCAGAGCAGCGGCGCCGCGCGTCCGCGTCGTGCCCATAAGTTAGAGACGGCGCCGAAACGAAGCAGCTCGACCACAAATCCGACCCCGGCCAGCCGCTCGGCCATGAGCTCCTGGCAACCCTCGTCCGCTGGGGTGACGGAGCGGCGCGCGAGCAGGTCCCGGGTCAGGTCGAGAGTTCGAGACACGGCGAGCACGGTACGGCCTCACCTACAGCGCAGCAAGCGCCGCGCCGCGTCATCCCACTGTAAAGTCGGCGGACAACACTGACGCGTTGAGCAACAGGGACGGGCCTGCTGCCAAGCCCAAGCTGGCGCCGTAAACGTCATGAGACCGTCACATTATTGTCATTTAATGCGCGCCAACGGTTCTGGGAGCCGCGAGTCCGGCGGCGCAGGAGTCAAATCATGAGCGTATTCAAAGCGAAGCCGCGCCTCGGAATCGCGGCGGCCACGGTCCTCGGATTCGCGGCTGCGCAAGCGGCCGATATTTCCGGCGCCGGCGCCACTTTCCCGTATCCCATCTACTCGAAGTGGGCCGACGCTTACAAGCAGCAGACCGGGATCGGCCTCAACTATCAATCGATCGGCTCCGGCGGCGGTATCAAGCAGATCAAGGCGAAGACCGTCACCTTCGGTGCATCGGACATGCCGCTCGAGGAGAAGGACCTGCAGGAGGCGGGTCTCGTGCAATTTCCCATGATCATCGGTGGCGTCGTGCCCGTGGTGAACGTCAAGGGTGTGCAGGGCGGGCAGATCGTGCTCGATGGGCCAACCGTCGCGCAGATCTACATGGGCGAGATCACCAAGTGGAACGATCCGCGCATCAAGAAGCTCAACCCGACAGTCCCGCTGCCTGAGACGGCGATCGCGCCCATTTACCGCTCCGATGGCTCCGGGACCAATTTCCTGTTCACCACCTATCTGTCCAACTCGCTTCCGAAGTTCAAGGACACGATCGGCGCCAGCACCTCGGTGCAGTGGCCGGTGGGCATTGGTGCCAAGGGCAACGAGGGGGTGGCCAACATGACGGCCCAGACCGATGGCGCCATTGGCTACGTCGAGTACGCGTACGCCAAGCAGAACAAGATGGCCTATACGGATCTCATCAACGGCACCGGCAAGAAAGTCGCGCCCGATGCAGGCTCTTTCCAGGCTGCGGCGGCCAGTGCCGACTGGGCGCACGCGCCCGGGTACCATCTGATCCTCACGAATCAGCCGGGGGACAAGAGCTGGCCCATCACCGGTGCGAGCTTCATTCTGGTGTACGGTAACCCGCCGGATCCGGCCGCGACGGCGGCGGCGCTCAAATTCTTCGACTGGGCTTACAGGAACGGTGCGAAGATGGCCGCGGATCTGGACTACGTGCCGTTGCCCGACAGCCTGGTCAAGCAGGTGCGCGAGACCTGGAAGACCCAGATCAAGGGTGCCGGGGGCGTCTGAGCCGGATGGCGCAGCGCGCCCGCGGCCGTCGCAGCCGGCGCGCGCGGCCCTGTCCGCTGGTCGGAAGGCAAGGCGCGAGCGCGGTCCGGCCGCGGCCGCGTATTAAAGGAAGGCAGGCGTGACAGGTCGCCATCGGCGATGAACACGGTGGCCGCGATCCAGCCGGAGCACGCGGCGGGGCAGCGGCTGCGCGAGCGCGCCTTCCGCGGCGCCACCTTCGCGGCGGCACTGCTGGTATTGGCGTTGCTCGGTGGCGTTGCCCTCTCGCTGCTGCTCGGCGCCTGGCCGGCGCTCGCGCACTTCAAGTTCGCCTTCCTCACGAGTGAGGTCTGGAACCCGGTCACCGAGAAGTTCGGCGCACTGGCGCCGATCTACGGCACGCTGGTCACCTCATTCCTCGCCCTGCTGCTGGCGATCCCGGTGAGCTTCGGTATCGCGATCTTTCTCACCGAGCTGGCGCCGGTGTGGCTGAAGCGTCCCATCGGAGTGGCGATCGAGCTGCTCGCGGCGGTGCCGAGCATCATCTACGGCATCTGGGGTCTGTTCGTGCTGTCGCCGGTGCTGCAGCGGCACGTGCAGCCATGGCTGATCGCCTGGTTCGGGCCGCTGCCGTTCGTCGGCAGGCTGTTTCAGGGGCCACCGTACGGGATCGGCGTGCTCACGGCGAGCTTCGTGCTCGCCATCATGGTGATACCGTTCATCTCCGCGGTGATGCGCGATGTGTTCGAGACCGTGCCGGACGTGCTCAAGGAGTCCGGCTACGGACTCGGCGCCACGACCTGGGAAGTGATCTGGCAGGTGGTGGTGCCCTATACCCGCAACGGCATGATCGGCGGGGTCATGCTGGGTCTCGGGCGCGCGCTCGGCGAGACCATGGCGGTAACCTTCGTCATCGGCAACGCGCACCGCATCGGTTCCTCGCTGCTCGCTCCCGGGACCACTATCTCAGCCGCGATCGCCAATGAGTTCGCCGAGGCGGTGGGCGATCTCTACACCTCTTCCCTGATCGCGCTCGGCGCGCTGCTGTTCCTCATTACCTTCACGGTGATCGCCGCGGCGCGGCTCATGCTGCTGCAGCTGGAGCGCAAGGCGCTGTCGAACGTATGAGCCGCCGCACGATTCGCAAGCTCATCAACGGCCTGGCGCTGGGGCTCTCGGGAGTCGCCACCGCGATCGGGCTGTTCTTTCTCGGCGCGATTCTCTGGACGCTGATCCGCAACGGGCTCGCGGGGATGTCGTTGCAGATGTTCACGGCGATGACGCCGCCGCCCGGCAGCGCCGGCGGACTGCTGAATGCGATCTACGGCAGCGTCGTCATGACGCTCATCGGCATCCTGATCGGTGGCCCCATCGGAGTGCTCGCCGGCACCTATCTCGCCGAGTACGGTCGCACCGCGCGTCTCAGCACGCTCATCCGTTTCGTGAACGACGTGCTGCTCTCGGCACCCTCGATCATCGTCGGACTGTTCGTGTACGAGCTGCTGGTGATCCGCATGGGGCATTTCTCCGCGATCGCCGGTGCGGTGGCGCTCGCCATCATTGCGATACCGGTGACCGTGCGCACCACCGAGGACATGCTGAATCTCGTACCGCAGGGGATGAAGGATGCCTCGACCGCCATGGGCGCGTATCACTGGCGTACCGTGATGAGCGTCATCTACCCGGCGGCCCGCAGCGGCATCGTCACCGGGCTGCTGCTGGCGGTGGCGCGCATCAGCGGCGAGACCGCGCCGCTGCTGTTCACCGCGCTCAACAACCAGTTCTGGAGCAGCAATCTCGCGGCGCCGATCGCCAACCTGCCGGTGGTCATCTTTCAGTTCGCGTTGAGCCCGTACCCGAACTGGCAGCAGCTCGCCTGGTCCGGAGCTCTGCTCATCACCGTCAGCATCCTGATCCTCAGTATCAGTGCGCGCTTCGTGGTGTCTTCGCTCAACCCCGGCGGCCGCAACTGATGAGTACGCCGCAAGTGAGGCTCGGCCCGACGCCCACAGCTCCCGCGCCGGCGAATGCGGTGAAGTTCGAGGCGCGGCACCTCGATTTCTATTACGGCAAGGTGCACGCGCTGAAAGACGTCAACCTGACACTCGCCGACCGGCAGATCACCGCGTTCATCGGTCCTTCGGGCTGCGGCAAATCGACGTTGTTGCGGGTCTTCAACCGCATGTACGCGCTCTACCCGGGACACCGCGCTACCGGCGACGTGCGGCTCGATGGCGAGGACATACTCGCCGCGAGCGTGGATGTGGCCGCGCTCCGGTTCAGGGTCGGCATGGTGTTCCAGAAGGCGACGCCTTTCCCCATGTCGATCTTCGACAACGTCGCCTTCGGGCTGCGGCTCTCGCGGCGCATCTCGCGCACCGAGCTCGGCGAGCGGGTGGAGGAAGCGCTGCGCGATGCCGCCATGTGGGAGGAGGTCAAGGACAAGCTGCACGAGGACGGCCGCGGACTCTCGGGCGGCCAGCAGCAGCGGCTGTGCATAGCCCGTACCCTGGCGCTGCGTCCCGAGGTTATCCTGTTCGATGAGCCCACCGCGGCACTCGATCCGATTTCGACGCTGCGCGTGGAGGAGACGCTGCAGAGTCTGCGCGAGACCTATTGCATTGCGATCGTCACGCACAACCTGCAGCAGGCCGCGCGCGTTTCCAACGTGACGGCCTTCATGTACCTCGGTGAGCTCATCGAGATCGGGGCCACGGAGCAGATCTTCACTGCGCCGCGAAACCGCCGCACCGATGACTATGTCACCGGACGATTCGGCTGATGACAGCGCTATGAACGACGAAAGCACGCACTCGCATCAAGCGCCTCCGGACCCGCGCAGCGGCGACGGTGGCAGCGCCGCCGGCGGTGGCAACGGCGCTGCGGGGCAGCCGGCCGTGCCGGGCGGCCCCGGCGGCGGCCACTCCCTGCGCCACCTCACGGAAGGCGGACTGGATCTCAAGCCGAGCGGGCGCATGGCTGCGCCGGCGGACGCCAGCGCAAGTCACGATGGAGCGCTGATCGAGAATCCGGTGTTCTCGTGCCGGGAGGTGAGCGTGTTCTATGGCGCGAAGCAGGCGCTCAAGGACGTGACGCTCGATGTGGGCCGCCGTCAGGTGCTCGCGGCGATCGGTCCGTCCGGGTGTGGCAAGTCGACCTTCCTGCGGTGCCTCAATCGCATGAACGACACCATTCCCGGCGCGCGGGTGAGTGGTTGCATTCAGCTCGATGGCCGCGACATCCACGAAGAATCGCTCGATGTCGCGCAGCTGCGTGCCCGCATCGGCATGGTCTTCCAGAAGCCCAATCCCTTCCCCAAGTCGATCTACGACAATGTCGCTTACGGACCGCGCATCCACGGCATGGCGCGCAGCCGCGCGCACCTCGACGAGATCGTTTGCACCAGCCTCACCCGCGCAGGGCTGTGGGAGGAAGTGAAGGACCGTTTGAGCAGCCCGGGCACCGGGCTCTCGGGCGGGCAGCAGCAGCGACTGTGCATCGCCCGCACCATCGCCGTGCAGCCCGAAGTGATACTGATGGACGAGCCCTGCTCGGCGCTCGATCCGATCGCTACCGCGCGCATCGAGGACCTGATCGATGAGCTGCGCGAATCCTACGCGATCGTGATCGTCACGCACTCCATGCAGCAGGCGGCGCGCGTGTCGCAGCGCACCGCGTACTTCCACCTCGGCGAGCTCATCGAGGTCGGTGACACCGATCGCGTATTCACCAATCCGCGCCACCGCCTCACCGAGGACTACATCACCGGCCGATTCGGCTGACCTGTCGCCGCGCGCCGCCCGGAAACCGCCTCGAGAGCCGCGCCGGCAGGCGCGCCGCCTCATTTTAAAATGTTCTGGATCAATAGCTTAGCGCGAAGCTCGGCAATTCTGAACGCTTTTTAATCGCGAGTTTTCGCCGCATTAATCCCAGTGTGGTTTGCTTGCGCGACCGGGGTACCCATGCGATTGCTGTTGGTGGAAGACGAGAAGAAGGTGTCCGACCTCGTGGCGCGCGCGCTGCGGGCGGAGAGCTACGCGGTGGACGTCGCTGAGGACGGCGCACGCGGCTGGGAGCTCGCGCAGAGCTACGCCTACGACCTGATCATCCTCGATCTGATGCTGCCGCAACTGCCGGGCGAGGAGCTGTTGCGCCGAATCCGCCGCACCAATCCGGCCGTGCCGATCCTGGTGCTCACCGCGCGCGGCGCCACCGCCGACAAGGTCAACAACTTCGAGGCGGGCGCGGACGACTACCTCACCAAGCCGTTCGCCTTCGCGGAGCTCATCATGCGCGTGAAGGCGCTGCTGCGCCGCGGGCCGATCACCCGCTCGAGCGTCCTGCGCGTCGGCGATCTCGAGGTCGACCGCTTCACGCAGCAGGTACGCCGTGCCGGCCGCCGCATCGAGCTCACGCCCAAGGAGTACGCACTGCTCGAGTACCTGGCTGCCAACCCCGGGCGCGTGTTCTCGCGCACGATGATCATCGAGCACGTCTGGGACCAGAGCTTCGAGGGGCTTACCAACATCGTGGACGTCTACGTGCGGCATCTGCGCAGCAAGGTCGACGACCCCTTCCCCGTCAAGCTGATCCGGACGGTGCGCGGAGTGGGGTACGGGCTCACCGAGAGCGCCGAACGGTGAACACGCGCTCGCTCAGCTTTCGCCTCGTCACCTGGTACGCCGGCGTGCTCACCGTCGTGTTCGTGCTGCTCGGTGCGCTGATCTTCGGCTCCCTGCGCCACTATCTCGAGGCGAACGTGCTCGACAACCAGGCGCGCCGGGCGCGGCAAATCGCCGCTACGCTGGTCGCGGGCGTGCGTCGCGACAGCGAGAGCGCAATCAGTACCCAGGTCGAGAATCTCTACTCGCCCGAGAGCAACGACCGCTTCATCCGCATCACGCGCGCGGATGGGGCAGTGGTGTACGCCTCGGGTCCTCCGCGGGGCGATAGCTTCGATCCCTCGCAGGTGCCCGGGCTTACGGCCGGAGACCCCCGCGAGGCCGCGCGCAAGGTCGCGCTCGCGGGCGGCTCGCTGCTGATCGCGACGGTGCCCGCCACCGCCGCCGATGGCACGCGCTACCGCGTCGAGGTCGGGACCTCGGCCGCGCCCCTCGAGGGAACGCTGCGGCGGCTGCTCGGCATGCTGGCGCTCGGCCTGCCGCTCACCGTCGCGGTGGCGGTCGCCGGCGGCTTCGTGCTGGTGCGGCGCGCGCTCGATCCAGTCGAGCGCATCGCCCGCAAGGCGCAAGAGATCACGCAGCACAACCTCAGTGAGCGGTTGCCGGCGGTGCACAGCGGCGATGAGCTCGAGCGGCTGTCGGTGTCGCTCAATCGCATGATCAGTCGCCTGCAGGAGGCGATCGACGGCTCGAAGCAGTTCGTGGCGGATGCGAGCCACGAGCTGCGAACCCCGCTCACCGTGATGCGCGGGGAGCTGGAAAGCCTGGCGCAGGACCCGCAGCTCGGCCGCGAGACCCGCGAGACCCTCGGCAGCGTGCTGGAAGAGGTCGAGCGGCTGGCGGAGATCGTCGAGAGCCTGTTCGCGCTGTCGCGCCTCGATGCCGGCGAGGCGAGCGCGCAGTGGCGGCGCTTCGATCTGGCGGAGCTCGCCGCCACCACGGCCGAGCAGATGGGCCTGCTCGCCACCGACAAGAACGTGAGTGTTGCCTGCGACTCCGCCCCGGGGGTGATAGTGGAGGGCGATCCGGCGCGCCTGAAGCAGGTGATCGTCAACCTGCTCGACAACGCGATCAAGTACACCGCCGCCGGCGGGCGCGTGCGCCTCACCGTGCGGCGCGAGCAGGGCTTCGCGATACTCGAGGTCGCCGACGATGGCATCGGCATCCCCGCCGAAGCGCTGCCGCACGTGTTCAAGCGCTTCTTCCGCGTCGACACCTCGCGCTCGCGGGAGCAGGGCGGCGCCGGTCTCGGCCTCGCCATCGTCAAGTCCATCTGCAGCGCGCACGGTGCCGACATCGAAGTGATCAGCGAGGTAGGCAGGGGCAGCACTTTCCGCCTGCGCCAGCCGCTCGCGGCCGAGGCGGCCGCACGCGCCTGAGGAAGCCGCATGCCGCTCGTCCGTTACGTCCTGAAGCATCCCTATACCGTGACGGCCATGCTGATCCTCGTCGGCCTGCTGGGAATCGGCGAGGCACTGCGCATGCCGGTCGACATCTTTCCCAAGATGGACATTCCGGTCTGCAGTGTCGTGTGGACCTACGCGGGCATGGACGCCCAGGACATCCAGAACCGCATCCTGACGCTGCACGAGCGGCAGATGGCCTCGCTCGTCGACGACATCTCGCGCATCGAGGCGACCAGCTACGAGGGCGTCGGGGTCGAGAAGGTCTACCTGCACGAAGGCGCGGATGTCACCCGTGCGATCGCGCAGCTCGCGAGCAGCGCGCTCGTGGTGCTGAAGTACATGCCGCCGAACATCACCCCGCCGCTGGTGATCCGCTACGGCGCGACGGATGTGCCGATCATCCAGCTGGCGCTCGCCAGCGACTCCCTGCCCGACACCAAGCTCAACGACCTCGGGCAGAACATCATCCGCCCGGCACTCGCGGTGGTGCACGGCGCGCAGGTGCCATACCCCTACGGCGGCAAGCCGCGCGTCATCATGGCCGACCTCAACAGCTCGGCACTCCAGGCGCGCGGGCTCACGCCCGCGGACGTGAGCAATGCCCTGCAGACCCAGAACGTCATCCTGCCGGCCGGGGACGTGAAGCTCGGCAACTTCGACTATCTGGTCGCGATGAACAACAGCCCGAACGTGATCGACGCCATCAACTCCTTCCCGATCAAGTGGGTCGAGGGGCGCGAGGTGTTCATGCGCGACGTCGCGCACGTCCACGATGGCTTCCAGGTGCAGACCAACTCGGTGTCGGTCGACGGCGTGCCCGGGGCGCTGATGACCATCCGCAGCACCGGTGGCGTGTCGACCCTCGCGGTGATCAACGGCATCCGCGCGGTGCTGCCGGAGATCCGCCACATGCTGCCGCATGATGTGCGCATCAACCCGATCTTCGATCAGTCGCTGTTCGTCAAGGCGGCGCTCAACAGCGTGCTGATGGGCGGTGCCATGGCCGCCGCGCTGACCGCGCTCATGATCCTGCTGTTCCTCGGCAACTGGCGCCTGACGGTGATGATCCTGGCAGCGGTCCCGCTGTCGATCGTCAGCGCGGTGCTGCTGATGGGGGCGGGCGGCGAGACGCTCAACACCATGACGCTCGGGGGCTTTGCGCTGGCAGTCGGCATCCTGGTGGACAACGGCACGGTGGTGATCGAGAACATCGAGCGCAACATCGCGCTGCGCGCGCGCCTCGCCGATGCGATCGTGCACGGCTGCGGCGAGGTGGGCACGCCGACGTT